>Ga0209782_1000002_pt1 | contig 217223 bp, 219 predicted proteins | sample WorMetmaBAHAMAS1_FD_187390 | JGI IMG/M metagenome (GOLD analysis project Ga0209782, IMG submission 187390) | Marine gutless worms symbiont microbial communities from Max Planck institute for Marine Microbiology, Germany - Inanidrilus... | ecosystem: Host-associated > Annelida > Digestive...
GCGACGAATTTGAGGCGTTCGTCCATCCGATTACACTCCTTCCAGGGCACCTTGCTCTCCTTGCAAAGGCCCAAAAGTGCAACCTATGTCTCCGGAACGAAATGGAACCTATCCATCGGGAAGGTCAACGCCTTCGGCTTCGGGTGGCAGGCCACCCGTAGGGGGCCTGGCGCGCGAAGGCGATTAGGCGTAGGAGTGTCTCCCGAAGCCTCCTGTCCCCCGAAGCCTTGGCGAAGGGGGATGGCGTAGGGAGACTGTCCGAAGCCCAGCAATCCAGCCTCTGCCCCGCGCATAGTCCCAGCCATGTGGTATGTCTATTTCCTCCGATTGAAGAACGACGACGTTTACGTCGGTTCCACCAACGATCTGCGGCGTCGGCTGGATGCGCACTAGCGCGGCCGAGCTGCCGCGACGCGAGCGCTTTTGCCATTGGAGCTAGTTTCCTATGTCGCGGTGAGGTCCGCCGTCGTTGCCCGCAACCTCGAGAAGTACTTCAAGTCCGGTTCCGGCAAGGCGATTGCCGCTAAGCGTCTCTGGTAGCCTCCGCCTCCCCCGCCCTCTACATCAAACCCTTCATACATGTTAAGACGCTGTTAAGACGGCGTGGTCAATTCTCGAAGCGTGCGTTTGTGTTTGGTGCGCACATTGTCTTCGCAGCATCAGTTGACAGGGTCCGAGCGTGGCGCCGAAGGTTCGCGATCGCTTTTTTTTCGAAGGCTTCCGACGCCTAGCGGCTAAGCCGATGCGGTCCCTGCTTGCGAGCTGCATCCTCGCCGTCGGCACCATGGCGGGAACCTCGACGGAGGCGGCCGATCCTGCGATCCCGGCCCCTGCGGACGAACAGAAGACCTACACGTTCGGTGTCTTTCCCTACCTTGCACCGCTGCGGCTGGAAGCGATCTATGCCCCTGTCAGCAAGGCGCTGAGCCAGGGTGTCGGCCGCCCGGTCCAGTTCCGGACGGCATCGCGATTCGAGCTGTTCTTCGCAAAACTCAAGGCTGGGAAGTTCGATATCGCCCTTGTTCAACCCTTCTGGGTCGTGCGCGCCGCCGACGAGTTCGGCTATCTGCCGCTGGCACGGTTGAAGGAGCCTTTGACCGGCATGATCGTCGTCCTGGAGGACGGCCCGATCCGGTCTTTGGAGGACTTGCGGGGCAAATCCGTCGCGACACCGCCGCCATACGGACCCGTCACCCGGATGGCGACCCGCGCCCTGAAGGAGCACGGGCTGGATCCACGCCGGGACCTGGATCTGAAAGGGTTCAGGTCGGTCGCATCCTGTTTCCAGCAACTTGCCATCGGGTCCGTCAGCGCCTGCGTCAGTGGGCATCTCGTCAAGCGCGAAATTGAAGAGAACCTGAAGGTAAAGCTGCGCGTGTTGCTGGAGACGCCCGGCATACCCAGCTTGGGCTTTGTCGTTCACCCGCGCGTGCCCCCTGAAGACCGGGCGCGGCTGTTGGAAACCATCCTTTCCTGGACCTCCGGCGATGATGGGCGCGCGTTTCCGAATAGCCTCGGCGCGACGGGTTTGGTTCGAGCCTATGATGCAGACTACGATGTGGTGCGAACGATGTTGAGGGAGCCCGCACAGCAGTGAGACCCTGGTTCTCTCTCAAGTACCGGATTGCGCTCACCATCTTCCTCCTGGAAGCCGTCATGATGGGCTTCGTCCTGTGGGGAACCCTCGACTATTCCCTGGACAAGGAGCGGGAGCGACTGGCCGCAACCGAGGAGGCCTTGCTCAACACCATCGGCGGGATCTGGCGCATTGCCCTTCTGACCGAGGAATATGCCGAACTGCCACCGTATTTCGAAGGTGTCCTGGCAGATCCCCATGTGGTCCGGGTTCTGCTGGCCGATGCGCAGTACCGGATCGTGGCCAGCACCCGGCCCACCGACATGGGGCGTTCGGTGGCGCTGACGCTTCAAGAGGCGGGGCCGGCCGACGGGTCCGAGAGCTTCTGGCGCACGCGTGAGATGGTCAATGCCGCCGGTCAGTTGGGCATCCTGGCTGTCGAATTCTCCCACGGCACCCTGCTGGAGGCCAATGCGGAGGCCCGCAATTTGGGCTTGGCAATCGCCGGGACGGGCATGGTCGTCATCGCGTTGGCCGGCATCCTGACCGGCCTTTTGCTCACGCGCCGTCTGGAACGGCTGACGGCTGCGGCGAACGATATCTCCGAGGGCGATCTGGAGGTAGGAATCGATGTCGGCGGTCGCGACGAAATCGGCCGGCTGACCGGCAGTTTTAAGAAGATGGTCACCAGCGTCGCCGACAGCCAGGCGCGGCTGCGCCAGCAGGCGGAACGCTTCCGCCTGCTGCTGGATTCCACTGGCGAGGGGATCTTCGGCCTGGATCGCGACGGCAACTGCAGCTTCTGCAATGCCGCCAGCCTCGCCCTTCTGGGGTACGACCGTGCCGAGCAGCTGTTGGGCCGGAATATGCACGGCCTGATCCATCACACAACGGCCGACGGTGCGCCCTGTCCCGAAGACCAAGGGGTGTTCGCCGGGGCCTGGCGGGACGGTGAACGCGGCTATGCCGGCGACGCGGTGCTATGGCGGTCTGACGGGACAAGTTTTGCCGCGGAGTACCGCGCCGTGCCGCTGCGCCAGGACGGTATGGTTGTTGGCGCGGTTGTGAGCTTCACGGACGTGACCGACATCCGTCAAGGCGAGGCCGCCCTGCGGCGTTCCCAGAGGTTGGCAAGCGTGGCCCAGTTGACCGGCGGGATTGCGCACGACTTCAACAATATCCTGGGCATCGCCATCGGTAATCTCGAACTGGTCGACGGCAAGACCGACGGCAACCCGGATGTCCACGATCTGTTGGATCGGGTTCAAAGGGCGTTGGAGCGCGGCGAGAAGTTGACCCGGCGGTTGTTGATGTTCTCGGCAGGCGCACCGCAGGCACGCAGTCCCGTGGACCTCAACAAGACCATCGCCGCCATGGACGATCTGATCGCCAGCTCGCTGACCCCGCAGATCAAGGTGGACATGCGGCTGGCCGAGGACGTGTGGCTGACCAACGTCGACCCCGGTGAGTTCGAGGACGTGCTGATCAACCTGGCCCTGAATGCGCGGGATGCCATGCAGGGGACGGGCAAGCTGGTGGTCGAGACCCGCAACGTTACGCTTGCCGAAGACGGCCTCGCGCACCATGCCGAGGCGCGAGCCGGCGACTACGTCCGTGTCAGCGTGCGCGACGACGGCGCCGGCATGACCGGCGATGTGATCGACCGGATCTTCGAGCCGTTCTTCACCACCAAGGAGCGGGGCAAAGGCACCGGCCTGGGGTTGAGCATGGCCTACGGTTTCGCAACCCGGCTTGACGGGATCATCGACGTTGAATAGGAGCCGGGTGCCGGGATCAGTGTCCACCTCTACCTGCCCCGTTCGGATGGGGCGGCGCGGCAAATCGCCGACGACGCGGCGGACGTGGCAAGCATTCCTGGCGGCGGGGAGACCATTCTTGTCGTCGAGGACGAGGTCGATCTCCTGAGCTTCGCCACCCGGACGTTGTCGGACAAAGGTTATCGGGTCTTGAAGGCACAGGACGCCGCCGAGGCGATGGCGCATCTCAGATCCGCGGGGCAGATCGACCTGCTGTTTTCCGACGTCGTCCTGCGAGGCGGACAAAGCGGCCTGGATCTGGCCTTGAAGGCCAGGGATCTGCGCCCCGGCCTCAGCGTCATCATGACGACGGGGCATACCGAAGACATCGATGACACCGGTCGCTATGGCGACCTTCTGAACAGGGTGCTGCAAAAGCCCTATCGCGGCCCGCAGCTGGTTGAGGGCGCCCGCACGGCGTTGAACGGGTCCTGAGAGCGGACGCCGGGGCGTCTCCGCACCCGACCGTTTCGCGTCCTAGCCGTGCAGCAACGCCTCGACCGCCTCCAACAGTTCGATCCGTCGGTACGGCTTGTTCAGCATGGTTGTTTCATGAAGGCGGGCCTTGTTTTCCCGCAGCACCTTTTCCGAATAACCGGTCGTGAACAGGACCTTGTTGTTGGGCTGAAGGCGGCCGGCCTCCCGCCCTGCGTCTTGGCTCAGTCTTCCGCCGAGGGCCTTTCCCGCAGGCGTTTCGTGGCGGCCCGCCGCTGTTTTGATGCCTTGTGCCGTCGCCGGCTGGCCGCCGTCGGGGCGGTCGGCTTGCGCGGGACCGGCGGCAGAGCGGCCCTTTGGATGAGGTCGACAAGGCGCTGCAAAGCGTCCTGTCGATTGCGGTCTTGCGAGCGATAGCGGCGCGCAGTGATCACCAGCACGCCGCCGGCGGTCAATCGGCGGCCGGCCAGCCGTTCCAGCCGGCTGCGCACGTCATCGGGAAGCGATGGTGAGCGCCGCACGTCGAAACGCAGCTGGACGGCCGCGGCCACCTTGTTGATGTTCTGACCGCCGGGGCCCGACGCCAGGATGAACCGCTCGCTGACCTCGTCGTCCCGGAGTGCGATGGTCTTTGTGATCGGAATCATGCCGCCACTCTGCCAGTGCAGGCGGCAGGATACACGGCATGCCCGAGACCTGTCAGCGCCCGCCGTCGAACATCGGACCGGACGACGGCGCGCCTATCCGGCGTTTACGTGCTTCAGGAAGCCTTCTGCCTCGGCGCGCAGCTTGTTGGCATTCTCCGCGAGTTCCTGGACCACCGTCAGCACCATTCCGGCAGAATCACCGGTGGCGCCGGCACCCTGACTGACGTCGGCGATGTTCCTGGTCACCTGTTCGGTTCCCTGGGCCGCCTCGGCGACATTTCGGCTGATCTCGCCGGTGGTGGCCGACTGTTCTTCGACCGCCGCGGAGATGGAGCCCGCGATGCCGTTGATCTTGCCAATGGTCTGGGCGATGCCCTCGATGACCTGGACGGTGGACCCGGTGGCGTTCTGGATCGCACCGACCTGGGCGGCGATCTGCTCGGTGGCGTTCGCGGTCTGACTGGCCAGGTTCTTGACTTCGGACGCGACCACCGAGAAGCCCTTGCCTGCCTCGCCGGCGCGCGCCGCTTCGATTGTGGCATTGAGCGCCAGCAGATTGGTCTGCTCGGCGATATCGTTGATCAAATTCACGACCTCGCCGATCTTCTGGGAAGCGTCGTCCAGATCCTTCACCTGGGTGGCGGCCCGCTCGGCCTCTTCCACTGCAGAGCGCGAGATCGAGCTGGACTCGGTGACCTGGCGGGAGATCTCCTGAACCGATGCGGCCAGTTCCTCGGTTGCCGCGGCCACGGTTTCCACGTTGCTGCTGGCGTGTTCGGAGGCCCTGGAGACAGTTTCGGCCTGCTGCGAGGTCTGTTTTCGGCCGTGCTCGCCATGGTCTGGGCCGCCTGGGACATCTCCTCGGAAGCCGACGAGACGGAAGCGACCACACCCATGACGCTGGACTCGAACTCCGTGGCCAGCTTATGGCTCGCCTCGCGCTTCTCACGCGCGGTCCGTTCCTCCATCTCGGCCTGCTCACGCTCCAGCTCGCGCTTTTGGATGGCCTTCTGCTTGAAGACCTCGACGGTGCGGGCCATGTCGCCGATCTCGTCCTTGGAGCCGGTGGCAACCACCTCGACGGTGGTGTCGTCGTTGGCCAGCGCCGTCATGACCGCGGTCAGCCCGACCACGCGCCGCGAGATTTCCCGCGCCATGTAGAAGCCAATGCCGACCGTGGCGAAGACCGCGATCAGGCTGACCCCGGCCAGGACCATGATCATCCGCTGCTGTGCGGTGTCCATGTTCTCAAGCTGGGCGGCGGCGTTCCCGTCTTCGATCGCCGACAGCGCCATAACACCGGTCTGGACGTTCTGCTCGGCGTCGTGGAACGCGCCCGCCAGGACCTCGTTGGCCTGGTCCTGGGCGAAATCCTGCGAATAGTCGAAGACCTGGATTGCGGTATCATGCATGGCGTCGAACGCTTCGTAGAGCCGGCCCAGGCTTTCGGCGACCTCCTCACCCGACTGCTCGCGATAGGTGTCGATCTGAGTGAAGGTGTTTTCCATCAGCAAGTCGAATTCGGCACGAAACTGGGCCTGCCGGTCCAGGTCCAGCTCGGCCGGCGCCCGGGCGACCAGGCCGCTCAGCCGCTGTGCGGCGATTTCGATTTTTGACAGATTTTTCAGGCTGTTGGCACTGACCGCATGGAGCGTGCGCCCCGCCCCTGCCATTTCGGAGGTGCCAAGCCACGACGCGCCGACCAGAAGAGCCAGGCTGACCAAGGCCACACCAATGATCGTGTAAAGCTTATAGGCGATTTTATGCATTGCTCATCACTCTCGCCCCATCGTTCCCTGGCTGTCACTGGCATGCCGTTAAACAACCTGAGCGAGCAGAGACCCCTACCTAGCTTGCCCTTGACGTGTTTTGCAGTGTCCCCTTGGCCACCTTCGGCAGCCGGACTTCGTCCTTGGCCCTTTTGAGCTGCCGGACGGCGGCAAATTGTCACATTCCTCTGAAGCAAGGATTAACAACAGCCGCCGGTTGGCGGCTTTTGTCTCTACAAAACAATACACTAACGTGCTTGCTTGAATGGTTGCGGTCTCGCAGAGACGGCCTGAAACCTTGGATTTCATGCTTGGCAAAGCCTTAACGGACAAGATCCCGCGTGGCCGGAAGGTCTGCTTGAGGGGCCGGATCTCTCCCGCCGCCCCCGGTGTGGCGATCACAACAGCGCCGAGACGATCTCATCCCATTCTGCGTCCAGCGGGCCCGTGGCATGCGGTCTTCCCGCCCGGCGGTACCAGTAACCGGCATTCCCCTCGTCGCCCTCGACCCGGTGCAGATAGGCGTGCACCCAGTCCCCGTCCCTGTCCTTCTGGGCCTGGGCCAGGCGATGGGCCTCGTCCCAGTCGCCCTTGGCCGCGTGCCAGAGCGCGACGAGCGCCCTTCCCGCACCTTCCGGTGGCTCAGGATCGGCCAAGCTTTGCTTGAATGCAGCAAGGTCCATGACGAACGCAATCCTCTCTTGGACTCAATGAAAGACTGATCTTGCGGCAACATCACGTCAACCGATGTCGGTTGCACGGCCCTACGGTTTCGGATGTTGTGTCGGTGAGCACTTGCGTTCCATCAATTCGGTCCTTGTGGCGTTGCAGCATACTGCTATCGTTCTTGATGCGGTGCCGTTGACGATCGGCGGCACGGTGGGGCAATAAATAAACGGGGGTTGGCACCGTGAGAGTTCGAAACCTTTGTGTCGGTCTGCTTGCAGGACCGATGCTTGTGTTGCTGGCTGCTTGCGAAGAGCAACAGGAAGCACGCGAGGTGATCCGGCCTGTTCGTGCGATTCAGGTCGAAAGCGCGGCCACCTTGATCAATCGATGGTATCCGGGCACGGCGCGGGCGACGCAGGAAACCGACCTTTCGTTCGAAGTGGCCGGCCGGCTGGTGCAGCGGCCGGTCTTCGTCGGCGACAGGGTCGAGGCCGGTGGGATTCTCGCCAAGCTGGATCCGCGCGACTTCGAGAACGACGTCTCCTTCGCCAAGGCAGAACGCGATCGCGCCCAGGCCCATTTCGAACGGATCGAACGGGCAGCGAAGTCCGGCGCCGTCGCGCAACAGGAACTGACCGACGCCGAGGCCCGCCTGAACATGGCCTCCGCCCAGTTCCGGATCGCGGATAAGGCGCTTGAGGACACGGTGCTGATGGCGCCGTTCGAAGGCACCGTCTCGCGAACCTTCCGCGAGAACTTCGACAATGTCAGAGAGAAAGAACCGGTAATCCGGCTGGTGGACACCTCGCGGGTGGAGTTCGTCGTGAACCTGCCGGAATCGATCATTTCCTTCGTCGACCAGGCGATCAATATCCGGGTCCGGTTCGACAATTTCCCGGACTTGGAGATCCCGGCCGACATCAAAGAAGTGGCGGCCGAACCGTCGCGGACGACACGGACATTCGCTGTGGTCCTGATCATGGACCAGCCGGAGGGCATTACGGTCCTGCCGGGAATGGCCGGGCGCGCGACGGCGGACCCGGATGAATCGCTTCAACAGGACCGGGTCATCGTCCCTGTCACCGCCGTCTTCTCGCCCAAGTCCGGCGAAGGCACGTTCGTCTGGGTCATTGACGAAACCTCCGGCGTTGTGTCGCGGCGCACCGTGGTGCTGGGCCCGCTGACGGACAGCGGCCAGGAGATCCTGGACGGTTTGGAATCGGGAGAGACGATCGCCACCGCCGGCGTGCACTTCCTGAGGGAGGGCCAACAGGTTCGCATCCTGCAGGAACAGGTGGCACAGCGATGAGCCTTGCCGCTGCTGCCATCGAAAAGAAGAACGTCACCTACTTCGGCACGTTTCTTATCGTCGTCGCGGGCCTGGCCAGTTTCTTTGCCCTGGGTCAGTTGGAGGACCCGGACTTCACGGTCAAGAACGCCGTCATCATCACGGCCTATCCCGGCGCCAGCCCGGAAGAGGTCGAACTGGAAGTCACCGACCGCATCGAGACCAAACTTCAGGAACTGAAACAGGTCGACAATATCGAGTCCTACTCGCGGCCGGGGCTTTCCTACATCAACCTGGAAGTCCAGGCACAGTTCTGGGGCGACGAGCTGCAGCCGATCTGGGATCAGATGCGCCGCAAGATCCGCGAGGTGGAGACCGAGCTGCCGCCGGGCGCGGGCAGGCCTATGATCAACGACGATTTCGGGGACGCGTTCGGGTTCCAGCTGGCCATGACGGGTGATGGGTTCAGCTATGCCGACCTGGAGCGGTACGCGAAACTCATCCGCAAGGAACTGAGCGTGGTCGACGGTGTCGCACGCGTCGATCTGTGGGGTGTGCAGGAACAGGTCATCTATATCGATACGCAGGAGACTCAGCTAAGCCAGCTTGGCCTCAGCGAGGAGAGCTTTGTCACAACGTTGCGCACCCAGAACATGGTCGTCGACGCAGGCAGGGTGGACCTCCAGCGCAAGCGGTTCCGGATCGCCCCGACGGGTGCATTTCAATCGCCGGAGGACATCGGCGATCTGACCGTGACGCCTTCCATGACCGATCTTTTTCAAAGCGACGAAGCCCGGCAAGGGGTCCGGACCGGCGAGGACCTCATTCGCATCAATGACATCGGCACCATCCGCCGGGGCTACCGCGACCCGCCGACCAATCTGCTGGCCTTCAGCATGCGCACGGCCGATGACGAGACCTTCGCAAACCAGCCTGCAATCGGAATTTCGATCACCAACATTCCGGGCGTCAACATCGTCCATGTGGGCCGCAACGTGGAAAAGCTTCTTGGCGAGCTGGAGGAATTCCTCCCGGTCGGCATCAATCTCGAAAAGGTCCACTGGCAGTCGGACATCGTCGACGAATCCGTCAAGGCGTTCCTGGTCAACTTCGCCCAGGCACTGGGGATCGTCCTGATCGTGCTCACCATTGCCATGGGATGGCGCATGGGCGTGATCGTCGGAACGGCTCTCATCGTCACCGTGCTGGCCACCTTCATCGTGATGGCGATCCTGAATATCGACCTGCACCGGATTTCGCTGGGCGCTTTGATCATTGCGCTTGGCATGATGGTCGACAATTCGATCGTGGTGGCCGACGGCATGGTGGTCCGCATGCAACAGGGCATGGACCGCGTCAAGGCCGCGGTCGCTGCCACATCCCAGCCCGCCATCCCGCTGCTGGGGGCGACGATCATCGCGGTCATGGCGTTCCTGCCGATCTCGGGCTCGCCGGAAGCCGTCGGCGAGTACTGCCAGGCACTGTTCCAGGTCGCAGGGATCTCGCTGCTGATCAGCTGGGTCGTTTCCTTGACCATCACGCCCTTGCAGTGCGTCGACATGCTGCCGGCGCCGAAGGCGGGTGCTGGCGACCCGTTTGCCGGCGGCTTCTACCAGCGGTTCCGCGGCCTGGTGATGAAGTCGATCCGGTTTCGCTGGCTGACCATCGCTACGACCGTCGGCCTGCTGGTGGTGGCGGTGATCGGTTTCGGGAACGTGAAGCAACTCTTTTTCCCCGTCTCCTCGATGCCGAAGTTCATGATCGACTATTTCCCGCCTGAGGGAACGCGCATTCAGGACGTGGCGGATGACCTGAACGCGCTGGAGGCGAAACTGATCGAAGATCCGCGGGTCGAGGCCGTTGCCGCCTATCTGGGGTCGGGCCCGCCCAGGTTCTATCTGCCTGTCGAGCCGGAAGAACCCAACCAGGGCTATGGCCAATTGATCGTCAATGTCTTCGACTTCCAGGATATCCCGATTATCATCGAAGACATAAGACCGTGGATCGAGGAAAACCTTCCTGAAGCGCTCGTCCCGTTGCGGCTGTACGGTGTCGGGCCCAGCAACACCTGGCAGTTCGAGATCCGGGTCAGCGGACCCGCCGTGGCAGATGAAGGGGAATTGCGCAGGGAAGCGCAGAAGTTCGTCGATATCCTGGCCGCAGACCCCCTCACCGGAAACTACAGAACCGACTGGATGCAGCGCGTCCAGAAGATCGTGCCGGAGTACAACAACGAGCGCGGGCGGTTTGCCGGTGTCACCCGCGAGAACATCGCCACCACCATGAATCGTGCCTATGACGGGATCGATGTGGGGCTTTATCGGGAAGGCGACGACCTGATCCCGATCGTGGTGCGCAACATCGAGGAAGAACGCCAGAACCTCTACGGAATGCCGACCTTGTAGGTGCGGCCGACCCTGTCGATCGAGACGCTTCCCCTGGCCCAGGTGACGGATTCGATCGATACGGAATGGGAGGAATCCATCGTCCGCCGTCGAGACCGGCGCCGCACGATCACCGTCCAGGCCAATCCCCTGCCCGGAGCGACGATGCCGATGATGCGCGAGGCGGTCCTGGAGAAGCTGGAGGAAGTGGAGCTACCGCCCGGCTACAAATGGGAATGGAGCGGCGAGTGGGAAGATACGGTCGATGCCCAGGCGTCGCTGATTCCCATGACGGTCCCTGCCATCATCATCATCGCCTTCATCCTGGTCTACCTCTACAACGCCTATCGGCCGCTGATCATCATCCTGCTGACCATTCCGCTGGTCCTGATCGGCATCACGCCCGGACTGCTGATTTTCGACGCGCCGTTCGGCTTCATGGCCCTGCTGGGCACCATGAGCCTGGCCGGCATGATGACCAAGAACATCATCGTGCTGCTGGACGAAGCGGAGACACAGGTGAAATCGGGCAAGAGCCGGTATGATGCGATCCTGATAGCGGCCGTTTCCCGTCTCAGGCCCGTCCTATTGGCGGCGGGCACGACGGTTCTTGGCGTGATTCCCCTGTTGCAGGATGTCTTCTGGGTCGGCATGGCGATTGCCATCATGGCCGGGCTGGCCGTTGGAACGGTCCTGACCATGATCTTTGTGCCGACGCTGTACGCGGCGTTCTACCGGTTGAAGGCGCCGGCCGCGGCGAGCCCCTAGCTCTCAAGCGGTTGACCGCGGCGAAACCTGCACCGGACGGGTCGGACAAATAAGCTTTGCGACGGCCCCGGTGGACGCGATCGACGCGCTGGTCGCGGCAGTCGTGCTCGCGCTGGCCCATGTGGCCGCCACGCAATTGCGCCACATTGCCGGCAGGACCAGGGACCAGGTGCTGATGGTCGGTGCCGGGATCTCGCTGACCTATGTCCTGCTCTACATCCTGCCGCAGCTTGCCTCGAAGCAGGACATCATGCGTGCCAGCGACAAGACGGGCCTCCTGGGTTTCATGGAGCACCACACCTACGCCATGGCGCTGATCTGTCTGGTGGTCTATTTCGGGATCGCGCAGTTCGCCGCGGGCGGCGCGGAACTGAGGGCGACGGGGTCCTTGTTGCGCTACCGTGCCGCGCTGATCGCCACCGTCGTTTCCTATGCGGCCTACAGCGTGCTGATCGGTTACATCCTGGCGCACGGCCTCAACGTGGAACTCATCGCCATGGTCTTGTTCACGTTCGCCATGGCCACCTACTTCATGGTCAGCGACTACGGCCTGAGGCGGAAATGGCCGGACGCCTACGACAGGGTCATCCGTTGGGTGCTGGCCGGCTCGCTTCTGTTCGGTTGGGCGCTTGGCATCGTGACCGAGGTTTCCGAGCAGGTGAAGGTCCTCTGGTTCTCGTTTCTCGCCGGCGTCGTCCTGATCGAAACGATCAGGGAAAAACTGCCGCGGGAGACGGGCGGCTCCTTCTGGGCTTTTCTTGCCGGCGTCGTCGGTTTCGGCGCGCTGGTGTTCGTGACCCGGCTGACCGCCTGAATCCATTACGCAAAAACGGAACCGCAAGAATGCAATTGCCAATGACCGGTGGCTGCCAGTGCGGGGCAGTGCGCTACGAGATCAGGGCCGCGCCGCTCACCCTCTATGCCTGCCATTGCAGCGAGTGCCAGAAACAGTCGTCCAGCGCCTTCGGGATGTCTCTGTCGGTGCCGCGCGACGGGTTTGCGATAACCAGGGGTGAACCGCGCCACTGGCAGCGATCGTCCGACAGCGGCCGGGCCGTGGACTGCTTCTTCTGCGGCACGTGCGGCGTGCGGATCTACCACAGTGGTTCGGGCGGATCCGACTGGCTGAACGTCAAGCCGGGGACGCTGGATGACACGCGCTGGCTGCGCCCGGTCGGGCACCTTTGGACCAACAGCGCCCAGGGATGGGTTCCGCTTGGCGAAGAGATGCTGGTCTATCGTCGCCAGCCCGACCACATGGCCGACCTTTGGCGACGGTGGGCCGCCGCCCGAGGGGAATAAGACCGCGCGGATTGCAGCCACGCCCTTCGAGAGGCGGCGCAGCCGCCGTCTCGAAGGGTCTGGCTGCCACGCGGCAGGTCTTAGAGCTGCCGAATCCCGTGGGTGTTCAAAAGGTCGACCAGCATCCGTCCGGCGCGCACCCGGTGATTGCGATGAATGCGGCGTGCTGCGTCGGCGTCCCCGCGCGCAATCGCATCCACGACCTCTGCATGCTCCTTGTTTGAGTCCAATGGCTTGGGGCGCATCCTTAAGGTCGCGATTCGGACCCGGTGGGCCTGGTCCCAGCAGGTCCGGACCATGGCGCGCAGCCGTTCGTTGCCGCAATACTCGACCAGCAGTGCGTGGAATCGCTCGTCCGCCTCGGCCCAGGCGATCATATCGTCGGCGCCGAGCGCGTCGTCCATGTCCCGGACCGCCCCGTTCAGTGTTTCCAGGCGCTCCTGGGACAGGCCGTTTCGGGCGACCAGCTCGGCGGCGGTGGACTCCAGGCTGGTGAGCACGTCGTAGATCTCGCGCATGTCCTGGGCGGAGATCGGCAGCACCCGCATGCCGTGGCGCGGTCGCACCTCGACCATGCCTTCGTTGGCCAGTCGGATCAGCGCCTCGCGCACGGGCGTGCGGCTCATCCCCAAAAGCTCGGCCAGCTCCTGCTCCAACGCCTGGTAGCCGGCGGGCATCTCGTTGTCGAGGATCCGGCGTTTGAGCTCGTTGTAGGCCCGCTGGGTGTTGGACAGACGTCCGCCTGTGGGGCCGTCCTGCCCGCTTTCGGTTTGGCTTTTTCCGGCCCCGGCAGCTGCCACCGTCGAAAACTCCTGCGGCTATCCGGCCTTGGGCGCCATCAATATGCGGCGCTCTGAGCGGTCGGACTCGTAGACCGCCTGCTCGATCCGGAGGTTGGCGAGATAGTCGGCGCCCGCGTTCATGATCTCGCCCGGCTCCGTACCACGCAGCCGGTCGACCACATGGCGTTGCAGCCGATAGACACAGTCGCCACCGAATCCCAGGTTCGACCAATGATAGGTGACCTCGCGCTCCTCGTTAACCCCGTGAGGACGGAGATGAAGCCCGCCGTCGCCGTCCAGTCTCAGGGTGGCGTCCGAGCCCTCGAGCAGCATCTCGCCCATGGTCAGCCGGCGGTTCTCCGCCGCGTGGTCAGCAAGCCGGTTGCCGTCGAACAGCCCGCGCGTGCCGTCGGCGAAGTCAAACAGGATGTGCCCCGCGTCCTCGCCCGAGATGACCGGGTTCAGGCGCGCCAGCCGCGCCGTGACAGCCGTGACCTCGCCCATCAGGTAGCGGAAGGTGTCGATCAGGTGGATCGCGGTCTCGTGGACCAGGAACCGCTCCATCTTCTGGAAGTAGGGCTGGCGGTCCAGATAGGCGCGCGGCCCCTGCCCGTCGCCCGGCCGCAGCCGAAAGCTGATCTGATAGGGCGTGCCCAGTGTCCCCTCGTCTAAGAGGCGCCTGGTTTCGGCGTACCACGGCTGGAACCGGAAGTTCTCGTGCACGATCAGAGCCGTGTCCGTTGCCGCAGCGGCGTCCACGGCGGCCTGGGCCTCTTCAAGGGTGGTGCAGAAGGGTTTCTGGCAGATCATCGCGATCCGGCGGGCGGCCGCCTGCCTGACGTAGTCCAGGTGCGTGACCGGCGGCGTGATAATGTCGACCAGGTCGGGTTGCGCCGTCGCCAGCATCCTGTCGAAGTCCGTGAAAACCTGGGCAATGCCGTAGGCCGCCGCGACCGCATCGGCGTTTTCTCTTGTGCGGTTGCAGACGGCGACGAGTTCCACGTCCGGCATGCGTGCCCAGGCCTCGTACTGGAACTGGCTGAAATAGCCGGCACCGACCGTTGCGACGCGCAGTCTGTCCGCCATGGGTTTGCTCCTCCGTCAGGCGATGTCGGCAAGCGGCCCCAGATCCACGGTCCAATGGGGCGGCGGGTGGCCGGCGACCGGCATGGATATGCATGCGATCGCATCGCCAAGCAGGCAGCCCAGATACCCGGACCGCAGGTCCGGACCGCCAAAAGCGAGGCTGGAGACGTTGCGCAGACGGCGCGCACTGACGCGGTCGAGATGCGGCCGTCCCATTTCTCCTGCCTGAAACGCTTCTTCGACCCATGCCAGGTGCGCGGGGTCGTTGTCTTCCAGATGGATCCGGTGGTTGCCGTCACCATCGACGCGGATCACACGGTTGCTGATGATACTGGTAATCCAGACACCACCGTCGGCATCGAAGGTCAGCCCGTCGGGAAAGGTCCCCGCGCCGAAGGTCGCGACCACCCGGCGGTCGGCGAGACCGCCGTCGGGCTGAATGACGAAGCTGACAAGGCGGCGTGCGAAGGTCTCGTTGACGTAGAGACGCGTGCCGCTGGGGTCGACCACGCACTCGTTCGTGTAGCCCAGACCGTCGGCGACGATCCGCGCGCCGGCGCCGTCCACAAGCACGATGAAACCATCATCCACGTCCGGCCGATATCCCAGAGCACGCGGTTTCCTGCGCGTGCTGACCGAAACCCAGATGCGGCCTTTTCCGTCATGGTGGACGAAGTTGGTCGGCGGCAGCGGGCCACCTGCAACCTCCAAGAGGATCGGCTCCGTCGTGCCGTCCGGCTGCAGTCGCCAGACGCCGCCCTCGCCGTCCCCCAGATGGCCCAGAAGAAACGAGCCGCCGGGTTCAAGTGCGATGCCGTTGGGCCTCAGCGGCGATTGCCTGTCCGCGGCCAGGATGCGGGTGACGCCGCCATCTGGGCGCAGCACGCTGACGCCGCCGCCGCCCGTCCAATCCGAGGCGAAGACCAGGCCCGATGCATGGCAGACGACGCATTCCGGGCGGTTGAGCCCGCTGCCGAAGAACTGGATGTCCTCAAGGTCGATCACCAGGCCTGCCTCCGGCAGATGTTACCGCGTGCGCCGATCAAACGGCCATCTCCGCTCAGGGTTGGAAGATCAGGACCAGGTAGACGAAGAACAAAACCAGGTGCACGGCACCCTGCAACAGGTTTGTGCGGACGCCGCCGAAGGTGAGTGCGCTGACGATGAGCGTCAGCAGCAAGAGAACCATCGTTGCGTCGTCCAAGCCGAGGGTCACCGTCCTGCCGGTGAACAGGCTGATGGCCAGCACGGCCGGAACCGTCAATCCGATCGTCGCGAGGCCCGACCCGAGCAAGAGATTGACAGACCGCTGCAACCGGTTATCGCGTGCCGCACTCAAGGCGGCAAGACCTTCCGGTGTGAGTACCAGCAACGCCACGACCACACCGCCCAATGCGACGGGAGCGGAAAACTGGACGATCCCGAAATCCACCAGCTTGGCGAAACGCTTGGACAACAGAATGATCGGCAACAGCGTCAGGAGGAGCAGCACCCCGTGATAGGGCGCGCTGTAGATCGGCCCATGATGGGGTTCTGATTCGTCGGCGATTTCTCCAGAGTCCTCACGCGTTGCGGTGGGGACAAATAAACTCCGATGCCGGCCGGTTTGAATGCCCAGGAAGATCCCATACAACAACGCCGTGACGACCGCGAAGAACAGTGCCTGGACCGGAGAATAGGTCGGATCAGGCGTCGTGCGGGTGAATTTCGGGAGCACCAGCGCAAAGACCGCAAGCGGCAGCATAACGGCGAGATAGGCGCGGGCGCCCTGCAGGTTGTAGTCCTGTTGCGTGTGACGCAGGGCGCCCAGCAGCAATGCCGCCCCCACGAGGCCGTTCAGCACGATCATCAGCACGGCAAACATCGTATCCCGCGCCAGTGTCGGCGCACCCTCTCCGGTCAGCATGACCGCGGCGATCAGCGCAACTTCCATGCCGATCACGGCCAGCGTCAAAATCAGGGTGCCGTAAGGTTCCACCAACAACTCGGCCAGTGCATCGACATGGCGGACGACGCCGAAGGAGGCCCACAGCATGGCCAAGAAGATCCACGCGAACAGCAGCAGCGCCTCCAGCGGAGTCTCAAGCACGGCCAGCCAGTCGTCTGCGAAGAGCTGGAACGCGAACAGCGTTCCGGCGACGACGATGAACGCTAGTTCCTCGCGGATCAGGCGCTTGAATCCGGGCCAGCGGCGGTGCGCGCCCTCGATCATGAGGTCACCCTAATGCGCCCCGACGATGTGCGCGACCACCTCGTTCATGGATGTTTCCGCCGTGGCCTCTTCGGCGATCACCGCGCCCTGGCGCAGGGCGACGATCCGGTCCGACACCGCAAAGACGTCGGTCAGGCGATGGCTGATCAGGATCACGGCGATCCCCTGGCCCTTGAGCTCGCGGATCAGGTCCAGCACATGCTCGACCTCGCGGACCGCAAGCGCTGCGGTCGGCTCGTCCATGATCACCAGCTTCGGGTGGAAGGTCAGTGCGCGGGCGATCGCCACCGACTGCTGCTGGCCGCCGGACAGCATGCCGATCTCATAGTCGACCCCGGGGATCCGCGCACCAAGCTGTTCGGTCATCCGGGTCGCCTCGCGGTCGACGGCATCGCGGTCAATGACCGGCAGGAACCCGAAGAGCTTCTTCACCGGCTCGCGCCCCAGGAAAATGTTGGAGGCAACGTCCTGTTGCCGGGAGAGCGCGAGGTCTTGGTAGATCATCTCGATGCCCAGACGGCGGATCTGACCCGGTTCCACATGCGTGATGTCTTCGCCGTCGAACCGGATATGCCCGCCATCGGGGCGGTAGATGCCGGTGATGGTTTTCATCAAGGTGGACTTGCCGGCGCCGTTGTCGCCGACCAGCGCGACGACCTCGCCGCCATCCACCCCGAACGACACGCCGCGCAGGGCCTGGATCGCGCCGAAGCGTTTTTCGATGCCGTCGATTTCCAGCAGGCTCATCGTTCCCGCCTCCGCCGGGTGGACTGGTCCAGCCAGACCGCGAAGATGAGCACCGCGCCGATCGCCATCTGCTGGTAGTAACTCTGCACCGCCAGGAGATTGAGGCCGTTCTGCAGGACGCCCATGATCAGGGCGCCGATGAACGTGCCCAGGATCGACCCCCGGCCGCCGAACAGGTTGGTGCCGCCGATGATCGCCGCGGTGATCGCCGTCAGCTCGTAACCCAGCCCCGCTGTGGGGTCGCCGGCATTGACCCGGGCCATGAACAGCATGCCCGCGGTGCCGCCCATCAGGCCGGAAATCACGTAGAGCATCAGCTTGTGGCGTTCCACATTGATGCCCATGGCCCGGGCGGCGCCTTCGTTGTCGCCGATCACCAGCGTGTATTTGCCGAACCGGGTGTAGGCCAGGATGAAGTGCATCAACAGGGCGACGCCCAGGAAGATGAAGGCCGGCATGGGCACGCCGAACGGGCGTCCTTGTCCTAGGAAGATGATCTCTGGCGCCAGGCCGTAGATCGACTGGCCCTTTGAAATCACCAGCGCCAAACCGCGTGCGATGCCCAGCATGCCCAGGGTCACGATGAAGGCCGGGATGCGGGCCCGGGTGACCAGCAGGCCGTTGATGAAGCCGCACAGCGCACCTGCGGCAAGGCAGCCGACGATGCCGGTGACCCAAAGGCAGGCCGGCCCGGTCCACCAGCCATGCACCGACCACGCCGCTCAGACCCAGCACCGACCCCAGCGACAGGTCCAGTCCGGCCGAGCCGATTACGTAGGTCGCGCCGATCGCCAGCACACCGATGGTGGCCGTTGCCAAAAGGATGTTCAGGAAGTTCGAGATCGAGACGAAGAAGGGCGACAGCACGGCCATGATCACGGCCAGCAGGATCAAGACGCCCAGCGACTCGATGCGAAACGACAGCCGGCTTACGAAGGACCGGCGCGGCGTGGTGACCGTTTCATCCATGACAGTTCAAGCGAAAAGCGGCGGGCGGCACCGTGCCGCCCGCCAGACTGAAGGAACAGGGATTACTTGACGTACTCCAGCATGGGTTCTTTGCCGCCCTCCAGGACATCCTTTGTCAGGACAAGAGTAGGCACGGCAATGAACTCGTAGTCCATCGAGCCGGATCCGCCGGCCTGAGCCCGCTCAGTCACTTTTTCCACGGCCTGTTTGCCCACAAGGTAGGGCAACTGGGCCACGGAGGCGTTCAGGCGGCCCGCCTTGATGCTTTCGACCGCATCCACGTTGCCGTCGACGCCGACGATGACGATGTCGTCGCCTTTGCCAGCGGCGTATGCGGATTCCACCGCGCCCAGCGCCATCACGTCGTTGGCCGCGAAGATCTCCTTGAGGTCGGGATGGCGGGTCAGGATGTCGTTGGTGATATTGGCCGCCTTGCCGCGATCCCAGTCACCGGGCAGCGAAGCGACGATCTCCGGACCGGGGGCAACTTCCTTCAGCCGCTCGGCGAAGCCGCGGGCCCTTTTCTGACCCGTGATGTTGCCGCTGAGACCCTCGATCACCAGCACCGGACCTTTGGCGTCCATGCCGACCATTTTCGCCACGTAGTCTGCGCCCTGGGCACCCGCTGCCTCGTTGTCCGAGCCGATGGTGAACGCGATGTCGACGCCGGCTTCCTTGGCGATGGCGGTGTCGATGTTGGCGTCCAGGTCGACCACCGGGATGCCCATTTCGTTGGCCCGCTTCAGGCAGGGCAGCAGGTTGGTGGAGTTGATCGCCGCCGTGATCATCACGTCGGGCTTCCGTTCCAGCATGGTGTTGCAGACGTTGAGCTGGGGCTCGGCCGCCTGGTCGCTCTCCACCGCCTGCAGGTAGTATTCCACCCCACCGGTTTCGGCGACGCCGTCCTTGACGCCCTGTTCCATGGCGCCCCAGAAGGGGTTGGACAGCGTCTTCAACAACACGCCGTAAGTCTTGTCCTGCGCATCTGCGGCCGTTCCGACGGTCATCAAAACCGCCGCCGCCGCGGCCCCTGTTGTCAGTCTTTTGAACACTTCTTTCTCCTCCCGTTTGAAAACGCCTCCGCACAGATAATTGTGTGGAGGCAGACGACACACCTCACTTCTTCAATCCGTCACTGGTCATCGATCGCATCATCGCCACGGTTTCGGGCTCGGCGCGCTTGCAGCCGACCGGCGGCAGGCCTTTCAGCATCAGGCCGATGTCGCCCAGGACCAGCTCGCCCATCTTCCAGAACACTCTTTCGATCGCACCCGCCCGGTGGGCCGACAGCAGCAGCCCTTCGACCTGGCGGACCGGGTCGTCGGGTGCAACCGGCTCTTCGGGGAAGACATCCGTCGCCGCCTGGAACCGGCCGCTGGAAACACAGTCGATCAGGGCATCGAAATCCACCACCGCGGCACGGCTCATCAACAGGAACGTCGCGCCCGGCTGGATCAGCTCCAGCTCCCGCCGGCCCAGGAAGCCCTCGTTGTCGGCCGTGACCGAGGCGAAGACGAAAATGAAGCGGCTGGTTGACAGCACCTCGTCCAAACTCGCCGGCGCGCAGTCGTGGGCCCGGATCACGTGTTCCGGCAGCCAGGGGTCGTAGACCTTGACCGGACAGCCGAACGGCACCACCAGCGGCCGGAAGGCGCGGCCCACGTCGCCGAACCCGATCAGGCCCACGGGGCTGGCCTGCATCAGCTCCAGGCCGTGATTGCCGTCCAACTGATAGAGCTCGCGGCCCTCGCGGAACGCCCGGTCCGCTGTTGCTAGCCCGCGCGAGACGGCCAGCGCCATGCCCAGGGCCATCTCCGCCACCGTCTGGGCAAAGACCGAGCCGGTGTGCAGGACCCGGATGCCGTTCCTGAAACAGTGGTCGTAGTCGATGTTCTGGCGGAAGTTGCCTTCCACGTTGATGATGGCCCGCAGGTTCGGTGCCCGTTCCAGGCGTTCCCGGGGAAGGTCGGTCTGACCGATGACGAACGAGGCCTGCGGCAGGATCTCCTCGACCATCTCGTCGGGCATGCGGCCCTCGTCGTGGTTGACCACCGTCGCCAGCGACTTCAGAGCGTCCAGGTCCCCCGCCGTGAAGATCAGATCCAGTGTCCGCGGCGCCGGGTCGGACAGGATGACCGGTTTCTCTGATGCCAAAATCTGCTCCCCTGCCCCCGGGGGCGGCGTCTAAGCCCGCCGTCTTGATGGGCAGGAGTAGTCTTTGTGTTTTTCACCGCAGCGTCAAGAATGGCGGTCGATGCTGGGATGGAGCCGATGGACGACGGCAAGACACCCGAGACCGACGCCTTTTTCTAGGCGTTCCGGGCCGCGACCGGGGCGCCCGTCGACGGCTACGACCTCACTTTCTTTGGCGACAGCCCGGCCATGAACGACGAGCTCTGCGATCTTATCCTGGCGGGCACGAAACGAGCCACGGCCATGCTGTTGCGGGACGTGACCGATGCAGGCGAACCGATGCCGGTTGTGGGCGGTTTCTTCGTTGTGGTGGACGGGGCCGGGCGGCCCCGCTGCGTCTGCAGGACGACTGACGTGACGGTCAAGCCACTTGAGGAAACCGATGACGCCTTTGCTTTCGATGAAGGCGAAGCTGACCGAACCTTGGCATGGTGGCCGAAGTCACACCGAGCGTATTTTGCCCGTCAGGCGGCCCGCGAGGGATTTGAGATGCACGATCGTATCGAAACCATCCTGGAACGGTTCACGGTGGTCTGGCCGCCGGAACTGGCGAACGGCGCGGCATGACCGGCGCCCCGCTCGCCTTTTTCGCGCTGGAGGGAAGCCGCGACCTGGGCCTCCGCATCGCGGGCGAACTGGGTGCTGAACCGGCCCAGCACGAAGAAAGGAACTTCGAGGACGGCGAGCATAAGACCCGCCCCTTGGAGAACGTCCGCGGCCGCGACGTCTTCGTGCTGCACCAGCTGGACGGCGAGCCCGGCGCCAGCGTCAACGACAAGCTTTGCCGGCTGCTGTTCTTTCTGGGGGCGCTGCGGGACGCCTCCGCCGACCGCGTCACGGCGGTCATTCCCTACCTGGTCTATGCCCGAAAGGACCGGAAGACCAAGACCCGCGACCCCCTGACCAGCCGGTATCTGGCCCAGATCATCGAGGCCGTGGGCACCGACCGGGTTGTGACCATGGACGTGCACAACCTGGCCGCGTTCCAGAACGCCTTTCGATGCCGCACCGATCATCTGCTGGCGCGGCCCCTGTTCGTGCGTCATTTTGCGCCGCTGCTGGCCGAAGGGCCCGTCTCGGTGGTTTCGCCGGACGTGGGCGGCGCCAAGCGGGCGGAGGCATTTCGGACCGCGCTGGGCACGGCGACTGGCGCGGAGGTGGCCGGCGCCTTTATCGACAAGAAACGCAGTAGCGGCGTCGTCTCGGGCGATACGCTTGTGGGGGCGGTCGAGGGCCGTGCCGCCATCATCCTGGACGACATGATCAGCACCGGCACCACCCTGGCCCGTGCCGCGCGGGTCTGCCGGGCACAGGCGCGACCCGCGTCGTGGCCGCCGCCACGCACGGGGTCTTCCAGGCTGAGACAAAGAAGCTGTTGTCGGATGCCGCGGTGGATCAGGTGGTGGTCACGGACACCGTCACGCCGGGCCGCCTGGCGCTGCCGGGGACCCGCGAGAAAATGGTGATTCTGGAGACGGCGCCTCTGTTCGGCGCGGCGATCCGGCGCATTCACGAGGGCGGTTCCCTGTCCGCGCTTGAAGAGGACACCCCGCCGTCCTGAGCCGGGTCGATGATCTGAATCAAGGTTTTTTGCCACCGCCCGGTCCTACAGTGAACCCTGGTGTCCGCCGCGTCCGCGAACCGCGGACGGCGCAGGGCATCGCGTCACAGACCGGCCTCTGGCCGGCACGCGCAAGTCGGAGCGCAGGGTGTGCCAAGTACAGACTCGCCGCTGACCCTACCGCCAGGGAACCAAACGGTCCGGGTCTCGCCGATCGGCCTCGACGGGCTGTTGGGCCTGCCGGAGGAAGCCACTTCCTTGATCATGTTCGCGCATGGCAGCGGCAGCAGCCGGCTGAGCCCGCGCAACAACCACGTCGCCGAAGCCCTGCGCAAGGCAGGCCACGGGACGCTGTTGTTCGATCTGTTGACGGAGCACGAGGCGCGGGACCGGGCCTGCGTCTTCGATATCGAGCTGCTGGCGACGCGCCTGGTGATGGCAACCCAATGGGTGCGCGAGGACGCCCGGACCCGGGACCTGGCGATCGGCTCTTTCGGTGCCAGCACCGGGGCCGCTGCGGCCCTGGTGGCGGACTCGCTGGCGGGCGGATCGGCGGCGGCGGTGGTGTCGCGGGGTGGCCGGCCGGACCTGGCCGGGGATGCGCTGGCACGGGTCACCGCGCCGACACGGCTCTTGGTCGGCAGCCTCGACGTGGGGGTTCTGGAACTCAACCAGGCGGCCTTTGAGCGCCTGCGCTGCGAGCGTGATCTGCAGATCGTGCCGGGCGCCAGCCACCTGTTCGAGGAGCCGGGAACGTTGGACCGGGTCATCACGCTGGCCTGCGACTGGTTCGACCGGCATTTGACGACATGACGTGGCGCCTGTCGGGCGCGCAGTTCGCGGACCGCCGCGATGCGGGTCTGCAGCTGGCTGCCGCGCTGGATTCCCTCAAGGACCAGGATCCGGTCATCCTCGCCCTGCCCCGGGGCGGCGTGCCGATCGGCGTTGAGGTCGCACGGCGGCTGAACGCGCCGCTGGACCTGGTGATGGTCCGCAAGATCGGCGTGCCCTGGCAGCCCGAGCTGGCCTACGGGGCCGTCGTCGACGGCGACGAACCGGAGACCGTGATCAACAAGGACATTGCCGCCCAGGTCAGCCTGCACGCGGGTTACCTGGAGGAGGAGACCGCACGCCAGTTGGACGAGATCGCGCGACGCCGCGCGATCTATCTGAAGGATCGGGCCCGGCCGGGGATTTCAGGACGGACAGCGATTATCGTCGATGACGGAATCGCAACGGGTGCAACGGTCCGGGCCGCCCTGATCGGCGTGCGCCGGTCCGACCCGTGCAAACTGGTGCTGGCGGTTCCCGTGGCGCCTGGCGACACGGTCGCGGCGCTGGAAAAGGATGCCGATCGGGTGGTGTGCCTTCACTCACCGATGATGCTCGGCGCCATCAGCCTGTTCTACGGCGACTTCCATCAGGTCAGCGACGACGAGGTCGTGGGGTTTCTCGACGCGTTCGCGGCCGAAGCCGGCATCGCCGGTCCGGCCTGAGGATAGAGCATGGCTTGAGTCCCCCGGGAGACGGTGAGCCGTGCCGCTCTCAGCCGTACCCTTCGTGACGGCGGCTTCGCCGCCTCCTCAGGGTGAGGATCCTGTCTGCTGTGGCTGCGGGCTCTACGACCCTGGCTGGGCGGCGTGTTGGCCTTCCTCCCCTGCCGGAACCGGACGGTAAAGCTCGGGATTGTCCAGGTGGGACAGGTCAACATCCTCGGCCGCGGTTCCGTCTTCGCTGACCAGGATCACGTAGGGTTCGCGGTCTTCAGGCTTGTGCAGGACGGCATCGACGACCCAGACATGGCTGTGATCCCCTGTCTTCCAGTATTTCTGGCCTTCTACTACGGTTGTCATCTTTTCGGCCTCGCTGTGGGAATGTCGGATCGCGCGGGTGCCGGAATGCCGGCAGCCTGACCCTAGCCCAAGCCCCTGCCGGCGGCCTTGATCGTGGTCAAATCCCACGCACCGGCGGCGGATGGGGTCAGGCCGGCTCCAACGGCCGCTGTTCCTGACTGTCAGGATTGCCGTCGCTGTCGGCCTGGGCGGCTGCCGCCAGCATCGCCGCGCGCAGTTTTTCGATGGCGCGGCCCTCGATCTGGCGCACCCGTTCGCGGGAGATGCCGTACTCGTCGCTCAGCGTCTGCAGGGTCTGGGGCTCGTCCACCAGGCGCCGCGCTTTCAGGATCCTGCGTTCGCGGTCGTTCAGCGTTTCCAGGCCGTCCTGCATCAGCGCCCGCCGCCAGTCCAATTCGTTAAGCTCCGCAACCATGGCGTCCGGCCCCTGCGTATCGTCGGCGAGGCGGTTGATCCATTCCTCGCCCTCCTCGTAGGCCGTTTCGTTCAGCGAGAAGTCGCCCGCCGACAGCCGCCGGTTCATCTGGACCACTTCGTCCTCCGGCACGTCCAGGCGTTCGGCGATGGTTGCCACGGTCTCGGGATCCAAGTCGCCGTCCTCGAACTTCTTCAAGTCGGCCTTGATGCGCCGCAGGTTGAAGAACAGCTTCTTCTGCGCCGCCGTGGTTCCCATTTTCACCAGCGACCAGGAATAGAGAACGTATTCCTGGATTGCCGCCCTGATCCACCAGCCGGCATAGGTCGAGAACCTGAAGCCTCGGTCGGCGTCGAACTTTTCCGCCGCGCGCACCAGGCCCACATTTCCTTCGGAGATCAGATCGGCCAGCGGCAGACCATAGCCGGAATAGGACCGCGCCACCTTGGCGACCAGGCGCAGGTGGCTGCCCACCAGCATGTCCAAGGCGGCTTCGTCGCCGTGTTCCTGCCATTGCCTGGAATAGGCCACTTCCTCCTCGCGGCTGAGCAAGGGATAGCGGCGGATTTCCGCGAAGTAGCGGTCGAGGTCGGTTTCGGGGGCAAACACGGTGCTGTTCATGTGACCTTGGCTGTTGTTGATCCGATGGCCAGCGGTCCCGCCCGGCGTCCTTTGAAAGGGCGCGGCAAAGTGCCTGAAGATGGCCTTTTTCTTTGGGTTTGTGACCGCTTGCCCCATTCATATGGGAACAAAATCGGAACTTTTCAAGAAGAAAACCGGCCTGTGCGGGGGCTCAGGCTTCCTCGCTGTGCACCACGTCGAAGGTCCGGACGTCGACCTCGAGCCCGTGCCGCTCGATGAAATCCATGAACGCCTGGCCCTCCGATGCCACCGCGGGGTTTGCCATGCACGCCTCGTGCGCGGCTGCCGTTTCCCATTGGATGTAGTTGACCACGCGGGTCAGGTCGTGGCTTCGATGCAGGTGCGCGGAGATGAAACCCGGCTGGGCGGCGAAGACCGGTGCAGTTTCCAGCATGATGGCGACCAGTTCGTCGCTGTGGCTCGGCGGGACCGCGACGGAGACCATCACCGTAAAGCAGGGCGTATCGGCGGACAGGCTGGCCATGGCTGGGTGCCTTTCTTGCCTGGATGTGTGGGAACGCGCCACCGGCGTCCCCTGCCCGCCAGCTTACTGCGGAAACGCCGCGGCGGGAATTGCCGCCGCCCGTCCCGTGGCGTCACTCCGGACTGTCGAGGTATTTCGGGTTGGCCAGCCGCAGGCGTCCTGTCGCGTCGGCCAGAAGCACGGCGTGCAGCGCCTCGGCGCGCTCTGCTACATCGAAGGCACCGGCGCGGATATCGGCTGCCAGCCGTGCCTGCAACGCCGCCTCCGGTCCGTCCCTTGTCTCGCTCGGGTCGCCAAAGAGTGCGGCGATGCTGGCCGCCGTGGCCCCGGCGGCCGCCCCTGCATCGGCGATCTCGCGGCTCGCGATCGCCATCGCGCGCAGCACCATCAGGGTCTCCAGGCGTTTGTCTGCGGCAACCTGGGGCAGGATCTCCTGGCGCAGCACCCGTGCTGCGATGTCCAGAAGCTCGGCGCCGGTCGGACGGTCTGCGGTCATGGCGAACCTGCCAGCGCCGGACCGGTCATCTTCAGGATCTCCCATTCCATCTCTGGCGGGCGCCGGCCGGTCAGCGCCAGGTCCAGGTTTTGCTCGCCGTCCACCAGGAACCGGGAGGCCTGTTGCAGGGCGATGACGGCCCAGCGCACATGCGCGAAGACCTCCCAGAAGAAGACACGATCGGACTCGACCCGGCGACCGGACTCCGCTTCGTAAGCGGCATAGAAGTCGGCCCGGCTGCCGATCCCGCCCGCTTCCAGGTCGCGCCGCCCGAAACGCCAGCAGGCCGCACAAAACCAGCCGATATCCTCGTGCGCGTCGGACCAGCCGGCGAACTCCCAATCCAGAACCGCGGTCAGGCCGTTGCCGTCGACCATGTAGTTTCCGGTCCGGAAGTCGTGATGGGCCAACACCACGTCGCCCGGCGGCGGCAGATGTAGGGCCAGCCACCGAAGGCCCCATTCAAGGCCCGGATGTGGGGTTCCGATGGCGTCGAGATAACCCCTGAACAGGTCGACCTCCGCCCTGGCAGGGTCGGCCGGCGGCGCACCCAAGAAGGAGAACGGGCGCGTCTCGGGCGTGATCGTGTGGATCCGGGCAAGCTCGCCGCCCAGGCGGCGCGTCAGGTCGGCGCGGTCGCCGCCCAGGTCGGCGGACTTCACGATGACCTGGCCGACCGCGGTGCCTTCCGCCCTGCGCATCACATAGAAGGGGCGCCCGATCACTGCCGGGTCCCGGCACAGGAACAGGGGTTCGGGCACGGTGACGCCGACGTCGAAGGCGGCCTCCAGCAACGCGAACTCATCGGCCCGGCTGTGGCTGACCGCCACCCCCGACGGGGCATCGGTGCGCAGGACCAGGGCCTGGCTGCCGGCCAGCCGCCCGCTTTCGAACTGCACGTCGACCGACCAGTTCTCCTGGATCGCACCGCCGCCCAGAAGCGATGCCGACAACAGCCGACACGGTACGCCGGCGGCGTCTTCAAGCCATCGCACCAACCGCGCGGCGACCGCGTCGTCCCTCAACAGCATGGCAACCGCGGGGCCCTAGCCCCAGGACCAGAAGTCGGTGCCGGCACGCGCGTAGTTCCGGGCCAGCACCATCTTGTGGACCTCGGACGCGCCGTCCACCAGGCGGGCCTGGCGCGCGTAGCGGTAGATCCATTCCAGCACCGTGTCCTTGGAATAACCCTTCGCCCCGCAGAGCTGGATGGCCGTGTCCACCGCCTTGTGCAGGGTTTCGGAAACCTGGATCTTCGCCATCGAGACCTCAGTGCGCGCTTTGTCCCCCTGCTCCAGCTTCCAGGCCGCATGCATCGTCAGCTGCCGGCCGACGGAGACCGCCATCGCGGCCTCGCCCAGCATCCATTGCACGCCTTCGTGGTCGATCAGCTTGGCACCGAAGCTCTCGCGTTCGGCGACGTAGGCCCCGGCGATCTCAAGCGCGCGTTTCGACAGGCCAAGCCAGCGCATGCAATGCGTCAGCCGCGCGGTCCCCAGCCTGATCTGCGTGAGCTTCAGTCCGTCCCCCACTTCCATGAGCCGGTTTTCGTCAGGAATCGTCAGCCCGTCGAACTCCAACTCGCAATGGCCGCCATGTTCTTCCGGCCCCATGATCGGGATGCGCCGCACGATCCGCCAGCCGGGCTGGTCGGCATGGAACAGGAACGCGGTCAGGCCGCGCCGCGAGTCGTCGCCGGTCTTGGCGATCAGGATGAAGTGGCGGGCGACACCGGCGCCGGTGATGTACCACTTGCGCCCCTCCACGACCCATCCGTCGCCGCGCCGGGTCGCGGTGGTGCGGATCATCGAGGGGTCCGAACCGCCGCCCGGCGCCGGCTCGGTCATGGCGAAGGACGACCGGACCTTGCCGTCGACGATGGGCTGCAGCCACTTGTCCTTCTGGTCCTCCCGCGCGACCCGGTTCAACACGAACATGTTGCCGTCGTCGGGTGCGGCGGCGTTGAAGACGACCGGGCCGAAAACCGACCGGTTCATTTCCTCGTAGCAGGCCGCCATGCCGACCGGGCCCAGGCCCCGACCGCCTCGTTCCTCCGGCATCTGCAGGCACCACAACCCCTGAGCCTTGGCCTTTACGCGCAGGTCCTCCAACAGGTCGGGGTGGATGTTCTCGTGTCCGTCGTAGTTCTCCGGGTCGTCTTCCAGAGGCAGGATGTGCTCGGCGACGAAACGGCGCACCGCCTGGCGGGTCTCATCGATCTGCGGGGACAGGGTAAAGTCCATGGCCGTCCGCCTGCCTCAATCCGCCGCGGGGTCGTAGAATGGCGCCGGGCTCAGGATCTTGTTCTCCATGTGATCCAGCAGCGACATCGACTGGCCCAGATAGGCCTGCCAGTCGGCGTCGGCCATCAGCGCGGCGCGGCGTGCTGCCCTGTCTTCGAGGCTCTCGTATCCCCAAAGGTGCACCACCTGGTTCAAGGGGCCGATATCCATGGACACGTACCAGCCCAGGCACTTGCCCAGGTGCTTCTTCTGCACCGGCCAGCCCTGCTCCTGATAGATCTTCAAAAAGGCCGGCAGGCTGCCCGGTTTGACGGCGTAGGTGCGGTGGTCGACGATCATGGGCGCGCTCTCCTGGTTGTGGTCGGCCGCTGTCCGTTCAGGTGCCGGTGCGGGCCCGTTCGCGCAGCACGAATTTCTGGATCTTGCCGGTGGAGGTCTTCGGCAGCGGGCCGAACTGGACGATCGAGGGCGCCTTGAAGTGCGCCATGTTGTTCCGGCAGAAGTCGATGACGTCGTGTTCGTCGAGCGCATCCTCCGCGCCGGGGCGAAGGGTGACGAAGGCGCACGGCGTTTCGCCCCACTTTTCGGAGGGTGCGGCGACGACGGCGGCCTCCATGATATCCGGATGCCGGTACAGCACCTCTTCGATCTCCAGGCTGGAGATGTTCTCACCGCCGGAGATGATGATGTCTTTCGAGCGGTCCTTGACCTCCACGTAACCGTCCGGATGGGTCACCGCCAGGTCGCCGGTGTGCAGCCAACCGCCACGGAACGCTTCTTCGGTGGCGGACGGGTTGTGCAGGTAGCCCTTCATCACCGTGTTTCCGCGCAGCATATACATTCCGATGGTGTTGCCGTCCGCCGGCACGTCCGCCATCGCTTCAGGGTCGGCGACCCGTTGCTGGTCCATCGTCAGGTAGTTGACGCCCTGGCGGGCCATGCGTTCGGCCCGCGCCTCCAGGGGAAGGTCATGCCACGCCTGCTGCGGTTCGCAGATCGTGCTGGGGCCATAGCATTCCGTCATCCCGTAGAGGTGTGTGACCCGAAAGCCCAAGTTCTCCATGCCGGCGATCACCGCCGACGGCGGCGCCGCGCCGCCGGTTGCCACCTCGACGGTCTGGAGAAAGGTGGTGCGGGTTTCGTCCGGCGCATGGACGAGCATGTTGAGGACGACCGGGGCACCGCACATGTGGGTGACGCCATGATCCCGGATCGCAGCGTAGATGGGCCCGGCCTCGACCTTGCGCAGGCAGACGTGGGTGCCGCCGATGGCCGTGACCGCCCAGGTGAAGGTCCAGCCGTTGCAGTGGAACATCGGCAGCGTCCAGAGATAGACGCAGTCCGGCGTGAGGCCGAAGCTGATGACGTTGCCCAGTGCGTTCAAATAGGCGCCGCGGTTGTGATAGACGACCCCCTTCGGGTCGCCGGTCGTGCCCGATGTGTAGTTCAACGCGACCGCATCCCATTCGTCCTGCGGCGGCGACCACGCGAAGTCGGGATCGCCCTCCGCAAGCAAGGCCTCGTAGGTCGTCTCGCCAACCAGTGCGCCGGTCTCGGCCTGGGGATCGTCGATGTCGACGACCGGCAGCGGCCGGTCCAATGCCGCCACGGCCGGGCCGACAGTGTCGGACAGGCTGCGGTCGGTGATCAGGATGCGGGCATCGCCGTGGTCCAGAATGAACGTGATCGTGGCCGGATCAAGCCTGGTGTTGATGGCGTTCAGCACGGCCCCGATCATTGGAACCGCGTAGTGTGCCTCCAGCAACTCCGGCACGTTGGGGGCGATGATGGCGACGGTATCTCCCCGGCCGATGCCGCGGCTTGCCAGGGCCGATGCCAGGCGCCGGCAACGGGCATAGAACTCGGCATAGCTGAGCCGGGTCGAACCATGGATCACCGCGGTCTTGTCCGGATAGACCAGCGCCGAGCGGTGCAGAAAGCTCACCGGCGTCAGCGGCGTGTGATTTGCCGCGTTCGGCGCCAGGCCGCTACCGTTGGGACCATAATCGTCGGACACCCTGCCCTCCCCGCGCCGCAAATCCCGGACACGCAGTTTTGTGTTTCTTTCCGGATGCCTACCACGATATCCCGGGAGGCGCTATTGTCCGTTCCGGGTTCGCGAACGGGTCCGACGGCGTCGAATCAAGTGAGGATCCACATGAACATCTACATCTTTTCCGACACGGTCTGCCCGTGGTGTTTCATCGGCAAGCGTCGGCTGGAGCGGGCGCTGGCCCAGCGTCCCGATCTGACGCCCACGGTCCGCTGGCGCACCTTCCAGCTCAACCCGCAGATGCCCGAGGATGGGATGGACCGCCAGCGCTACCTGGCGCTCAAGTTCGGCGGCGCGGCGCGCGCCCAGGAGCTTTACGAGACCATCCGCCAGGTGGGCGAATCCGAAGGGATCGCGTTCCAGTTCGACGCCATCACCCGGACACCGAACACCGTCCTGTCGCATCGCCTGCTGCGGCTTGCGGAAAGCGAGGGCCGGGATACGGCCGTGGCGGAGGCCTTGTTTCGCGCCTATTTCCTGGACGGCAAGGACATCGGCGATCCTCAGGCCTTGACGGTGATTGCCGAAGAGGCCGGCCTTGACGCGGGGGCGGTTCAGGACTTCCTGGGTTCGGAAGACCTGGCGGACGAGATCCTGGCAGAGGACCGGTTTGCCCGCCGGCTCGGGATCGCCGGCGTGCCGTGTTTCATCATCGACGGAAAGTATGCCCTGTCAGGCGCTCAGGAGCCGGAAGCGTTCATGCCCATCTTCGAGATGGCGTCTCAGGACCAGTCGCTGGCCTCGCCGACGGCCGGCTGACCGCCGCGGCTCAAACGGGCCGCTTCGGGACCTTGTGTTCAACGAACAGGAAGACGCCCGGCCCCGGCGCGTCGTCGCTCATCCGCGATGCCGTGACGTAGGACCGGAAGCTTTCGCCGTTCTTGCGGTACCGCACGAGTTCGGCCTTGGCAAAGCCCGTGCGCATCAACTCCTCGCGCATTTTCTTGACCGCGACGGCGTCGGTCTCGGGCCCATGGAAGACGGAAAGGATGTCGCCCAGGATCTCGCCCAGGCTGTAGCCCATCATCTCGCAGTAGGCTTGGTTGGCATAGAGGATCTGGGGGCCCTTCTCGGACAGGTCGGTCGAGGTGACCAGGACCGGCGAGTGTGATCCGTCGACATGCGGCAGCAGTGCGTCGGTCGTGGAGAGATAGGTTCGAAGGTGCTTCAGGGCAGTCTCGTCTGCCTCAGCATCGGCGCCAGGCTTGTCGGCTTTACTGGAATCGGGCTGTGTTGAGGCATATGCGGGCATCCGTGCTCTCCTGTTCATCGTTGGGCTCGGAACCCCCCGATGTCCCGATGCACGCGCCTCAACCAACCACCGAGGGTGACGCGAAACACTGATCGTAAGGCCTCAGAGTTAAGGTTGCCTTAACCTATGTCAGTGCCCCCAATAAAACTGTGTGTTTTCCGCTGTTTTCAACCACCAGCAAGTTCGGTCAGGTCTCGCACCAGGCGCTCGACCCCTTCGATGCGGCGTTCCGCGTCCTCCCAGGGCCGGATGCAGACCAGCTTGTGGTCGGGCCGCAGCTTGACCGACCCGAGCTGCTGCTGGATGTAGCCGATCAGTCTCTCCGGGTGCGCGAAGTGGTCGTTGCGGAACGACACCACGGCCCCCTTGGGCCCGGCATCGATCTTCTCGACACCCGCCTTCTTGCAAAGCTGTTTGATCGCAATCACATGCAGTAGGTTTTTGACCTCGTCCGGCAGCGGGCCGAACCGGTCGACCAGCTCGATTGCGAAGGTCTCCAGGTCCCGCTCGTCGGCCAGTGTGGACAGCCGCCGATAGAGGCCCAGCCGAACGGACAGATCGGAGACGTACTTCTCCGGGATCAGGACCGCGGTTCCCAGGCCGATCGTCGGCGACCAGGTCTCTTCAGCCGGCTGGTTAGCCTGGTCGGTACTTAGTGCCGCGACGGTCTCTTCGAGCATCCGCTGATAGAGCTCGACGCCGACCTCCTGGATATGCCCAGACTGCTCTTCGCCCAAGAGATTGCCGGCGCCGCGGATATCCAGATCGTAGCTCGCCAGGGTGAAGCCCGCGCCCAGGCTGTCCAGGGTCTGCATGACCTGCAGCCGCTTCTCCCCGGCCTCGGTCACCACCCTGCCCGGCGGCACAGTGAGATAGCAGTAGGCCCGGACCTTGCCGCGGCCAATCCGGCCGCGCAGCTGGTAAAGCTGTGCCAGGCCGAACATGTCAGCACGGTGGACGACCATCGTGTTGGCGTTGGGGATGTCCAGGCCTGATTCGACGATGTTGGTGCTCAGCAGGATGTCGAAGCGCTTCTCCAGAAAGGCGCCCATCACATCTTCCAGTGCCCGGGCCGGCATCTGGCCGTGCGCGGTCGCGATTTTCATTTCGGGGACCAGTGTCCGCAGCCGTTCCTCCACCCGGGCGAGGTCGCGGACCCGGGGGCAGACATAGAAGACCTGACCGCCGCGGAAATGCTCGCGCATGATGGCCTCGCGGACGACGACGCCGTCATAGGGCAGGACGAAGGTCCGGATCGCCAGCCGGTCAACCGGGGGCGTCGCGATGACGCTAATCTCCTTCACGCCGCTCAGTGACATCTGGAGCGTGCGCGGGATCGGTGTCGCGGTCAGCGTCAGCACATGCACATGCGACCGCAGCTGTTTCAGGCGTTCCTTTTGGCTGACGCCGAAATGCTGTTCCTCGTCGATCACCAGGAGGCCCAGGTTGTTCGGTTTGATCGACTTGGCCAACAGCGCGTGGGTGCCGACCGCAATGTCCACGGTGCCGTCCGACAGGCCCTGCTTGACCGCGGCGGCCTGCTTGCCGGTGACCAGGCGCGAGAGTTGTTCGATGCGCAGCGGCAGGCCGCGGAAGCGTTCGCTGAAGGTGGCATAGTGCTGCCGCGCCAGCAGGGTCGTCGGCACCACGACCAGCACCTGCTTGCTGGCCATCGCCGCGATGAAGGCGGCCCGCAAGGCGACTTCGGTCTTGCCGAAGCCCACATCGCCGCAGATCAACCGGTCCATCGGCCGGCCGGCCTCGAAATCCGACAGCACGTCCTCGATCGCCCGAAGCTGGTCGTCGGTCTCCACATAGCCGAAGCGGGCGCAGAACTCCTGATACAGCGCATCGGGCGCATCCAGGATCTCGCCCTTCCTGACGGCGCGCTCGGCGGCGATCTTGATCAACTCGAAGGCGATTTCGCGGATGCGTTCCTTGACCCGGGCCTTGCGCGCCTGCCAGCCGTGTCCGCCCAGCTTGTCCATGGTCACCACGGCATCTTCGGACCCGAACCGCGACAGGACTTCGATGTTCTCCACTGGCAGGAACAGGCGGTCGCCGCCGGCATAGGTCAGCTGCAGGCAATCATGCGGGGCGCCGGCCACGTCCAGGGTTTCCAGGCCGTCGTAGCGGCCGATGCCATGGTCCACGTGCACCACGTAGTCGCCCACCGACAGGCTGGAGACTTCGGTCAGGAAGTCTTCGTTGCGCCGGCGCCGGCGCGGAGGCCGGGCCAGCCGTTCGCCCAGGATGTCCTGTTCGCTGAAGACGATCAGCTCGGGCGACTCGAAACCATGCACCAGGTCGAGGACCGCAAAACCCGGCACATGGGCGGGCAGCGTGTCGGCGGCATCCCAACTGTCGCACGTCACGCCTTCTTCCAGGCCGTGCTGCGTTAACAGCGTCAGGATGCGTTCGCGCGATCCGGCGCTGTGCGCGGTGATCAGCACGCGTCGCCGGCGCACCTCGTCGGTGACCCTTTCGCCGGCGGCGGCGAAAAGGTCGGTGTTGGGATCGGTCCGCGCGGCCGCGAAATCCACCACCTGCCGTGCGCCCGCATCGACTGCCCCGGCAGGTGCGGCGTCTGGCAGCGCGAAGGCGGACAAGACGGCGGTCGGCCGCGCCGCAAGCGCGGCGTCCAGCGCGCCTTCCTCCAGGAAAAGCGACGACGGCGGGACGGGCTTGTAGACCGCCGCCCCGTCTTCGCCGCCCTGGCCGCGGCTGGCGATCTGCAGGCCTTCCAGGCGGGCGTCGTAGTGTTCCGCGATCATCTCCGCCCGCATCTTGGCGGCTTCTTCCGCGTGCGGGTCCAACACCACCGGGGCGGTGCCCAGATAGTCGAACAGGGTTTCGAGACCGTCATGGAACAGGGGCAGCCAGTGTTCGATCCCCGGATGGCGCTGGCCGGCGCTGACCGCCTCGTACAGCGGGTCCACGCCGGTGACCGCGCCGAACAGCTCCCGGTAGCCCTGCCGGAACCGCTGGATCGAGCTGTCGTTCAGCAGAACCTCGTTGACGGGCTTCAGGACCAGGGCCGGCGCATCGGCCTTGGTGCGCTGGGACATGGCATCGAACCGGCGGATCGATTCCAGGTCGTCGCCGAAGAAATCCAGCCGCAGCGGGTCGGGCGCGCCGGGCGGGAACAGGTCGACCAGCCCGCCGCGCACGGCATATTCGCCGGGCTCGCGCACCGTGCCCGTGCGGTGATAGCCGTGTCCGGTGAGGTAGCCCATCAACCGGTCAGCGGGGATTGTCTCGCCGGGCCGGGCGGTCAAGGTCTCGCCCGCCAGCGCGCTGCGCGGCGGGACCCGTTGCAGCAGGGCATTCACGGTGGTCAGCACCACGCCGGTGCCTTCAGGGTCCGCCGCCAGCGCGCAGAGCGCGTCCAGCCGGCGCGCCACCACATCCGGATGCGGGCTCACCCGGTCGTAGGGCAGGCAGTCCCAGGCGGGGACATCGATGACCGCCAAGTCGGGCGCCAGAAACGACAGAAGATGACGCGTCCGGTCCATCGCCGCATCGTCGCGCGCGACATACAGGACCCGGCCCTCGGCGGCGCGTGCCGCTTCGGTCAGGACGAAGGCGTCGTAGCCCGGCGGGGCGCCGGCCACCAGAAAGCGGCCGGGTTTGCTGAGAGACGAAAGAAGCGGAGTCAAAGGGCTTGTCGTTGTCGGCTGTATGCGATGATCGCGCGCATCACCGCGTGATCCAGGGCCGGCGGTACCGGCGCGTCGGCGACGATCATGCCGTAAAGGTCCTGGTCGGGCACCTCCAGGAGGGCCTCGAACTGGTCGAGCTCGTCGGCGGTGAGCTTGGCCAAGGCGGCGTTCGCAAAACCGCCGATCAGGATATCCATCTCCTTGGTGCCGCGATGGTTGGCGCGGTAGATCAGGCGCTTGCGGCGGATGTCCAGTTCGTCTTCGTTGGCGGCGTGTGGCATGGCGGCGCGTTGTCGGTCTGTCGTGGTGTGCGGTGACGCGATGGATATAGGGCCAAGGCGGGGCCGGGTAAACATGTTCGCTGCGCATGGCCGGGCGCATGGGATAATATGGCCGCCGGTCCCCGCCCGCCCGCTCCGGAAAAGCCTTGGCCCGTGCGTCCTGAGATCCTGTTTCCCCTGTTCGCGCCGATCACCAGCCTGCCGGGTGTCGGCCCGCGCAACGGCCGGCTGTTGGAAGGGCTGGCCGGTCCGCACGTGGTTGACCTGGTCTGGCACCTGCCGCGCGAGCTGGTGGACCGCCGCTTCTCGCCCACCGTTGCCGAGGCGCCGGCCGGCCGCATCGCCACCCTGACGGTGCGCGTGGTGGCTCACAAGCCGGCGCCCGACAAGCGGCGCCCCCACCGCGTGATCTGCGAGGACGAGACCGGCCGGATCACGCTGGTCTATTTCCATGCCAGGGGGGACTACCTGACACGGCTGTTGCCGGAGAACGATACCCGGGTGGTCAGCGGCCGGGTCGAACACTATGCAGGGGCGCCGCAGATCGCCCACCCGGACCACGTGGTACCGCTTGAGGAGGCGGAGTCGGTGCGCACCATCGAGCCGGTCTATCCGCTGGCCGGTGGTTTGACCGCGCGCGTCGTCCAGCGCGCGGTGGCGGCCGCGCTGGAACGGGTGCCCGACCTGCCCGAATGGCAGGACGACGCCTTTCTGCGCCGCAACGGCTGGGTCTCATGGAAGCAGGCGGTCCTGGACGCCCATGCGCCGCAATCCGGCGCTGCGCTGGAGCCGGCCGCCCCGTCTCATATGCGGCTTGCCTATGACGAGCTCTTGGCCAACCAGCTCACGCTTCTGATCATGCGCAACACCGCCAAGGCCGCGCCGGGCCGGGCCATCGATGGCGACCGCGGCCTGACCCGCAAGGCGCTGGCCGCCCTGCCGTTCAGCCTGACCGGCGCCCAGGTCCAGGCAAGCAGGGAGATCCGCGCCGACATGGCGGCGCCGTCGCGCATGCTGCGCCTGCTGCAGGGCGACGTGGGCAGCGGCAAGACGATTGTTGCGTTCTTCGCCATGTTGAATGTGGTCGAATGCGGCGGCCAGGCGGCGATCATGGCGCCCACCGAGATCCTGGCGCGGCAGCATTTCGACACCATCGAGCCGCTGGCCCAGGCCGTCGGCGTGCAGGCGGTCCTGTTGACGGGCCGCGACAAGGGCGCCGCGCGCCTGTCGCTGCTGGCGTCGCTTGAGTCCGGCGAGGTGCCGCTGGCGATCGGCACCCACGCCCTGTTCCAGGAGGACGTCCGGTTCAAGGACCTGATGCTGGCGGTGATCGACGAGCAGCACCGTTTCGGCGTGCACCAACGCCTGGCCCTGGCGTCGAAGGGCAAGGGTGCCGACATGCTGGTGATGACGGCAACACCGATCCCGCGCACCCTGACACTTACGGCCTATGGCGACCTGGACGTGTCGCGCCTGACCGAAAAGCCGGCCGGCCGCAAGCCCGTGGACACCCGGGTGATGGCCGCCGACCGTCTGGACCAGGTCGTGGCCGCGGTCGAACGCGCATTGAGCCATGCCGCCAAGGTCTATTGGGTCTGCCCGCTGGTGGAGGATTCCGAGGTGCTGGACCTGGCCGCCGCCGAGGAGCGGTTCGCGCACCTGAAACAGCGGCTGGGCGCCGATCGGGTCGTCCTGGTGCACGGACGCATGAAGGCGGCGGAGAAGGATGCAGCGATACGGCGTTTTGCCGAGGGGCCGCCTGCGGTCCTGGTGGCCACCACCGTCATCGAGGTGGGCGTGGACGTGCCCGACGCCACGGTGATGGTTGTTGAACATGCGGAGCGGTTCGGCCTGGCGCAGCTGCACCAGTTGCGTGGGCGGATCGGGCGCGGCGAACGCGCCTCGACCTGCCTTCTGTTGTACGCGCCCCCGCTGGGCGAAACCGCGCGGTCGAGGCTGGGCGTGATGCGGGACACCGACGACGGGTTCGTGATCGCCGAACAGGACCTCAAACTGCGCGGGGCGGGTGAGCTCTTGGGCACCCGGCAAAGCGGCCTGCCCCACTTCCGCCTCGCCGACCTGGGCGCCCATGGCGATCTGATGGCGACGGCGCGGGACGACGCGCGGTTGATTCTGGAGAAGGATCCGGACCTGACCGGCCCGCGGGGGGCGGCGCTCCGGGTGCTGCTTTACCTGTTCGAGCGGGACGCCGCGGTCCTCAACCTCCGCTCTGGCTGACCTTCGTCGGACCCGGCGGCGGCACCTCCTGGGGCGTCAGGACCTTGGCCCCGGCCAGCCGCTCGGCGGCGGCGCGGTCGGGCGGCGTGACGATGCCGGCGGAGATGACCATCTTGACGGCCTCCTCCACGGTCATGTTCAGGAGGATGGCGTCCTTGGCCGGCACGAACAGGAGGAAGCCAGAGGTCGGGTTGGGCGTGGTCGGCAGGAACACGTTGACCAGTTCCTTTTCCTCGAGCTGTCGCTTGATCTCGCCCGTGGTGGGTGCGGTGACGAAGGCGATCGCCCAAAGACCTTTGCGCGGATACTCCACCAGCACCGCCTGGCGGAAGGCCTTCGACTGCTGTTGCAGGACGGTTTCCAGGATCTGCTTGGAGCCCGAATAGAGGCTGCGCACGATCGGCACCTGGTCGAGAATGCGCTCGCCCCAGCGCACCAGGGTGCGGCCGACGAAGCCCGCGGTCAGCGCTCCGATCAGCGTGATGCCCACCACCAGCACCATAAGGCCGAAGCCGGGCAGGCCGATCTCCACGCCCAACACGTCGCGCAGATAGATGTCGGGGTTGTACTTCGCCGGGATCAGCGGAACGATCCTCTCGTCGACGAACTCGATCACCCAGCGGGCCAGTGCGAAGGTGATGACCAGCGGCGCGGTGACCAGGATGCCGGCCAGGAAATAGGCCCGCAGGCGCCCGAACATGGTCATCCCGCGGAGGTGATGGTGGTGTTCCGTGTCCCTATGCCGGTCTGGCGACATGTTTCGTGGGCTCCTGCGGCTGTGGCCTCGGACGGCCTCGCCCTCAATGCCTGAAAGGGGTTTATATAACGCTGCCAGTGATATCCCAAAGACTGTTGCGACAAGGGAAGCGATTGTTATCCGCCCGAGTCGCATTGCCCATTGTCCGGCCGGGCGAATGCGCTAGTCTGTTGTGGGGGAAGATCGAGGGGCGCCGTCCTGGACGGCGCCGACCAAAGGGGGACGCGATGGTTGCGCAAGCGATCTTTCGGCGTGCGATGTGGGGGCTGGCCACGGCGGCAACGGCCGCCGTGCTGACGACATCCCTGGCAGGCGCGCGCGACATCCGACCGGTGCTGCAGGCGACGATCAATGCCCAGGTTTACGAGGCGGATGCGCCGGCAGGCCCGGTCACCGTACGGCCGATCAGCGACACGGCCGAAAACGAACGGGTCGTCCCGGCCTTCTACGACGCCTTCGAACTCACCGGCCAGGAGGTGTCGGACACGGCGGCGCTGACGATTGCCTTCGATACCGAGGTGATCTGGCCCTACCGGCGCCGCTCCACCCTGACCTCCCAGCACCTCAATTCCAGCGTCAACCGCGATCCGGCCTCCTATTCCAGCTCGCGCAACGTGGACTTTCGGGTGCTGGGCGATGACGACCGCGGCGACATCCGCCTGCCCACCTACAAGCTGACCGTGGAACTGCGCCAGGTAGGGCGCGTGGTCTGGAGGGCCGAGGCGCTCTCCAGCCACACCAACGCGGAACCGGACTGGGTCTTCCGCCAGATGGTGCCGGTGGTCCTGGAAACGGTTAACACCACGGTCGAGGGCGAGACCTACTTCCTGGAATAGGGCCGGAACCGATTCGGTGCCGTTCGCGGGCGCCGATCCCGCCCACTTCTTTTCCAACCGTTAACCCAAATCAGGGCGCGCGTCGCGCCCGATTCGTGGCTTCGGAGCCGGCTGGCGCGGCTGGTCGCAGACCGCGTCGTGCGGCCGCAAACCGGCCGCGACCTTGGCGTTCATCTCAATTCAGGTTTTACAAACAACAATTTAATGGCATTTTATGTATTGAGTGCGTGAGCATGACCTATGCGGGAAAATTGTCTATTGAAGATAATGATTTATTAGGCCAGCGATAAGAGTATATATTGCCGATTGCGTAAGAGAGGGATCGTGCCGGGCAGAACGCCCCGCAAGCAATCAAAGGTATAGCGGTACTAGGGTATGTACCCGGTACGGGCGCGGTCAAACACTGGAAAACCCCAGTGGGATATGCGACCTTTCTGGCGCATCGAAGGGGGCAGGTAGTAAGGAAAAAAAGGAGAAACCGAGGTGGCGTTTGATGCTGTAGACGTGCATGTCGGAAGCAGAATCCAGCTTCGTCGCACGCTGCTGGGAATGAGCCAGACAGAGCTCGGAGAAGCCTCAGGGGTAACGTTCCAGCAGATCCAGAAATATGAGCGGGGCGCGAACCGTGTCAGTGCCAGCCGACTTTGGCGGCTTGCGATCGCGCTTGATGTTCCTCTTCAGTACTTTTTCGACGAGATGCCCCAGGAGCTTGTGGTTGCGGGTCGGTCGAACCAGAGCGAAGACGGAAACGTCGACGGTCCCTACTCGGCACGGGAGAGCCTGGAGCTGTTCCGCGCCTATTACCAGATCAAGGACCAGCACCTGCGCGATCGCGTGCGGGCCCTGGTTCAGGCCATGGCCCGCTCGTTCTCCGACGAGGCCGGGGAAAGCCATAGCCACGAGATCTGACCGGGAAATCCGGAACCGAACAGGGAGGGCGGTCGCGGCGCAAGTCGGACCGCCCTTTCCTTTTGCGCCAACGGGATTGACCCGGCCGCGGACCGGCAATATCTTACGCCGCGCCGCCGGTTAACGACTGCGCCATATCCGCACCTGGCGGGCCCGTAGCTCAGTTGGTAGAGCACCTGACTTTTAATCAGGTTGTCGCAGGTTCGATCCCTGCCGGGCTCACCATTTAGTGTCAATAGCTTACGCTGTCTTCCCGCTCGCCAAGATTGTCTGGGGTGCCGTTTGGGGTACCAGTTCGCCTTGAAAACCGGCGTGAAGCGGAGTTGAGGTAGAGTGTAGGCTTGCGCTTCACGCGGCCCATGTTTCCGCACATTCGTTACGCACTAGCAGGCTTCTGAGCAAAACCTCGTCCTTAGTACATTACAGACAAGCATTGTGTAGAGATCACCGATCAATCAGGCGGCAAGTTGCATTTTTGGCTGCGTAGTATGGCGTCTGGCATGGCCTCAGCAGGTCCATAGTCACCAGGATCGCAGCGTACTGCGATGCAAGTGGTTTTTCGGACGAAGTCCCCTTCAACGTGTTTGGACGGTCTGACCGGCGATTTTTGAGTTATTGGCCGGTGGCCAGCGATGTGCCGAACAGCTCGCCGTTCTTGATCGCTAGCGCCAGGACCGTCAAGTTTTGGCGCTCGTTGGCAACGTAGGTAGTACCGCGCCTGATATCCTGGGCAAGGTCGTTCATAAGCCTGTTGATGAGTACTAAATTCTGGTGCGCAGGTTCCTGAAGAAGCTTGCTATAGCGGCGGTCTTTGTCGGTTGTACCCGAATAGTTTTCGTAGGCCTGCACAGAATTAATCAAGATCTGGCCAAACTCCGCATCATCTGCCGCATCGTTGGACAGATTGGACATCACTCTCAGGCTGCTAGCGAATTGTTCTAACACAGCCTGCGCTTCGTTCCACTGTGCAAACAGGATTGGATTGTTGGGAGTGCTGCCCTGTTTTAGACGGGATTCAATTCCAGCAACCACAGAGTGATATCTCAGTTTGTCTTCCTCCGATCGTCGGGCCAATTGAAGGAAGCGGCCTTGTAGCCCTTTGACACGCGAATGTAGCTGCGCGGACTTTGCTTGCAACCCAGACAAGTCGATACCTACAAACGTCCCGCTTGCCTCCGGTTTTGGTGGAGCAGGTGGCGGTGTAAGAAGTTCAGGGGGCTTGGACGCTGTCTTTGGTCGTGGCGGAGCAGGTGGCGGTGTAAGAAGTTCAGGGGGCTTGGAGGCTGACTTCGCTTTCGGCGACGAGATATCCCTAAGCAACGGAGCGAAAACATAAGCTGTCCGACCGCCGGCCAACTCGACACGAAACCAGTTTTTGGCCGCGACCTTTCCGGTCACCTCGATCTCCGTGCCGTGGCTTAGTACTTCAATCTTGTCGAACGTAGTCCCCGGGCCAGACCGCGTGTTTACGCGTGTCTCACCGACGATCATGATTCTGTCCATCTCCTTGACCGCGAAGGACGGGGCCAGCGCCGCGACCTCCACAGGCTCCGTCGGCACAACGCCCAGCAGCGTTTCGCCGGTGCCCTGGACGCTGGCTGTTTGCTTGCGGCGGAAGCGGCGACGGGCGGCGTAGCTCATTTCCTCGTCCAGGTAGGCCCGGGTCTCGGCCACAGTGACTCCGCCGTCTCCATTGCCGAAAGGCTTCTTGTCGGCAGCGCCCTGCAGCGCCTGCAACAGGTGCCAGGTGAACAGCCCGTGCTGGTTCTCCTCGTCCCAGCTCGCAATCTGGTCGGCCCTGGCTGCCGTGAGGACAGTGAGACCGCCTGCGGCCTCCGGCAGGCTCGCCTGCACAAAGACCGGTGACGCCGAACGGATCAGCATGCCCTGGTCGCTTTCGCCAGAGAAACAGGCATCCAGGTAAACGGTGACCGATGCTGCCTCCAGTTTCGATAGGTCTTCGTACAGCACGTCCACGGGATAGCCGTTGATCTCCGGCGTGTCCGGGTTGGCGTCTACCGGCAGCAGATAGCCGCGCTTGTCCCGCTGCCCCGGCACGCCGTGGCCCGAATAGAATACCGTCACGTGGCTCTTGCCGGGCCTGAGAAAGCTCCAGATCTCGCCTTCGTGGCTGCGCTCGTTGCCAAAGGCCGAGGTCATCTCTGCCTGGGTCGCGTCGCGCAGGTCGATGATATTGGCCTCGCGATAGCCCAACACCTGGGTCAGGTAGGCCTTCATCGCCTCGGCGTCCCGATGGGAATAGGCGACCTCAGGGATGCGGCTCTTGTAGGTTTTGTTGCCGATGACAACCGCAACCGAATGGCGGTGATCGGGCGGTTCGGCCGCATGGGCGGCACCGATCCCGGCCAGCAGAGCCAGCCCCCAGATCAAGATCAGCCGCTGAATTGTCATTATCATGGCCGCCCTCCCCTGCGGTCTCAGGGAATTATGCATGGATCGGGACGAAAAGGCAGTCGTTTGGGGGCTTTGGCATTTCAATCAGGGCAATCGCCAAGTGTCTCAGAAGGCCCCCCTTGGGTGATGGCCCCTGTCGCCTGAGCCGGCTTGGGCGCTCTTCCGAGTGTGGAAATTTCGGCCGAAAGGTTCCGGAACCTGGGACTCCTTCCCCGACTCCAGAACCGAACGGTGTACAATTCCGGAAACACGTTGACGCAAGGGCATATCTGACAGGGGAATTGAATGGCGCTTTCCGATTTGACGGAAGAGGCCGTGCTCGTGGCGATCGCGGAGTGTGACGAACTCGGTCATCGAAGCCGTCGGCAAGCATGTATGGACAAACGCCCCATCTTGTCCGGACGCGCGGTGTGGGTCCACGGACAAGCGGCCCAAAAGGTTCACCGATGATGTCAGAACGTTTCAGCCCTTCAAATCTGAGGGCGGCTCGGCCGACTTGAGGCCATATGCGTCCGATTTCCGGCGTTTTCGGGCACCCCATCAATTTGTGCAAAATCCCGGGTTTAGCCGGCCCTTAACCGACCCCGGCCACCATTGCCGGCATGACCTTCGGCCCTGCTCCACCTCCGGTAAGCGATCCACAAGCCCATGTCGAATGATCCACAGCGGCCTAAGATGCAATCCCTCGTCCAGCTTTGACGACAGCTCAGCCTTAATGACCTGGCGCTGGTGCTGACGTTGGCCGTCGCCGGGGTGATGATCCTGGTCTGACCTGGCAGGGCGGTCGTCCGCGCTCTTCCCTTCACGCCGGCATTCCGTGGACCATGTCGCGCCATCCCGGTGCGGTGCTATCCTCGCTGCCATGACCATCCGCGGCGTCCTTCTCGACCTGGGCGGTGTCGTCTATGTGGGCGATACCGTGCTGCCGGGTGCGCTGGACGCGTTGGCGCGGCTGCGTGCGGGCGGCTTTCCGGTGCGCGGCATCACCAACACCACGCGGCAGCCGCGTCGCATGCTGCTGGAGAAGCTGGCCCGGCTTGGGGTTGAGGTCGCACCAGAGGAACTGTTCATGCCGGCGCTTGCTGCGCGGGACTATCTCTCCCACCACAGGCTCAGCCCGCATCTACTAGTAGCCAATGATCTACGAGAAGACTTCGCCGACGTGCCCGAAGTGGACAAGGTGGCCGTCGTCATCGGTGACGCCGCAACCGGGTTCACCTATGAGGCGCTCAATGCGGCCTTCCGCGCATTGGAGAGAGGCGCCGACTTCCTGGCCCTGGCGAAGAACCGCAGCTTCCAGGACGATGACGGCGCCCGCAGCCTGGATGCCGGGCCCTTCGTCGCGGCCCTGGAATACGCGACCGGACGGGAGGCGCTGATGCTGGGCAAGCCGTCCCCCGCCTTCTTCCGGGCCGCGGTCGACAGCCTGGGCTTCGCGCCTGGGGAAACGGTAATGGTGGGCGACGATGCGGAGGCCGACCTGCACGGCGTGCTGGTACGGACTGGTAAGTACCGTCCCGGCGACGAGGCGGCCCTCGACCCGTCGCCCGATGCGGTGGTCGCCGACCTGTCAGAGGCGGTCGACTGGATCTTCGCCCGGCGGTGAACCCGTCTCGAACCGGGCGGTGAAACCGCTTTGCCTCCAGGCGAAATGGGTCACCAGCGCATGGCCCAGGATCAGCGCGGTGATCACCCACTCATAGGCGTCCTCGATGCGGTCATAGGCCGCGACGGTTGCCGACAGGACCAGGCTGACCAGGCCGGACGCGACGATCACCGTGGCCAGCACGGCCATGACACCGCGCACAGGACCGGACACGCCGGTGGACCGCCGCCGTTCAATTGTCGCCAACTCCAGCGTCAGCAGGCACTGGGCCAGCACGGTCATGACGAAGAAACTCGTCACGCCGGCCCGGCGCTGGATGAAGAACACCCGGCCCTCCGACCCCAGGACGGCCGTGTACCAGATCAGGCCTACGGCGCCGGCGACACCGAGGGCCAACATCGCGTGGCGAACCCCCGGATGCCTGCTGCCGAGTTGCTTGAGCCAGGCGTGGCACAGCAGCCAGTAGGCCATGAACACCACCGCCGTCGGGATCATCAGCCCCCGGAAGATGTAGCTCTCGGGGCTTTGGCGCCCGGTGGCGCTGATCGAAACGCAACTGTCCCAGTAAGGCACGCACCAGGGCACGTGGCCGTGGCTGGCGGCGATGATGTAGCAAAGATGGATCGTGACCGCGGGCAGAAGGGCCGCAGCCAGAGGAATGACGCTGAGCCCGTTCGGTTTCATGGGGACGTCCCCACACGCCTGCGCGCCTCAGCGTGATCAGCGCCACCTCGCCGCGGTTGTTGAACCGGACCGGCAGTGCCGAGGTTCCGACGCCGGTGCTGGTATAGCCCTGCATCTCGCCCAGACGCCAGTGCCACCGGGCCAGGCTGCGGAAGCGGCCCACATGGGTGATGACGGGAATGCCGCCGGGCAGGCAGACCTGGCCGCCGTGGGTGTGTCCCGCCAGGTAGAGGCGGAAACCCTCGGCGGCGGCGATGTCCGCAAGCTCCGGCGAGTGGATCAGGGCGATGCGGAAGCCCTGGGGTGCCACCGCCAGCGCGGCAGGCGCCGCGGCGCCCGTGTAGAAATAGTGCACGTCGTCGGTGCCCGTCAGGTGGATCGCGTCCCCTGCCCGTTCGATGGTCTGGCTCTCGTTCACCAGCATGGTGATCCCCAGCCGTTCGAATTCGTCCACCATGGCCGCATCATCGTGGTTGCCCAGGATGCCGATGATGCCGTGCCGGGCGCGGATGGCCGCCACCAGGTTGGTCATGCCCGGCAGGACCTGTTCGAACGGGCCCTGGACCCGGAAGCGGTAGTCGCCGGTCAGCACACAGAGGTCCACTTCCTGCGCGGCGGCATGGGCGTGCGCGGCATCCATGGTGCCGGGGAGCCCGTCCACGTGCAGGTCGGTCAGGTGCAGGATGGTGAAGCCGTCGAAGGCCTCCGGCAGGTCCGGGAAGACGAGGTCCAGCCGGGTCAGGCGGATGTCGAGCGCGTTGCGGACGCCGCGGCGATAGAGGCCGATCAGCTTCAGTCCCAGCCCGAAGGCGGCGACGGCCAGCTTGAGCAGCTTCCACCGGTAGCGGCTGTGCGGGCCTTCGGGGCCGAACCTGTCGCCGCCGGCCTCCATTTCCAGCCGCCGGCTGCGCCAGGCGTCGCGAGATGCATAGGGTGCATGCATGGCCGGACATTAGCGCGCGATTCGTGAAGAAAGTGACAGTCCGGACCGCGGCCCCCCCCTACGCGCCCTGCCCCAGCCAGGTCACCGTCAGCAGCGAGCCAATGGTGGTGTAGAGGATGACCCGCGCGATGGTGCCGGTGGCCTGGCCGTACTGCAGCGCCAGCACGAACGGCATGGCGCCGGCCGGTCCGGCGGCGACCAGCATCGCCGGTCCGACCAGCGCAGGGGGAAGCGCCAGCCCGTGCAGGAAGACCGCCCAGGCGACGGTGGGCATCACCAGCAGCTTGAGCGCCGAGATCGCGAACGGCAGCGCGGTGCCGGCACGCGGGTCGCCGGCGGCGAGGATCACCCCCAGCGCAAACAGCGAGACCGGGGCCGCCGAGGCACCGACGAAGCCGGTGAACAGGTCCAGCCCCCCGACGATGGGCAGGCCGACCAGGTTGGCGGCAATCCCGGCGGCAATTCCCACGATGGCGGGATTGCGAGCCAGCATTCCGGCCAGGTGCAGGACCGAGGTGCCGCCCGTGCCCCTTATTGTCGCCTCCAGGATCAGGATGGTCCCGCCGAACAGGACCACCGCGTCCATGGTGATGATCGCAACCACTGGCACGGCACCGTCCGTGCCGAACAGCGCCTGGGCGATCGGCAGCACGAAGAAGACATGATTGACGAAGGCGCCGGTCATGCCGACCAGCAGGCTTTCCTGCGCGTCCCGTCCGAAGCCCCAGCGCGCGATGGCGAAGCCCGCTGCGTAAGTGGCGATCTCGATGACGAACCACGCCCACAGGAGGCTCCACCGGAAGGTCTCCAGCTGCGACCCGGCAATAAGCCGGAACAGCAGGATCGGCACGCCCACATAGAAGACGAACCGGTTGACCGCAGTGGCCATGGCGGTGTCGAAGAGACCCCGCTTTGCGCCGGCATAGCCGATCAGCACCACCGCGAAGACCGGGAAGACGGCATGAAGAAAGACGTCGATCATGGGCGTAAGGGTTTACGGCGACGCATCGGCAAAAGAAACCCGCCCGTTCCGGGCCCCAGAAAAAGCGCCGCCCGGTGGTTCGGGCGGCGATTGCACGAGGGAGGTCTACAGCGGTCGCGACTGCGGATCTGCCGGCAGTGTGCGGTCGTATTCGGACGACCGCCTGTAGGGGTCAACTGTTCAGCGTACGCACCTGGCGCGCGAGCAAAAGTTCTTCCATCAACCCGGTTTCCGCGGCCAGTTCGTCCATCATCGCGCGATAGTCGTGGTATTCCGACTTCTCGACCATCTCGTCCAGGAACGACGCCGCCGCGACATCGATGATGTGGCGCGTCGCGGGCATGCCCGCGGCCTCCAGCAGTCGTTTCAGAATCCGCAACTCGTCCCGGATGCTGGCGACAAGGACCTGCTTGTCACCGGAATCATGCACCATCGGCGCCTTCTCTCCCTCGATCATGTTTCTTTCCTCTGTTTTCGTAGCATACCGCGTTATGCGCTAGGCGGCGACAGATATCGGCTGTGGCCGCTTCAAAACCGGTTGCGTGATGCCTGACCGGTCTTGCAGCCGTTGAAGGGCCTGCTCTGACACCTCGATCAGGCCCGCGACCGATTCAGCCCGACCGATCCGGTGAACCGGGCCGAGACGACTCCAGCACAGGCCCGCCCGCTTGACGATGACTTCCATCCGGTCATCGACGACGGCTACAAGGTCGGTCAGGCCGATCTCCAGGCCGTACTCGATGAAACCCTGGAACAGCTCGTGCGTTGTCGCCGCAATCCCGGCCGAGCGGGCATCCGCCCGGCAGTCGGGATCGACCGCGAAGCGGCTGATCTCCAGGATGCTTGGATACTTGGGCGCGGGCCGGCCGCCCAGCAGCACGGGAAACACCTCCTCGAGCATATATGGGCCGGTTGTCGGCAACAGCCGCAGGCAGCCACGGACGTCACCGCGGTCGGAGAGCTTCAGGAGATATGTGGGCGCCATGGCGTCATAGACGTCCATCTCCATGTCGCCGCTGGTTTGGACCTCCCATTGCAATCGGTCGGCGAACGTCTTGTGACGCAGCCGGTGCATCTGTGTGATTTGGCTTGAGAACTCGCCGATGTTCTCCGTCTTGACGATATGGACCATGCCTAGACCCCCTATTGAGTGCCAATGCGGGGAGCCTATTTCATGCCCGGAAAGGTGGTAACTGTAGGTTCCTACAGTAATCGCAAGGGTAAAATAATTCCGCCGTTGTACAGCTTTTGATGGGGTCGCCGGCCGGCGATCAGACCGAAATCAGCTCGTTCTTGACCGCGATTGCAACCGCATGGGGCACGGTCGTCGCGCTGAGCTTGGTCTTGGCGTTTTCCACGTGGAGCTGGACGGTTTGTTCGCTGATCGAAAGAATCCGCGAAACCTCCCACATCGTCTTTCCGTTCGCCTGCCATTTCAGGCACTCGATCTCGCGCGGCGTCAGACTGAATTCGCTGCGCCGGCCCAGCCGCAGGACTCTCTCGATGTGCACATAGAAGTAGAACCCGAGGAGGTTGAGGATGTCCCGGTTGCTGTCCAGGTTGCGGTCCGCCTCTCCCGTTTCCAGTTCGCCGGCCAGGCAGAGGGCGCCGATCTGGCTGTCGCCGAAATGAAACGGGATGGTGAGACCCGAGCGAATGCCCACCTGCGCCGCCTCGTCGAAGAACGCGGCGTGGCTTTCCCGTTCTTCCATGAAGGACGGCGTCTGCCAGTCAAAGGGTACGGGCGAGGCCAGGATATTCTTCAGAACGGGATCGATGGCGTCGTAGCGCGCATCGGTATAGTGGCTGACCCAGGACGCGGGGTAGTTCGACAGGTGGATGGCTTCGTCCATGCGGCCCGGAACCGGGAGCTGGAAGTAGACGTAGCGATCGAAGCCGTAGGCCAGAATGGCCTCTTCGAAGGACTCGCCCAGCGTCGAGCAATCCGCGGTTCTTGCGGCATCCTCCACGAATCGCTGCACAATATGGTTCATTACCAAGTCCCTGCCCGGAAAATAGCACGGAACCCGAGCTGGAATCCAACCTCCAGCCCCCTAAGCGTGTGGAAATTTCTCCAAAATGAATAAACGCCTGCGGGGGGGGGTTGCGGCCCCTGATTGCATTGAGTTCTGAGCTGTCAAAGCAGGGCGTGTCCCCGGGGCGGCTCCGCCAGGGAAATCTGTGCAGCGGAGACTCCGCCGCCGGGCGAGACGCACGGATTTGGCGGGGGTTAGTTCTTGTCAGAACAATGTCTTAGGCATCGTTTTTTATTTCGGGGCGATGCCTCTGCGCCGGCGCGGCCTGCCAGCCGGTGGTCTGCAGGGCTCAGCGACCGACTTTCTCGTCCAGGCTGGCCGCAACCCGCGACGAGACGAACTGGTCGATCGAACCGCCCAGGCGGGCGATTTCCTTCACGAAACCGCTGGAGATGAACTGATACCGGTCAGTGGCCATCAGGAAGACGGTCTCGATTTCCGGGTCCAACTTGGTGTTCATACCGGTCATCTGGAACTCGTACTCGAAATCGGACACGGCCCGAAGTCCGCGGATGATGGCGGTCGCGCCCTTCGACCGGGTGTAGTCGATCAACAGGCCGTTGAACATCGTGACCTCGATGCGCGCGGCAACCGAGGTTTCCAACGCATCGATCTCGTCCTGGACCATGGCGCGCCGCTCGTCCATGTCGAACATCGGCCCTTTGCCGGCGTTCTCTGCGACCGCAATCACCAGATGGTCGACCAGGTGGGTCGCGGCCCGGGTGATGATGTCCATATGGCCATAGGTGATGGGGTCGAAGGTGCCGGGATAGACCCCTTTTCGCATCCGCGGCGTCACGAGCCGGTCTCCCCGTCCGCGGGTTCGGTGCCTTCGGTTTCGGCGATCAGGCGCGCGACCGAGACGACCCGATGGTCCTCGTCCAGGTCGAAGAGCTTCACGCCCTTGCTGGTCCGGCCGACCACCCGCACCGTGTTGACCTGGATGCGGATGATCTGGCCCCCGTCGGTGACCAGCATGATCTCGTCCTGGTCCGGGTCGATCATGAAGCAGGACACCACGTTCACCCGGGTGTTCCGCAGCTCCATGTTGCGGATGCCCTTGCCGCCGCGCCCGGTGACCCGGTAGTCGAACGACGAGCAAAGCTGGCCGAGACCGGTATCAGTCACGCTGAGCAGGAATTCTTCCCGCTGCGCCATGTCGGCGAAGCGCGGCTCCTCCAGCAAGGCGGCCCGGGCCTGGTCGCGGGCGCGGTCCTCGGCGCTGGCCTCGGAGTCTGCCGAGGCAAGACGTCGCTTGGCGTTCGACGCCAGGAGGTATTCGCTGCGGTCTTCCGTGGAGTCCTCGGCATGCCGGATCAGGGACATGGAAATAACCTCGTCGTCCGCGCCCAGCTTGATGCCCCGCACGCCGGCCGAGTTGCGGCCGGCAAACACCCGGACGCCAAGCTCGTTGCCTTTCTCGTCGATGCGGCTGACCGGGAAACGGATCGACATGCTGCGCCGCGTGGCCAGCAGCACGTCTTCGTCCTCGCTGCAGGTATGCACGCCCACCAGCCGGTCGCCTTCGGCCAGCTTCATGGCGATCTTGCCGTTTGCCTTGATGTTCGTGAAATCCGACAGCCGGTTGCGCCGGACCGACCCGGACGCGGTCGCGAACATGACGAAAAGATCCTGCCAGGTGGCCTCGTCTTCGGGCAGCGGCATGATCGTGGAGACGCTTTCGCCTTCCGTCAGCGGCAGCAGATTGACCAGCGGCTTGCCGCGTGCGGTCGGGCTGCCCTCCGGCAGCTTGTAGACCTTCAGCTGGTAGACCATGCCGCGTGAGGAGAAGAACAGGATGGGCGTATGCGTTGACGCGACAAAGACGTTGACCAGCACGTCCGCTTCCCGGGTCCGCATGCCGGCGCGCCCCTTGCCGCCCCGGTTCTGGGCCCGGTAGGTCGACAACGGTACCCGCTTGATATAGCCCGCGTGGGTCACGGTCACGACCATGTCCTCGCGGGGGATCAGGTCTTCGATGTCGTGCTCGAACTCCTGGTCGACGATCTGAGTGCGCCGGTCATCGCCGAACCCTTCGCGGATTTCGGTCAGTTCCTCGCGCATCACCTGCATGCGCCGGGGCTGGGACTGGAGGATCTCCAGATAGTCCCGGATCTTGTCGGCCAGTTCCTCGGTTTCCTGGACCAGCTTCTCCCGTTCCATGCCGGTCAGACGCTGCAGCCGCAGCTCCAGGATGGCGCGGGCCTGGGCCTCCGACAGGCGGTAGTGGCCGTCGACCACCGCATGGCCGGGATCGTCGATCAGGGCGATGAAAGGCGCCACGTCGCCGGCCGGCCAGTCGCGCGCCATCAGCCGTTCCCGAGCCGTCTGGGGATCGGGGGCGGCGCGGATCAGCTCGATCACCGGGTCCAGGTTGGTGATGGCCACCAGCAGGCCGGCCAGGATATGGGCCCGCTCGCGCGCCTTGCCCAAGAGGTAGGCCGTTCGCCGGGTGATCACCTCTTCGCGGAACACCACGAAGGCGCTGACGATGTCCCTCAGCGGCATCATGCGCGGACGGCCGTTGTCCAAGGCCAGCATGTTGACGCCGAAACTGGTCTGCATGGGCGTGTGGCGGAACAGCTGGTTCAGCACCACGTCGGTCATGGCATCGCGCCGCAGCTCGATGACGACCCGCACACCGTGCCGGTCGGATTCATCGCGCAGGTCCGAGATGCCTTCGACCGTCTTGTCCCGCACCACCTCTGCGATCCGCTCGATCATCCGCGACTTGTTCACCTGATAGGGGATCTCGGTGACGATGATCGATTCCCGGTCTCCCCGCCCCGTCTCGATATGGGTCAGGGCGCGCATCACAACCGAGCCGCGCCCGGTCATCTGGGCGGCGCGAATGCCGGCCCGCCCTAGGATCAGGCCGCCGGTCGGGAAGTCCGGACCGGGCACGATCTCCATGAGTTCCTGTGCGGTGATGGCTGGGTTTTCGATGTAGGCGATGCAGGCGTCGATCACTTCGCGCAGGTTTTGCGGCGGGATGTTCGTCGCCATGCCGACGGCAATGCCGCCGGCGCCGTTGACCAGAAGGTTCGGGAACCGGGCCGGCAACACCACAGGTTCGTGCGCCGACTCGTCGTAGTTGGGCTGGAAATCGACGGTGTCCTTGTCGATATCCTCCAGCAGCGTCTCGGCCGACTTGGCAAGGCGTGCCTCGGTGTACCGCATCGCCGCCGGGGGATCCCCGTCCATGGACCCGAAGTTGCCCTGGCCGTCGATCAGCGGCAGGCGCATGGAGAAGTTCTGCGCCATTCGCACCATGGCGTCGTAGATCGCCTGGTCGCCGTGCGGATGGTAGCGGCCCATCACGTCGCCGACAATGCGTGCGGATTTCCGGTACGGCTTCGACGAGTCGTACCCGTTCTCCTTCATCGAATATAGGATGCGCCGGTGGACCGGCTTCAGGCCGTCCCGCGCGTCGGGCAGGGCCCGGGACACGATCACGCTCATCGCGTAATCGAGATAGGACCGTCTCATCTCGTCTTCGATCGAGACCGAGGTGACGTCTGACGGGGGTGGGGTGACGTTTACGTCGCTCACGGCAGGCTGACCTTCAAACCACTTCCACTGGGATTGCCGGGGGCCCGGACCGACAGCGTTCGGGCGGTGTCTTCGGCCCGCGATCGGCTGTCATTCGTCGGCTGGGAACCGGGCGAGGGGACGAATCCTTCGGGCCATTTCCAATGCTGCATTGCACCGCAGTATTTAGCAGAAGGACCGCGGCGGAACAACGAAATAAGGGGCCGGAAACGGTCGGGCAATGCCGGGAGATGCAGCGCTGCACAAGCGCCAATCCGAGGATTTCGGTGGAAGCCGGAAAAGAAAAGCGGAAGCGGCATCCCGGGGGGTTTGGATGCCGCTTCCTGTGCGTAGCGAGACTTGAGGCTGGCCGAAAACACTCGACCCGGCGGTTGGCTGCCTCGCAGACGCCTTTCTTATTGCGAACGGCCGCGTTCGGTGGGCCGTCCTTGTCCCTGCCATGGCTACCCTGGGTTGGCCCCTAGTTGTGTAGCCACAGTGTCGTTCCCTTTATTCCCGGACGGCCGCGTTCGATGTGCCGTCCTTGTGTTTGTGACCTCCCCTGGGTTTTTCCCTTGTTCTGCTCGGTCACGGCCTTTTTTTGTCTGTGGCGGCCGCGTTTGGTGGGCCGCCTTGCTCCCTGGGTGACCGCTGGTCGGGATTGGTCCCTTGTTCTGCGGCCACGCCTCCTAGGAGAGCAAACCCGATGCCAACTGTGCCAGGTTAACGATTTCTGGCCTAACTATCTGATATTAAAAGAAAGTAGTCGCCTACGAACGTATGGGCATTGGCTTGCATTTTGGAGAAATGCAGCCCCGTCTTTGCAATATGCGACACAATCTGCGGGAATACGCCCTGGCCAGGCCCCTCCGGCGGGCCGGCCTCAGCGCGAAAAGGCCCTGTCCAGCAGGTCCTGGTCGTCGAAGTGCCGGCGGCCCACAAAGGCCGTCGCGTGCGTGCCCCACTGGCGCATCGCCCCGGCACTGTCTATCCCCATGGGCCAGAGAAGCCAGCGCTCGGCCCTTTCCGTGCCCGGAACCAGGCCTGTTTCGTCGTAGAGGCTGCGCGTCCCCGACCCGTCGGGCAGGTCCAGCATCCGCAGGGGTCCGTCCGGCTCGGCCGGCAGGACCAGCCGGTATCGGCCCTCTACGGGCGCAGTTCCCGCCGTTTTGCCGACGGCCTGGATGTAGTGGCTGCGGCTGGCCAGCCGCACGACGATCCGTTCGCCCGGATCCAGTTCGGGCGCCGCGGCGGGCACGAGGGCCGCCTCGCGGGCGTCATCGTCCTCGGGCATGGGCTTGCGGACCGTCGGCGGTACCGGAAAGAACATGTGATAGCAGCCGCAGGGATGGATGCTGTCATAGACCAGCGGCGTACCGTCGCCGGCCAGCGTCACCCGCCATGTCAGGCCGTCCAGCCGGCCGCTGAGGATATCGAACCCGCCGTAGGGCGGTCGTTCGGAGAACCACACCGTATAGACCAGCTGCACCAGGACCTCGCCCTGGAAACGGGTCTATTCGAGACGCCCGTAGACCTCGGCGTCTTCGGTGCGCACCGCCGGCAGTGGCGCACGGTCGGAGGCGGTCAGAAACGGTATCCCCGGCCTGTCGAAGTCGCCGGCCACATTGATCTCGAAGACCGGGGCATAGAGCGCAAAAAGGCGTGCGCGCTCGGCCTCGGTGAAAACCGGCATGCCGAGGCCGTTGCGGGGCGCTCGCGCGACCAGCGCGCGGATCTCGCCCGCATCGACAGGCGCCGCATTGGGCCCGTAGGCGATGAGATCGCCCGACACAGGTATGTCCTCGGGGTCCATGTAGAAGACGGCCAGGTGTTCTCGTTTCCAGGCGTCATACCCGGTCACTGCGCCGACCGCGGTCAGCGGATAGAGGCCGAAGATGCGCCGGGCGGTGGAATAGTTGTCCGGAACCGCGACGCGGGTTCTGAGCGCGGCCATGGCGGCAGGGTCCGTGCGGGTCGTCTCAGCCAACAGCGCCCCACACCGTTCCAGAACGTCGGCGGGCGGCCCGTCCAGGTCGAGCCGGAGAAACCCTTCCGCGAGATCGGAACGGCGTGAAGCAGGCAGGTTCGCGATTTCCACGGCCCTGCCCTCTCGGTCCAACCGGCGCAGCTCGGCGATCCAGTCACGGATCCCCGCTTCATCCAGCCGGGCGTCGCGGAAGGACGCCAGGAAACGGTCGGTCCGGAGATAAGGATGGCCTGCGACGCGGACGGCTTCGGCATCGCGCACCCCCGCAATGGCCGTGTGGTGGTCAGCAAGCTGAAAGGCCCCGACACAGCGGTCTTCAAGCGGCTCTTCCGCCAGCGCGGTCAGGTCGGGGGCCGGCCCGGGGGGCGGCACGCTGGTGCAGGCTGTCGCACCGCATGCCAGTCCCGCCACTAACGCCGTCGCCCATCCACGCATTGTCCGCTCCCGTCAGAACGGAATTGACGTAGGGCGCTGCGGTCGAATGCCGAGGGCAGACGCGATCAAGCCCGGGTGAACCGCGCGGCGCGGCTCAGAACGGGATTTCGTCGTCCAGGTCCTGGCTGTAGTCGCCGCCCTGCGCGCCGCCACCAGCACCGGCACCTGCATAGGCCGGTTCCGGCGAGCGTTCGCCGAACCCGCCGCCACCGGCATCCGCGCGGCTGTCCAGCATCGTCAGCTCGCCGCGATAGCGCTGCAGCACGATTTCGGTCGTGTAGCGTTCCTGGCCGCTGTTGTCCGTCCATTTGCGGGTCTGGAGCTGGCCTTCAAGATAGACCTTCGATCCCTTGCGCAGATAACGCTCGGCCACGTCGGCGAGCCGCTCGTTGAAGATCACGACGCGGTGCCATTCGGTGCGCTCCTGTTGGTTACCGTCGCGGTCCTTCCACCTTTCGGACGTCGCCACGGACAGGTTCACGACCTTGCCGCCGTTCTGCATGCTTCTGGATTCGGGGTCCCGGCCGAGATTTCCCACCAGGATCACCTTGTTTACACTGCCAGCCATCGGGCCCTCTTCGCCATTGGGTTTCGCGACAATCTATTGATTTGCGACCGGGGCCGCCACCTTGCGTGCTAAGCACGGAAAAGGTCGAAAAAGCACCGGCCGCAGCTGCCTTGCCAGGCCCCATCGGCGGAATAAGCACAGGATCGAAGCCCGGGCAAGGGCCGATGTTCTTCCCACGCGCGGGGGCGATGCGATTCCGCATCGTCGCGCCTGTCAGGAGAGTTCGCAATGGGGCTCGCCTCGACTCGACATGGAGGCGCCCCTATATTGGTGGCGCAGGGCCGCGGCAAGGCGGCACCCACTCGATCCATCAGGGGCGGTGAATGGCCGGCGTGATTTCGGTGCGCGGGGCGCGCGAGCACAACCTCAAGAATGTCAGCGTCGATCTGCCACGCGAACGCCTGGTGGTGATCACCGGCCTGTCCGGTTCGGGGAAATCCTCGCTTGCGTTCGACACAATCTATGCCGACGGACAACGCCGCTATGTGGAGTCCCTCTCGGCCTATGCGCGCCAGTTCCTGGAACTGATGGAAAAGCCGGACGTGGACTCGATCGAAGGCCTGTCTCCGGCGATTTCCATCGAGCAGAAGACGACCAGCCGCAACCCCCGTTCCACGGTCGGCACCGTGACGGAGATCTATGACTATATGCGGCTTCTGTTCGCACGCATCGGTGTCCCCTACTCTCCCGCGACCGGGCTGCCGATCCAGAGCCAGACCGTCAGCCAGATGGTCGACCGGGTGATGGAGATGCCCGAAGGCACCCGGCTCTACCTGCTGGCCCCCATCGTGCGCGGCCGCAAAGGCGAGTATCGGAAGGAATTCGCCGATCTCCAGAAACGCGGTTTCCAGCGGGTCAAGGTCGATGGAACGCTGCATCTGGTCGAAGAGGTGCCGGCACTCGACAAGAAGCTCAAGCACGACATCGAAGTCGTCGTCGACCGCATCGTCGTGCGTCCCGGTCTGGAATCCCGGCTGGCGGACTCGCTGGAAACGGCGCTGGAGCTGGCCGACGGCCTGGCCTTTGCGGAGGATGCGGAGAGCGGCGCGCAGACCATCTTCTCCGCCCGGTTCGCCTGTCCGGTCTCCGGCTTCACGATCGAGGAGATCGAACCGCGGCTGTTTTCCTTCAACAATCCCTACGGTGCCTGCCCTGCCTGTGACGGGCTGGGCACCGAGATGTTCTTCGACGAGGAACTGGTCGTGCCCGAACCGGCGCGGTCGCTTTCCCAGGGCGCAATCGCCCCCTGGTCGTCCTCGTCGAGCCCCTACTGCCGGCAAACGCTGATGTCGCTGTGCGAACACTTCGACGTTTCCATGGCGACGCCGTTCGAGGAACTGCCCCAGAAGGTGCGCAAGGCGTTGTTGTACGGGACCAAGGAGAAGGTCTCGTTCTCCTATGACGACGGGCTGCGCTCCTACACCACGAAGAAGGCGTTCGAGGGCGTCGTCTGCAACATGGAGCGCCGGTTCCGCGAAACCGAGTCGAGCTGGGTGCGCGAGGAGTTGGGCAAGTACCAATCCATCCACCCCTGCGATGCCTGCGGCGGCTTTCGGCTGAAACAGGAGGCGCTGGCGGTCAAGATCGAAGGACTGCATATCGGCGAGGTGTCTAAGATGTCGATCGCCCAGGCCGTCGCCTGGTTCGGCGCGCTCGACAGCCGCCTTGGCGAGAAGGACCGGGAAATCGCCTCGCGTATTCTGAAGGAGATCAACGAGAGGCTCGGTTTCCTGAACAATGTGGGGCTTGAGTATCTGACGCTGTCGCGCAATTCGGGCTCGCTGTCCGGCGGCGAGAGTCAGCGCATCAGGCTGGCTTCGCAGATCGGCTCCGGTCTGACCGGCGTGCTCTACGTGCTGGACGAGCCGTCGATCGGCCTGCACCAGCGCGACAACGACCGGCTGTTGCAGACGTTGAAGCGGCTGCGCGACCTGGGGAACACGGTGATCGTGGTCGAGCACGACGAGGAAGCGATCAGGGCGGCGGACTATCTGGTGGATATGGGACCGGGCGCCGGCCAGCATGGCGGCGAAATCGTTGCCAGCGGCTCCCCGCCCGAGGTGATGGCCAATCTCAACAGCCTGACAGCCCAGTACATGACCGGCATGAAGCAGATCGAAGTGCCCAAGGCGCGGCGCGCTGGTCATCGCGGTCAAATGCTGACCGTGGAGGATGCCGCAGGCAACAACCTGGCGGAGGTGTCCGTTGACATTCCCCTGGGCACCTTCACCTGCATCACCGGCGTTTCCGGAAGCGGCAAGTCGACGCTGATCATCGAGACCCTGTACAGGGCCCTGGCGCGCAGCCTGATGGGTGCCCGGGAACATCCGGCGTCGCACCGCGCGATCAAGGGCATCAAGTTCCTGGACAAGGTGATCGACATCGACCAGTCGCCGATCGGCCGTACCCCACGATCGAACCCCGCCACTTACACCGGCGCTTTCACGCCGATCCGGGACTGGTTTGCCGGCCTGCCCGAGGCAAAGGCCCGCGGCTATGCGGCCGGACGTTTCTCGTTCAACGTCAAAGGCGGCCGCTGCGAAGCCTGCCAGGGCGACGGCGTGATTAAGATCGAGATGCACTTCCTGCCGGACGTCTATGTTCAGTGCGACGTCTGCAAGGGCAAGCGGTACAACCGCGAGACCCTGGAAATCGCGTTCAAGGACAAGTCGATCGCGGACGTTCTTGACATGACGGTGGACGAGTCGGCGGAGTTCTTCAAGGCGGTGCCGGCGATCCGGGACAAGCTGGTGACGCTGCAGCGGGTCGGGCTTGGCTATATTCACGTGGGACAACCGGCGACGACGCTGTCAGGCGGCGAAGCGCAGCGGGTGAAGCTGGCCAAGGAGCTCTCCCGTCGCGCCACGGGCAAGACGCTCTATATCCTGGACGAACCCACGACCGGCCTGCACTTCGAAGACGTGCGCAAGCTGTTGGGCGTGCTGCAGGCGCTGGTCGATCAAGGCAACACAGTGCTGGTGATCGAGCACAATCTGGAAGTCATCAATACGGCTGACTGGATCATCGACCTGGGGCCAGAGGGCGGCGACAAGGGTGGAAGGATCGTTGCGACGGGTGCGCCGGAAGACGTCGCCGGCGTGGCCGAGAGTTTCACGGGCCAGTATCTGCAGCCCTACCTCGAAAAACGAGGCAAACGCCGTAGCGCTTGAGCCGGTTCATCGCTTGGCTGGGAGACACCGAGACACTAGCTTCATAAGGATGGACGAGCCGTCTCCAAACTCCCTCGTCGCCCGCTCGCTCGGCCTGAGCGGCGTTGCCGACTGGCTGTTGGAAGAGGCTTGGCGCCTGCCCGACCTGCGCGACGTCATCGAGGGCTTCTTCGACAAACTCGCAGACGGACCCCTGCCCCTGTTGCGCTGCATGGTGATCGTCCAGACCTTGCATCCCCAGTTCGTCGGCTACGGTTTCATCTGGAAGCGCGGCGAGCCGCTGTTCGAAGGTCGCGGCGAGCGGGGGGATCATGGAAGGCGACACCTACAAGCTGAGCCCGATGCCCGCGATCATCGAGCGCGGCGAGACCCTACGCGTGCGCCTGGAGGACCAGGTGGAAAGGGACCGGTTTTCGTTGACCCGGGAGATCTTCGAACAGGGCGGCACCGACTATGTCGGCATGCCGCTGGAGTTCAGTTCCGGCCAGAACAACCTTTTGTCCCTCTCGATCGACCGGCCCGGCGGCTACAGCAACGCGGAGCTGGCGGCGTTTCCGGCGCTGGCGTCGATCCTGGCGCGGGTTCTGGAACCGAAGGCCCTGCAGGTTGCCGCCGTCAACCTTCTGGACACCTATGTGGGGCAGCGGGCGGGCGAGCGCATCCTGAAAGGCCAGATCCTGCGGTCGAGCGGCGAAACCATCAACGCCGCGATCTGGCTGTGCGACCTGCGCGGCTTCACGCGGCTGTCGGACAGCCTGCATCGGGCCTTTCTGATCGACCTGTTGAACCAGTTCTTCGACTGCGTCGGGCCAGCTGTGCAGGAGCAAGGCGGTGAGGTTCTGAAATTCATGGGCGACGGCATGCTGGCGGTGTTTCCTGCCGAATCCGAAGCGGGGCTGAACGACGCCTGCGAGCGGGCCCTCACGGCGGCGGGGCAAGCCTGCCGGGCGCTCGACGCATTGAACGCCGAGCGCCAGGGCTACGGCGAGGAGGCGCTGGATTTCGGGCTTGCCCTGCATGTGGGCGATGTGATGTTCGGCAATGTTGGCAGCGCCAACCGTCTGGATTTCACCGTCATCGGCCCGGCGGTTAACATGGCGGCGCGTCTGGAACGGCTGTGCGGTAGCCTGGGTGAGCGGATCGTGGTCTCCAAGCGGTTCGCGGACCTGGTCGACAAGGCGGATCTTCGGGCGCTGGGCCTGCATCCGCTGCGCGGCCTTGCCGGTGAACACGAGGTCTTTGCCGCGGAGGCTGGCGGCACATGAACTCCCAGGCCGCCGGTGCGGACAAGATCATCGAGTGGTTGCAAGGCAGTTCTGCACGTGCGCTTCACATGTCCGACCTGGTTGGTGGCCTGTGCGAGCAGCTGCGCGCCGTCGACGTCCCCGTCGACAGGTTCACCATTCATTTGCGTCAGTTGCATCCCCTGTTCCTGGCCCAGGGATATGTCTGGGAGTCGGAAACCGGGAAAGCCCGCGAAGTCCGGCGCGAACACGGGGTGCAGTACACCGAGGAGTATCTGAAGAGCCCGGTGCGCATCGCCTTTGAAGAAGGGCGCACGGTCCGATATCCGCTTGAAGACCGGAATGCAGACTTGCCTTTCGACATGCTGCAGGGCCTGCGGGACCGGGGTTTCACCGAGTATGTGATGGTGCTGCTGTTCTTCCGGGGCCGCACCCAGGCCTGCAGCATTGCGACGACCCGTCCCGGCGGCTTCAGCGACCGGGACATCGCCCTGATGCTGGCGGTCTGTCCGACCATCACCCAGCAACTGGAACTGCTGTTGTTGGAACAGACGGCCGAAGTGCTGCTGGACACCTTCGTCGGGCCGCGCGCCGGACGAAAGGTGCTGGACGGCCAGATCAAGCGCGGCGACGGCCAGACAATCCAGGCGGTGCTTTGGTATTGCGACCTCCGCGGCTTCACCGCCCTGTCCGAGGCGCTGGAACGCGACGCGATGATCGCCGTTCTGAACACCTATTTCGAAGCGATGGCCCGTCCGGTCGAACAATCCGGCGGCGAAATCCTGAAGTTCATCGGCGATGCGATGCTGGCGATCTGGCCCATGCCCCAGCGCGCCCATCAAGTGAGTGCGCGCGCGGATGTGGCGGTCGCGACGGCCGAACAGGCCATGGCCAACATGGCCGCGGTGAATGCCGATCGCGCCGGGGACGGGGCGAAACCGCTCCGGTTCGGCATCTCGCTGCACCTGGGGGATGTGATGTGGGGTAATATCGGCGCCGTGGACCGGCTGGATTTCACGGTCATCGGACCAGCGGTCAACCTGGTGGCACGGCTGGACGACGTCGCCGCCCACTTGGCAGAACCGTTGGTCGTCTCGGACGCCTTTCAGGCGATGAGCAGCCGCACCTTCGAGAGCCTCGGCGCCCACCGGCTGAAGGGCATTGCCGAGCCCCAGGAAGTCTATCGCCTGCAGACGTGAGAACCCGACGGGTGGCGGTCAAGCCGGCTTGCCCTGTGGCGGCTGGTGGTATACTTCCCGCGCCATGAACAGCCTTCCACCCATTCATGTCATCGGCGGCGGTTTGGCCGGTTCCGAGGCTGCCTGGCAGGCAGCCCAGGCCGGGGTTCCGGTCGTCCTCCACGAGATGCGACCCGAACGGCGGACCGACGCGCACCAGACCGACAAGCTGGCTGAGCTGGTCTGCTCCAACTCGTTCCGGTCGGACGATGCGGAGAACAACGCGGTCGGGGTGCTGCACGAGGAAATGCGGCGCAGCGGATCGCTGATCCTGCAATGCGGCGACCGGGCCAAGGTTCCGGCGGGCGGTGCGCTGGCCGTCGACCGCGAGGCGTTCGCCGGCGCGGTGACCGTGGCGCTTGCCGCCCACCCGGCGGTAACGATTGAGCGCGGCGAGGTCACGGGGCTGCCGCCGGCTGCGTGGGACAGTGTCATCGTCGCAACCGGGCCGCTGACTTCCCCGTCGCTGTCCCAGGCGGTCCTCGATCTGACGGGCGAGCAGAGCCTGGCCTTCTTCGATGCGATCGCGCCCATCGTCTACACCGAATCCATCGACTTCGGCCGCGCCTGGTACCAGTCGCGCTACGACAAGGGCGACGGCAAGGACTACATCAATTGTCCCCTGTCCCTGCCCGAGTACGAAGGTTTCATCGCCGCGCTGACCGAGGCCGATCAGACGGAATTCAAGGAGTGGGAGAAGGACACCCCCTACTTCGAAGGATGCCTGCCCATCGAAGTGATGGCTGCACGGGGCCCGGAGACCTTGCGCTTCGGTCCGATGAAACCGGTCGGCCTGACCGACCCCAATACGGGCGGGCGGCCCCATGCCGTGGTGCAGCTTCGCCAGGACAACGCGCTGGGCACCCTCTACAACATGGTCGGTTTCCAGACCAAGCTGAAATACGGCGCCCAGAAGGATGTGTTTCGGATGATCCCTGGGCTGGAGCAGGCGGAGTTCGCCAGACTGGGCGGGATCCATCGAAACACCTTCCTGAATTCGCCGCGGCTGATGAACGCGACCATGCAGCTGAAGGCAGATCCGCGCCTGCGCTTTGCGGGACAGATCACCGGCGTGGAAGGTTATGTGGAGTCTGCGGCCATCGGCCTGCTGACGGGCCGGTTCGCGGCGGCCGAACGTCTCGGCCGCCCGCCGTCGCTGCCGCCTGCGACGACGGCTCTGGGCGCCCTCTTGGGGCATATCACGGGCGGTGCGGCGGCGGAGACATTCCAGCCGATGAACGTCAATTTCGGCCTTTTCCCGCCGCCGCACCGCCCGTGATATGCCCCAAGAGGGCGCCCAGAGCCGCCGTCGCTGCCGCCTGCGACGACGGCTCTGGGCGCCCTCTTGGGGCATATCACGGGCGGTGCGGCGGCGGAGACATTCCAGCCGATGAACGTCAATTTCGGCCTTTTCCCGCCGCTGGAGCTGGAGCCGGGCCAGCGGGTCAAAGGGCGCGACCGGAAGCGGGCGATGGCGCGCCGCGCGCTTGCTGACCTGGATGCATGGCTGGCGCGCCCCGCTGAGGCCGCCTAGGGCCGGTTGAACGCCGCGTGCAGCCACAGGGCTGCGGCCAACAGGGCTGGCCTTGCGGCCACATCGGGATCGAACGGGTTGTAGCCGGCCCGGCGCAGGCACCGGAGGTGATACTCCGCGACGCGGCCGTTCAGCATGATCGGCACATCGCCCCGGACCCGTCGCGACCGGGCCGCACGCCCTTCGGCCAGGAGATGGCCGGACCGCCTGCACAGCGTTTCGACGGCGGCCGTCGGCCCCGCCGTGGGCTTCAGCGCCAGCAGTGCCCTGCGGTCGACAGCGTGGCGGGCGATCAGGTCGTCCGGGACCACGATCGTGCGGGCGCGCAGCAGAAAAGGCAGGGCCCGCACGAGGCCGCGCAAGGCATAGCCGACAGAAAGCTTGCGAATGGCTTCGTCGTCGTTGGGACCCTGCACGCCCAGAACGGCCAGCCCCAGCCCGAACAACGGCGCGGTGGTTTCTTCCGCGTAGCGTTCCAGATCGTCGAGTGAAGCGAAGGTCGTGTCCTCGAGGTCGCGTTCGCGCGCTTCGATGAGCCGTTCGAAGTCGTTCCTATCGAGGCCGTGGGTCGCAATCGCAGACGCCAGCGCTTCGGCCACGGCATGGTGCGGCGGCTGCCCCGCCTCGAAGATCTGGGCCAATGCGTCGCGCCACCATTGCAGCCGCATCAGACCGATCATCGGTTCGGAAACCGCTTCGCGCGTCTTGGCGATCTCCAGGTTGAAGGCGTAGAGCGCCATAAGGTGTTCCCGCCGTTCCGCGGGCGCAAACAGGGCCGTCAAGAACCGGTCACGGTCTTAACGGCGTACGGTTTCCGCCACGTAGGAAAGCGCTGGCGTTCCGCCGTTCATGCGTGGTCGTCGGTTAGCGCCATGGCCTGCGACAGCGCTGCGCGCTGGAGCCCCCGCAGCCCGTCCGGGTCCGGCAGGACGGCGGCCGGTTGTGCCTGGATGCGGTCGTGCAAGGCGGTGTAGGCGCGATAGAGCGCGGCAAGCAGACGCAACTCCGCCGGATCGATCAGGGCACCCAGCTGGGCCATGTGCCGGTCGGCCGCGTCGCGGTAGCGCTGCGCCTCGTCGGCCAGGGCGCGGATCAGATCCTCCACCTTGTCGGTCTCGCCCTTGCGGATCGCGTCCTGCAGTTGCTCGGGCGACAGGGACAAGGCGGACAGTGCCGCGCGGGGAATGGTCAGCAGCTGACTGTCGCCCTTCGAATCCTGGACGATGTCGCGCAGGATGTGAACCAGGTAGCAGAAGACGGCGATGTCGGAGGCGTAGAAGGACGGCGGCTCCGGCAGCGTCCAGCGGTAGGCACCGGCCTCTTCCTCGCTGCCGAGGATGTAGATGAAGACCATCGCCGGCGCGACCGTGGCGCCCCCGCAATAGTCCAGGAAGCCATTCCAGTCGTCGATCGGCCGTTCTTCGAGGTCGCGCCGCAGCGCCCGCCACAGGTCCTGCCAGGGCCCGACACCGAGATCGGTCTGCGGCAGCACTGCGGCAAGGGCACGGAAGACCGGCGCCTCGGGCCCTTCCATCGTCGTACATGTGCCGCTGGCCGCCGCTTCGATGCCGGTGCGCCATTCGTCCAGGCGGGCAAGCGCGGCCGGACGCCGTGCCGCCCGTTCGCTTGGCGGAAGAGGAAGAAACACCGTGTCGACGAAGTCGTCGATCAAGCGCATGGAGGCATAGGCGGCGGCGAAGAAGCGCCGTTTGGCGGGCGGCAGGGTTCGCCCCACCAGCCAGAGGGGCGAGCCGTTGCGCGCCGCGATCGCCGCGCAATAGGCGTCGGGGTTGTCTGACTCACTGGCAAGGCTGGATGGCGGCGTATCGGTCATGGGCCCCGCTTGTGCCACGACGGCACCGGGATGACAACGCATCGCGCATTCAGCGGCCCGGCGGCGGCGGTTGTGGAAGGCCCGGAATCGCCCCTATAGTTGTAGGGTCATAGAGCTGTTACACAACAGGAACCTGAAAATGAAAAACCCGCTGGACTCCCTGCAAACGACGATCGTGATGGGGATCATCCTCACGGTCATTATGGTGATCCTTGTCGAGATGATCGGCTCCACGCCGGCTGCCGGCTAGGGAGGATCAGTCATGGAATACTTCGACTACACGTGGCTGGTCTTCTTCTTCCGGTTTCTGCACGTGTTGAGCGGCGTCATGTGGATTGGTCTGTTGTGGTACTTCAACTTCGTGCAGGCCCCCAACATGGGCGAAATCCCCGACGAACAGAAGCCTGCCATCAGCAAGGTTATCGCGCCCGCGGCCCTGTTCTGGTTCCGCTGGGCGGCGATGTCCACGCTGATCACCGGGCTGATCCTGGCCTGGCTGAACGGCTATCTGGTCGACGCCCTCGCGCTTGGCCTGACGTCGGGTGCGGCCAAGCATGCGGCGATCGGGTTCGGCATGTGGCTTGGCGCGATCATGGCGTACAACGTCTGGATGGTCATCTGGCCAAACCAGAAGATCGCGCTGGGCATGGTCGAAGCCGCGGCCGACGTGAAACCTGCCGCGGCGCGCAAGGCGTTGTTGTTCTCGCGTACGAACACGATGCTGTCGATTCCCATGCTGTATGCGATGGTATCCGCGCAGAACCTTTACTGAAGATCTGAACGACCTACATGGGGTGGCGGGGTCCTCGGACCCCGCCTTTCTCTTGCCGTCTTCCGGGCATTCAGAAGTTCGTATCTCGTGACACGATGGCCGCCGAACAGTGCGGCCTCGGAAGTCTGCCGGCAGCGGGAACGGCGTTGTGGAAACCATGAAAAGATAAGATGAGGGCCCTGATGACCATCGAACTTCCCGACCTGCCCTACGCGCACACCGCGTTGGCACCACACATCTCCGAGCAGACCCTGCAGTTTCACCACGACAAGCACCATGCCGCCTACGTCACCAACCTCAACAATCTGATCAAAGACACGCCGATGGCGGGTCTCGATCTCGAGGCGGTGATCAGCGAAAGCGCCGGCGACGCCTCGAAGGCCGGCATCTTCAACAATGCCGCGCAGGTTTGGAACCACACGTTCTATTGGCACTCGATGGCGCCGAACGGCGGTGGCACGCCTTCCGGTGCACTTGCTGAGAAGATCGATCAGGACTTCGGCAGCTACGATGCTTTCGCCGAGGCATTTGCCACCGCGGGCGCGACTCAGTTCGGCAGCGGCTGGGCCTGGCTGGTGCTGGACAGCGGCACACTCAAGGTCACGAAGACGGCGAATGCTGATACCCCGCTGGTGCACGATCAGACGCCGCTATTGACGATGGATGTCTGGGAACACGCCTACTATCTGGATTTTCAGAACCGCCGGCCCGACTACATCAAGACATTCCTGGAGAAGCTGGCAAACTGGTCCTTCGCCGAGGAGAATTTCGCACGCGCTAACTAGCGCAAATCACTCGGGTTTTTCTGGCGGCGGGGTGTCTTGGGCGCCCCGCCGTTGCTTCGTTAATGAAATGTAAATCCTTCTGAAGACATTGTGACGTTCGTTCTTCCCGGGGGGCACACGACAATGACAGAACAAACGAACGTCACGTCGTTTCTGGACATCGCAGCGGCCGACTTCGTTTCAGGCGTCGAAGAAGACGACTCGCTCACCTTCACCTACCGCCAGCTTATCGAGCATGCCGGGATCGGTCTCTTCCAGGCGCGGCCGGATGGCACCTTGATGTACACCAACGAGGCCTTTGCCCAGATGATGGGCTACGAGTCCGTGCAAGCGTTCATCGCCCAGTCCACGTCGGACGACTCGCCCTCCCATATCGACCCGGAGGAGCAGGCGCGCTTCCTGGCGATGCTGGAGGAATCGGAGTCGGTTTCGGACCACATCGTCGCCGTCACCTGTGTGGACGGAACGCGGAAATGGATCAGCCAGTCGGCCCGGGCGATCCGCAACCTCGATGGTGCCCTGCATTCCATCGTCGGCACGGTCATGGACGTGACCTATCAGGTCAACACGCTGGAGGCGTTGAAGGAGGCCGAGCGCAGCTACCGCGATATCTTCGAGAACGCGGTCGAAGGAATCTATCGATCGACACCGGACGGCCGCCAGCTCCGTGCCAATCACGCGCTGGTCAGGCTGAACGGCTATGAGTCCGAAGCGGATATGCTGGCCGCGGTCAAGGACATCGAAACGGAGTGGTATGTCGACGGCGAACGCCGCGCCCTGTTCAAGCGCCTGATGGAGGAACGTGGCCGGGTCACGAACTTCGAGTCGGAAGTCTATCGGCACAAGACCCGCGAGAAGATCTGGGTCAGCGAAAATGCCCATGCCGTCCGTGACGACAGCGGCCGGATTCTCTACTACGAAGGCGCGGTGCACGACATCACCGACCGCAAGCGGGCTGAACGCGAACTGCGCGAGGCCGAATTCCGGGCGGTTTCGGCCAACCGGGCGAAGTCACAGTTCCTGGCCAACATGAGCCATGAGCTGCGGACGCCCCTGAACACCATCATCGGCTTCACCGAGGTGCTGAATAACGAGATCTTTGGGCCGCTGGGCTCGGAGCGGTATCACGAATACGTGGATGACGTGATCGCCAGCGCGACCCTGCTGTTGCAGTTAATCGAAGACATCCTCGACATCACCAAACACGATTCCGGGAAAATGGTGCTCGAACTGGGCACGGTCGAACCGGACGCTTTGGCCGACGGCGTTATCCGGATGATGCGCGAGCGCGCCAAACGCAAGGACCTCAAGCTTGAAAGCCGGGTCGCGGCCAATCTGCACTCAATCGTCGGAGACGACCGCAGGCTGCGTCAGATCCTGCTGAACCTGGTCTCGAACGCCGTCAAGTTCACGCCCAACGGCGGCCGGGTCGCACTGGAGATCGACGGCACTGAGGACGGCGGGTGGACCTTGAAAGTCAGCGACAGCGGCATCGGCATCGCCTCGGAGGACATCGACCGTGCTTTCCAGCCCTTCGAGCAGCTTGGCTACTTCCTGGTCAAGAAACAGCAGGGCACGGGCCTGGGCCTGCCGCTGACCAAGAAGCTGGTGGAAGCCCATGGCGGGAGCATCCACCTGGAAAGTCAGGTCGGCAAGGGCACCACGATCACGGTGACCCTGCCCGCAAAGCCGCCGCGGTCGTCTATAGGGCTCTAGACAGCAAATCTTTTTCGTTGGGTTTACCGCTCGCAGCCAAACCCTTCGAGACGGCGGCTTCGCCGCCTCCTCAGTGTGAGAGTGCTATCTGATTCGCCGAAACCCTCATGGTGAGGAGGCACGCGCCAGTGCGCCTTCTCGAACCATATGGCTGCAACCGCTTCGGCGTTTCGATCTGAACGGTTCCTGCCTCAAAGCGCGATCAGCGCTGCCGCGACGCGGCGGTCTTCGGCCGCCAGGATGTTGTAGGTCCGGCACGCGGCACCGGTTTCCATGATGTCCACCGCAAGTCCCCTCTCCTTCCAGGCGGCCCTGATGGCGGACGGCACCAGTGTCATCCGCGCACCACAGCCCAACAGCACCACCTCGCACGGCGGCTCCAGGGCCATGAGCGGGTCGAGGCTGTCAGCCACCAGCGCTGACGGGTCTTGAATTCGCCAGGGGTCGACGCTGTCCAGGCTGAGAAGAAGCGAGCCTAGATGGGTCTTGCCCGAGATCTTGAAGCGGCCGGGGCCGTAGCTGTCGACGATCAGGCGGCCTTCCGGGGCCAGAGGGGAGATGTCGACCGTCAAGCCGGCGTGCTTTCCGCCGGTTCCTCGGCCTCGTCGGATTCGCTGCCCCGCTCCGGCTTGAGATAGAGCAGGATCGGGACGGCCAGCGCCACCGATGAGTAGGTCCCGATCACCACGCCCCAGATCAAGGCAATGGCGAAACCGCGGATGACCTCGCCGCCAAGGACATACAGAGAAACCAGCGCCAGAAGCGTGGTCAAGCTGGTCATGACCGTGCGAGACAGGGTGCCGTTGATCGAAAGGTTGAACAGCTCGTCCAGCGGCATTTTCTTGTAACGGCGCATGTTCTCGCGAACGCGGTCATAGACCACCACCGTGTCGTTGATCGAATAGCCGGCAATCGTAAGGACCGCGGCGACGGTGGCGAGATTGAAATCCAGTTGCAGCAATGCGAACAGCCCGATCGTGGTGATCACGTCGTGCACCAGCGCCACGATTGCGCCGACGCCGAACTGCCATTCGAACCTGAACCAGATGTAGAACAGGATCGCGACGATCGCGGAGACGATGGCATAAAGCGCCGCCTTCTGCAGTTCGGCCCCGATGGTGGGCCCGACGGTTTCGGTTCGCCGGTATTCGCTGACCTGGTCGCCCAGGGCCTGCTTGACCGTCGTGACAGCAGCCTGTTGGGCCTCTTCGCCGCCTTCCTGACGCTGCAGCCGGATCAGGACGTCGTCTTCCGCGCCGAATTCCTGCAGGGATACCTCCCCCAGATCGAGCGCGTTCAGCGTCGAGCGAAGACCGGCCAGGTCGGCGGGGCCGTCCGTCTTGACCTCGATGAGGATGCCGCCCAGGAAATCGATGCCCAGGTTGAGGCCCTGGACCGCGAACAGCCCCAAGGACGCCGCCACCAGCACGATCGAGAAGGCGAAGGCCATCAACCTGCGCCCGACGAAGTCGATCGCCGGGGTCGATGGAACGAGGCGCAACAGTTTCATCTCTCGCCGCCCCTTTCCTATATCGGCAAGGCCGCGGGACGCGTGCGTCGCAGCCACATCACGACAATGAAGCGGGTGAGCATGATAGCCGTGAACATCGACGTGATGATGCCGATCGTCAGCGTCACGGCGAAGCCCTTGATCGGGCCGGAGCCGAATGCGAACAGGAACACCGCCGCGATCAGCGTCGTCAGGTTCGCATCGACGATCGTCGTCAGGGCCCGCCGGTAGCCGGCGTCGACGGCGGAAATCGGCGTGCGCCCGTTGCGCAGCTCCTCGCGAATACGCTCGAAAATCAGGACGTTTGCGTCGACCGCCATGCCGATGGTCAGCACGATGCCGGCGATCCCCGGCAGGGTCAGCGTCGCCTGCAGGACCGACAGAACGGCCAGGATCAGCATCATGTTGATCAGCAGCGCCACGTCGGCCATCAGGCCGAAAAGGCCGTAGGACAGCACCATGAAGACGATCACCCCGATCATGCCGATGATGCTGGCAATCTTGCCGGCGTCGATCGAATCCTGTCCCAGGCCCGGGCCGACGGTGCGTTCCTCAAGCACGGTCAGATCGGCCGGCAGGGCGCCCGCCCGCAGCAGAAGCGCAAGGTCGGTCACCTCCTGCACGGTGAACCGGCCGGTGATGATGCCACTGCCGCCGACGATCGCGGACTGGATCCGCGGCGCGCTGATGACCTTGCCGTCCAGCACGATGGCCAGAAGCTGGCCGATGTTGTCGCTGGTCACGTCGCCGAAACGCTTGCCGCCGATCGTGTCGAAGCGGAACGACACCACCGGCCTGCCGTCCTGGAAGCTCGGCTGGGCGTCGACCAGGTTCTCGCCGCTCACCACGACCCGTCGTTTGACCAGATAGGTGATCGGCTGACCCGCTCCGTCCAGGTCATCGGACGGCAGTTGAATTGTGCCGGGTGGTTCCCGCCCGGGCGTCACATGCGATGCGGGCACCGAACTGTCCACCAGATGAAACGTGAGTTTGGCGGTCTGGCCGATGAGCGCTTTCAGCCGTTCCGGTTCGTCGAAGCCCGGAACCTGGACCAGGATGCGATCCTCGCCCTGCTGCTGGATTAAGGGTTCGGTCGTTCCCAGTTCATCGACGCGGCGCCGGATCACCTCGACCGCCTGGACCAGCGCATTCTCGCGGATCTGCAGCAGTTCGGACTCCGGAAGGCTCACGATGAATTGCCCGTCAGGGACGATTTCCACCAGGAGCCGGGGATCGGCGTCCCGAAGCAGCGCGCGCGCACGGTCGTTCTCGGCCTGGTCCCTCAGCTTGAATGTCACCGACTCCCCGGTAACCCGCGGGGTCTGGGTCATCCGGATGCGCGCGTCGCGCAGTAGCTCCTGTCGGACGAGATCCTCGACGCTGTCGAACTGCTCGCGCACAACCACGGCGGTATCGGCGCGCAGCAGCAGGTGCGATCCGCCCTGTAGATCAAGCCCCAGGCTGAGCTGCTTGCCCGGCAGCGGCGAGCCCGTGTCGCCCCCGGTCAGGAAATCGAAGCTGCCCTTCGGCAGGAAGTTGGGTGACGCATAGACCAGTCCCAGCAGGCAGACTGCCAGGACCAGGATCCGTTTCCAGGCGGGAAAATCAAGCATTTGGCCTTAGCCGTCGATGTGCCGGTGTCGCTACTTGCGGCCGAGGAACTTGCCCAGGATGCCGCCGCCCTTGGCGGCCTCATCATTGGCGGGCGCGCCGCCCTTTTTCTGCTCGCCGGCGGCGGCGGGCTCCGGCTTGGTCAGCACGTCCAGCACCGTTGCCCGTGCGGCCGATACCTTGACCCCTTCCGCGATCTCCACGGTCAGGTCGGAATCCTGGACCTTGGTCACCGTTCCGTAGATGCCGCCGCCCAGCATGATCTTGTCGCCGCGACGGATCGCCTCCAGCTTGGCCTGATGGGTCTTCTGCTTCTTTTGTTGCGGGCGGATCAGCAGGAAGTAGAAGACCACGAAGATCAGCACGAGCGGCATCAGCGCCCCGAACAGATCGCCTCCCCCGGCGCCTGCGCCTTGCGCCCAAGCGGTCGAAACAAACATGCAGTGCTCCAGTTTTTTTGCCGCGGCCTACCCGCAGGAACCGGCGGAATATACAGGTCCGCGTCGCAATTGCAATCACCGCAAAGGGCTATGCAGGGACCGTTCACGCCGGCTTGACCGGGCGCCGGCCTATGTTAGGGTCCCGCGCTTTGACAGCGAGTTCGGGGAATGACGAAACAGGATCTTGGGCCGGTTCTGGCGCGGATTGCCGAGGCTTTGGAGCGGCTGTCGCCGGCCGCACCGGACGCTGTCGGCATCGAGGCGGCAGACGCCTTCGTCTGGCAGGCCGACCGACAGTGCCTGGAGCCTGTCCCGGCTGTCAATCGCGTGGAGATCGGGCTTCTGAAGGGGATCGACTTCCAGCGCGATACCCTGCAGGATAATACCCGCCGGTTTGCCGACGGCCTGCCGGCCAACAATGCCCTCCTGTGGGGCGCCCGAGGCTCGGGCAAGAGTTCCCTCGTCAAGGCGGTGCACGCCGCGATCAATGCCGCGCAACCCGGCGCCCTGGTGTTGGTGGAGATTCATCGCGAGGACATCCCCAGCCTGCCGGTGCTGCTGGCGCACCTCAGGCGGACGGCGCGGCGCTGCATTCTGTTCTGCGATGATCTGTCCTTTGACGGCGATGACGCGAGCTACAAGTCCCTGAAGGCGGTTCTGGAAGGCGGAATCGAAGGCCGTCCGGACAACGTGCTGTTCTACGCCACGTCGAACCGGCGCCACCTGATGCCGCGCGACATGATCGAGAACGAGCGCTCGACCGCCATCAACCCGGCCGAGGCGGTTGAGGAGAAGGTGTCCCTGTCCGACCGGTTCGGTCTGTGGCTGGGCTTCCACAACTGCGACCAGGACACCTATTTCGCGATGATCGCGGGGTATGTGGAGGCCTACGGGCTGAAGGCCGACGAGGCCGAATGGAAGGCCGCCGCCGTGGAATGGGCGGTCACCCGCGGCGCCCGGTCGGGCCGGGTCGCCTGGCAGTTCTTCCAGGATCTCGCCGGCAGACTGGGGCAGACGCTGACGCCGAAGTCCTAGTCCGGACCAACAAGCGACAATACGGCAGAGGCCGGTAACCCCCTAAACGACCCTAGCCGCCCAGGTAGCGCTGGGGGTCCAGGGCGCGTTTCTTCTTGCGGATCTCGAAATGGAGTTGCGGGCTGGAGACGGCACCCGACGTCCCGACCTTGGCGATGGTCTGGCCGCGGCGCACCGTCTGCCCGCGCTTGACCAGCAGGTCCGAGGTGTGGCCGTAGGCCGTCATGTAACCGTCTGCATGGCGGATCAGCACCAGGTTGCCGAAACCGCGCAGCTCGTCGCCGCTGTAGGCGACGACGCCGTTTTCGGCCGCCTTGACCGGGGTGCCGCGCGGCGCGGCGATGTTGATCCCGTCATTGTGCAGGCCCTTCGCCTTGGGGCCGAAACTGGAGATCACCCGCCCGCGCACCGGCCAGAGGAAATTGCCGCTGCGCGCCGGGGGTTTCGGGATGGCCGCTGTCTGCAGCGCGGCGGGCCGACGCGGCGGCCGGGGCCCGGAGGCCTGTGCCACCTGCTTGGGACCGGCGGCTTTCGCCACCTGCGTGGGAGCTGTCTTGGGCGCTGCGGCGGGTTTCTTCGCCGGCGCCTGTTGCGCCGGTGTCGCAACGGCGGGACGCGGCGGCGGGGCGAGTGGCTCTGCGGTGATCTTGGGTGTCGCCGGCGGCGCCTTTGTCTTCTGCGGCGTTGCGGCGGCCGGGCGCGAAGCAATTTGCACCGGCTTCGCCGGTTCACTGGGTGCAGGAAGATACAGCGTCTGGCCGGGCCTGATCGTGTAGGGCGGGCCCAAGTGGTTGAGGCGCACGATTTCCCGCGCCGCAACCTGGTGGATGCGGGCAATGCCGTAAAGGGTCTCGCCCTGCTTGACGACGTGGGTGCTGGAACTGGGGATGACCAGCGGCTGCCCCGTTGCCAGGCGGTACGGCGGAACCAGCCCGTTGGCCTCGATCAGGCTGCGGATCGGGACGCCGAACCGGCGGGCGATCGGGTAGAGCGTGTCGCCCTCCTGGACGCTGTATCCCCCTTCCTCGCTCTGGGCCGGCTTGCGCACGGGGCGCGGCGCTTCGGCCGCTTGTGCCGACGGCGCCTCGCCGTAGAGCACGATCGTGGGTCCGCCGCCGCCCCCGGCACAAGCGGCCAGCAGCGGCACCAGCAACGAGAGGGTCACGAAAGCGGCGTTCAGACGCATGGCGGGAAGATAATGCGCTCCGGTCGCACACTCAATCCGGTGGGTGGGCCTGCGTTGCTATCCGCGTGTCGGCCCGCCGACCAGCGGCACAAAGCGGACATCGCCCAGGTCCTCCACGTCCATGCCGTCCTCCGTCCGCGTGACGCGCAGCAGGGTCTGGGAGGCCGGATCGTCGCCCACGGGCAGCACCATGATGCCGCCGATCGAGAGCTGATCGCTCAGGACCGGCGGAATATCGTGCGCGACGGCCGTGACCAGGATCCGCTCGAAGGGCGCCTGCTCGGGCCAGCCTTTGGCGCCGTCGCCGCACATGGTGGTGATGTTGTGCCGTTTCAGATGCCGGAAGACCTGCTCGGCCTGGCCCAGCAGGGAACGATGGCGCTCGATCGTGTAGACCCGCCGGCACAGGTGCGACAGGACGACGGACTGGTAGCCCGACCCTGTCCCGATCTCCAGGATCTTGATGCGGTCATTCAGCTCCAGGGCCCGGGTCATTTCGGCGACGACCAGGGGCTGGCTGATGGTCTGACCCATGTCGATGGGCAAGGCTGCGTTCTCGTAGGCGTAGTCGGCAAAGATGGGCGGGACGAACAACTCCCGCGGGGTGCGTTCGATCGCCTTCAGGATATCCATGTCGCTGACGCCGGCCTGACGAAGCTCCATGATCAGCTTCATCATGGCCTCGGGCTGGGTGCTGGTCGGCGCTCCCATGGCTAGGCACACGCGCACGGCCGTCGCCGCGCGATCCGCACTGACAAGGCGTTACTCATCCCCTCCCGACCAAGGTACCAGCCTTCAGGTTCCTCCCTGGGTGTCGTTGCCGCCGTCGTCGTTCTCGTCGTCGGCGCCGTCATCCAACTCCTGCTGGCGTTTTGCCGCGGACTTCTCGATCAGGCGCGCGGAATAGATCGAGATCTCGTAGAGCAGGATGATCGGAAGGGCGAGGCCGATCTGGCTCAAAGGATCGGGCGGCGTCAGAATGGCCGCCGCCACGAACGCCAGGACGATCGCATAGCGCCGCTTCTGTTTCAGGCCTTCGGAGGTGGCGAGGCCGGCACGTGCCAGAAGCGTGATCACCACCGGCAATTCGAAGCTGATCCCGAAGGCGAAGATCAGCCGCATCACCAGGCTGAGATACTCGTTGACCTTGGGCTCAAGCTGGATTGCCAGGTCGCCGTCGGTGGCGACCTGCTCGAAACCGGCAAAGAACTGCCAAGCGACGGGCAGGACCAGGTAGTAGACAAAGGCGGCGCCAATGAAGAACAGCGCCGGCGTCGCGACCAGGAACGGCAGGAAGCCGGACTTCTCGTGCTTGTAGAGCCCGGGCGCCACGAAGATGTAGATCTGGCTGGCGATGACCGGGAACGAGACGAAGAAAGCGGCAAAGAACGCGATCTTGATGTCGGTGAAGAACTTCTCGTGCAGCGCCGTGTAGATCAGCCGACGGTCGGCCTCGCCTTCCCAGATGTCGGCAAGCGGCGCGACCAGGAAATTGAAGATCGGCCCCGCGAAATAGAAACAGATGAAAAAGCAGATGATGAAGGCGATCACCGAATAGATCAGCCGCTGACGCAGCTCGACCAGGTGGCTGAGCAATGGCGCCTTGGTTTGGTCCAGCTCCGCCGTCATGAGCGCGACACCGCCGAGCGGCTTTCTGGCGCTTGCTCTTCATCGGCCTTCGGCAACTGCTCCGAGGCCTTCTCACCACTGCCGTCCTGCGCCGGTGTCAAGCTGTGCGGCGGCGTTTCTGCCTTCCGATAGGCCTCGCCGATGCTTTCCGGCGTGATTGCCGGCTCCGGCTTTTCGGCCGCCGCTTCCGCTTCCGATCCGGTCTCGACAGGTTCGGTTTCGACCGACGTCTTCAGGTCTTGCAGCGACTTTTCCGTCTCGCCGGTGGGGTCGATCATGTTCTCGACCTCTTTGGACAGATCGAACTTGTCCGATCCCTGGACCGACTTCTTCAGGTCGTCCAATTCGGCCTCGCGGGCCAATTCGTCGATGCTGCTTTGGAACTCGCGAGCCATGCCGCGGATCTTGCGCATTGCGCCCGTGACGGTTCGCAAGACCCGCGGGATCTCCTTCGGGCCGACCACGATGACCGTGATCACGGCGACCAGAAACAGCTCATGCCATGAGATGTCGAACATCTAAGCGAACCCGGGCGTTCAGGACGGGAGACGGTCTGGCGGAAAAAACCGCCTCAGCCGCTGGCAGCCTTGTCCCGCTCCGGCGTGGACTCCTCCGCCGAGCTCGCTTCCGTCTTGATCTGCTTGGCCGCGTCGGACGACGGCTCCTCGTCCTCTTTCATGCTTTTCTTGAACGACTTCAAGCCTTTGCCGAAGTCACCCATCAGGCTGGAGATCTTGCCACGGCCCCCGAACAGGACCAGGACCACCGCAAGAACGATCAACCAGTGCCAGATGCTGAATGTACCCATAACCTGTTTTCCTCTATGCCTTGTCGCGGCCTATGCCGTGACGCCGATCAGCAGCATCGTCAGGCCGACAGTTCCAGGGGCCTAGCCCTAAGTCCACAGAATCAAGTTATTTAACCGCCTCAAGCGGAAAAACAAAGGCCTGACTGCTGTCCAATTCCACGTCCAACGTCGACTTCTCCTGGGGTAGATATCGGCCTGGAACGCGGGCGTGCAAGTGCAGGTCGTATCCCGTTCGGGGCAGCGTGGTCAGGTGCAGGAGACTGGTTCGGCCCAAAAGCCGGGCTGCGGTCACCTCCACGGTCCCGCCCGTGCCGCCGTTCGGGCGCGGAGGCGAGACTCTCAGCGCCTCCGGGCGGATGATGATCTCGGCCATGGCGCCGTCCGGCAACCCCTTTGCGGGCAGCGGCCCGAAAGGCGTCTGGACCTGGCCGTTACGGACGGTTGTGGTAACCCTGTTAACCTCGCCGAAGAAACCGGCGACGAAGGCGTCCCGTGGCTGGCAATAAAGGGCCTCCGGCTCGCCGTCCTGGACGACCCGGCCCTGCCGCATGACGCAGATCCGGTCGGCCATGAACATCGCCTCTTCGGAATCGTGGGTCACCATCAAGACGGCCGCCCCGCTTTGCTTGAGCACGTGCAGGGTGCTGTCCCGGACCGTGTCGCGCAGGCGCGCATCCAGGCCCGAGAAAGGCTCGTCCATCAAAATAACCTTGGGTTGCGGCGCGATCGCCCGGGCCAGCGCCACCCGCTGTTGCTGGCCGCCGGAGAGGATATGCGGGTACGCATCGGCCCAGGCGCCCATCCCGACCTTTTCCAGGACCGCGTTCGCCCGCTCGCCCCTGGCCTTCTGGGGCATGTCGGTCAGGCCGTAGGCCACGTTGTCGCGAACCGTGAGGTGGGGAAACAGGGCATAATCCTGGAAAACCAGGGCAACGCCGCGCTTTTCGGGCGGAACCAGGGTCCGGCTGTCCGTGACGACTGCTCCGCCAATCCGGACGCGCCCGGACTGCGGCCGCTCCAGCCCGGCGGCGATCCGCAGGACGGAGGTCTTGCCGCACCCGGACGGGCCCAGCAGGCAGACCACCTCGCCCTTGGCGACGCCCAGGCTGACCCCGTCGACGGCGACGACGCCGTCATAGGCCAGCCGGGCATCTTCGATCTCCAGAATACGCGGTTGCACTGTTCCTGCCATCCGCCGGCCCGCCGGGGCCGGTTCGCGGTGATGTTGGAGTGTGAGACTATTGCGCAGGCCTGGTTGCCGCAACGGCTTGCGGGAGGCAGCGCGCCGGCCGTCAGGTCAGGTCCTTGAGAAGCTCTTCGTCGCTGAGGTCGACGTCCTCGTCGAATTCCTCCTCGTCGTCCTCGTCCTCCGGCTCCTCGCCTTCGCCGCCTTCCTCCTCGGCCTCGGAGCTTTGCATGGCAAGGGTTCCAACGCCCGTGCGGCGATCCAAGAGGCCCGTCGCCTTCAGTTCTTCGATGCCCGGCAGGGCGTCCAGCCCTTCCAGCCCAAAATGGTCCAGGAACGAGTCCGAAGTGCCCCAGGTGACCGGCTTGCCAGGTGCACGGCGGCGGCCGCGCGGCCGGATCCAGCCTGCCTCCAGAAGAATGTCCAGCGTCCCGCGGCTTACGGCAACGCCGCGGATATCCTCGATCTCCGCCCGCGTCACCGGCTGGTGATAGGCGATGATCGCCAGGGTTTCGATGGCCGCACGTGACAGCCGGCGCCTGACCACGGTTTCGATCTTCAGGTGCGGCGTGAGGTCCGCGGCCGTGCGCAGCGCCCAACCCTTGCCGATCTTGACCACGTTGACGCCGCGGTTGGCGTAAAGCCCCTTCAGTTCCTCCAGCAGCGGGCGCACCTCGGCGCCTTCGGGCAGGCGGCTTTGCAGCATGTCCTCGGGCAGCGGCTCGGATGCTGCGAACAGGATCGCCTCAAGGATGCGGACCTGCTGGAAGCGGTCCAGGCTCATTACCGTCACGGGGATTTCCTCACATAAATGGGGCCGTAGGTGCCGGCCTGGCGGATCTCGACCACGCCTTCGCGCGCGAGTTCCAGTGTCGCGGCGAAGGTGGATGCGAATGCCGAACGGGCAACCAGCGGGTCCGCGATGTCCGGGGGGACGAAACGTTCAAGAACGGTCCAGTCGGGCACCTCGCCGACCAGGCCGCGCAGCCGCACGATCGCCTGCTCCATCGACATCAGCGCCGTGGGCATGATCCTCAGGGTCGTCGCCTTTTGCCGGCTCTGCTGTTCGCCGTATGCCTTCAACAGGTCGAACAGGCTGACATCGAAGACGGTCGTCGTCTCCTTGGCGAACTGTTCCGGGGCGCCGCGCCCGAAGACGTCCTGGCCAAGCTGCGGCAGCGCGAAAAGCTCGCGCGCGACCTTCTGCATGGCTTCAAGGCGTTGCAGCTGAAACGCCAGGCGCGCAGCCAGCTCGGCCGGGTCGGGACCTTCCTCGTCGGATTCGACGGCCGGCAGCAAAAGGCGCGATTTCAGGTAGGCCAGCCAGGCGGCCATCACCAGATAGTCGGCCGCAATCTCAAGCCGCAAGCTGCGGGCATGGGCGATGAAGTCCAGGTACTGGTCCGCGAGCGCCAGGATCGAGATCTTTGTCAGGTCGACCTTTTGGTCGCGTGCCAGCGACAGCAACAGGTCGATCGGCCCCTCGAACCCGTCCAGCGATAAGACCAGGTTGCCGGCCGCAGGCTTACGCGGGTCGGGATCCTCCTGGAACGCGGTGGCGTCGGCCGACGGCGCGGCCTGGTCGGAGGGGTTATTGGGATCGTTCGGTTCGGTGCTCATCTGCTTGTCCGCGCGTGCGGTGTCAGCGGCAAGGGCGCGGCGATCTTAGCCGAACCGGCACCCGGATTCACTGGCATTCAATTCTCCTCGCCGTTCCCTAACAACACGTTCAATCGGTCCAGCGCCGCCTTTTCGTCCAGGGGCACCGGTGCGGTCCGCAGCGCTTCGGCCCTCTGCCAGCGTGCCCAACCCTCGTCGGTGATCGGGCTGACGCGGGCCGCGATGTCCTGCATCTCTTGCATGGCGCCGTTGCAGTGAAGGGCGCCATCGACCCCGGCAGCCAGCGATCGCGCCGCCCGTTCGCCCAGGCTGCCGGACAGCGCGTTCATGGACAGGTCGTCGCTGAACAACAGCCCGTCGAAGCCGATCTCGCCCCGGATGATTTCGCCAATCACCCGGGCCGACTGGGTCGCCGGCGCATCGGCGTCGATCGCGCGGAACAGCATGTGGGCGGTCATCATCAAGGGCATGCGGGAGAGCTGCCGGAAGACTTCGAAATCCCGTGCTTCCAGATCCGCGCGGGAGGCATCGACCACTGGAAGATCCAGATGGCTGTCCACCGCAACCCGGCCATGGCCGGGAACATGTTTGACCACCGGCAGCAGGCCGGAGTCCAAAAGGCCGCGGGCCGTCTCCCTGGCGAGCGCGACGACGCCGTCCACGGACGACCCGAACGACCGGTTGCCGATCACATCATGGGCGCCGGCTTCGCGCAGATCCGCAACCGGCGCGCAGTCGACGCTGATGCCGCAGGCGTGTAGTTCCGCCCCGATCAGGCGGGCGTTCAGGTACGCCGCCTCGCAGCCGGCAGCCGGTGCGGTTTCCCAGATCCGGCCGATCTTTTCCGCGGCAGGTGCCTTGCGCCAATGGGGCGGTCCCAGGCGCTGGACCCGCCCCCCTTCCTGATCGACCAGGACGGGGACGTCTTCGCGTCCGACGGCCGTGCGCATTGCCTCGGTCAGCCGCGACACCTGGTCGGGCGACTCCACGTTGCGCTTGAACAGGACGAACCCGAACGGATCGGTGTCGCGGAAGAAGGCCGCTTCGGACTCGCTCAGGTGCAAACCCGCGCAGCCGAAGACGGCGGCCAGCGGCCTGTTAGGGGCGGACAATCAGGCACCCCACCTTCTTTTTCTTAAGCGCCGCGCACAGATCCTGGGCCGCGGCCCTGTCCTTCAGCGGGCCGCCCTGGACCCGGTAGAAGGTGCCTTTTTGCGCCAGGGTCACTTTCCTGACCGTCAGATCGAGATCGCCCAGAAGGTCCGAGTGGGCCTTACGCTGCCGTTGCCATTCGGACCGGGCCGCGTCCGCCGACCGGACGGAGGCGATCTGAACGCGCCAGCCCGCCCCGGCCGTGGCCGGTTGCACTGTCTGGGCCGGGGGCGGCGTTGCCTTGGCGACCTGTGCGGCCGGACTGGCAGGCGTTTCCGCCGCCACCGAGGCCGCTTCCGGCTTGGGGCTTTCCGGGGCCTTGCCGTTCGCCGGCTTCAGGTCCAAGGCCTCGGCGCCGGCGCGCGGTTCCGCCGGCTCGGACGGCGCCGGCGTTGCCTCGGCGACCTGCTTGGCGCCAGTCTCTGTGGGCGTCTCGTCTGCACCCGCTTGCGGCGGCGGGTCCTGGGGCAAACCCAGTTCCGGCTCCGGCAGCGCCGGTTCGTCGGCCTGCCCGTCGGCGCCCGTTACCGAGGGGACGGGGACCTGGCGCCTGGCAATCGGGTCCGATGCGGCCGGCGTTGCGGCAGTCCCGGCCGGCGGCCGCATCGGGTCCTCCGGCGGCGGCAGCAATTGCTCGACCCTGCTGTCATCCGCTGACTTGTCCAACGCCCCATAGACCAGCTTGTCACGGTGCGGCACTTCCAGACCGCCCGGATCGGCCGGTTTGACCTTGGCGGGACCTTCGGGCGTGATCAGCGGTGCGGCCACTTCGGTGCCGGTGGTCAGCCCGCGGTTGTAGGCGTAATAGATGATCGCGCCGAAACTGAGCAGGGCGACGGCGGCGACCAGCATCGGCAGCAGCCGGGCCGCCTTGGTGGGGATGCGTTTCCCCTCCTCCTCATCGATTTCCGCCAGTTCCCGCTCAAGTCCGTCAAACTCAGAAGACATCAGCGCATTTCCTCCACGGGCTCGACGCCAAGGACCTGAAGTCCGGAGGCGATCACCGTTTGCAGACCGCGGACCAGGGCCAGGCGTGCCTTGGTCAGCTCCAGATTGTCGGACACCACGAACCGGAGTTCCGGTCGTTCTTTGCCCTTGGTCCAGAGGGCATGGAACTCGGATGCCAAGTCGTACAAGTAAAACGCGATTCGGTGCGGTTCGTGAGCCTCCGCTGCGCTTTCGATCAGCCGCGGCCACGCGGCCATGTTTTTGATCAGCGCCAACTCGGCCGGATCGCGCAACAGGGTCAGGTCCGCCTCGGCCAGGATCGCCGCATCGAGGTCGATGTTGGGGAACACATCCAGGACCATGCGCATCACCGAATGGCTGCGGGCATGGGCGTATTGAACATAGAAGACGGGATTGTCCCGGCTCTGCTCTTTCACTGCCGTCAGATCGAAATCCAACGGCGCGTCGTTCTTCCGGGTCAGCAGGAAAAACCGCACCACGTCTTTGCCGACGGCGTCGATCAGGTCCGCCAGGGTGACGAACGTCCCGGCCCGCTTCGACATCTTGATGGGTTCGCCCTGGTACATGAGCTTGACCATCTGGCAGATCTTGATGTCCAGGTCCGCCTCGCCGTCGGAAATGGCCGTTGTCGCGGCCTTCATCCGCTTGACATAGCCGCCGTGGTCAGCGCCCAGAACGTCGATCTGCATGTCGAAGCCGCGCTGGTACTTGTCCAGATGATAGGCGATGTCGGACGCGAAATAGGTCCAGGACCCATCCGACTTTTTGATCGGACGGTCCACGTCGTCGCCGAACTTGGTCGAGCGAAACAGCATCTGGGGCCTGGGCTCCCAGTCCTCGGGCGTCTTGCCCTTGGGCGGGTCAAGCGTGCCGATGTAGAGCAGGTCACGTTCCTGCAGGACGGTCACCACGTCGTTGACCTTGTCAGAATCGACCAGCGAACGTTCGGACGAGAAAACGTCGTGATGAACACCCAACCTGCCAAGGTCCTCGCGAACCCGGGCCATCATTGCCGCGACGGCGATGTCACGAACCACCGGCAGCCACGCCTCCTCGGGCTCGTCGAGAAGTTCTGTGCCGAATCGCTCCTTCAGATCCGCGCCGACAGGGATCAGGTATCCCCCCGGATAAAGGCCTTCGGGGATCTCGCCGATGTCCTCGCCCAGCGCTTCGCGGTACCGGAGATAGGCGGACCGCGCCAAGGTATCGACCTGGGCGCCGGCGTCGTTCACGTAGTATTCGCGGATCGCCTCGAAGCCCGCCTTGCGCAACAGGGATGCCAGCACGTCGCCGACGACGCTGCCGCGTGCATGGCCGATATGCAGCGGCCCGGTCGGGTTGGCCGAGACGTATTCCACATTGACGCGCCGGCCCTGCCCGACGGTCGAATTACCGTAGTCGGTCCCGTCCCGCAGGATCGCCCGCAGACAGCGGTACCAGACCGCATCGTCCAGGCGCCAGTTAATGAAGCCCGGCCCGGCCACGTCCACCGCCGTAACGGACTCCATTCGGGCAAGCGCTGCGGTCAGCTTCTGGGCCACGTCCCGCGGCGGCATGCCGGCGGGTTTGGCAAGCACCATGGCGGCGTTCGTCGCCATATCGCCGTGGCTGGCGTCCCGCGGCGGTTCGACAGTCAGGCGCGCCAGATCCAGCCCCTGCGGCAACTCGCCGGCAGTCGCCAGGTCTTCGACCGCCCTATGAAGGCCGTCCTGAAACTCTCTGTAAAGGTTCATTATTCGGTAGAGCTTGCCTGATCCTTGCGTGTTCCGCTTCGGCGTAGCGATCGGTCATGCCGGCGGTGTAGTCGGTGATGAGGCGCGCCCGTGCCGCCGTGTCGAGACCGGTGCAGCCTTCACGCCAATCGTCCGGCAGCAGCGCCGGATGGGCCAGGAAGGCGTCGAACAGAGCCGCGACAATTTCGGCGCCGCGCCGGCGCTCCTTTTCGACCGCCGCGTTCCTGTACATCCTTTCGAACAGGAACCGCTTAAGCGCTTGCTCCTTTTGGCGCATTCCCTGGCTTAATGCAACCACCGGCCCGGCTGCCAGGCGGACGTCTTCGGGTGTAACCACGCTTGCCGCCGCAAGCCGGCGGCGGGTCTCCGCCAGGACGTCCGTCACCATGGCGCCGATCAGCCGTCGGACGGTCTCCGAAATCAGGACCTGTCTCTCGATTTGCGGGAATTCGACGGCGACCGCGGTGAAGGCGTCGCCCACATGGCCGACGCTGTTGACATCCTTGATGGTGAACAGGCCCGCGCGCAGGCCGTCGTCCATGTCATGGTGGTTGTAGGCGATATCGTCGGCGATCGCCGCGATCTGCGCTTCGATCCCGGCGTGAGTTGCCAGCCTGAGGTCGACCTCCCTGCTGACCGCGGCCAGCGTGGCCGGCAGCGCAGCTGTCGTGCCCCCCTCCGGACCGGTCACCGGGCCGTTATGCTTGACCACGCCTTCCAGGGTTTCCCAGGTGAGATTGAGGCCCGGAAAACGCGGATACCGCGCCTCCAGCTTGACCAGCACGCGCAGTGCCTGGTCGTTGTGGTCGAAGCCGCCGAAGGGCTGCATCTTGCGCTGCAGCGCCTCTTCGCCCGTATGGCCGAAGGGGGGGTGTCCCAGGTCGTGGGAAAGCGCGATCGCCTCTGTCAAATCCTCGTCGGCACCCAGGTCGCGGGCCATCGAGCGGGCGATCTGCGCAACCTCAAGGCTGTGCGTCAGACGCGTGCGGACATGGTCGGCCAGGGGCGAGATGAAGACCTGGGTCTTATGCATCAGCCGGCGGAACGCCGTGGCATGGATGATCCGGTCGCGGTCACGCTGGAACGGGGTCCGGGTGGCCGAGGGAGCCTCGGCGTGGAGCCTGTCGCGGCTCGCTGCGGGATCGCTGGCAAAGGAGGCGCGCGCCTGTTGCATGGCCGGAAACTACCGTCCGCGCGGGAAAACGCAATCTTTTGGCCCGGAATTGACATCCGGTTTATAGTGCCTAAATCAAAATCCGGTATTATCAGCCGGCTATCGAGGAATTCGGGGCGCAAAACAGCCATGTCCGATCCATTTGCGGTTAACGTTGACCAGGGTCCGAAACAGGTCACGATCTCCGAGTCGGCCGCGCAGCGGCTGGCCCAGCTTGTCGCGGCCGAAGACGATCCAGACCTGATGCTGCGGGTCACCGTCTCTGGCGGCGGGTGCTCAGGCTTCCAGTACGGTTTTGCCTTCGACGACACGTCCACGGGCGATGACCGTGTCTTCGAGCGTGACGGCGTAAAGGTCGTGATCGACGAGGTTTCGCTGGGCCTACTGGATGGCTCGGTGATCGACTACAAGGACGAGCTGGTGGGCGCCTACTTAACCGTGGAAAACCCCAATGCCACGTCCTCCTGCGGCTGCGGGACGTCCTTTTCCGTCTGACCCATCCCCGCTTCGTGCTAAAAGAAGGGTCGCCTTTTGGCGGCCTTTTTTGCGGCTCAGACGGACAGAATGCGGATTGCAACCTTCAACGTGAATTCAATCAAGGCGCGGCTGCCGCGGGTGCTGGAATGGCTGGCGGAGTTTGCGCCCGACGTGGCGCTGTTGCAGGAAATCAAGACCGTCGACGAGGGTTTCCCCCGCCTGGAAATCGAGGATCTGGGCTACAACGTGGAGACGCACGGTCAGAAGACCTACAACGGCGTTGCTATCCTGTCGAAACGGCCGATCGAGGACGTGCTGCGCGGCCTGCCCGGTGACGAGGCGGATGATCAGGCCCGCTATATCGAGGCGACCGTCGACACGGTTCGGGTCGCTTCCATCTATCTGCCGAACGGCAACCCGGTCGACAGCGACAAGTTCGGCTACAAGCTGGCGTGGCTGGATCGGCTGGTCGCTCATGCGCGCGACACCCTCCTGCCCGGCGAGATGCCGGTGGTGCTGGGTGGCGACTACAACGTCATCCCCGACGACCGCGACGTCCACGATCCGGCGGCCTGGGCGGACGACGCGTTGTTCCGGCCAGAAAGCCGCGCGCGGTTTCGCACACTGTTGAACCTGGGCATGATCGAGGCTTGGCGGGCGCTGCATGACGAGGCCGGGCAGTTTTCTTTCTGGGACTATCAGCGCGGCGCCTGGCAGAAGGACGAAGGCGTGCGGATCGATCACCTGGTGCTCTCGCCGCAGGCCGCCGACCTGATGCAGGATTGTCAGATCGACCGCAAGCCGCGCGGCCGGGAAAAGGCGTCCGACCACACGCCCGTGTGGGTCGAACTCGCCGTCTGAGGCCATGCGCCGGCCGATCGCCCTTCTGCTTGCGGTCGCATGCCTCGGCCCCTTCCGGGCCCGTCGCCCAGGATCTGGAGTCGCTTCTGCCGGCACTGAGCGACAATCGCGCCGGCGCGGTCATCGCACAGCTTGAAAGCGACGCTGCCCAAGGCGACTTGGCCGCCAAGGTGACCCTGGGACGGATCTACCTCAACGGCATCTATTTCCTGCAGGACATGAAGCGGGGCTGCGACCTGTTCGAAGAGGTCGCCCGGGCCGGAAACGCCGAGGCGGCCGCTCGGCTGGCCTTGTGCTTTGAGGAAGGCGCGGGGCGCGAGGCGGATGTTACCCAGGCGACCGCGTGGTACGAGGCTTCGATCGATGGGGGCTATTCCCTGGCGAAATGCCTGATGGGCGAGGCCTATATCCGGGGGTCGTTGGGGCCGGCCGACCCTGAACGCGGTATCCAACTTTGCCTGGAGGCGGCGCTGGACGGCGTCCCCAGCGCTCAATTGACCATCGCCACCCACTATCTGACGGGCGAACACCTGCCCCAGGATTCCGGCAAGGCGCACATCTGGATGACGGCGGCCGCCCAGGCCGGCATCCCCCGCGCCCAGTACAATCTGGCCATCATGTATGAGAACGGCGACGGGACGGAACGCAGTCTCAACGAAGCCAGCTACTGGTACCAGGCGGCCGCCCGGCAGGGCTACGACGCGGCCCTGCTTCCGCTGGCAAGGCTCTATTATCGCGCCTCGATCGAAGAGGAAACCGGTGACATCAAGGGACAGCCGGCAAAGATCGCCTATTTCTGGCTGTTCGTTGCCCAATACCGCGCACCGACCGACCGGGATCGCGTTCTGGCGCGGCAGATGCTGGAGGTGTACCGGGAAAACGTGGATCCGGACCGCATCGCGGCGTGGGAGAAGGCCATCGAAGAGGATCTGACCAGATGACAGAGATGACCGGCGGTTGCCTCTGCGGCGGCGTCCGCTATCGCATCGACGGGCCCATCCAGGGCGCAACGGCGCATTGCCACTGCACCATGTGCCGGCGCGCATCCGGTGCGCCGGTGGTGACATGGTTCACGGTCAAGACAGACGACTATGCGGTCACGAAGGGCGCGCCCGGGGTCTATCGTTCGTCGGAAAAGGCAGAGCGGACCTTCTGCCCCACCTGCGGCGCCCAGCTCACGTTCCGGACCGACGAGGCGCCCGGTTTCGTCGATGTGACGTTGGCCACGCTGGACGATCCCGAGAACCATCCGGCGACCCTGCACATCTGGACCGAGAGCCGCCTGCCCTGGCTGCACCTGGACGAGCACCTGCCGGAAAAGCGCGGTGACGGGGCAAGCTCGGGCTAGAACCCACCGAACAGGGTCGCCAGGGCAATCATCACCACAAGCGCCGTCATCGGGACAACGATCGCCACCATGGCGATATCCGCATAGGAATCCCGATGGGTCAGCCCGCACACCGCCAGCAGCGTGATGACAGCGCCGTTGTGCGGCAGCACGTCCAGCGTGCCAGAGGCGACCGCTGTCACCCTGTGCATCGCCTCCAGCGAGACGCCGGCGACCTGCGCGATCTCCACGAAGCGTGCGCCCAAAGCGTCCAGCGCTATGCTCATGCCGCCCGATGCGGACCCGGTCATGGCCGACAAGGCGGTCACCGCCGCGGCAACCGAGATCAGCGGGTTCCCCTCGCCCAGCGACATGACTGCCTCGCTGATCGTTGCAAAGACCGGCAGCGCGGCGATCACCGCACCGAATCCGACCAGACTCGCGGTGTTTAAGATGGGCAGGACCGAGGCGTCCGTGCCCTTGTCCAGGCTGGTGCGCAGGTCGGTGAGGCGTCGCCAGTTCAAGGCGATGAGCAGCAGGATTGCGACGAACAGGGCGACGATCACCGCCCAGACGCCGCGCACACCGTCGATCGTCGTCGCGCCGAACAGCGGGTCCGCCAGGAACGAGGTATCCATCATCGGAACGACGATCTTGATGAAGGCGAAGTTGACGACGATCACGGTGATCACCGGCAGCACCGCCAGGGCAAACGGCGTCCCGTCCTCTTCCTGGGGCCGTGGTTCCGGTAGTTCGGCGACGTCGTATCCTTGAGCTTGCGTGTGCTCGCGCATCACCACGTCGGCCTTTGGCAGGCTGTCGGCGTGGTTGCCGTAGCCCTCGCCGGCAGCACGGGCACTGGCCGCGCGTCGGTTCAGCCAGAACACGCCGCCGCCGAACATGATGATCGCGGCAATGATCCCCAGGCCGGGCGCGGCGAAGGCCGTGGTGCCGAAAAACGGCATGGGAATGGCGTTCTGGATGGCCGGCGTCCCCGGCAAGGCGGACATCGTGAAGGTGAAGGCGTCCAGCGCCAGGCTCCCCGGGATCAGGCGCTTGGGAATGTCGGCGTCGCGGAACAGCGCAGCGGCCACCGGGAAGATCGCAAAGGCAACGACGAAGGCGGACACCCCGCCGTAGGTCAGGACGGCACAGCACAGGACAACGGAGACAATGGCGCGCTGCGGGCCCAGCCAGGCACAGACCGCGCCGGCAATGGATTTCGCCGACTCGCTGTCATCCATCAGCCGCCCGAAGATCGCGCCCAGCATGAACAGCGGAAAGAACGCGACGATGAAACTGCCCGTGTTCGACATGAAGATCTGGGTGTAGGCGGCCAGGATCGGCAGCCCGCCGGTGATTGCGACCGCAAGGAGGGCCGCCCCCGGTGCCAACAGGATCAGCGTGACCCCCTTGAACGCCAGGTACATCAGCAGTCCCAGCGCGAACAGGACGGCGAGAAGGTCGATCATGAGGCGGCCTTGCGTTTCGCGTTTCGCGGGCCGGTCTCGACCAGGCGATCCGCACCTTCCGGCAGGTGCGCCGGCGCAAGGCTCTCGTTCAGCAGGAAATCCGGCACCCAGGTGGTCTTGACGCCGATGTCGTCGAAGTGCTGTGCCAGCCATTCCTCCGCGGTCCGCCAGCCGATGTCATGCAGGTGCTCGAGGAACGCCCACTCGGCGTTGAGCTTGCTGGAGACGCTGAGTTCCCGCATCTCCTCCTCCGCTTCGATGCGGTGAAGCCGGGCGTCGCGGTAGCGCTCGCGCTCCAGGTCTTCGTGCTCGATGATCTCCTTGAGGAAATAGAGCGCGCGCATTTCCTTGATCAAACTGGCGTTGAAGGTGATCTCGTTCAGCCGGTTTTCGATTTCGTAGGCGGTTCTGGGCAATTCGTTCCGGGTGATGGGATTAATCTGGATCAGCATCAGGTCGCGCACGTCGGTTTCGTCGACCAGCGGGAACAGCGGCGGATTGCCCATGTAACCGCCGTCCCAGTAGGCCTCGCCGTCGATCTCCACCGCATGGAACAGGAACGGCAGGCAGGCCGAGGCCATCACCGTGTCGACGGAGAGGTCGGGCTGACGAAACACCTTCGGCAGGCCGGTGCGCACGTTGGTTGCGGACAGGAAGAGCCTCGGCGCGTCCGTCCGGTTGACGATGTCGAAGTCGAAGAAACCCGCGACGATGTCGCGCAGCGGATTGAAGCCCATCGGATTGAGCTCGTAGGTGGAAAACGCGCGTTGCAGGTGCTGGGAGGCAACGAACCCCGGCGACAAATCCAGGCTCCAGCGTCCAATCAGCCGGTCGAAGAAGGTCCGCTGGATCGGGCTGAAGCGCGCGGCGTCGCTGATCTCCGTCCAAGAAGCGGCGCATCAACTCCTGCGCCCCTTTTTGCCCGCCGGCGGAAAGCCCCTGGACCAGGGCGGTGGCGTTCATGGCGCCGGCGCTGGTTCCGCTGACAGCGGCGATCTCGAGGCGTTCCTCGTCCAGCAGGCGGTCGAGCGCGCCCCAGGTGAAGGCACCGTGAGCGCCGCCACCTTGCAGCGCGACTTCGATCGGCTTCGTCTTTTTGGATGGCATACCCGTCTCCTTTGACTACGCGTGGACCCGCCTTCCGGGGCCCGAAGCCTCGGAAGAACGTCCTGAGTGACCAACACGCATGTAAAATTGGGTGCGCACGACCACCGGCACCCGTTCCCGCATGCGCCGATTAGACGGCAGGCCGTGTGTCAGCACCTTGACATGCGTCATAGTGCGGGCCTGCCGGGAAGGGATTCAATTGCTGCATATCGCACGGGCACAACTGGTGGCACCGGCCACCGCCTGATCCGGCGCCGGATCAGGTTCAAGGGACAATGCTCAATGACCGAGAAAGCGGCAATCGAAGGTCCTGCTGGGCACACGCGACTGAGACGCCTGGAGACATTCCTTGATGTCGCCTACGCCGTGCTGTTCGTCCAGTTCATCATGTACCTTCCCCAGACGGAAGATCTGGCCTGGACCGACCTTGATTTCGGGCTGCTGTCGCTTCTTTGGGACAACGCGGTCGAGATGTTGAGGCTCCTCATTGCGGTGGGCTTGACGCTGATCTCATGGAATCTCACCCACAAGCTGCTGGGGCCGCTGGAGCGGACCAACGGTGTCCACACGCTGCTGGTTCTCTTGCAGCTGATCTTTGTCTGTCTATTCCTCTTCTTCGCAATCGCAGACCCGACGCTGGGCAGCGTGTCGTCGCCCGTGGGCCAGAGCATCTGCCTGGCGATCTCCGGTTTCATTGGGGTCGCCGGCTGGCGGTACGCGCGCAGGTACGGTTTCGTGCGGCCGGAACTCAGCGAGACCCAAAAAAACGATGTCGGGAGAAGCGTCATCATTGAACCGGCAACCGCATTGCTGAACACGGGCCTCGGTTTTGTGGGATCGGACGTCTGGACGCTCGGCTGGTTCGTGATTCCACTGCTGCTGATCGGTGCGCGGCGCTGGCTGGAACGCACCACTTAGGATCCGGGCGCGCGCTTATGAACTGGACCTCTGACGAGAAGCAGACTGGATAGCATGCGATCTGTCCTTCGAACGATACAAGCGTCGAAGTCAATCGAGCTTTTGGCCGCTTTGGTCCTGTTGCTGGTTTCCGTTTCCTTCGTTGATATGGAATCGGTCCATGGGATGGTCGTGTCCGTCCTTTTCGCGGCTGTGATTCTCACCGCGGTGAGGGTCACCACCGGTGAGTACCACCTTCGCATGATTGCCTACGGTCTTGCTGTTGTCTGGTTGGCGCTCAGTTCAGTTGGCGTCTTCACCCAGAGCGAAACGTTGCGCGTCACGACGGGCCTTCTGTTCGTTGTGTTCGGGTTCTTCTGCATTGGCGCGATTCTTCGCCGCATTGTTGCTGCGAAGAACGTCGATTCCGAGGTGGTCTTCTACTCCGTTTCCGTCTATCTCCTCATCGCCCTCGCCTGGGCCGTCAGCTACGACGTGATTTATGTCCTCTGGCCGGACTCCTTCAGAGTGGCCGAGAGCGGTTCGGCATTGACCCTCAGCCACTTTGTCTATTTCAGCCTGACCACAATCACCACCCTTGGATATGGGGACATCGCGGCCGCGGCCGTACCGGTGGGAATATGGTCCACGTTGGAGGCGGCCACCGGTGTTTTCTACATTGCGATTCTCGTGGCACGGCTGGTCAGCATGTACCGCTGATCCGCAGCCCGTTGGGGTCGTCCACCCTGCGCGTTGAGGCCTATCGAGGGCCTCCGTACCACGCGGCCGTCACCGTCCTGGCAGGATGGAGACTGCGGTCGACCCGCTTTCCTAAATGCAGAACGGAGGCTTTCGCCTCCGTCCACGCATATCCACGACGAACTCGTCGCACTGCGGCGACACGTCCCGCGGTGCCTCAATCGATATTGCCTTTTTTGTGCTGGTCGTAGATGTAACCACCGACGACGCCGGCGCCGGCGCCGATTGCGGTACCGGCCAGCGTGTTACCGGCGGCTGCGCCGACGACAGTGCCGCCCGCAGCACCGATCGCACCGCCGCTGAGGGTGCGCGATGTCGTCGTGTCACCGCAACCGGCGACACCAAGCGCGAGGCAGACTGCAGCTGCAAGAGATAGTGTCCTCATTCCTCAACTCCCAGTAGATCCGATGCGTGAACAGTGCGGTGCTCGTTGAACGCCTGCAGCGAAGCCGCACCCACTAGGTGCAGGGCCACTCCGCTGCCAGCGCCCGGACGACGCCGATCACCGGAGCGGTCTCCATCATTTCAGCATCGCCCTGCTGCTGTTTCCCACATTCGATGAAAACAACGGCCCCCAATTCCACTGTCGCCGTTTCGGGATAGCAGATGAACGGCTGCAGGTCCTCGTGCGCGGAGATCGCGTCGTGGTAGCTCACCGCCCCGTCGATGTAACCGAGGCAGTAATTGATGGCTTCGCCTCTCATTGCGTCGTCTTCCGGGAGCGTGCAGACGTTCACCAAGTCCTGTGTCGTGTTGACCGCAAAGACGTTGTCGCCTTGCGCCGTGGCTTGGCCGCTCCAAAGAAACAGCCCTGCGGTCAGCGCGAGGAGCGTTTTTGCCAATCGTTTCAATGCCATCATGTTCCCCTATTCCCCCTAAATGTTCGGCCAGATCGCCATTGCGTTTGCAAGCGTCTTGAGACCGCGCAACGTCCCTGTCGGGTGCCCAAATAGACGCGGACCGTCGTGACAAATCCTTGATTTGGGTCAACCATCAAGCGCCTGCCGGGCCCCCGACCAGGTCGGGTCGCCCCGGCGGCACCGAAGCCGGACGGGCGAGCGCTAGTCGATATTGCCCTTCTTGTGCTGATCGTAAATGTAACCGCCGACCACGCCGGCGCCGGCGCCGGCGCCAATTGCGGTGCCAAGCAATGTGTTGCCGGCAGCCGCTCCGATCAGCGTACCGCCCGCTGCGCCGATCGCACCGCCGCTGAGCGTGCGCGACGTTGTCGTGTCACCGCAGCCGGCAACGCCAAGAACCAGGCAAAGCGCGGCTGCCAGAGATATCGCTTTCATTCATCAATTCCCAATCTCAGGTCTCATAAATCAGTGATTCGGCGTTCGTCGGTCCGGACGGACCTGTTTCGCCCCTCTCCGGTTGGATAGCCATATCGCCGCCGGCGCTCTGGTGACGGAGATCACTGGGGCGCACAATACCCCCTTTCCCACCCGTGCGCCTTACCAAACGACGACAGACTATCGCACTGCCAATTCCGGGCGCAGGTTGCGGTAGGTGAGCGCGGCCGGGTCCGCGTGAACCGTTCCAGGCGCGGCGACCACCAGGATCTGTTCGGCGATCGGCTGGAAGTCGGCACGGAAATGGACCGAGCTCTTGAGCGCGATGATGGGCGTTTCGACCGGTTCGGTTCCCAGATGCCGGAACATGGATTGGTCGCCCGCCTGCATGGGATTCGACGCCAGTACCACGCGCACGCCTTCCACTTCGATCAGCGCCATCGGCCCAAGGTTCATGCGCGCACCGCCCCACATGGGTCCGGTTCCCGTGAACCGACCGTCGGCGAGGTTCAGCACCACGGCCCAAACATCCAGGGGGGCGTCGCCCGGAAACATGCGACCGCCGAGCTTCAGCGACAAGCGCTTGCCCAGGCCCGCATCGTGGCAGGCCGCAGCTACGGCCGGGTCGTTCATCAGGCCCAGCACCGTGCCTTTGGCGCCGCGGTCGATCAGGGCGCGCAAGAGGCCGGTGGTGTCGCCCGGTCCGCCGCCGCCGGGATTGTCTTGTGTATCGGCCAGCACCACCGGACGTGCCGATCGGGTTGCCAGCTCCTTGGCCCGGTCAACCGCGTCCACGGGGTGGTAGACGGGCCCGTGAAAAGCATCGCGCCGGTCGTTCAGGGCCTGGAACAGCGCGTCGGCCGCATGGTCGGCGGCACCCTGGCTGCGGCCGTAGGCCAGGACCGCCGGGCCCATCTCGGCGATGTCGGAGAGGTGGAACCCCGCGGCGAGGGAAACCCAAGGAACTTCCGCAGAGAGCACGCCGGGCACCAGACCGTAGAGGCTCTGCGCCGGTTCGTGGAAGGTGCAGCCCCAGTTGAGCGGGATGCAGAAGTCGGTCTTGCGGAACGCCTTCGCCGGCCGCTCGCCCGAAGCGACGATGTCGACCAGGCCGTGCACGGCCCGTTCGCCGGTGTCGGCCATGTCCACATGGGGATAGGTCCGGTAGATCTCGATCAGGTCAGCCAGCGCGACCATCTCCTGCGTGACGTTGGCATGCAGGTCCAAACTGACGGCGATTGACAGGGCATCGCCAACCGCGTCGCGGATGCGCCGCAGCAGCTCTCCTTCCCCGTCCTCAAGATGCTCGCAGACCATGGCGCCGTGCAGGTCCAGGTAAAGCCCGTCCAGTGCCGGCGCGGCGCGCAGGTCCTCCAGGATCATTGCGGTGATGCGTTCGAAGGCGTCGCGTGTGACATGGGCGCAGGGCGTCGCCGAACACCAGAGCAGCGGCACCGGCTCGTGCCCGGCCGCGCGTAGACCGTCGATCGCACCGGCAATGGGGAGGTGAACACCTTCGACCGCGGGAAACAGCGCCGTTCCCCGCGACAGCCCGGGCCAGCCGTCCTGGCGTTCGAAGCGGGCGTAATCCGCCCGCTCGGGCGCGAAGGTGTTGGTCTCGTGCTGAAACCCGCCGACGGCGATGCGCATGGCTGTTCCTGGACCCAGAGAGTTCTACTAGTGGAAATCTACTAGTAGTGTTGCGCCGTCAGATATCCGCGAAGACGTGCGTCTCCGCCGCGCCGCCGGGATGGGTCACCGCGCCTTTCTCGGCCGAGCCCACGGTCTGGGCGTAACGCCACAGCGCGCCCGACTGGAAGTCGTGGCTCCGCGGCTGCCATTCCGCGCTCCTGGCCTCCAGCTCCGCTTCGCTCAGGTCCACCTCGATGGTGCCTTCGTTGGCGTCGATGGTGATTATGTCGCCGTTACGCAACAGCCCGATCGGCCCGCCGACGGCGGCCTCGGGGCCCACATGGCCGATGCAGAAGCCGCGGGTGGCGCCGGAAAAACGGCCGTCGGTGATCAGCGCCACCTTGTCGCCCATGCCCTGGCCGTACAGCGCCGCGGTGGTGGCCAGCATCTCGCGCATGCCCGGGCCGCCCTTCGGCCCCTCGTAGCGGATGACAAGCACCTCGCCTTCCCTGTAGCTGCGTTCCTCGACCGCCTTGAAGCAGTCCTCCTCGCAGTCGAAGACCCGGGCCGGGCCGGAGAAGCGCAGGTTGTCCATGCCCGCCACCTTCACGATGGCGCCTTCGGGTGCCAGGTTGCCGCGCAGGCCCACGACGCCGCCGGTCGGCGACAGAGGATTGGAGACCGGTCGCACCACATCCTGATAGGTGGGGAACTCCACCTGTTCCAGGTTCTCGGCGAGCGTCTTGCCGGTGACCGTGATGCAGTCGCCGTGCAGATAGCCGGCGTCCAACAGCGCCTTCAGGATGATACCGACGCCGCCCACCTCGTAGAGGTCTTTGGCGACGTAGCGGCCGCCGGGCTTCAGGTCGGCGATATAGGGCGTGGAACGGAAGATCTCGGCCACTTTGTGCAGGTCGAAGTCGATGCCGGCCTCGTGCGCGATCGCCGGCAGGTGTAGAGCGGCGTTGGTCGAGCCGCCCGAACAGGCGACGATCCGCGCCGCGTTCTCCAGCGATTTGGGCGTGACGATGTCGCGCGGGCGGAGCTGTTTTTCCACCAGCGCCATGATGGCCTCGCCGGAGGCGTGGGCGTATTCGTCGCGGCTGTCATAGGGCGCCGGCGCCCCGGCCGAGCCGGGCAAGGCCAGGCCCATCGCCTCGGAGACACAGGCCATGGTGTTGGCGGTGAACTGGCCGCCGCAGGACCCGGCCGACGGACAGGCGACGCATTCCAGCGCGTGCAAGTCGTCGTCAGACATGTTGCCGGCGGAATGGGCGCCCACAGCCTCGAACACATCCTGCACCGTCACGTCCCTGCCCTTGAAGTGCCCAGGCAGGATCGAGCCGCCATACATAAAGACCGACGGCACGTTGAGGCGCACCATCGCCATCATCATGCCGGGCAGCGACTTGTCGCAGCCGGCGAGGCCCACCAGCGCGTCATAGCAGTGGCCGCGCATGGTCAGTTCGACGGAATCGGCGATCAGGTCACGACTGACCAGCGAGGATTTCATGCCGGCATGGCCCATGGCGATGCCGTCGGTCACGGTGATGGTGGTGAACTCCCGCGGCGTGCCCTGGGCGGCTTCGACGCCCTTCTGCACTGCCTGCGCCTGGCGCGCCAGCGAGATATTGCAGGGGGCGGCCTCGTTCCAGCAGGTGGCGACGCCGACGAAGGGCTGGGCGATCTCCTCCTCGGTCATGCCCATGGCGTAGTAGTAGGAGCGGTGCGGTGCGCTTTCCGGTCCCACCGACACGTAGCGGCTGGGCAGGTTTGACTTGTCGATCGCCATCGGTGCCTCCCGATCGTTTGTTGCTTGTGGCCGGACCATAACCAGCGCCGAAACGGCTTTCCAGCAGGAATTGGGCGCGTTTCCCAGGCATCTGCCAGTTGGCGCTTGCATGGCTGAGGCCGGCCCCGTATGAGCAGATCACGCGGCCTTCAAAGCGTTTTGGCCGCCCTCTCAAAATCAGGGACAGTCCTATGCACCCATGGTGGCGCGGCGCGGTCATCTACCAGATTTATCCCCGCAGTTTCCGGGACTCCAACGGCGACGGGATCGGCGATTTGGCCGGGATCACCGAAAAGCTGGACTATGTGCGCGCGCTGGGCGTGGACGCGATCTGGATTTCGCCCTTCTTCAAGTCGCCGATGAAGGATTTCGGCTACGACGTCGCGGACTATCGCGCGGTCGACCCGATCTTCGGCAGCAACAAGGACTTCGACCGGCTTTTGGAGGAGGCGCATGCCCGCGGCCTGAAAGTCGTCATCGACATGGTGATGGCGCACACCTCCGACCAGCATCCCTGGTTCGCCGAAAGCCGGTCCAGCCGCGACAACCCGAAGGCCGACTGGTACGTGTGGGCCGACGCCCGCGAGGACGGTTCGCCGCCCAACAACTGGATCTCCACCTTTGGCGGCAGCACCTGGCAGTGGGACACCCGGCGCAGTCAGTACTACCTGCACCACTTCCTGAAAGAGCAGCCGAACCTGGACTGGCACAACGACGAGATGGTCGAGGCGATGCTGGACGAGGCGCGCTACTGGCTGCGCAAAGGCGTCGACGGGCTTCGCCTGGACGCCATCTCGACCCTGGTGCACGACGCGGAACTGCGCGACAACCCCCCGGCTCCGCCCGAGGCCGGACGCGTCGCCGTGGCGACCGAGCGGGGCAGCAACTTTTCCATGCAACTCCACATCCACGACCGTGATCGGCCGGAGATCATGGCCAAGTTCGAACGCCTGAAGGACATGATGGACGAGTTTCCCGGCGCCTTCACCCTGGGCTAGATCGGTGAAGGCGGCGCCATCGAGGCGGCGGCGAAGTACACCAATGCCGAACGCGGCCTGGACACGGGCTATACCTTCGAGTTGACCAAGCCGGAGTTCAGTTGGGACCTGGTCCACGAGGTCGTCGGCCAGGTGGAACGGCTGATCGACCGCGGCTGGAAGACCTATGCCTTCTCCAACCACGACGTGGTGCGCGCGGTCACTCGCTGGGGCGCCCTGCCCCACCTGTCGGGCGACCGGCCGGCACTGGCCAAGCTGCTGCTGGCGCTGATCACCAGCCTGCGCGGGTCGTGCTGCATATATCAGGGCGAGGAACTGGGCCTGACCGAGGCGGACCTGGCCTTCGAGGACATCGTCGACCCGCCGGGCATTGAGTTCTGGCCCGCCTACAAGGGCCGCGACGGCTGCCGCACCCCGTTTCCCTGGGCGCACGGTCAGGAGAACGCCGGGTTCGGGGCGGGCAGGCCCTGGCTGCCGGTGCCGGTAGAACATCTGGCCCTGGCGGCCGACCTGCAGGAGGACGATCCCGCGTCGGTGCTGAATTTCTTCCGCAGCTGGCTTGCCTGGCGCAGGCAGGTCCCGGCCCTGATCCGGGGCAGCCTGACGCTGCTGGAGGAGCCGGACCCGGTGGTGGGCTTCGAACGTGCCACTGACGAGCAGAGGATCCTGTGCCTGTTCAACCTGTCGAACGAACCGGCCTCGGCGTCCATCGGTTCGGGCTGGGTCCCGCTTGAAGGGCATGGATTTTCCGACGCGGCGGACGGCGACACGGTCGCCCTGCCGCCGTTCGGGGTGTTTTTTGCGGAGAGATAGGATCGGTTGCAGCCATATCCTTCGAGACGGCGGCTTCGCCTCCTCCTCAGGATGAGGGAGATCTTGAGCGGCCTGCACACATATCCTCGCCCTGAGGAGCCCCCGCAAGGGGGCGTCTCGAAGGGCGTGGCTGCAACAGTGCGCGGTGCTAAATCGCCGCCGCGATCCGGGCGTGGGCGTCGGCCAGGCGGGCCTTCAGCGCTTCGGCGTCGCTGAGCCGCTCGCGCTGTTCCTCGACCACCTCGACCGGGGCCTTCTCCAGGAAGCCGGCATTGCCCAGCTTCTTCGACAGCTTGTTGATCTCGCCGTCGGCTTTGGCCTGTTCCTTTTCCAGCCGGGTCTTTTCCTGGGAGAGATCGATGACGTCGGCCAGCGGCAGCGCCACGGTTGCCTCGTCATGGACAAGCTGGACCGATCCCTTCGGCGGTTCCGTATCCAGGGAGAAGCCGTCGACGCGGGCCAGGCGTTCGATCAGCATGCCGTGGCTTGCCAGCCAGGACCGCGCGTTTTCGCCCGAACCGTTGACGAAAAGCCCCAGCTTCGCCTTGGGCGGCACGTTCATTTCCGCGCGCACCGAGCGAATGTCCGAGATCAGCCGGATCACCCAGTCCATCTCCTGTTCGGCGTCGCGGTCGCTCAGCGAGGAGGCATAGACCGGCCAGGGCGACCTGACCAGCCGCTCGGCCCGCGCGGTGCCGGACTGGCTCCACAGTTCCTCGGTGATGAAAGGCATGACCGGGTGCAGCAGGATCAGGATCTGGTCCAGGGCCCAGGCCGCGGTCTTCTGGGTTTCCTGCTTGGCGGCGGCATCCTCTCCGGTCAGCAGCGGCTTGGCGAATTCCAGGTACCAGTCACAGAAGGTGCCCCAGATGAACTGGTAGAGTCCGTTGGCCGCGTCGTTGAAGCGGAAGGTCTCCAGCGCCTGGGTCGTCCCGTGGGCGACCCCGGCGACCGCACTGACGATCCAGCGGTTGACTGTCTGCGTGCAGCTTGCCGGGTCGAAGGCCGGATCGCTGGCGCAGCCGTTCATCTCGCAGAACCGCGCGGCGTTCCACAGCTTGGTCGCGAAATTGCGGTTCCCCTCCACCCGCGCGGGCGACAGCTTTATATCGCGGCCCTGGGCGGCCAGCGAGGTAAGCGTGAACCGCAGCGCGTCACTGCCATACTGGTCAATCATGCCCAGTGGGTCGATGGTGTTGCCCTTGGACTTAGACATCTTCTGGCCGCGGGCGTCGCGCACCAGGGCATGGGTGTAGACCGTCTCGAAGGGGATGGTCTCCATGAACTCCAGGGTCATCATCATCATCCTGGCGACCCAGAAAAAGATGATGTCGTGCGAGGTCACCAGGACGTCGGTCGGGTGGTAGCGCTTGATCTCCGGTGTCTGGTCGGGCCAGCCCAGGGTCGAGAAGGTCCACAGCGCCGAGGAGAACCAGGTGTCCAGCACGTCCGGATCGCGGGTGAGGTCCGCGTCCTTGCCGTAATAGGCCTTGGCGGCGGCTTGCGCCTCATCTTCGGTCAGTTCCACGAAGACATGGCCGTCCGGCCCGTACCAGGCCGGGATCTGGTGGCCCCACCACAATTGCCGCGACACGCACCAGGGCTGGATGTTGCGCATCCACTCGTAATAGGTCTTGGTCCAATGTTCGGGCACGAACTTGGTGCGGCCCTGCTCCACCGCCTCGATTGCCGGCTTGGCCAGCGTCTTCGCGTCCACGTACCACTGGTCCGTCAGATAGGGCTCGATCGGCACACCGCCCCGGTCGCCGGTGGGCACCACGTGCACATGGTCCTCCACCTTTTCCAAAAGGCCCAGCGCCTCGATGTCGACGACGATCTTCTTGCGCGCTTCGAACCGGTCCATGCCCCGATAGGCCTCGGGCGCGTTCTCGTTGATACGCGCCTGCCGGTCGAAGATGTTGATCATCTCGAGATCGTGGCGCCGGCCCACCTCGAAGTCATTGAAATCGTGGGCCGGGGTCATCTTGACCGCGCCCGATCCCTGTTCCGGGTCGGCATAGTTGTCGGCAACGATGGGCAGGCGCCGGCCCACCAGGGGCAGGATGCAGTGCTTTCCGATCAGATGCCGGTAGCGCTCGTCGTCGGGATGCACCGCAACGCCGGTATCGCCCAGCATGGTTTCGGGCCGGGTCGTCGCCACCGTGAGGCTGATCCCGTCCATGTCCTCGACCGGATACTTGAAATACCAGAGATTGCCCTTGGTCTCGATCTGCTGGACTTCCAGATCGGAGATCGCCGTCTCCAGCTTGGGGTCCCAGTTGACCAGGCGTTTATCCTTGTAGGCCAAGCCCTTCTTGTACAGGTCGACGAACACCTTCAGGACCGCCCGGGACAGCCCCTCGTCCATGGTGAAGCGTTCGCGGCTCCAGTCGCAGCTGACTCCCAGGCGGCGGTCCTGGTTGAAGATCATGCCGCCCGACTCGGCCTTCCATTCCCAGACCTTGTCCACGAAGGTTTCGCGACCCAGGTCGCGGCGGTCGATGCCCTTTTCCGCGAGCTGGCGCTCGACCACCATCTGGGTCGCGATGCCGGCATGGTCCATGCCGGGCTGCCACAGGGTGTCGCGCCCGCGCATCCGTTCGAACCGGATCAGCACGTCCTGCAGGGTATGGTTCAGCGCATGGCCGATATGGAGCGAGCCCGTCACGTTGGGCGGCGGGAGAACGATGGTGAAGGGCTTCGCCCCTTCCGGCCGGCCGCAGGCGAAGTCGCCATGCTCTTCCCACAGGGCGTATATGCGGCCTTCGACGGCCTCCGGTCGATAGGTTTTGTCCAGCATTGCTGAACCATCCTCTAGATGGAGAGCTGTACTGGCTCAGGGACGTCCTGGCGGCGCCCCTGGGTGGGACTGCCCTAGCGGCCGCGCGCCTGTGCCGACAGTTTCTCGATTTCCTCGCGAACCAGCGTTTCGACCATACTCGGCAGGTTTGCGTCAAGCCACTCGCGCAACATAGGCCGCAGGATCTCCTTCAGGAGCTCCTCCAGCGTCAGCGTCGTGTCGCCGATCTGGGTGGCATTGACCAACCTCACCAGTGATGCGGCGCTGACATCGGCGACCTGGTCGGAGATGATACGCTCCACATCTTGCGCGGCCGCCTGGACCGGAACCTCGACCCGCGGCTCGGGCTCCTCGACCGGCACCGGCACGGTTTCGGGCTCGGTGTAGACCATCTCGATGTCGGCCGCTTCTTCTTCGACCACCTCGGTCAGTTCGAGCGGCTCCTCTTCCATCGGTGCCGGTTCTTCCACCACATCCGGTTCGGCCTCGGGTTCCGGCTCAGGTTCGGGCTCGGGTTCCGGCTCAGGTTCGGGTTCCGGCGCGGGCTCCGGCTCAGCAGCCGCCTCGGGCTGAGCGGCCTGCTCTTCGGCCGCTTCCTCTCCATCCTCCGAAATGATCTTCCTGATCGATGCCAGGATCTCTTCCATGGATGGTTCTTGCTGCGTGTCACTCATCACGTTACTTCCTGCGGTTTGCCCGGCGGCCGATCGCCGGGGCCCTCCCTGCCCTTTGTTCTATTCGGCCGGGGTCACTGTGGTTGGTTCTTCAACACCGGGCTCCGGGTTTTCGCCGACACCCCACCAGAGATTGCGAACCTGATCGTAGTATTCCTGCTCGTCGTAGTATTGCAGCGGCAGCGTGAGATCCCTGGCCGTCAGCGATCCGATCGCAGACAGCAGCGAATAGCCATTGACGAAGACGTCGCGCCGCGCGCGAACCAGTGAGACCTGGGCGTCCAGGAATTCCTGCTCGGCGTCCAGGATGTCCAGGACCGTCCGGGAACCGACAGCGGCTTCCTGTTCGACTCCTTCCAGTGCGATCTGCGTGGCGCGCACTTCCGCCTCGTTGGCGATGATCTGGGCCCGCGAGGACTGCAGGGTCTCCCAGGCACTGGCCGCATCCTCGACCGCCTGGCGCCGCGCGTCGACGATCCTGTCGTTGGCCTGGCGAACGAGCTGTTTCGCCTCGCGCACCTCACTGGTTTCCGAACCGGCCTGATAGATCGGGATGGTCAGGTTGGCCGTGACGCTGGCGCTCTCGACCGTCCGGTCGTCCGCCGCGACGTTGCGCGTTCTATCCACTTCGCCTTCCACGTCGACGGAGGGCAAAAGGTCGGCAAACTCCTGATCCACGGTTCGCTGGGCCGACCGCCGCTCGTAGAAGGTGGTCAGGACGTCCGGATTGCGTTCGGTGGCCAGCTGGGTGGACTCGTCGCGGGTTGCAGGGATGCCCGCCTCCTCCGCCTCGGGATAGGAGACGTCCTCGCCCGGCGGCCGGCCGACCACCTGTTCGTAGAAGGCGTTGCTGACTTCCAGGTCCGACTCTGATGCGATGCGGTCGGCGGTGGCCCGCGCGAGGCGCGATTCAGCCTGGGCCACGTCGGTGCGGGTGACCTCGCCGACTTCAAACCTGTCCTGGGTGGCCTCCAACTGGCGCTCGAGGCGGCGCTCGTTGGCAATCTGCAGCCGCAGCACCTCGCGGTCGCGCACGGCGTTCAGGTAGGAGGTCGCCACGTCCAGCAGCACGTCCTGTTCCACCGACAGCAGTTCAGTGCGTCCGGCCAGAACGTCGGCCTCGGCCCGTGCGATCGACGCCTGGGTCCGGCCGCCCTCATAGATGTTCTGGGTCACGCGGATGCCCGTGGTGAAACGGGTGCGGTACTCTCTGTTGCCGCCCTGGCTGCGGTTCTCCCGCACCCGACCCAGGCTGCCGGTCGCTTCCAGGGTGGGTCGCCAGCCCGCAAGGGCCTGCGGCACGCTTTCGTCCGTCGCCCGCAATCGAGACCGTTCGGAAAGGATGCGGGGGTTGCTGTCATAGGCAATCGCCATCGCCTCGTACAAGGTCTGGCCATGGGCCGCGCCCGACGAAAGTGCCGTGGCCAGAGCCATGGCGCAGGCGACACGACGCACCGGATGCCACCCGGCAAGCGGGCGGCCCCAAGCGTGGATCTTGCACGGGCCCGTCAATAGACCGCCACGCGATGATCGACCTGCCGTGCCCACGCGTCGATACCTCCGTCAAGATTCAGGGCGTTCTCGAATCCCTGTGTGCGGAGCCATTGCACCGCATGCATGGATCGAATTCCGTGGTGGCACATGACAACAATCGGCCTGTCCGTTGGCAACAAGGAAATGCTCTCGCCCAGTTTGGTTAGAGAGATGTTAAGGCTTCCTTCAAAAGCGCAAATCTCTCTTTCCCAATCCTCCCTGACGTCGAGCAGTGTGTGCGGGGAGTCAGCCTGCCGCATCGCGTGGAGTTCTTGCACATCCAGCCGCATCGTTACGCCTTCCGCCCCCGACAAGGCACTTTAGACCACAAGATGTGCCTCTTACCAGTCGTCAGAACACAAAACCTGTCTTTTGCTCGAAACCAGGACATGGTCCAACCTTGGCATCGAACAGCACGCAGTGCGATACGCTGCCAAAGCGCTTGCCGTAGAGCATGGCCCGCGCGACGGCTGCGTCCTCACGGACAATCGCCACCAACCGGCCGCCTTCGCCCAATTGGTCCAGAATCGATTGCGGGACCTCCGGAATCTCGCCGTCGATGAGGATGACGTCATAAGGCCCCTGCTCTGCCCATCCGTCGCGGTGCTGGCGTGTCTCGATGACGACATTGTCGATGGCCAGTTCGGACAGGATGATGCCCGCCTCCGCGACCAGCTCAGGGTCTGAGTCTATGCCGAAGACGGTGGCGGCCATGCCCGCCATCAACGCGGCGGAATAGCCGGTCCCGCACCCGACCACCAGCGCGACATCCGTTTCTTGCAGCGCCGCGCCCTGAAGCAGGCGGGCCAGGGCGCAGGGCTCCATCAAGTACCGCCCCTCGCCGATCGGCAGGCATTCGTCCATATAGGCCAGCGTCCGCCGGGACTTGGGAACGAACAGTTCCCGCGGCAGTGTGCCCATACGGTCGAGCACACGTTGATCGGTAACCTTATTTGTCCGGACCTGACTTTCCACCATGTTGCGGCGAGCGACGGCGAAATCCATGGAGTCCTCGTAAGTGATCGACCCGAGCGTGACCGGACGGCCGCCGCGTGTTGGACGATGGCCGACCGGGTGCGCCTGTTATATGGAGCCGGTCGGCGATTTTCAACGCGTTCCGCCGGACGGCGCCTGCTTGACCGCCGAAAACCCAGTGCGTATATCACGCCGGCGGTCGGCATGCTGACCGCTGTCACGGAACGCGAGAGTCCGGACAGAGGCGCGGTGGCGGAGAGGCTACGCAGAGGACTGCAAATTCTTGTACACCGGTTCGAATCCGGTCCGCGCCTCCAACGACACCGGATCGGCCATTCGCGCTATCCCGTTGGTAGGGTTTCATCAAGGTTAAGGAACCCTTACCGCGCGTCCTCGCGGATGCTGCACCCGCACAACTCCTGGATTTCTTGCATTTGATGAAAATCCACCGAGAGCAATCTCCCGTTAACGCCGACACTGCATACTGCTGAAAACCGGGTGTAGAAACCCGGGAAATAGGGTGCAGTTCATACAAGAAACAGGCGCGCCTTTCGGCCGATCGACCACCCATGCTGCGGGATTTGGCGGGGCAGCAAGCGTGTCAAAAAACGACGAGCGAACGGGGAAACAAAAACAATGAGATTTCCGGCTCTTAAGATCAAGATCAAGCTGCCGCTGGTGATCCAGTCGCTTGCGATCCTTTCCCTCAGCGCGACCGGGCTGACCGGTTATTTCGTCGGCCAGGAACAGCTCCGTTCCGAGGCCGCGGGCAACCTGACGGGTCAGCTCCAGTCTCGTAAAACGACGCTGGAGCAGTACCTCCTGTCGATCGAGCAGGACCTGCGCGTCATCGCCAAGACGGATACGGCGATCAGCGCAGTCAGCGCTTTGGCGTCCGGTTTTGTCAATTTCGGAGACGAGGCGGAGCAGAAGCTGCAGACGCTTTACATCACGAACAACCCGCACGACGAAAAAGAGCGGCACAAGCTGAACGCATCGCCGGAAGACTCGCCCTACGACTGGGCCCATGACCGCTTCCATCCGTGGTTCCGCGGCGTCATGCAGGAGAAAGGCTACAAGGACATCTTCCTGGTCAGCCACAAGGGCGATCTGGTCTACAGCGTCCAGAAGAAGACCGATTTCGCGACCAACCTTTTGCACGGTCCCCTGAAAGACACGGGGCTGGGCCGGGCCTTCCGCCAGGCGGAAGAACAGAAGGAGCTGATGTCGGCTGACGAAAAGGGCATGATCGCGTTCACCGACCTGGAAGCCTACGAGCCCAGCCACGGAGCCCCGACCAGCTTCATCGCCACACCGATTTTCGGCCGCGACGGCTACAACCAGGGCATCCTGATCGTCGAACTGCCGATCGGACGTTTGAACGGCGTTCTGCAGGAAAGCGCTGGTATGGGTGAAACCGGCGAAACCTATATCGTGGGCGAGGATCGCCTGATGCGCAGCGATTCCCGCACCGCCGACGCGCCAACCATTCTAGAACTGACGGTCGACAACGACGCGGTCGAGATGGCACTTGGCGGCGCAGCCGGCATCACGCAAACGAACGGCCTGCACGGGGCGACGCGGTTTTCGCGGCATACGATGCCATGGAGTTTCACGGAACGGTCTGGGCCTTCGTCGCAGAGATGGCTGAAGCCGAAGTCCTTCAGCCCGTCCACCGGATGCGCGACCTGATGCTGGCTGGCAGCGCGATCATCTTCCTGGTGGTGGGCGCCGTCGGCTTCTTTTCGGGCCAGGCCGTGACCCGGCCATTGACCGCAATGTCCGATGCGATGCGGCACCTTGCTGACGGCGACAACGAGGTCGATATCCCGGCCCAGAACCGGCGGGACGAAATGGGCGAGATGGCGGCCGCGGTTCAGATCTTCAAGGAAAACGCGATCGAGTCCGAACGGCTGCGAAGCGAGCAGGAGGAACTGAAGCGCAAGACCGAAATGGAGAAGCGCGAGCAGATGCTGAAGCTGGCGGACGAGTTCGAAGCCGAGGTCAGCCGGGTCGTGCACGAGGTCGCCAATGCGGCAGACACCATGCAGACGCGATCGCGCGATATGGCCAGGATCGCCGAGGATGCACAGGGGCAGGCGTCCGACGTGACCGCCGCCACCGAGCAGGCGTCCAGCAATGTGCAGACCGTTGCGTCGGCAACGGAGAACCTTACGGACTCGATCAAGGAGGTTGCACAGCAGGCTGAAACCGCGCGGCGGGTCGCTGCGGAAGCGGTCAGGCAGGCCGAGACGACCGATACGCTGGTCCAGAGTCTGGACAAAGCCGCCAAGGAGGTGAGCGAGGTGGTCGAACTGCTCGCCGAGATCGCAGACAACACGCATCTTCTGGCGCTCAACGCCAACATCGAGGCGGCCCGTGCCGGCGAAGCGGGCAAGGGCTTTGCGGTTGTCGCCAACGAGGTCAAGTCGCTCGCCACGCAGACCGGCAAGGCGACAGAGCGGATCTCGACCCAGATCGGCACGATGCAGTCCGCGACCCAGGATTCCGTTCAGGCCATCCAGCACATCCGGAAGGTCATCACGGAGATGAACAACGTGGCGAAGATGATCGCCACCGCGGTCGAGGAGCAAAGCACGGCGACCGACGAGATCGCCCGCAACGTGGTGCAGGCGTCTGAGGGCACGGCCAAGGTCGCCACGAACATCGTGCAGGTCAGCGACGCTGCGAGTCAGACCGGCGGTGCGGCGGGCGACGTGCAGAAGATCGCTGAAGACATGAGCGGCCGTTCGCAGACTCTGACGACCCGCGTGAAGGAGTTCGTGGACCGGCTGCGCGCGGCCTGACCGGAGTCCCGCAAAAGCCGGCTTGGCAATGGGTCGGGCGGCTGATATAAGCGCCAGATCCGGCATGTCGCGGCGCCACGCGCCCGCCGCTGGGGCTCTGATCCGCGGTAGCTCAGCGGTAGAGCAACCGGCTGTTAACCGGTTGGTCGTAGGTTCGAATCCTACCCGCGGAGCCATTTCAAGCGGCTCAGCCTAACGGCTGGGCCGCTTTGCTTTTGGCCGCCTTGCCGTATGCCCGGACGGCCGGCAGGCTTAAAAGGATCTTAAGCAATCCTCTCCACGATGCCTCGGAACCGCTTGTTTCCTGGCACTTTTGTGCATTTCGATCGCATCCGGCAAGCCACAGCCGAAAAAAGGGAGAGGTCGCGTTGAGCAGTCTTGTCCAGCGTCTGTTCGGAGCGGCGCGGCGCGATCGCAGGAAGGCCGCGCGCATCCGCAACCTGCTGAACAAGGTCGAGATCGACCGGCACGTCTTCCAGGTCGTCAACTGGAGTTGCGACGGCTTCCTGATCCGTCCTTATGGCGGTGCCCTCGCCGCGGAGCAGCGGTTCTACGCGCGGTTCTGGCTGCACACGGAACGCCAGGGGCGGATCGACCTGCCCGTCCGCTGTCGCGTGGTGCGCGTCGACCGTGAATGCCTGGCGGCACAGTTCATCGAGATCAGCGCACAGTGCCGTGACACGCTGGAGCGTGAAGCCTCCCGGCAGTTGAAATATCAGGAATGCTGAAAGACGGCGTCGTCGCGCCTCCGCCACAAGGCCGATGAAAAGAAAGCGGCCCGGCAGAGCGGGCCGCAAAGGATAGGCACAGGGAGGTCGGGAAGGACGCCCGCATCAATGCGCGCCCCGAGGTTAATCCGACACCCCGTGCTAAGGACGGACGGGCACTGTTTTTCCACCCAAGCCTTCTCCGCGCGGCCTAAGCATCCAGCCAGACATTTTGCCACTGGTGGTACAGCGTCGGATGGGTCACATAGCCCTGCCCCCGTGTGCTGGTCGCCGATAACACCGCGCGGAAGAAGGGCTGCACCATGATGGCATCGTCCTGAATGATCCTCTGCACGCGTTCCATAGCCTTGCGTCGTTCCTCGACGTCCAGGATCGATTCGGCCACCGTGAGCGCCTCGTCGAACGCGGGATTTGCATAGGCGGTTTCGTTCCACGGCACGCCGGTCCGGTATGCCAGTGACAGAACCATCGTGCCCAGCGGCCGGTGGGCCCAGGTCGTCAGACTGAACGGGGCCAGGTTCCACTGCTCCCAGTATTTTGCCGACGGCATCACCTTCACGGTGAGGTTGATTCCCGCCTCGGCGAGGTTGTGTTTCAGGATCAGGCAGGAGTCCTGCTCCCAGGTCCCTTGCGTGTTGCCGACGTTGACGTCAATCGCCAGGCCGTCAGCAAAGCCGGCCTCGGCCAGAAGCTGCTTGGCCTTGGCGACGTCGCGCTTGACCATCGGGAGTTTGAAGTACTCCGGATGGATCTCGCCCACGTGGTGGTTCTCGCCCAGTGAGCCAAGCCCGCGGTGGGCTTTCTCGAAAATGTCCTGATTGTCCGCAGCGAGCCGAATGGCCTGGCGGACGCGGATATCGTCGAAGGGCTTGTTGTTGACGTTCATCCGGATCACGCCGGTCTGTGCGGTCACCGCGTGCGAGACGACGATGTTCGGGATTGCCTCCGCCGTTTCCAGCGTGGTCATGTCCAGCGAGTAGATGCCGTCGACCTGGCCCGACGCCAGCGCAGCGATCTGTGCCGCCGCCTCCTGGCCCACGTCGATATACTGGATCTCGTCCAGATAGACCTCGCCGCCCCAATAGGGATCTTCGCGTTTCTTCAGAACCGCCAGTTCGCCCACACGGAACTCCGTCAAGGTATAGGGGCCGGTCCCGACCGGGTTCTTGGAGAGGTCACCGCCTTCCTTCTCGAAGTCGCGATGCACGATGCACGATCGCGGTGGGATAGTCGTAGAGGTTCTCTGGGATCGACAGGACCGGCGAGTTGAGCTTCAGCTTGACCGTGTGCTCGTCCACCTTCTGGACCGCACCTTCGGTCATCCGCGTGTTCATCACCGGGTTACCCTGGTCGTCCTTCTCGCCGGAGTCGTACTGCTCGGTCATCGCCGAGAACAGACCGATGTTGGACGAGCCGGTCGCCGGGTCGAGCCAGCGGGTGAAGTTGAAGACAACGTCATCGGCGTTGAAGTCATCGCCGTTGGACCACTTGATGCCCTGGCGCAGCTTGAAGGTCCACTCTGTGAGATCAGCGGATGCCGACCAGCTTTCCGCCAGGAAGGGACGCGTGATGTTGTTCGGCCCGGTGATCGCGAGATACTCGACCATGTGCCTCGCTTGGTTGGCCTTTTCGCCCCAGTCGAACGTCGCCGGGTCCTGCATCTCCTGCACGACCATGGCAAAACGAAGGATTCCGCCCTTTTTGGGTTCCGCGGCCTGGGCAACGGGCATCATCGATTCCCCGGTGATGCGCCCGGCAACAGCGTAGGCTGTGGTCGCCTACATGCCGAGAAGACATGCGGTGCGCAGGAACTCGCGACGGTCGATGCGGCCCGCCTTCAGTCCCTCGATCAGTTCGGGGATATACGGATGAAGCGCTGAACCGGCATCGTCTCCGGTTCCGTTGCTGTTCCAATGCATGTCAACGTCTCCTGTGCAGATAAGGCCGCACCCTGAACAAGGGTGAGCGTCACGTTGGAACGGTGGAAAGAACTGCGCAGAGTTATTGCCCTCTGCGGTGAGCCTTTACTCGCCCGGGTGGACGGGTTCCGGCTCCTTCTTGGCATGCAACACCGGCTCGAACGAGCGGAGTTCTTCGACCGGGATATGACAGGCAATCTGATGGCCGTCAGGTCCTTCCTGCAGAGATGGGCGTTGGTCGTCGCAGATAGACCCGACCTTGCGCGGGCAGCGGGTGGCGAAAGGACAGCCCTTCGGCGGGTTGAGCGGCGACGGCACGTTGCCTTCCAGAACGATGCGTTTCTTTTCCACCGACGTGTCGGGCATGGGCACCGCCGCCAGCAGCGCCTCGGTATAGGGGTGATACGGGGGCGCATAGACCTGGTCGACCGTCCCCTGCTCCATGATCTGGCCCAAATACATGACCACGACACGGTCGGCCAGGTAGCGCACGACCGCCAGGTCGTGACTTATGACGATCAGGGTGGTTCCCTGGTTGCGCTGAATGTCCATCAAGAGGCCGGTGATCGCGGCCTGCACCGAGACATCGAGCGCGGAAACCGGCTCGTCCGCGATGACCAGTTCGGGATCTCCCGCAAATGCCCGTGCGATCCCCACACGCTGCTTCTGTCCGCCGGAAAGCTGGCGCGGTTTGCGGACGGCAAATTCCTGGGGAAGTTTCACCAGGTCCAGGAGATGCGCCACACCCGACCGGACTTCGGCACCGTTCTGCGCCTTGCCGAATTTGCGCAGCACGCGCCCGATCTGGGCCCCGACCGAACGGCTGGGGTTCAGCGTGTCGTTCGGGTTCTGGAACACGATCTGCATGCCGCCGATCTGCTCGGTCGATCGATCCTGGACCTCTTGCGTGGCGATCTCGTCGCCCAAGAAACGGATCGACCCTTCCGTCGCGGTTTCCAACCCCATCAAGACCCGCGCGAAGGTCGACTTGCCGCAGCCGGACTCGCCGACGATGGCAAGCGTCTGCTGTTTCTGGGCGTCAAAGCTGATGTCCTCGTTGGCCTTGACGTATCGGGTCCCTTCGCCGCCGAACAGACCGCCGAAGGGTCCGGCTTCGACCTCGTAGTACTTGCGCAGGTCGCTCACCTCCAGGACCTCGTCGCCGGCTTCGAGCCCGGGCTGGACGGCGACATCGGGGCGGTAGTGATCCCAGTCGATTTCCTGCCAGCGGGCACAGCGGACATTGTGACCGGCGCTGTCCGCGACCTCTGTCATGTCAATGCCGCCGGCGGTGTCGCAGACACCGGCGCGGAAGTGGTCGCAGCGCGGGCCGAAGTTGCAGCCCACCGGGCGTTCGTTCGGCAGCGGCAGGCGGCCCGGGATGGGAACGATCGGATTGGCATTCTTGTCCGCAGCCGGCCGGGGAATGCAGTCGAACAGACCGCGGGTGTAGGGATGGCGCATCCGGTCGAACACGTCCTCCACAAGGCCGTATTCGACGGCTTCGCCGGAATACATCACATAGACCCGCTGGCAGGTCTCCAGGATCAGGCCCAGGTTGTGGGAGATGTAGAGCATCGACGTGCCGAAGGTCTCGCTGATCTCGCCGATCAGCTCGACGATGCCGGCTTCGACGGTCACGTCCAGCGCCGTGGTCGGTTCGTCGAGCACCACCAGCGACGGATTCGAAAGCAGCGCCATGGCAATGACGACACGCTGTTGCTGCCCGCCCGAAACCTGATGCGGATAGGACTTCATGACGCGCTGGGTGTCGGGCAGCTTGACCTTCGCCAGCATCTCGGACGCCCGGTCGCGCGCCTGTTCCGGCGTGCAGTCCGCCTCGTGGAACAACGGCACTTCCATCAGCTGTTCGCCGATCGTCAGCGACGGGTTCAGGGCCGCCATCGGTTCCTGGTAGACCATGGCGATATCCGACCCGCGAAGCTGGCGCAGTTCTTCGTCGTTGAGGTCGCGGAGGTCGCGCCCCTTGTAGAGGATGCGACCGGTATCGATCCGGGCGTTGGTGCCAAGATACCGCATCAGAGCCATTGCGACCGTCGACTTGCCGCAACCGGACTCGCCGACCAGGCCCACGCTTTCGCCCCGCCTCAGTTTCAGGTTGAACCCCTTGACCGCCTGCAGTTCGGAGGCGCGTGTCATGTAGGTGATCGAGACGTCCTGCATGTCCAGGATCAGGTCGTCGTCGCCGTGCGTTTGGTCGGTCACGGTTCTTGCCTCAGTCGCGGATTGAGATTTCGCGCAGGCCGTCGGCCAGCAGGTTCAGGCCCAGCACCAATGACGACAGCGCGATGCAGGGGAACAGGGCCATGTGCGGGAATGCCTGGGCCATCTTGTAGGTCTCGGCGATCATGCCGCCCCAGTCGGGCGTGGGCGGCGGAAGGCCGAGACCCAGGAAGCCGAGCACGCCGATCGTAATCGTGACATAGCCAAGACGAAGGCAGGCATCCACAATCAGAGGGCCCTTCGCGTTCGGCAGGATTTCCACCAGCATGATGTACCAGGCGCTTTCGCCGCGCACCTGGGCCGCTGCGACATAGTCCCGCGAGCGCAGGTCCAGCGTCAGCCCGCGCACTATGCGGAAGATCCCCGGCGCGCTGGCGAAGACGACCGCCAGCACGATGTTGATGCCCGAGGCGCCGAATACCGTGATGATGATGACGTAGAGCACCAGCACCGGGAACGACAGGATCACGTTGGCCACGAAGGACAGCACCGCATCCACCCAGCCGCGGAAATAGCCTCCGGGCAGCCCCATCAGGATCCCCACCAGATAAGCGCAGAAGGTCGCGAGCGGCGCGTAGATCATCACCGTGCGCGAGCCGTAGATGATGCGGGACAGAATGTCCCGGCCCAGATGATCGGTGCCCAGCAGGAAGACCTGCCCCGCGGTCTCACCGCGGGCGGATTCGGTCATCGGCATGGCCATCGGCTGAATTGTCGCCAACGGGTCAAACGGGGCGATCAGCGGCGCGAACAGAGCCACCAGCACCCAAAAGGCGCAGATCCCTCCCCCGATCATGCCGACGGGGCTTTCGCGCAGCAGAAGAACGGCCCGGAACGCATGGGTGAGGATACTCGGGTGGGAGACAGGTCCCGCCTTGATCGCTTCGTCGGCCATGGTCATGCAAACCTGATGCGCGGGTTAAGGTAGGTATAGCCGATGTCGGCGATGAGCTGCGTCATCACGGCCACAAAGACCGCGACCATCGCACAGGCCTCGATGAGGTAGATGTCCTGGTTCAGCGAGGCTTCCAGCAGAAGCTGGCCGAACCCTTTGTAAGAGAAGAAGGCCTCGACGACGATCACGCCCGACAGCAGCCAGTTGATCTGCAGCATGATCACCGTGAACGGCGCAATCAGTGCGTTGCGCAGCGCATGTTTCAGGATCACGCGCCGATAGGGCAATCCCTTCAGAACGGCCGTGCGGATATAGTGGGTCATCATGACCTCGGCCATCGAGGCCCGGGTCATGCGGGCGATATAGCCGAAGCCGTATCCGACCAGGACCAGCGTCGGCAGCACCAGTTCCGCTAATGAAAAGCCTCCCGTCATGGTGCTGGTGCCGGGCAGCCATTTCAGCCAGAACACGAACACCGCGCTGAAGATCACCGCGCTGGCGAATTCAGGCACCGAGGTGGTCACCGTGCAGATGACGGTGATGGTCCGGTCCAACACAGACCCTTCCTTCATGCCCGCCAGCACGCCTAGCACCAGGGCCAGCGGGACCATCACCGCAAAGGTCGCCAGCGCCAGGATCCCGGTTTGCGCAAGCCGCGGTCCCAGCACCTCGATCACCGGCACCTTGAACCGGGTGGAATCGCCGAAGTCCAAGGTGATGGCAGACCACAGCCAACGAAGATAGCGCTCGTAGAACGGGTCGAGGTAGCCGTTCTCCTGCAGCCAGATTTGCCGTGATTCCTCAAGGGAGTATGGACCGAGGACCTTGATCGCGACGTCTTCGATGTTGAATTCCAGCAACAGGAACAACACCAGAGAGACAGCGATCATGGTCAGCAGCATGGCGACGACCCGGCGCCCGATCAATCTAGCCATGCGGCCCTCTCCCCCTGGACGTTCCTGCCATGGTCATGGTGGGTGTGTGCCTCCGAACGGCGTAAACCGAACGGGCGGCGCCTCATTGGCGCCGCCCGCGGTTTGGGCCTATGCGTTCAGCCACACCTTGTGCCACTGGTGATAGCGGGTCGGGTGGGTTTCGTAACCCTGGACCTTGTCAGTGGCCGCGGAGAAGACCGCCCGGAAGAAGGGCTGCACCATGATGGCGTCGTCCTGCAGGATCTTTTCGACGCGCTCCATGGCCTTGCGTCGCTCCTCGACGTCCAGAATTGACTCAGCGACCGTCAGTGCCTTGTCGAAATCCGGATTGTTGTAGGCCGTCTCGTTCCACGGAACGCCCGCCCGATAGGCCAGCGACAGAACCATCGTTCCCAGCGGCCGATGGGTCCAGGAGGTCAGGCTGAACGGCGCCTTGTCCCACTGTTCCCAGTACTTGGCCGATGGCATCACGTTCACCGTGACGTTGATGCCCGCCTCGGCGAGGTTCTGTTTCAGGATCACGCAGGAGTCCTGCTCCCAGGTGCCTTCGGTGTTGCCCACATTGACCGCCACGTCCAATCCGTCGGCAAAACCGGCCTCGGCCAGCAGTTCTTTCGCTTTCGCGACGTCCCGCTTGACCGGCGGCAGCTTGAAGTATTCCGGATGTATCTCCGCCACATGGTGGTTCTCGGCCACCGAGCCGAGCCCGCGATGGGACTTCTCGAAGTTTTCCTGGTTGTCGGATGCCAGCTGAAATGCCCGGCGCACGCGGACGTCGTCGAACGGCTTGTTGTTGACATTCATCCGGATGACGCCGGTCTGGGCAGTCACAGCGTGCGAGACCACAACGCCCGGGATCGCCTGCGCCGTGCCCAGCGTGGTCAGCTCGAGGCTGTAGATGACGTCGACCTGACCGGAGGCGAGAGCGGCGATCTGGGCAGCGGCATCTTCGCCCAGGTCAATGTATTGGATCTCGTCCAGATACACCTCGCCACCCCAGTAGGGTTCCGGCCGTTTCTTCAACACCGCAATCTCGCCCACGCGGAACTCGGCCAGCGTGTAGGGGCCCGTGCCGACGGGGTTCTTCGACAGATCGCCGCCGTTCTTCGCGAAGTCGCGGTGCACGATCGCCGTCGGATAGTTGTAGAGGTTCTCCGGAATCGAGAGCACCGGCGAGTTGAGCTTCAGCTTGACCGTATGGTCGTCCACCTTCTGGACCGCACCCTCGGTCATGCGGGTCTTCATGACCGCGTTGCCCTTGTCGTCCTTCTCACCGGAATCGTACTGCTCGGTCATGGCCGAGAACAGGCCGATGTTGGAGGAACCCGTTGCAGGATCCAGCCAGCGGGTGAAGTTGAAGACGACGTCATCCGCATTGAAATCGTCACCGTTGGACCACTTGACGCCCTGGCGGAGCTTGAATGTCCATTCGGTCAGGTCAGCCGAAGCCGACCAGCTTTCGGCCAGATAGGGCCGGGTGATATTGTCCGGCCCGGTGATCGCAAGATACTCGACCATGTGCCGTGACTGGTTGCTCTTTTGCGTCCAGTCGAAGGTTGCAGGGTCCTGCATTTCCTGGACCTGCATGGCACAGCGGATGACACCGCCCATCTTCGGTTCCGCGGCCTGGGCAGTGGGCATCATCGATTCGCCCGTGATGCGTCCCGCAACTGCATATGCGGCCGTCGCCGACATTCCCAAAAGGCAGGCCGTGCGAAGGAACTCGCGCCGGTCGACGCGACCGTCCTTCAACTGCTCGACCATCTCGGGGATGTAGGGGTGCACTGACGCGCCGTCCTCGTCGCCGAGTCCGTGATTCTTCAAATCCATGTAACCGCCTCCCATGTCATTTGACGTGGATTAGTGTTGATAGCGAACACTAAGACAAGCTCAACCGGCAGGTTTGGATAAAACCCGGCAGGAATTCCTTAGTTTACTTATATTAATTTCTGCCATCCCCGTTGTACTTTATCGGTATTGTTGTTTTTCTTCCCTGAGTGTTCGCCATGAAGATATTGAATTATTGACGACGCAGACTGCAGAAGTCAAATACTAACCCCGGCCTGCCGGCGTTGCCGTCCGTGCGTGATGGACGCCCCGGTCTCCCACCATTGGCGTGCCCCTGCCTTGCGGCCGGGCGATTTAGCTGGAGATATGGATGGATCGCGACGATGTGGAATTGATCGCCGAGGAGACGCCGTTTCAAGGTTACTTCCGCATCGACCGTTTGTCGTTGCGCCACAAGCTCTTCGGCGGAGGCATGAGCCCGACGCTGGTGCGCGAGATCTTCGAGCGGGGCCACGCGGTGGCGTGCCTCCCCTACGACCCCGACCTGGACCAGATGGTTCTGCTGGAGCAGTTCCGGCCGGGGCCATATGCCGCGGGCGACCCGCAGCCCTGGCTGATCGAGGCGGTGGCCGGCATTGTCGAGCCCGGCGAAACCAACGAGGACGTGGTCCGGCGCGAAGCCATGGAGGAGATGGGGCGGCCCGTCGGCGACCTGTTTCATATCGTCGATCTCTATCCCACCCCGGGTGGGTCTTCGGAAACGATAGGCATCTACGTCGGCCGCGTCGATTCAACGGGGGCAGAAGGTGTGTTTGGTGCCAAGGATGAAGGCGAGGATATCCGGGTCTTCTCGCTTGCCCTGGGCGAGGCGCTCGCGTGGTTCGACTCCGGCCGTATCGTCAACGCGAATCTTGTGGTTCCACTGCTCTGGCTGGCCAGGAACCGGGAGCGGTTGCGCGCACTGTGGCGCGCGGGGTAACGTCCGCTCCCGTCGCCGCGGGGCCAAGCACGAGACCCAAGATACCTGGGCAGGAAGGCACATGGACATCAAGCAGGATTTCGTCGACGCGGTCGGCAATACGCCGCTGATCAGGCTGACCAAGGCATCCGAGGAAACGGGCTGCACGATTCTGGGCAAGGCCGAGTTTCTCAACCCAGGGGGCTCGGTGAAGGACCGTGCCGCCAAGGCGATCATTCTGGATGCCGAAGAGAAAGGCCTGCTGCGCCCGGGCGGCGTGGTGGTCGAAGGGACCGCCGGCAATACCGGGATCGGCCTGGCCCTGGTCGGCAACGCCCGCGGCTATCGCACCGTCATCGTGATCCCCGAGACCCAGAGCCAGGAAAAGAAGGACATGCTGCTGCTGTGCGGCGTGGATCTGCGCCAGGTGCCGGCGGTGCCCTACAAGAACCCCGAGAACTATGTGCATGTCTCGCGCCGCCTGGCCGAAGAACTGGCCGAAAGCGAACCGAACGGTGCGATCTGGGCAAACCAGTTCGACAATGTGGCGAACCGCCAGGGCCACTACGAAAACACCGGTCCGGAGATCTGGGAGCAGACCGACGGCACGGTGGACGGGTTCATCTGCGCGGTGGGCACCGGGGGAACGCTGGCCGGCGTGGCCACGGCCCTGCGCGAACGGCGGAGCGACATGACCATCGGCATTGCCGATCCGCGCGGTGCGGCGCTTTACGAGTACTACGCCCACGGCGAATTGAAGTCGGAAGGGTCGTCGATTACCGAGGGGATCGGCCAGGGTCGGGTGACCGCCAACCTGGAAGGGCTGACCGTCGATCACGCCTTTCAGATCCCGGACGAGGAGTGGCTGCCGATCTGTTTCGACCTGTTGCGCCACGAAGGGCTGTGCGTCGGTGGATCCGCTGCGCTTAACGTGGCCGGTGCAGTCAGGCTGGCCAAAGAAATGGGACCGGGCCACACCATCGTCACGGTGCTGTGCGACAGCGGTGTGCGTTATCAGTCCAAGCTGTTCAATCCCGCCTTCCTGCGCGAGAAAGGCTACCCGACGCCCGACTGGCTGGAGTGAGCGACATGACCACCGAACTGTTCCGCGACGATGCCTATCTGAAGGAATGCGAGGCCACGGTTGTTTCGGTCAATGACCGCGGCGGCATCGTCCTGGACCGGACCGTGTTCTATCCAACCGGTGGAGGCCAGCCCGGCGACAGCGGCGTGCTGCTGATGGAGGACGGCTCGGAAGTCCCGATCGCAACCACGGTGAAAGGCGACGGCCCGGACGAAATCGTGCACGTGCCGGCCGAAGGTGCCTCCGGGCCCACCCCGGGACAACCAGTCGTCGCGCGGATCGACTGGGACCGGCGCTACCGGCACATGCGCATGCATTCCGCCATGCACGTCCTGTGTTCGGTGGTGAAATGCGGGGTGACCGGCGGCCAGGTCGGCACCGAGAAGAGCCGGCTGGACTTCGACATCGGCGATGCGACGCTGGACAAGGAACAGATCCAGACGGAAGTCAGCCGCGTGATTGCCGAGGACAAGGGCCTCGCCGCGCGTTGGGTCACCGACGAAGAAATGAAGAGCAATCCCGAGCTGGTGCGCACCATGTCGGTGGCGCGCCCGCGCGGTTCCGGAAAGGTGCGGCTGATGGAAATCGAAGGCGTCGACCTGCAGGCCTGCGGCGGAACGCACGTCAACCGGACCGGTGAAATCGGCGCAATCCGGGTTGGCAAGATCGAGAACAAGGGCAAGCGCAACCGCCGCGTCAACATTCACCTGGAAAGCTAGGCGCGATGACGACTGCCCTTCCCGGCCCGTTGGTTTCGACCGACTGGCTGGCCGCACATCTGGACGACTCGTCCGTCCGCATCCTGGACTGCAGCTACCACCTGCCGTCCGTGGACCGGAACGCGCGCGAGGAATACGCCGAGGGACACATTCCTGGCGCGCAGTTCTTCGACATCGACGCGGTCGCCGATCCCGAGAACGACCTGCCCCACATGCTGCCGGACGCCGACAGGTTCGCCGCCGCCGTGGCGCTGTTGGGCATCGCCAATGCCCACAGCGTGATCGCCTACGATTGCTATGGCGTGTTCTCTGCACCACGGGTCTGGTGGACCTTCAAGGTCTTCGGGCACGAGAATGTGGCGGTGCTGGATGGCGGGTTGAAGAAATGGCAGGCAGAGGACCGCCCGCTCGCCGGCGGAGACGAGAGCTCGGTGCCCGCTGTCTACCAGGCGCGCAAGGACATGCGCCTGGTCCGCGACCTGTACGCGGTCCGCCGCAACATCGACACCGGGGCGGAGCTGTTCGTAGACGCGCGGTCCGCCGGCCGTTTCCACGGGACGGATCCGGAACCCCGGCCCGGCATGCGCAGCGGCCACGTTCCGGGGTCGGTCAACCTGCCCTTCGACCGCCTGATCGACCGCGACACCGGCTGTTTCCGCAGCACGGAAGACATTCGCGTGGCCTTCGACGACGCGGGGATCGACGGGACGGTCCCGGTCATTACGAGCTGCGGCTCGGGCGTGACCGCCTGCGTCCTGACGCTGGGGCTCGACCTGATCGGACGCCCGCACGGCGCCGTCTATGACGGCTCCTGGACCGAGTGGGGCGGCCGTCCCGACACCGTAGTGGAAACCGCATGAGCGACGTTCTCGCGGTCCGTCCGATCACGGATGCCGATGTCGATACCGTGATCGCCCTGTGGCGGGCGACCGGCAGCCTCCGGCCCTGGAACGATCCTGCGCGGGACATCGCGCTGGCGCGAGATGCCGCCGATGCGGAAATCCTGGTCGGTTTCCTGGACGACAGGCTGGCGGCAAGCGTGATGGTGGGTTTCGACGGGCATCGCGGCTGGGTCTACTACGTGGCGGTGCAGCCCGATCTGCGCGGCCAGGGACTGGGTGGCACGATCATGCATCATGCCGAGGCCTGGTTACGGCACCGCAAATGCCCCAAGATCGAGCTGATGATCCGGCCCGACAACGACCCTGTGCGCCGTTTCTACCAGGCGCTGGACTACCGGGACGAGCCGCGCGCCGTGATGACCAAGTGGCTGATCGAACCGCCGGCCCCGCAGGTCGAAGTGCTGCACGGCGGCGACCCGGCTGACCCGCCCGACACGCTTGACGTGACGATCACCTGGCTGGAGATGGCCGCCCGGCCGCAGAAGCCGCCCGTGCCGCCACCGGTCCTGGAACAGCCGCTGTCGCTGTTGCGGCTGGAGGAGCCGACGGTCAGCTATTGGCGCTATCTCTACGACACCGTCGGCGAGCCCTGGTTCTGGTGGGAAAAGCGCGCCATGGACGAAGACGCGCTGGCCGAAATCATCCGGCACGAACTGGTCGAGATCTATGTCCTGTCCGTGGGCAACACCCCGGCCGGATTCATCCAGCTGGACCGGCGTTCGGCGCCGTCGGCCGTGGACGTGGACTATTTCGGGCTGGTTCCCGACTATATCGGCCGCGGGCTTGGCGCCTATCTGCTGGACTGGGGGATCCGCGTCGGCTGGGACCGGGAGCCGCGGCCGCAGATGCTGACGGTGAACACCTGCACGCTGGACCATCCGGCTGCCCTGCCGACCTATCAGCGCGCCGGCTTCACCCCGGTGCGCCAGGAGACGGTGTCGGTCCCCGATCCCCGGCGCCTGGGGCATCTTCCGGCCGATCTGGAACTGCCGCCGCACTTCGACGCGGTCGCCCATCCCGGCCCACGGCGCTGATCCAGTTCACCGAAGCGCCACTCCAGCGGCCGCCATATCCTTCGAGACGCGCCCTGGCGGGCGCTCCTCAGGATGAGGAGGATAAGCGGGTGCGCAAAACGCACTTTCCCCTCATCCTGAAGAGCGGCGCGAAGCGACGCGTTTCGAAGGATATGGCGGCCCTCTGGGCTCCTAACGCGAAGCAGCCATCTCGACCACCAGGTCAGCCAGCGCCATCGAGGCCGTCAACCCCGGCGATTCGATGCCGAACATGTTGATCAGCCCCGGCACACCGTGCTGGGCGGGGCCCTGCAGGACGAAATCCTGTGGCTGTTCGGTGCGCGGCTTGATCTTGGGACGAATGCCCGCATAGCCCGGCTGCAGGGCGCCGTCCGGCAGGCCTGGCCAATACTTCCGGATTGCCGCATAGAAGCGGTCCGCCCGGCCCGGGTCGACGGTGTAGTCGATCCGGTCGATCCATTCCACGTCGGGGCCGAACCGGGCCTGGCCGCCCAGGTCGATGGTGATATGGACGCCGAGGCCTGCTGACTCCGGCACCGGATAGATCAGCCGGCCGAACGGCGCCTTCCCTGCCAAGGTGTAGTAGTTGCCCTTGGCGAAGTAGCTCTTCGGCACGTGCCGTGGCGCCAGGCCGTGGATACGGCCGGCCACAACGGTTGCGTCCAGCCCCGCGGCATTGACCACCGTCCGGCAGGCCAGCGCCATTGGCTCGGCCCCTGTCATGCGCAGAAGGATGCCGTCCTCGCCCGCGGATGCATCGGCGACGTCGGTGTTGAAGGCGATCATCGCGCCCCGGGCCTCGGCTTCGCCCTGGAAGGACAGCATCAGCGCATGGCTGTCGATGATCCCCGTCGACGGCGACAACAGCGCCGCGACACAGGCCAGGTTGGGCTCCAGCGCCTTCGCGTCATCGGCACTGAGAGGGCGCAGATCGTCGACGCCGTTCGCGCGCGCTGCTGCGGCGATGCCGTCCAGCCTTTCCGTCTGGTCGGGCGCGGTGGCCACGATCAGCTTGCCGCAGCGCGCATGGTCGATGCCGTTTTCCCGGCAATAAGCGTAGAGCTGGGCCTTGCCCGCAACGCAGGTCCGCGCCTTCAGGCTGTCCTTCGGATAATAGATGCCGGCATGGATGACTTCGGAATTGCGGGAACTGGTGCCGGTGCCGATCGCATCGCTGCGCTCCAGGATGACGACCTCGCGTCCCGCCAGCGCCAGCGCACGCGCAACCGCCAGCCCGCCGACGCCGGCGCCGATCACCACACAATCGACCCTTTCCCTTTCCATGCGCGGCTTGCCCCCTTTGCGGCCCGCTGCTATCACGATGCCCGCGGCCGCGCAACGCGGCGGCAGGCCTCACTTTCCGAACCAGGACACGTCGATGGAAGATGATACCCTCCTGGCGCATGCCGGGCGCAACCCGTTTGAGAATCACGGCATCGTCAACCCGCCAGTCTATCACGCATCCACCGTCCTGTTTCCGACCTACGAGGCGTTCCGCAACGCAGGCTCTGCGACGGTGCGCTATGGCCGGCGCGGCACGCCCACCAGCTTTGCCCTATCCGATGCCGTCACTGCCCTGGAACGGGCGCACGGCACCGTGCTGGCACCCAGCGGGCTCGGCGCCATCACCACGGCACTGTTGGCCTGTACCAAAACCGGCGACAACGTGCTGGTGACGGACAGCACCTATGCGCCGACCCGCCAGTTCATGGACAACGTGATGGCCCGCTTCGGCGTGTCCGTCACCTACTACGACCCCCTTACCGGTGGGGGAATCGCAGAGTTGATCGGCGACAACACGACCGTGGTCTGGACCGAAACGCCGGGGTCGCAGACCTTCGAGATGCAGGATATCCCGGCCATCGTCGAGGCCGCCCACGCACGCGGCGCGGTGGTCATGACGGACAACACCTGGGGCGCTGGATACTTCTACCGGCCGCTAGACCAAGGCGTCGACATCTCCGTCCAGGCCGGCACCAAGTACATCGTCGGCCATTCCGACGTGATGATGGGGACCGTGGCCTGCAACGAGGCGACTTTCGAACGGGTCCAGGACACCTGGGGCTATCTGGGACACATGCCGGGTCCGGACGACATGTATCTGGCCTTGCGTGGCCTGCGCACCATGGCGGTGCGACTGGAACGGCATCACAGCAGTGGGCTGGTGGTTGCCCGGTGGCTCGAAACGCGCCCGGAAGTGGCGCGGGTGATGCACCCGGGGCTGGAGAGCGATCCGGGGCACGGGCTTTGGAAACGCGACTTCACCGGGGCCAGCGGCCTGTTCGGCTTCGTGCTGAACGGAGAGCGCAGCGAGGCCGTGGCCGCGCTGTTGGACGGGCTGAAATACTTCGGCATGGGTTATAGCTGGGGCAGCTTCGAAAGCCTGCTGATCCCCACCTCCCCCGCGCGCGTTCGTTCGGCCACGACGTGGGAACCCGCGGGACAGACCTTCCGCATCCATGTGGGGCTGGAGGACCCGAAAGACCTGATCGCCGACCTGGAAGCCGGCCTTGAGCGCTTTAGAGCCGACCTGTAAGATAATGTAATGGAACAATTATTCGAGGTCATCACCTTCAACGAGGCGGGCCTGGTGCCGGCCGTCGCGCAGGACGCCGGGTCCGGCGAGATCCTCATGATGGCCTGGATGAACCGCGAAGCGATCGAAGAGACCCTGCGCGAAGGCCGGGTCTGCTACTGGTCGCGGTCGCGCGGGCGGCTGTGGCGCAAGGGCGAGCAGTCCGGCCATGTTCAGCGGCTTGTGGAGATGCGGGTCGATTGCGACGGCGATACGCTGGTTTTGAAGGTCGAACAGACCGGTGCGGCCTGCCATACCGGACGGCTTAGCTGCATGTTCCGGTTGGTGCACCCCGACGGCACGGTCGAGACGGCCTCCGAACCGATCGTGGATCCCGGCGACGTCTACGGACGATGATCGCCCCTTCCCGGTTTGTCCGGCTGTGCTGTGCGCTGGTCGCGGCGCTGTGCGCGGTTTCCGGCCGCGTCCCGGCGGCGGACAACCAGATCACCGTGTTTGCGGCCGCCAGCATGCGCAACGCGCTGGATGCGGCGATCGACGCCTATCCGTTGCGCGCCGACCGGGTGATCGTCGTTTCCTATGCGTCCAGCGGAGCCCTGGCCCGGCAGATCGCGGCGGGAGCCCCTGCCCACCTCTATATCTCCGCAAACCCCGGCTGGGCGGACTGGCTGAAGGCCCAGGGCGCGCTGGTCGACGACAGCGCCGTCCCCTTCCTGCGTAACCGCCTTGTCCTGGTACGGCCCCGCGACGCGGCAGAACCGCTGCCGACCGACGCCGGACTGGCCGACCGACTGGGCCCGGGCCGTCTGGCGATTGCCGATCCCGATCACGCGTCGGCGGGGATCTATGCGCGCGAAGCGCTGGAGTCGCTCGGAATTTGGGACCGGCTGGCGCCCCGGGTGGCCCGCTTTCCGGACGCGCGGGCGACTCTGGTCTGGGTAGAACGGGGCGAGGTCGCGGCCGGCATCGTCTACGAAAGCGATGCCCGCGCCAGCGACCGGGTACGCGTCACCGGACGGTTCGACCCCGGCCTGCACAGCCCGATCGGCTACGTGCTTGCCCTGGTCAGCCCAACCGCGACGCCCGAGGCCGAAGACCTGTACCGCCACCTGCTCTCTCCGTCCGCCGCGGACGTCTTTGCCGCTCACGGTTTCTTGCTAGAGTGAGGCCATGTTCACCCTGACACCCCTGGAGGTGGAGGCACTTGGCCTGTCGCTTCGGGTCGCTGCCGTTGCCGTGGCCGGCTCTCTGCCCGTGGCGCTCTTCATCGCCTGGCTGCTGGTACGCCGCCGGTTCCCCGGCATCCTGGTTCTGGACGGGATCGTGCATCTTCCCCTGATCTTGCCGCCGGTGGTGGTGGGCTACCTGCTGCTGATCGGGTTCGGGACCCAGGGGCCCGTCGGCGGCTTTCTCAAGGACGTCTTCGGCATCACCCTGATCTTCACCTGGAAGGGCGCGGCGCTGGCCGCCGCCGTCATGGCCTTTCCGCTGATGGTGCGAGCAATTCGCCTGTCGCTGGAAGGCGTCGACCGTGGGCTGGAGGCGGCCGCCCGGACCCTGGGTGCGGCGCGGCTTAGGGTTTTCCTGACGGTCACCCTGCCGCTGACGGCACCGGGCCTGCTGGCCGCCGTGGTCCTGGGATTTGCCAGGGCGCTGGGCGAGTTCGGTGCGACGATCACCTTCGTCTCGAATATCCCCGGGGAGACCCGGACGCTGCCGCTTGCGCTCTATACCCTGACCCAGTCGCCGGGCGCGGAGGCCGGGGCGACGCGGCTGGCCGTCATCTCGATCGTCCTGGCACTGGGCGCCCTGATCGGCTCGGAAGTCATCGCGCGCCGCGTCTCGCGTCGGCTTGGGCAGGGCTGATGCTGGAGTTCGATGCGGTCAAGACCTGGCCGGGCTTTCGGCTGGACGCGCGCGTCAGCATCGGAGAAACCGGCATCACCGCGCTCTACGGGCCATCAGGATCGGGCAAGACCACCCTGGTCAATATCCTCGCCGGGATGGAAATCCCGGATCGGGGACAGGTGGCGTTGGCCGGCAGCACCGTTTTCGACAGCGAGGCGGGCATCAACGTTCCGCCGGAACGGCGGCGGATCGGCTATGTGTTCCAGGACGGGCGGCTGTTCCCCCATCTCAGCGTGCGCGCCAATCTTCTTTATGGAAAGCCGCGCAGCGGCGGCCTTTCGCTGGAGCGGGTCGTGTCGCTCCTGGACATCGCCCCCCTGCTCGACCGCCGGCCGCAGGCGCTTTCGGGCGGGGAAAAGCAGCGCGTCGCGATCGGCCGGGCGCTGCTGGCCGACCCCGCCCTGCTTTTGATGGACGAGCCGCTGGCCTCGCTGGATGCCCGGCGCAAGGCGGAGATCCTGCCTTTCATCCGCACCCTGCAGCATGAAACCGGCATTCCGGTGGTTTATGTCAGCCACATCATGGAGGAGATCGTCGAGATCGCCGATGCTTTGGTGCTCCTGGACCGGGGTGCCGTGATCGCGAGCGGCCCGGTGGAGGATCTGCTCAGCCGCCTGGACCTGCGCGAACAGACTGGCCGGCACGGCCCAGGTGCGGCGATCCAAGTGACCGTCCAGTCCCATGATCGGGCGCACGGCCTGACCCGCCTTGCGTTTCCTGCAGGCGCGATCCTGGTGCCCGAGATCGCCCAACCCGCGGGCAGCACCGTGCGCATCCGGATCCGTGCCGCCGATGTGGCGCTGGCGCTGGAACGGCCGCGTGACATCTCCACCCTCAACATCCTGGAAGGCACGATCCGGGAGCTGAGTCCCGCCGAAGGGGCCCAGGTGGACGTCCTGGTGGATGCCGGGATCCTGTTGTGGGCGCAGGTGACGCCGCTGGCGGTGGAACGGCTGAAGCTTGCGCCCGGCGCACGCGTCTACGCGCTGATCAAGGCGGTGGCGATCGGCGGTTCGCGCCCGCAGGAGGCATCGCCCGTGGAAAACAGCAGAAACCCGCCAGTATCTTGACTCAAATCAATGTGCAGTGCGGCATAACTGGCTAATTATTGACCCGTAACGCTTTCCTTTTTTCGGCACCTGGGCTGGAGAGAATTTAATTGCACCCCTCTCTCCAGCCCATTTTTTTGTGCGCAGGGTCCGGCGTTGTGCCGCGGACGTGGCGCGCCGTTCGCGTACGGCTGTAAGTCGCACGAAATCAAGACAAACATGGTTAACGAGAATTAGTAATTAGGATCTATTAACCTTAATAAAAAATTCCCTCTCTAAAATAATTGGCAACACTTGATCGGCACTATTCGTGCACGATTTCAATGCCTATATTGAAGTGGAACCGTTCAGGAGGCCGATGCCGTGAACGCAACTGCGAAAAACACCTTGCCCATCTTGAAGGCCACAGCGTTGGCCATCGTCTCAGCTGGGTGGTTCGGCGCCGCCGCGATTGCCCAGGACGCACCGATGTGTAACCAGCAGGTCATGGGCCAGGTGTCCTGCATGGCCAACCGCATGTGCGAATGCATCTATGACAGGGGCGGCTCAATCACCGGCGTGCCCGAGGGCTTCCGCTGGAACTGCGGCATCAACCGGGGCCGCTGCGAGGTGGAGCCCGGCACGATCATCGAATACCGCGGCAACACCCCGTCCATCCCCTACTCGGTCTCGATCGAACGCTCGGACAGCGTGACGAATATCAACGAGAATACGAACGAGAATACGAACGAGAATACGAACGAGAATACGAACGAGAATACGAACGAGAATACGAACGAGAATACGAACGAGAATACGAACGAGAATACGAACGAGAATACGAACGAGAACACGAACACGAACAACTGACGTGCTTCCGGTTTCGGTCGCTCCATCTGTGCAAATCGCCGATCTCGCAATAGGTTACACCAGTTCCCCTACGCCACGGCTTCGGGGGACACTCCTACGCCTAATCGCCTGCGCGCAGCATCCCACCTCCGGTGGCCTGCCACCCGAAGCCGAAGGCGTAGGGTGGCGACCCCGGCAGGACTCGAACCTGCAACCTCAAGATTAGAAGTCTCGCGCTCTATCCAGTTGAGCTACGGGGCCCTAGTGGGTCCAGGGAACCGGCCGCTTGAAGGAGAAATTGTCCGCATAGGCCTTGGGACGGATGCGCCGTTCCTTCGGCCGCACCACCGTGTAGGCGTAACCCTGCTTCTCGGCGTAGGCGATCGCGTCTTCTTCCGAATGGAAATGCAGCCGCACCTGCTTGCGCGTGTCGCTGGAACTGACCCAGCCCATCAGTGGTTCGGGTTTGCTGGCATCGCTGGGTTCGAACTCCATGACCCAGTCCTTGGTCTTCGCCCGTCCCGACTGCATGGCCGTCTTGGCCGGCTTGAAGATGCGGACTTCCATCGTTGCTCCTTCGCGAGACGCCCTCGGACTGTGCCGCCCATCCTAGCATGCGGCTGTCTTGGTCGGGGCGACTGGATTCGAACCAGTGGCCTCTCGCTCCCAAAGCGAGTGCTCTACCAGGCTGAGCTACGCCCCGGGCCACCGGCGTTTCTCTTAGGGGATTTCGCGGGCGGGCGGCAAGGTTTTTCGCCAATGATACGCCAGACCCTGGTCAGCCCATGATCTCGAAAGATCGGCGCGCATCGGCATTGATGGCATTCACAGCGGTGGCGGTCTCCTCGCTGGGCCTGCCGGGATTGCCGATGGCCTCGCAGGTGAGGCCCAAGGCCGCCAGGTCCTGGGCGAACACGACCTGGATCGCCTGACCGTCCGCTTCCGTCGTCTCAGGATAGAAGACACGGACGAAAAGCTCGGTGCCAGGCGCCGGCGCACGGTCCCCCATTTCCTCGACGAGGGCGTCCATCGCGGGCGGCACGCCCGCCGCCCCAACGGTGTAACAGTCCGCCCGCGCCATGTAGCGCCGCGTGCCCAGCCAAAGCCGGGTCGCGTCCGTCGGCGTCGGAGGTGCGGAAGGCGCGACCACCCTGACCTTGAGAAACCGTTGCGGGCGAGGCGCACCCGCCTCGGCAAACAGGTAGTTGCGATCGGATCCGTCGCCATCCGACGGCCGGTCGACCGTGTTCAGGTATTCGAAGCGGTAGCTGACATTGACCTTCGCGCCCGTTGGATAGGTAGTGGCCAGGTCGTTGTAGAGGTCAATAGTGTTGCCGGCGCGTTGGGGCGGGCTCTCGCACCCGGTGAGCACCAGCCCGGCCGTCAGCATCAGGATGAGTGCATGTCGCATGGGGTTCTTCGGTCCGCTTGCCGTCATTCGGGGTCGGGGCCAAGTATAGAATGCCGGGACCTGAACGATAGGTTAACGACGCGGTCCGAATCCGGTTCCGCACCGCCGATAGGAATGCGCCCATGTCCACCCGTACCCTGAACGTCGATTCGCGACTCTACGACTATATCCTGGAGACCTGGCTGCGCGAGCCCGCGCCGCTGCCGGCGCTGCGCGCGGAAACGGCCGGCATCCCCGGCGCCGGCATGCAGATCTTGCCCGAGCAGGGGCAATTCCTGAGCCTCTTGGTGGAACTCACCGGCGCGCGCCGGGCAATCGAGGTCGGGACCTTCACCGGCTACAGCGCCTTGTCGATCGCGCGCGCCCTGCCCGCCGACGGAACCCTGATCTGCTGCGACGTCCGGGAGGATTGGACGGCAGTCGCGCGGCGCTATTGGGCAGAGGCCGGGGTCGCCGACCGGATCGACCTCAGGCTGGCCCCGGCGGCTGAGACCCTGGACACCCTGATCGCGGAGGGCCAGGCCGGGACCTTCGATTTCGCCTTCATCGACGCGGACAAGACGAACTATGGGCTCTATTACGAGCGCGGCCTGGAACTGCTGCGGCCCGGCGGCCTGATGGCGGTGGACAACGTGCTGTGGGCGGGGGCCGTGGCCAACGACCAGGACCGGTCGGACGACACCTGCGCCATCCGCGACCTGAACAAGACCATGGGGCGCGACGAGCGGGTCTCCGTCGCGTTGGTCCCGATCGGTGACGGATTGACGCTGGCGCGCAAGCGGTGACCCAGAGCCGTCGCGGGGCAGCCGGACCCCCTTCGACAAGCTCAGGACAGGCTTTCGAGACGCGCCCTACGGACGCTCCTCAGGGTGAGGCCTATCGACCCCTCATGCTGAGGAGGCGTGCTTTGGCACGCCGTCTCGAAGCACGTGGCTGCGTGCGGGAAACCTCTCCGCCTAAGGCTTGAAAAGCGGGTGCTCAACACGGTCGCCGGGCTTGATGCCCAGGCGCCGCACCGTCCCGCCGTTCAGTTCCAGGACCGCACGCACCTTGCCGGACGAGGAGATCGTTTCCATCGATCCCGGCACGGCACGTTCGTGCAGGTTCTTGACCGTGCCGTCGGCGTCGATGAACAGCATGTCCAGCGGGATGTAGGTGTTTTTCATCCACATCGAGACGTTCTGCGGGCGGCGATAGTCAAACAGCATGCCGTGGTCCGCCGGCAAGGTGCGGCGGTACATGAGGCCCTGGGCGCGCTGTTTGCCGTTGGTGGCGAGCTCGATCGAAAAGCGGTGGCGGCCCGTGTCGGTCACGATGGTGAGTTCCGACCGCTCGAAGGTTTCAAGCGTCTGCGTCTGTGCTGCATGTGGTGCGAGCGCCAGCACCGCCAGGGCGATAAGGGCGGCGGCCAAAACAGGGATGGTGGTCGGATGAAGCCGTTCGGGAAATGCCATGGATCGGGTTTTACGGGGCTGCCATGGCGGTTGCAACGGCTTGGCGCACGGCGTCCCGGATCGGACCCTTGCGCGGGCTGTCGGCGAGCGTCGTCATCCAATGGTCCGGCGGATTGCGCCCTTCGCGCCGGTTCCACTCCAGCGCCCGCAGGATGGCTTCGGCCGCGGCGGGCAGGCGTGGCGGGATCGGCAGGTCGTTCAGTTCCGCCCACACGCCGGCCCAGCAGCGGGCCACGGACCAGGGGTTATACCCGCCGCCGCCCAGCACCAGCAGGCTCGGGGCCAATGGCTTGAGCCCGCGCACGGCCAGGCGATGGGCATTGTTGGAAAGCGACAGCTTGCTGAGCGGGTCTTCGTCCAAGGCGTCGGCGCCGCACTGGATGACGATCGCCTCGGGTGCGAATTCCTCGACCAGCGGCAGGATCGCCGTCTCCAGGACATAGCGGAACTCGCTGTCGTTGAAGTCCGGCGGCACGGGCAGGTTGCGGGCGACGCCCCCTGCCCGGTCCTCGGCACTGCCGGTGCCGGGCCAGCGGCCCTGTTCGTGGACTGAGATCGTCAGCACCCGGGGGTCGTCGGCAAAGGCGTCCTGAACGCCGTCGCCGTGGTGGGCGTCAATGTCGACATAGGCGATCCGCGCAAGACCGGCGTCCAGCATGGCCAGGATGCCCAGGGCTGGGTCGTTGAAATAGCAGAAACCGCTGGCCCGGTCGGGTCGGCCGTGGTGGGTGCCGCCGGCCGGGTTGTGCACGATGCCGCCCTCGGCCAAGAGGCGCGCAGCGGCCAGCGACGCGCCGCACGCGGTCGCCGGACGGCGGAAGATCTCGCCATAGATGGGGTTGCCGTTGACGCCGATGTTGAACCGCTCGCGGTCCGCGCGGCTCAGCGCCTGGTCCCGTTCCGCGCGCATCACCGCATCGACATATTCGGGCGTGTGGAAGCGGGTCAGCTCCTCGGGCGTGGCCCGCAGGCTGTCCAGATACGCCCGGTCGTCCAGCCACCCCAGGGCGCGGATCAGGTCCGTGGTGGTTGAGACCCGCGGGATCGCCAGCGGATGGCGCGACCCGTAGGTCGAGCGGCGATAGATCTCAGAGGCAATGTAAAGCGGGTGCACCATGATCCCCTCACCTAGACCGGACCCGCGGCCTTGCCAAGGGGGCGGCGAGACGTCATTTATGTGACATCCCCGTGGGGGGAGCCGCGCGCCAAACGGCTGAGAGGTCCCTGGCCCGATAGGGCCGACTGGACGACCCCTAGAACCTGATCCGGCTAGCACCGGCGTAGGGACGCGTGGAACGTGACCTTTTCGGCCATCAAAGCGACCAGTGTCCATGTCCGCAATGCCGGCGTGCAGTATGGCGGCGCCTGGCTGTTCCGGGATTTCTCCATGACGCTGGCGGCCGGGCACACGACCTGCCTGCTGGGGCCCAGTGGCGTCGGCAAATCGACCCTGTTGCGCCTTGTGGCCGGCCTGATCCGCACGAACCCGGAGGCCGAGATCGCCGACGAGGCCGGCCGGGGTCTGGACGGCCGGATCGCCTGGATGGGACAGCAGGACCTGCTGCTGCCCTGGGCAAGCGTTTTGGAGAACGTGGTCTTGGGCGCACGCTTGCGCGGCGAACGCCCCGATCTGGAACGCGCCCGCGGTCTTCTGGCCGAGGTCGGCCTGGAAGACCGCGCCGGCGACCGTCCGGCGGCACTTTCGGGCGGCATGCGCCAGCGCGCGGTGCTGGCCAGGACGCTGATGGAAGACCGCCCCATCGTGCTGATGGACGAACCTTTCTCTGCCGTCGATGCGATCACCCGCTTCAACCTGCAGAACCTGGCGGCGCGGCTGCTGGCGGGTCGGACCGTCCTTTTGGTGACCCACGACCCGCTGGAGGCGCTGCGGCTGGGGCATGTGGTGCACGTCCTGAGCGGTTTTCCGGCCACCGTCGATGCCGGCATCGTGCCGCCGGGGGCACCGCCGCGGGACTCCCACGAAAGCGCGATCCTGACCCTGCAGGCCGACCTCTTGGAACGGCTGGCCGCCGGGATGGAGGTCGCCTGATGCGGGCACTGCGCGCCCTGGCGATTGCGCTTGGCCTGATCGCACTGTGGCAGGCCGTGGTGTGGCTGACCGGTGCGCCGGTCTACATCCTGCCCGGCCCGGGACAGGTGCTGGCGGTGCTGTGGCAGAAACACACCCTGGTGCTGTCGCACGCGGTCTACACGGCGGCTGAGATCGTGCTGGGCCTGCTCGGGGGCACGGCGCTGGGCGCGATGAGCGCGCTGGTCATGACCGCCTTCCGGCCGGCCCGCCGATGGCTGCTGCCGGTCCTGGTGGTCAGCCAGGCGATCCCCGTTTTCGCCCTGGCACCGATCCTGGTGCTGTGGGTGGGTTACGGCATGGCATCGAAGGTGGTGATGGCCATGCTGATCATCTATTTCCCGGTGACCGCCGCCTTTTATGACGGGCTCAGGCGCACCGATCCGGGTTGGCTGGACCTGGCCCGGACCATGGGCGCCGGCGGATTCCTACAGCTGCGCCTGATCCGTCTGCCCGCCGCGCTGCCGGCCTTTGCGTCGGGCCTGCGCATCGCCACGGCGGTGGCGCCGATCGGCGCGGTGGTTGGCGAGTGGGTCGGCTCGTCCGCCGGGCTCGGCTATCTGATGCTGCACGCCAACGGCCGGATGCAGATCGATCTTATGTTCGCGGCGCTGGTCGTGCTGGCCACCCTTGCCGTCGCGCTTTATGCCGCTGTCGATATAGCACTTCGAAAGGCGTTGCCGTGGCAGCCGGAAACGCTGGACACTCTGCCTGCCTGAAACCGAGAGGAAACCGTTCCCATGCGTATGCTCAGGTTGCGCGTCACCCGATTAGTCTTTCTTTTTGCAAGCCTTTTGGCGATCGCATCGCCGGCCGGGGTCGCGGACAAGCTGACCGTGCTGCTGGACTGGTTCGTCAATCCCGACCACGGGCCGCTGATCGTCGCACAACAGCGCGGCATGTTTGCCGCCGCGGGCCTGGAGGTGGACCTGGTCGCACCGGCCGACCCCAACGACCCGCCCAAGCTGGTGGCGGCCGGAAAGGCTGATGTGGCGATCTCCTACCAGCCGCAGCTCCACATGCAGGCGGCCCAGGGCCTGCCCCTGGTGCGGGTCGCAACGCTGGTCGCGACGCCGCTGAATTCCCTGGTCGTCTTGGCGGACGGCCCGGTTCAGTCGATCGCCGACCTGAAAGGCCGCAAGATCGGTTTTTCGGTGGGCGGGTTCGAGGACGCGTTGCTTGCGGCGATGCTTGAAAAGCACGGGCTAGGTCTCGGCGATGTGGAGCTGATCAACGTGAACTGGGCCCTATCGCCGTCACTGTTTGCCGGTCAGACCGATGCGGTGATCGGCGCCTTCCGGAACTTCGAGCTCAACCAGATGGACATCGAAGGGCGTCCCGGCCGCGCCTTCTATCCCGAGGAGGAAGGCGTGCCCGCCTATGACGAGCTGATCGTCGTCACCCACCAGGACCGGGTGGACGACCCGCGGATCGCCCGGCTGATCGGCGTTCTTGAGGCGGCGACCCAATACATGATCAATTACCCGGACGCGGCATGGGAGGAATTCAAGACCTACAATCCTGATGAACTGGACAACGAACTCAACCGCCGGGCCTGGGCCGACACCTTGCCCCGCTTTGCCCTCAGGCCCGCCGCTTTGGACCGGGCACGTTACGACCGCTTCGCAGCGTTCCTGCAGAAGCAGGGCCTGATCGGTGAACCGCCGGTGCTGGACAGCTATGCGGTGGAGCTGCGGTAGACCGAGCGTTTCGGCGGCCAGCCGCTTCGAGACGCGCCCTTCGGGCGCTCCTCAGGGTGAGGTCATTTCCCTCATGCTGAGGAGGCGTGCGTCAGCACGCCGTCTCGAAGCATATGGCTGCAACTAACCTCGCCGGCACTTAGTCCGCCGGCTGCGGCACGATCCGCAGGTATGGCTTTACCGTCTTCCAGCCGCCGGGGAACTTCTCCTTGGCCTGCTCGTCGGAGACGGCCGGGACGATAATCACATCGTCGCCTTTCTGCCAGTTGACGGGCGTGGCCACCTGGTGCTTGGCCGTGAGCTGGCAGGAATCCAGGACCCGCAGCACCTCGTCGAAGTTGCGGCCGGTGCTCATGGGATAGGTCAGCATCATCTTGATCTTCTTGTCCGGGCCGATCAGGAAGACTGTGCGCACTGTGGCGTTGTCGGCGGCCGTGCGGCCTTCGGACGTTTCGCCTTCTTCCGCCGGAAGCATGTCATAGAGCTTGGCAATCGCAAGCTCCGGATCGCCGATCAGCGGATAGTTGACCGCGTGGCCCTGAGTCTCCTCGATATCCTTGGACCATTCGGCGTGGTTGCCGACAGGGTCGACGCTGAGGCCCAGGATCTTGCAATTGCGCTTGGCGAATTCGTCCTTGAGGCCGGCCATGTAGCCCAGCTCGGTGGTGCAGACGGGCGTGAAGTCCTTGGGATGGGAAAACAGGATCGCCCATCCGTCACCGATCCAGTCATGAAAGACGATTGTGCCTTCCGTGGTTTCAGCCGTGAAGTCAGGTGCTTCGTCGTTGATTCTAAGCGGCATTCTCAGCCTCCTTTTTTTGCGGTAGGGACAGGCCCGCCGTGAGCGGCGCGGTCCTTGCCCCTGAGATATGGAGTGACGGGACGCCGGCAACGAAAAATCCGGCCATTCCCGCAGACAAAGGATGTTATACCCAGACTCTGCACCCGTCGACACTGCGCCCGAGGGGTGTCAGGCGGCAAGTGCTAGTGAACAAGCGTGGCCGGGACTGTGACCCACATCACAGAAAACCAGACCGGCGAAAGCGTAACTTTAAGATTGGGCGTCGAAGTGGATGCGAACAGCCGCGGGCGTCGGGGTTCGAGGCAGATTGTCCGGGCCTTGTTGGTGCGTTCCAGGGCATCCGCCCTGACCTTGCCGTCGATTGGAACTGGTGGGTGTGCCTGGAATAGTCAGTCCTTCTTTGCGGTTTCTGTTTCCGGGCAGTTAGAACAATAAACTGCGCAGCGTCGCGCACGGACCTGGGGATGGCTTCGCAACAGAAGAGCCGCAGCGATAGTGTGACAGAAACGCACGAAGTCGGGAGCATGCGTTTCTTCGGGCTTGAGCGGATCGGTGCACTGTCCGACGGGGTGGTTGCGATCGCGATCACTCTGTTGGTCCTGGAGCTCAAGGTTCCCGATATCGTGGTGACCCATTCGGTTCTCGAACATGAACTGATGGGCCAGGTGCCGGAACTGATAGCCTGGGTGATCAGTTTCTTCGTAATCGCCATGATCTGGTACGATCAGCACTTCCTTTTCGCACACATGGAACGGTGCGACAGCGGCTTCATCGCAACCAACATGATCCAACTGGGCGGCGTGTCGCTCATCCCGGTGGCAGCGCATCTGATCGGCCGGTTTCCCGAAGACATCATCTCGGCCGTGGTATTCTCTTTCATCATGTCGGTGAACGGCCTCTTGATGACGATCAACGCCTGGTACCTTTCGCAACATGACGCCCTGCACAGCCATATGGGCGCGCGTTTTCTGTACCGGCGCGCCATCTATCACACTTCCAGCTTCATCGTGATCGCATCGATTGCAACGGCTATCGCCTTTGCCGGACAACCGCTTTTGGGACAGCTGGTGTGGATCGCCTTGCCCCTCACCTTCATGACGTATCACAGCGCCTACAACCGATACCTGGAAAAACACGCGGTGCCAAAGCCGCTCAACGAGGAAAGCTGACAATGGCCTATCAGCCAATCGAGAGCTACGGTCTCATCGGCGACATGCACACCGTGGCGTTGGTTTCGATGGATGCGTCCATCGACTACATGTGCGTTCCACATTTCGATTCTCCCACCGTCTTCGCTGCACTCTTGGACGACGACAAGGGGGGACGGTTCAGGATCTCGCCGAACCTGCAAGGTTGTCGCATCCGGCAGTTCTACATTCCCGATACAAACATCCTGATGACCCGGTTTCTCGGCGCCGAGGGAGTTGCGGAAGTCATCGACTTCATGCCGACGCCCGAAATGCTGCATGCCCATCGGCTGGTGCGGATCGTCAAGACCGTTCGTGGCAAGGTGCCCTTCGAGCTGTTGTGCGCACCGCGATTCGACTACGCCCGCGCGACGCACGAAGTCGAGATCGAGGACCAGCAGGCCAGATTCCGGTCCTCCAACGCGGGTGGAACCGTCCTGCGCCTGTGCGGACCAGGACCATTTGAAGAATCGGACGGAGACGTCCGGGCGCATTTCTCGTTGCGCGCCGGCGAAACAGCAGCGTTCGTGCTGGAGGTCGCGCTGGAAGGCCAGGAGCACGTCATCACCGAGTCCGGCTATGCAGACCGGGCATTCGAAAAGACCTTGCGCTTCTGGCGCGAGTGGATGGCATGCTCGATCTATCGCGGCCGATGGACCCAGGCCGTGAACCGGTCGGTTTTGGCCATGAAACTGATGACGTCCGAACCGTGCGGTTCGCTTGCGGCCGCGGCAACCTTCGGCCTTCCGGAGAGCATCCACGGCGAACGCAACTGGGATTATCGATACACCTGGATCCGGGACGGCTCGCTGACCGCCGCAGCAATGATCGACGTCGGCTATCACAAGGAAGCGAAGGGCTTCGTGCAATGGATCCTGGAACGCTATCGCGAGTCGGCGGACGGGGAACTCCAGATCATGTACGGCATCGATGGCCGTACCGACCTCTCCGAAATGACGCTGGATCATCTCGACGGGTACAAGGGTTCGCGGCCGGTTCGGGTGGGCAACGGTGCCTACTCGCAGCTTCAGCTCGACATCTACGGCGAGCTGTTGTTCTTCCTGGAACGCTACGACGCAGAAGTTGAGCCGATTTACACCGACCTGTGGAAGCACGTTCATAAGTCGGTCCAGTGGCTGTGCGAGAACTGGGATCGGGAAGACGAAGGTGTCTGGGAGGTGCGCGGCGGACAGCGCAAGTTCCTGTATTCGCGGCTGATGGCATGGGTCGGGATCCGCTGCGCCATCCAGATCGCCGAACGCCGTTCTCTGCCCGCGCCGCTGGAGCAGTGGCACGAGGTGCGCGATTCGATCTATCGCGAGATCTACGACAACTTCTGGGACGAGGAAAAAAAGATCTTCGTCCAGTACCGGGGAAGCGACGTGCTGGACGCATCGTGCCTGCTGATGCCCATCGCCGGCTTCGTCGCGCCGCGGGACCCGCGGTGGCTTTCAACCCTGGAGGCAATCGGACGCGAGCTTGTGGACGACTCGCTCGTCTATCGGTACCTGACTGAAGAAGCGGCGTCAGACGGTCTCGCCGGATCGGAAGGTACCTTCAGCATGTGCACGTTCTGGTACGTGGATTGCCTGGCGCGCGCCGGCCAGATCGATAAGGCGCGTATGACCTTCGAAAAGATGCTGCACTACGCGGGCCACCTTGGCCTTTACGCCGAGGAGCTGGGACCGACCGGCGAGCATCTGGGGAACTACCCGCAGGCCTTTACACATCTGGGGCTGGCCAGGGCCGCGAAGTCGCTGGATCTCGCGCTGGACCGCGTCGCAGAAAAAACAGGCAAACTGTGACGATGGCCGACACGAGTGCAACGGTTCCGTCTCTTACGACCGCTATACGGTTGATGTCGGGAGGAACCTGTTGAAGGGCGCGTATGGCCCGCTAAGTGTGACCTGTGAAGTCCGTTAGCTGATACTGATACGCTATGAGGAGACTTCCACTATGAATGCCACGGTGTGCTCAAGCGTGGCACGGAGAACAGAAAAGCGAGGCTTGAAGAAGACATATAGGGGATTGCTCTCTCCAAGCTGTGCAGGATCCCATCGGTCTCCTACAGGTCTTGATACCGGCCTGCGCCGCACCGCCCGAGGGGCAAGCGCGAAAGGCTTTGCGCCAAACGTTTCCACGGGGGTCTCCCGATGAGCGGGGTAGAACCAGCCTTTCAGGTCACCCCGGAGGCCGCGTCCGGTGCGGAGTACGACGTCGTCGTCGTCGGGTCTGGGGTCAGCGGTTCAATCATCGCAAATGAATTGTGCCAGCGCGGCTGTCGCGTCCTGGTCATGGAAGCAGGACTGGCCCACGACATCACAATTGCGGACTATGCGGACAGCTTGAAGCGTTTCTACGCCGCGTCGTCGAAAGACGGCAATTCGCCCTACGCGGAAAACCCCAACGCCCCGATGCCGCGGGGTGACGATACCCAGAAACTGATGCCGGGCACCCCCAATGCGCGCGGTTACCTGGTGCAGAACGGGCCGTTCGAAATCGACAGCTCCTACACCCGCGTTCTCGGTGGCACGACACGGCACTGGGAAGGCAAGGCGCTGCGCATGCTGCCGGACGACTTCGAACTGCGCAGCCGCTACGGGCAGGGCTTGGACTGGCCTCTGGGCTATAGCGATCTGCAACCCTATTACCGAAAAGCCGAGTTGGAACTGGGTGTCTCCGGCGACGTCGAAGATCAGACCTTCGGTGGCATGCAATTCGAGCCCGGTTACGTCTATCCCATGCACAAGATGCCGTTTTCCTATCTGGACCAGGTGATGGCGCGGGATCTGGACGGCATGGAAGTGGACCTGGACGGCGAGAACTACCCGCTGAGCGTCCGCAGCACGCCGCAGGCGCGGAACGGTGTTCCCAATTCCGCCTATGACGGTGGCAAGGGTTATCGACCGCGCGGCGCCGTCAGCCTGCATCAGGCGGAGATGGGCCAACGCTGTCAGGGCAACACGAACTGCGTTCCGATTTGCCCTGTGCAGGCGAAGTATGACGCGCGCCGGACACTGTTCGCGTCGCTGAAGACCGGCCGTGCTGAACTGCTTGCCCAGACCGTGGCTACGAAAGTTCGCATCGATCCCGACAGCGGGCGCGTGGCCGAAGTCGAATACAAGAGCTATCGCAACACGCAGTCCGCAGACCATGTCACCGGAACGGTGCGGGCAAAGGTCTTCGTGCTGGCCGGCAACGCGGTGGAAAATGCGCGCCTGATGCTGGCATCCGACCTCCATGGATCCAGTGATCTTGTCGGCCGGAATCTCATGGACCATGCCTATCTGCTGACATGGGCCCTGATGCCGGAGCCGATCGGCGCCTTGCGCGGGCCGCTTTGCACATCCGGGATCGAAGAACTGCGCAACGGCTCGTTCCGGCGGAAACAGGTGGCAATCCGGTTCGGCATCCACAATGACGGATGGGGCTGGGCGACCGGGTCACCCTACACCGACGTCGACATGCTGGTGGACGAACGCAACAAGTTCGGCAGCGCGCTGCGTCGCGGTCTGGTCGACCAGGTTGCGCGCCAGGTCCTGCTGGCGTGCATGGTCGAAATACTCCCCGACGAGAGCAACAGGATCACCGTGGATCCACAATACACCGATCAGCTAGGCAACCCGCGCCCAGTGATTTCCTTCGGTGTGCCCCACTACACGATGGAGGCTGCCGCTTTCGGCCGGCGCGTCTCCAGAAAGATCTACCAGCGACTGGGCGCGGAGGATCACACGCGCTACGACCCCGGCGCCTACGGCTGGATCAACTACGAAGGCGAAGGCTATGTCATCCGCGGCGGAAACCACTGGGCTGGCACCCACATCATGGGAACCAGCGCCACGAATTCGGTGGTGGACGTGATGCAGCGCAGCTGGGACCACGAGAACCTCTACCTCGTGGGTGCCGGCAGCATGCCCAGCATCGGCACATCGAACACAACGCTGACGCTCAGCGCGCTTTGTTTTCAAAGCGCGGAACACATCGCGAAGGAACTCGGCGCCGCGGCGCCGGAACTTCGGACATCCGGGAGTGGCGCATGAGCCTCCATCGCATCGCCGACGTCGACGAACTGCACCGCTACCTCTATGCGGCCATGCAGCTGGAACACGCGACGATTCCGGCATACCTGACGGCGCTTTATTCGATTCATCCGGGGACGAACCCGCATGCCTACAACGCCATTCGTGCCGTGGTCGTCGAAGAGATGCTTCACCTGACGCTTGCCGCCAATATGCTGAATGCCGTCGGCGGCACGCCAGACTTCACCCGAGCCGACTTCGTGCCCGATTTTCCGACCTACCTGCCCGACGGTGAGACGGATTTCCAGGTCAGCCGCCAGGGCTTCTCCAAAGCGGCGATCGAGATGTTCCTGAGAATCGAGCGGCCGGCGCGGCCTTCGGAGAATGGTGGGCAAACCGTCCGGCGCGCGAGGCGGGGCGATGGTCTCCACGCGGTGACGGTTGGGACGGATTCCGACGAGCACTTCTACAGCATCGGCGAGTTCTACAAGGCGATCGAGGAAGGGATCGAGCGGCTCTACGGAGAAATGGGCGACGACATGTTCAGCGGCGACCCTGCCCGTCAGGTCACCCCGGAGTATTACTATTCCGGCGGCGGATAAGTCATTGCCGTGACCGACCTCGAATCGGCGAAGGCGGCGATCCGCCTGATATCCGAACAGGGCGAGGGCATCGGTGGCGCAATTTCCGACTACGAAGGCGAGATCGCGCACTATTACAGGTTCGAGCAGCTTCTTCTGGGGCGGTACTACCAGGAAGGCGACGAACCGGGCAAACCGACCGGAGTCGAACTGGACGTTGGTTGGGAGGCCGCCTACCCGATCAAGACCAACGTGCGCCTGGCGGACTATCCCGAAGGTTCGGCGTTGCGCACCAAGGCCGCTGCGTTCAACACGCACTATGCCGAGTTTCTTGCCTTGTTAACGGAGGCGGTTCAGGGCCGGCCCGATCTCCTGGTCGACTGCGTCGGCTGGATGTTCCGGTTCAAGGAAATGTCCTACCAGCTGATGCGTCAGCCAATCGATGGCGCAGACGGACTGTGTGCCGCTCCCACCTTCGAAATCGCTGCAACGAACGAGGCCTGACCATGGGCACCGAAGAGACCTATCAGGGCTTTCTTGCCTTTTCCGCCGCGGCGACCGGTTTTTCGGTCTTCCATCTGCAGGGAACCGGCCAGGCAGAGAGTTACCTTGCGACCGTCACCGAAATCGTCGGCGAAGAGACCGTGCACGAACTCATCGCGGCGTATCGCGCCGTCGCCGATGCCGCCGAAACGGATGAGGCGGCTTTGGAACGCGGCATGCGAAAGCACATCATGAGCGACCCCAAGCTGGGGCCGATCGCGCGGAATGTGATCAAACTGTGGTACGTGGCAACCTGGCATCAGTTGCCGTCCGAATGGCGCGAGACCTATCGAGCGACCGACAAGGATCGGACCTTCGTCGTCTCGCCCGAAGCCTATGGCGAGGGCCTGCTGTGGCCTGCCATCGGTGCCAATCCCTCCGGCACCAAGCCATTCGGATACGGCATTTGGGCAACTCCGCCTCGGATCGAGACTACATAATCGAGACTACACAAAGGAGAGCGCAATGTTCGATCCCGATAAGGTGTCCGTCGGAATCACGCCGACGGGCTGGGTTAACGACGATTTTCCGCTTCTTGGAGACGACATCTCGTTCGGGCAGATCGTCAGCGAGATGGCGCTGGCAGGATTCTAGGGGTGCAGCGTGGGTCACAAGTTCCCCAAGGATCCGGACATCCTGCACGAGGAACTGTCCCGCCGCGGCCTCAGGGTGAGCGAACCCTGGTCTAGCACGTTCTTTACCGTGAACAACATGCGCGAACGCACGGTCGAGAGCTTTCAGGATTCGATGGCCTTCATCAAACGCATGGGCGGCTCCTCGGTCGTCGTTGCCGAACTCGGCCATTCCGTGCATCAGCAGGCGATTCCGCAGATCGCGAACAAACCCGTGTTCAACGACGACCAGTGGGCCGTGATGACCGAAGGGCTCAACGAGCTCGGCCGAATGGCGGCGGAGAACGACATGCGGCTCTGCTACCACCACCATATGGGCACGGGCGTAATGACCCGCCCCGAGGTCGATCGCCTGATGAACGAAACGGACCCCGAAGCCGTGAACCTGCTGTTTGACACGGGCCACCTATGCTGGGCTGGCGGCGATCCGTTGGACATGGCACGCACCTACGTCGACCGGATCAAACACGTCCACCTCAAAGATATCCGGCAGGACGTGATGGAAACCTGTAACGACCGCAATCTCAGTTTCTACGAATCGATTCTCGAGGGCGTCTTCACGGTGCCCGGCGACGGAGTCATCGACTATCCGCCGATCTTCAAGGTCCTGGCGGATGGGGGCTACGAAGGCTGGCTCGTGGTCGAGGCGGAACAGGACGCCAAGAAAGCGAACCCCCTGGACTACGCCCGCAAGGCGCGGGAGTACATTCGCGAGTACGCCGGGATCTGAGACGATGCGACATCGGCTTCTCGAGGAGATCGAAGGGCGACGACGCTTTGTCCTCGCCCTGGAAGTCGGCGAGGAAGCGGTCGAGACCATCACGGCTTTTGCAGCGGAACATAATCTCTGCGGTGCAAGCCTTACCGGTATAGGCGCTTTCTCCCATTCTCAGCTCGGCTACTTCAACCCTGCAACGGAGGAGTTCGTCCAAAACGATGTCGACGAGCAGACCGAGGTCCTGTCGATGATCGGTAACATCGCCCAGGAGGGCGAGTCCGATCACCATCTCCACGTCCATGTCGTTCTTGGCTGTCGCGACGCTTCGACCCGGGGCGGACACCTTGTGGCCGGCTGGGTGCGTCCAACGCTGGAGATCATTCTGGAGGAATCGCCGGAGCACCTTCAGCGCGGAATGGACAAGAAAACCGGCTTGGTCCTGCTGCAACCCTAATAGGGAGGATTGGCCATGAGGTTTGGCGTCAACTCGCTGCTATTCACCAACACGTTCGACCGTTCGGACCTTGGGCTGCTCGATCACGTGCGCGACCTCGGTTTCGATACGTTGGAGGTCACCCCTGTCGACCCGGACGTCTTTCCGGCAGCCGATCTGCGTCGCCGTGCCGAAGACCTCGGCATGCACTTAAACGCGAATTTCGCGCTGCCGTTGGAGGCAAATACCATCGACCCGGACCCCGCCGTACGGGAAAAGGGCGTCGAGCTGTCCAAGAAGGTCGTCGATCTCTGCATCGAGGCCGGAGTCGAGGTCTATTGCGGCGCGAACTATTGCGCGTGGCTCTACTTTACGGGCCACAAGCGTACCGAGGACGAATGGAAATGGGGTGTCGAAGCGTTTCGTCGGATCGGCGAGCATGCCGAGGGCTCGTCGCTGGTCCTGGCGGTCGAAACGCTCAACCGCTTCGAATCCTACTACCTGAACACCGCGGCCGATGCTGTGCGATTCGTTGAGGACGTCGGCCTGGACAACTGCAAGGTTCACCTGGACAGCTTTCACCTGATCCGGGAAGAGGACGACATGGCCGCGGCGATCCGTGCCACCGGCGACCAGCTTGCCTGTTTCCAGGCATGCGGCAGCCAGCGCGGCATCCCCGTTAAGGACATGGTCCCCTGGGACGAAACCCTGCAGGCGCTGGCAGATATCGGCTACGACTTCTGCATTACGGTCGAATCCTTCAATCCGAACTTCGAGGTGCCTGCCAGCAAGGTTGCGATCTGGCGGGAATTCGCCGACTCGCCCGAGCAACTGGCGCAGGAAGGGCTGAAGTTCCTTCAAGGCAAGTGTGCAGAGATCTTCCCGGCGCGGGAGATGGCGGGGGTGACCTGACCGAAATCCGGCCGCGGGCCGGCGCCCCCTGGTACGACGAGAAACAACGCAACGAGAGGAGTTGGCAGCATGGCAAAGACAATTGAGATCGTGACCTTCCGTCTTATCGACGGTGTCACCGAGAAGGATTTCGTGGAAGAGACCACGTCGATGGAACGCGGTTTCCTCGGCAAGCTGCAAGGCTTTATGGACCGCGATACCGGCTTGGACGACGACGGCAACTGCCTAGTGGTGCTGCATTGGGAGAGCGCGGAAGATGCGCAGGCTTCCATGGACAAGTTCGTAGACGCCCCCGAAACCAAGCCGTTCACGTCGATGATCGACATGGGAACCTTCCAGATGAAGCGCTACACGCTGGAGGACCACTACCAATGAGCAGCCGCCCGGGAACCGCCAGGCAATCTCTGAACGCCCATTGCCTGGCTCCGAGACGAAAGATCGACGCGCCGGTTCACACCGGCCAGTACTGCCGCATGTTTCCGGATCTGGCCGCGCTGGATGTCGACGCGGACCAGTTGTACGCATTGGGAGCCGTCGGTGCTGCGTGCGACACCAGTGCGGCCGCAGCCGGAGAGTCGTCGGTGGCCGCGGGGTGGCCGTCTTTCGGCCAGCTGGTCGCCCACGACATCACCGCCGACCGGGCACCTTTGAGTCATGCGGCCGACGCCGACGTCCAGAACTTCCGGACACCGCGGCTGAACCTGGGATGTCTCTACAGCGGCGGCCCGGTCGGCAGCCCCTACCTCTTCGACCGCGACGACCCGGCAAAATTCCTGATCGGCGAAGCCGGTTGCGACGTGCCGCGGAACAGCCAGGGCATCGCCTTGATCGGCGACCCACGCAACGATGTCCATCTGTTCGTCAATCAGCTGCATCTGGCCCTTTTGAAAGCCCACAATGTCATCGTCGAGCGGTTGCGCGCGGAGGGGGTTGACGAAGGTGAAGTGTTTGACGAGGCGCGCGCATGTCTGGTGTGGCATTACCAGTGGGTGGTTCTGCACGACTTTCTGCCCGGTCTCGTTGGTTAGTATCTGATGGCGGAACTGTGCGATATGGCGCCGTCGGCACGGATCGCCAAAAGTCCGTCGATACCGTTCGAGTTCGCCGACGCCGCCTATCGCTATGGCCACGCTCAGATCAGGCAGACCTACCGCATCAACGCCGGCAGCGGCGAGCTGACGATGTTTCCCGGCCTGATCGGATTTCGGCCCGTCGGTCCGGACCGGGTGGTGGACTGGTCCTATCTGTTCGATGTGCCAGGCCGCCCGCCGGCGCAACGGTCGGAGCGGATCGACGGTCGCATGCCGCGGCCCCTTTGGAACTGCCGCACGAGATCACCGGCGACGTGGAGGACCCCAGCTACCGTTCCCTGGCAAGCCGCGACCTGCAGCGGGGCCTTGCGACGGGTCTGGCGTCGGGCGAGGCAATTGCCCGGAGGCTTGGACTGGTACCGCTGTCGGCCGATGATATCGGGCTGCCGGGCTGGAGAGGCGAAACGCCGCTTTGGTACTACATCGCCCGGGAGGCCGACGTCATCGGAAACGGCGACAGATTGGGCCCAGTGGGCGGGCGGATCGTCGCAGAAGTCTTCCTGGCGATAACCGACGGCGACGCCACGTCGTTCCGTTCGGCTGCGCCGCAATGGAAACCCGTGCTGCCGGCCGCAGCGGACCGTGCTGAAGATTTCGGCCTGGTCGACCTGTTGTACCTCTCCGATTGAGCGACCGTTAATCCAGCAATGAATGGAGATGACCGATGATGCAGTCGTACGAGATCGCTCCCGACACGTTTGTCATCCCGGAATCCCTTCCGGTTCCAGGCGTCGGGGTGTTGCCTGTCAATGCGATGGTGATCCGCGGCGAACAGCCCCGATGCTGCTCGACACCCTTGCCATCGTGCACCGCCACACGTTTCTTGAAGAGGCCTTTAATCTTGTCGCCCCCGAGGATGTGCGCTGGCTGTTCATCAGCCACGAGGACCGCGACCATACGGGCTGCCTGATGCAGATCCTGGACCGTTGCCCCAATGCGACCCTGATCACCAGTTTCATCGGGTTGGGCAAATTGGGTGAGGAATTCTCGGTTCCCATCGATCGGGTGCACATGCTGAACGACGGGGATACCCTTGATATCGGCGACCGGACGGTGACGGCGATCAGGCCACCCCTTTACGACTCTTCGGCGACCCGCGGTCTCTGGGACCCTAAGAACCGCATCTACTACGCAGCCGATTGTTTTGGGATCGTCTCCCCGGAATCGCCCCAATACACCGACGAGATGAACGACACGGATTTCGAGGAAGGCTACTTCTGGATGAACCGGGTCAATCATGCTTGGTACGAACACGTTATGCCGGACGCGCTGGCCGAGTCGGCCGACTCGATCAAGGCCCTCGACCCTGCGATGATCGTCAGTGGCCACGGTCCGGTGGAAAGCCGGGACCCGGGGCGGATGTGCGATCTGATCAAGCAGGTCAGCGGCATGGAACCTGTGCACATGCCCGACCATTCGGAATTCGTGCAGATGCTGGAGGGCAACGGATAGGGCGAAAGAGCGGCGGGGCCGGCGCTCCTTGTCGTGCCGGCCGTGTCGCAGTGGGCGTTTCTTTGTGGCGGTGTTGAGGCTCAGGTGGCCGGCCCCTGGGGGCCGAACTCTCTAATCACGCTGCGGGCGGCGGCGACCGGTTCTTCAACCTCCTTCAGGATCGCAACCCGATCGAAACGGTCGGGATCGCTGTTCACCGCTGTGCGCAAGGCGCGGCCGAAGGTCATGCGCAGTTCGGTGCCAACGTTGAACTTGCAGATCTTAGACGTCCGAGCCAGGCGCTGGCGCATCTCGCCCGGCACGCCCGAGCCGCCGTGAATGACCAGCGGCACGTCTGTGAGCGCCTCGATCGCCGCAAGCGCTTCAAGGTCGATCTCCGCGGCGGCCGTCTGCTGCAGATGTACATTGCCAACCGAAATGGCCATGGCGTCGACTGCGGTCTCGCGGGCGAAGCGGGCCGCGTCACCGGGATCGGTCCGGGCAGAGGCTTCGCCCTCGGCATAGCCCACAAACCCGATCTCGCCCTCGCAGGAAACGCCTGCTTCGTGGGCCATTTCCGCAATCCCGGCGGTTGCCTCGATGTTCTGGTCCAAGGGATCGCGAGAACCGTCATACATCACCGACGTGAAGCCGCAGTCGATGGCCTCGCGGCATTCTTCGGCCGTCCTGCCATGGTCGAGATGCGCGACGACGGGGACCGACGCGCCCTCCCCCAGCGACCGGAACATGGCACCCAGCACGCTGAGCGGCGTATGCGCCCGACAGCTCGGCCCGGCCTGAAGGATGACCGGGGCGCCTTCCGCCTCCGCCGCCGCGACGTAGGCGCGCGCGTCCTCCCATCCCAGAACCACCAGCCCGGCGATGGCATAGCCTTCCTTCAATGCGGGCTGGAGAACCTGGGACAGTGTCGCCAGGCTCATTTGAACTTGGCCACCATGTCCATGATGCCGGGAATGGTCTTCAGCTGTTCCGCGTGCGCGGCCTGGAAGTTCTGCTTCAGACTGCGCTGGCTGAGCCCGCCCAGGATCGTGAAGTAGTACATCTCGTAGCCCGGCAGCACTGCACAGGGGTGATAGCCCTTGTCGATGCAGACCGTCGAGCCGTCGACGATGTGGTAGGCGTCGCCCGGCTTGTCGTCCTCACGCTGCAGCATCTGCAGACCCGACCCGTAGTTCGGCTTGAAGCGGAAATTGTAGGTTTCGTCGTGCCGCGACTCATCGGGCAGATGATCGGTATCGTGCTTGTGGGACGGGAAACCGGACCAGCCGCCCTGCCCCACGGTATACAGCTCGGAAACCAGTAGACGGCCGACCTTTCCGTGCTGCTTCTGGCCCAGGATGTGTTTGATCTTGCGATGGGTCTTGGTGTCGTCGGATCCGTACTGGACGAAGTCGATCTCGTCGGCGCGCACGGCAAACGGCTCCAGCACCTCGTCGTATTTTGCTCCGGCGACGAAGACTTCGGCGTTGTCTGACACGCACACCATCCGGGCCTCGGTATCGGTCGGGACATAGACACCCTCGGGCTCGCCGTCCCAGACATTGGCGACGCGGTTGCCGATCTTCTCGAAGGTCTGGCCCTTGACCTCAACGTCGACCGTTCCGGTCGCCGGCACGATGCAGGTTTCGAAGCCCGGCACGCGGTATTCGAAACTCTCGCCCTTCGTCAGCTTCACGATGTTGAAGTAGTTGAGCGGAACACAGTCGTTGTCCGGGGCGACGATGGGCTCGTTGTGGTTGTCGTAAGGTGCGATATGCATGGGTTGGTCCTTTCAGGCTTCTGTCGGGCCCGGGTGGGTTTTGAGAGAATCCTCGAGTTCGGCGGTCGTCGGCATGGCAGGCGCGCAGCCGACCCGCGCAACAACGATGGCCGCGCAGGCCGAGCCGCGCAGCACGCAGGTGCGCAGATCATGGCCGGCGGCAAGCGCGGCGACGAAGCCGCCCATGAAGCTGTCGCCTGCGCCAGTGGGCTTGAGCGCGGTAACGGGGTAGATCCCGGTCCGGAACTCCTCGTCCGCCGTGATCGTGATCGCGCCTTTTTCGCCAAGTTTGTAGACGACGATCGTGGCGCTGGAGCGGGCCAGGGACCGTGCCTTTTCAAGGCCCTTGTCGAAACCCCCGGCCATGAAGCCGAACTCCTCGTCGTTGCCGACGATGACGTCGCACAAGGCGCCGGCGCGCGAATAGGTCTCCGCGGCGATTTCAGCCGAGGGCCAGGAATAGGGCCGGTAGTCCAGGTCGAAGATCAACGGAAGGCCGGCCTTCTTCGCCAGATCGAAGGCATGGAACGCCGCGCTGCGTGACGGTTCGGCGGCGAGGACCGTGCCGGTCGTGATAAGCGCGCCGAAGCGGGCGTAGTCCACCGCCGAGACGTCTTCGACGGTCATTTCGAAATCCGCCGCGCCGTTGCGGTAAATCACCGACTGGTGGTCCTCGACCCTGGACTCCACGACCGCGAGGGAGTTGCGCGCTTCCCCGCCGACCGACTTCACGTGAGTGGCATCGACGCCGTAGTGCGCCAGTTGGTTCAGCGCGAAACGTCCGATCGCATCGTCGGAGACCGAGGTGACCAGGGCTGCCTTGCCGCCGTGTCGGGTAATGGCCACACCGATATTGGCCGACGACCCGCCAAGGCAGGCGAAAAACTGGGTCGCCTCCTCCGTCTTCGTCCCCGGCGGGTCGGGATAGAAGTCCATCCCCGCCCGCCCGACGATGACGAAATCATTGCGGCTGATGCGCGAAAGGTCCGTCATTTTTGGCAGCCGTCCTCTTTCAGACGCCGACCCGCTGGCGGGCCCGCGCCGACTCGGTTTCCGCGTGCGCCTCGCGAACGGAGCCGTGCTCACTGACTTGCGGAGTTCCCACTTCCCACCAGGTGTGGCCTTCGGTGGTCCACCCCTCGTGGGCGTCCACTTGCATGGCGATCACATAGGTTCGGTCCGCCGCCTTGGCGCGTTTGAAGGCCTCGGCAAGTTCGGACGGGTCCGCGACAGTCTCGGCAAGGGCGCCCATCGCGCGCGCATGGGCCTCGAAATCAATGGCGAAGGGCTCGACCTCGATGTTGCAGTCCTTGATCAGATTGTTGAACGAGGCGTTCCCGGTGTTGTTTTGCAGCTTGTTGATCACCGCGAAGCCGCCATTGTCCAACACCAGGATGATGAGTTTCCGGCCGGTCAGCACCGAGGAATAGATATCCGAATTCATCAACAGGTACGAACCGTCGCCGGTGAACACGATGGTGTCCTGATCGGGCTCCTTCTCGGCCTGGGCGATGCGGGCACCCCAACCGCCGGCGATCTCGTAACCCATGCAGGAGAACCCGAACTCCACATCCACGGTCCCTGTCTTCAACGTCCGCCAGTTGGCGGTGACTTCCGCAGGAAGGCCGCCGGCGGCTGCGACAACCCGGTCGCCAGGGTCGCAAAGCGCGTTCGCGACGCCGATCGCCTGGGCATAGGAGTTCGGGCGGTTACCGGTCTGGACGTTCTGGGCCACGTAGGCGTTCCAGGCTTCCCGTTCGGCCTTGGCGCGTCCCGTCCAGTCCTCGGGGCAGCGGTAGGTGCCGATTGCGTCTGACAGCAAGGTCAGCGAGAGCTTCGCATCGCCCACCACCGGCGCCGCGCGATGCTTGCCCGCGTCATGTCGCGCCGCGTTGATCGAAACGATACGCGCCTTCTTGTCGAACGCGGTCCAGGACCCGGTCGTGAAATCCTGCAGCCGTGTGCCGACCGCAAGGATCACGTCCGCCTCGGCCGCGATCGCGTTGGCGGAATCCGATCCGGTCACGCCGACCGGCCCGATGTTCAACGGATGGTCCGAAACCAGGTTTGCCCGGCCGGCGATGGTTTCGACCACGGGAATGTCATGCCGCTCGGCGAAATCGGTGAGTTCGGCGACCGCGCCCGAATACTGCACGCCACCGCCGGCGATGATCATCGGACGGTGCGCCTCCCTGATCAGCGCAACGGCGTCCGCGATTTCGTCGGCGTCCGGCGAGACGCGTCTGACGCGATGGACCTTCTTCTCGAAGAACTCGATCGGATAATCGTAGGCCCAGCCCTGGACATCCTGGGGCAGGCCCAGGAAAGCGGGACCGCAATCGGCCGGATCCAGCATGGTGGCGATCGCCGCGGGCAGCGACTGGATGATCTGGGCCGGATGGGTAATCCTGTCCCAGTACCGGGTCACGGCCTTGAAGGCATCGTTGACGCCCAGGGCCGGATTCCCGAAATGCTCCAACTGCTGCAGCACCGGGTCAGGCAGGCGGGTGATGAAGGTGTCGCCACACAGCATCAACATCGGCAGCCGATTGGCATGCGCCAGGGCCGCGGATGTCACCAGGTTCGAGGTGCCGGGCCCTGCGGATGCGGTGCAGAACATGAAACGGCGGCGCAGGTGGTACTTTGCGTAGGCCGCGGCGGCAAAGCCCATGCTCTGTTCGTTCTGACCCCGGTAAAGCGGCAGTTCCTCGCGGTGGTCGTTCAATGCCTCGCCCAAGCAGGTCACATTGCCATGACCGAAGATGGCGAAACCGCCGCCGCACAGGCGCATCTCTTCGCCGTCGATCTCGATGAACTGGTTTGCGAGGCGCCCTACGATGGCCTGCGCCAACGTCAGCCGGACCGTTTCAGACTTCGCGTCCATCCGCCTCTCCCACGTCTTTTTTTGGTGCTCGGGTGGCAATAGGCCAGTTTTGCCATTGACCTTGTGTCGCCATTGAGGATACGAAATTTGCAACCGGTTGCAACTTAATTCTCCAGGAATTGACCTGTGCTGTATCAGTGCGGCACAGGCGGGAAGATAATCGGACCCGGCAAGACCGGCAGGGTCAGCCGCGGCAAATGGCAAGGTTGAAATCATGACGATCAGAATCGGCAATGCCCCATGCTCGTGGGGCGTGGAGTTTGCGGACGATGCGCGCAACCCGCCCTGGGAGACCGTCCTCAAGGAGTGCGCCGAAGCCGGCTACAAGGGGATCGAGCTTGGGCCGGTGGGGTACATGCCGGAGGACCCTGACATCCTGGGTGAAGCGCTGGCACGCCACGATCTGGAGCTTATCGGTGGCGTGGTCTACCGACCGTTCCACGACCCGGACGAATGGGATGACGTGCTGGACGGCACTCTGCGCACCTGTAAGGCGCTGAAGGCGCACGGTGCGCGGCAACTGGTGCTGATCGATTCGATCTCTTCCCGGCGCGCGCCGACGGCCGGACGCCCCGACGAGGCAGTGCAGATGGATGCCGCCGAATGGGCCGGCCTGGTCGATCGCATCCGCACGGCCGCGAGAATCGGGGCGGAGGAATACGGCCTGACGGTGGGCATGCATGCCCACGCAGCCGGCTTTGTGGATTTCGAACCCGAACTTGAGCGGATCCTGAACGAGATCGACGAGACGATCCTGAAGATCTGCCTGGACACCGGTCACCACACGTACGCGGGCTACGACCCGGTGGGCTTCGTGAAACGGCATGTTGGAAGGATCTCCTACATGCATTTCAAGGATATCGATCCGAAGGTGAAGGCCGATGTGATCGCCAACCGCACGGATTTCTACGAGGCCTGCGGGCAAGGCATCTTCTGCAACCTCGGCGACGGCGAAGTGGACCTTCCGGCCGTTCGCGACGTGTTGCTGGAGGCGGGTTTCGAGGGCTGGTGTACGGTCGAGCAGGACTGCGACCCCGAAGGCGCGGTCTCGCCGGTCAGTGACGCAACCGCGAACCGGACCTACCTCACCTCGATCGGATTCAACTGAGGGGACCCGACATGGACAAGTTGCGCTGGGGCATGATCGGCGGTGGCGAAGGCAGCCAGATCGGCCCCGCCCATCGACTGGGTTCGGGACTGGACGGTGCTTTCGCGTTCGTCGCGGGGGCCTTGGATCACCGGCCCGACGTGGGGCGTGCTTACGCCCAGCGGCTGGGTATCGCAGCCGACCGCGCCTATGGCGACTGGCGCGAAATGCTTGCGTCGGAAAGCGGGCGCGCCGACAGGATCGATCTTGTGACCGTCGCGACCCCCAACGCGACCCACTTTGAGATCACGGCGGCCTTTCTCGAGGCGGGTTTCAACGTGCTTTGCGAAAAACCCATGACCATGACCGTCGAGGAAGGCGAGCAGATCGTGCGCCTGGCCCGGGAGACCGGCAGCATCTGCGCGGTCAATTACGGCTATTCCGGCTACTCGCTGGTGCGCCACATGCGGGCGATGGTGGCGCGCGGGGAACTGGGCCGGGCCCGCCTGGTGGTGGCCGAGTTCGCCCACGGCCACCACGCCGATGCGGCCGATGCCGACAACCCGCGGGTCCGCTGGCGGTACGACCCGGCGCAGGCCGGCGTCTCCGCCCAGGTTGCCGATGCCGGCATTCACGCCCTCCACCTCGCCTGCTTTGTCACCGGCCAGGAAGTGACCCGGCTTTCCGCCGATTTCGCTTCCTGCATCGAAAGCCGGGCGCTGGAAGACGATGCGATGGTCAATTTCCGGATGGACGGTGGCGCGGTCGGGCGGTTGTGGACCTCGTCGGTCGCGATCGGCAAGCAGCACGGGCTGGCGATCCAGGTCTTCGGCGAGAAAGGCGGCCTGCGCTGGGCCCAGGAACAGCCTAACCAGCTCTACTGGACGCCGCTGGGTGGTCGTACGGAGATCATCGAACGGGGCGAGGCCGGGCTCTCTCCCGAAGCGGACAGGACCAGCCGCCTGACCATCGGCCATGCAGAAGGCATGGCGCTTGCGTTCGCCAACATCTACACCGACCTTGCCGAAGCGATCCGCGCCCGGCAAGAGGGCCGCGCGCCGGACCCGGCAGCCGACCACTATCCTCGTGCCGAGGACGGACTGCGGTCGATGGCCGCCGTCCATGCGGCCGTGGCGTCGGCAGACGATGCAGGGACCTGGGTCGACGCCCGCCCGCCCCTGTTCAGAGAGGCCTGAGCGTTCTCGGCTCGACGATACGGCAGCGGAACAGGCGGATCTCGAGTTCCAGGTCCGGGTCTCAAGGCGGTTCTTCTTAAACCCGTTGCAAAGCGGCCATGGTCGCCGACCACTTCTGGCGGAAGCGCAGGCGCGTCTGTGGAAGCATCGGGGCCCTAATCCGCCGCGTCCGGCTCCAGTGACGGCCGCGGTACGGGCCCGGGTGTCTGCTGTGGGCTTCCTGCTGGCGGGTCCACATCTTGGCATAGGTGCCTTTGTGTTCCAGCAGCGCGGCGTGCTTGCCGCGTTCGACGATGCGGCCTTCGTCCAGGACGATGATCTCGTCCGCGTCGACCACCGTCGACAGGCGGTGGGCGATCACCAGGGTGGTGTGGCCGGCGGACACCTCCTTCAGGCTTTGCTGGATCTCCCGCTCGGTTGCGGTGTCCAGCGCCGAGGTGGCCTCGTCGAACAGCAGGATCTGCGGCCGTTTCAGGATGGTCCGGGCAATCGCAACCCGCTGCTTCTCGCCGCCGGACAGCTTCAGCCCCCGCTCGCCCACCCGGGTGTGATAGCCGTCGGGCAGGCCATGATAAAATCGTGAATCCGTGCATGGCGCGCCGCCTCCTCGATCTCCGCCGGGCTGGCGCCGGGCTGGCCATAGGCGATGCTGTAGAAGATCGTGTCGTTGAACAGGACGGTGTCCTGGGGAACGATGCCGATCGCCCGGCGCACCGATTGCTGGGTCAGGGTCCGGACATCTTGATCGTCGATGGTGATCGTTCCTTCGGTGACGTCGTAGAACCGGAACAGCAGCCGGCTGATCGTGGACTTGCCCGCGCCGGTCGGCCCGACGATCGCCACCGTCTCGCCTGGATGCGCTGTGAAAGAAACGTCCTTCAGAATGGGGCGACGGGGGTCGTAGCCGAAGAAGACCTTGTCGAAACAGACCGTGCCCTTTTGCAGCGCGAGCTCGCCTGCATCGGGCTTGTCGGCCACGTCGGTGCGGATGTCCAGGATTCGGAACATCTTGTCCATGTCCGTCAACGACTGGCGGATCTGGCGGTAAACGAAGCCCAGGAAATTAAGCGGCAGATAGAGCTGGACCAGGTAGGTGTTGACCAGCACGAAGTCGCCCACGGTCATGGTGCCCGAGACGACGCCCATGCCGGCCATCGCCATCAGCGAGACCAGACCCGCGGAAATGATCAAGCCCTGGCCGATGTTCACCGCCGACAGGCTCATGATCGACTTCACCGCGGCGTCCTCGTAACCGCGCATGGCCGAATCGAAGCGCGACGCCTCGTGGGCCTCGTTGTTGAAGTACTCGACCGTTTCGAAATTGAGCAGGCTGTCGATCGCCTTGGTGTTCGCCTCCTCGTCCTTCTGGTTCATGGCGCGCCGGTATTTCAGGCGCCATTCGGTCACCACCAGGGTGTAGGTGATGTAGGTGGCGATGGTGACGAAGGTGACCAGCGCGAACCAGATATCGAACAACCCCCACAAGATGCCGCAGACCAGCAGGATCTCCAGCAGCGTCGGCAGGATGTTGAACAGCATGAAGTTGAGCAGGAACTCGATCCCCTTCACGCCGCGTTCGATCACCCGGCTGAGGCCTCCGGTCTGGCGGTCCAGATGGAAGCGGAGCGACAGGTTGTGCAGGTGCTGGAAGGTGTGCAAAGCGACGGTGCGGATCGCATGCTGACCGACCCGGGCGAACAGGGCGTCGCACAACTCGCCGAAGACCTGGGTCATCAGCCGGGTCAGGCCATAGGCCAGGATCAGCCCGATCGGCAGGGCAAGGACCGCCCCGGTTTCCACGTTTTAAGGGCATCGACCGCTTCCCGGTAGAAGACCGGCACCGCCACATTGGCTAGCTTGGCCGCAACCAGGCAGCCGACCGCCAGCAGGACCCGCACACGCGCAGCTCCGCCCGCGTGCTGGGCCAGAGATAGGGCAGCAGCGTCCGCAGTGTGCCCAACTCATTGCGCGCTCCGCCGGCGTCTGCGAGGTCGGCCTGGTTCTGGCTCATGACGCTTGCGATCCTAAACCCTCAGGTGCTTTCCGCATGTTAACGGGATTTGCCCCGGCCGGTGCGATATTCAAGTATCAGAGCCCGAATCCCGCCTGATACGGCGCCAATCGCCATTGCAACGGCCGGGTCCGGGGATTAGCTTCTGAGCGTTCGCGACGAGGGGCGAGGAGACATGGCGACTAAGAATGTCCTGGTACATCTGGGGGACGATGAGGAGACGGATACCCGGCTCCACGCTGGCGTCAATGTCTGCAAGCATTTCCGGGCCCACCTTATGGCGCTCTACTACCACGAGGTGAAGATCCCCGTGGGTGCGGTCGGGCGCGGCGGCTATCTGGCCGAAAACCAGGAAAAGATCGACAAACACGCGGACGAATTGAAGAAGAAGGTCGCTCGGCTCTGCAAGGCGGCCAAGGTCGACTGGGAATGGGCGCGGTCCGACACCGAACATTTTACCTCCGTCTTCCAATACTCCTCCCTGTCGGACCTGATCATCATCAGCGAGATCACCGTGGAGGACCTGGAAGACCGGATCTTCTACAAGGACGTGGAAGAACTCATCATGCGGGCGGGCGCCCCGTTTCTCGTGCTGCCGCATGGGTTCGACGCGAAGAAGTGGAGCCACCCGAAGAAGGTCATGATCGCCTGGAAGCCCTCCGGCGAGGCCATCCGTGCGGTACGCGACTCCCTGGAGATCATTCAGGCGGCGTCCGAGGTGACCGTCTTCACGGCCGATGTGGACCCGGAACGGCACGATAACCCGGCCGCCGGGATCCTGCGCTATCTGAAGAGCCACGGGATCGACGCGATCTCCGACCACCACATCCAGGATTCGCGGATCGGCGACCAGATCATGAATGTCGCCGAACAGCATGGTGTCGACATGCTCATCATGGGCGCCTACGGCGCCATGGGATTGAAGGAAAAGCTCTTCGGGGGCGCGACCCGTCACATCATGACAAAATGCCCGATCCCGGTGCTGCTATCCCACTAGACCAGAGTTGATTTGCGGCGAAGCACCGAAGCGGTGGCAGCCATACCCTTCGAGACGGCGGCGTTGCCGCCTGCTCAGGGTGAGGATTGTGAAGGCTGTGGGGCAGAATGACCCCTCACCCTGAGGAGCGGCGCGCAGCGCCGCGTCTCGAAGGGTATGGCGGCACGTGGCAGGGTATTTCATGCCTAGGGTGACTGATTGCCGGACGGATTAGCCCTGGTCGGCCGCGATCAGAAGAAGACGAACGTCGTCAGCACGAACAGCGGCGTCAGGATTCCGAACGACCACACCATATAGCCGAAGAAGCTGGGCATCTTGACGCCCCCCTCCTCGGCGATCGACCGGACCATGAAGTTGGGGGCGTTGCCGATATAGGTGTTGGCCCCCATGAAAACGGCACCGGCCGAGATGGCCAGCAAGGTCGCGACCAACGGTCCCATCAGTTCCGTCGCATCGCCGCCCGCGGTGTTGAAGAACACCAGATAGGTCGGCGCATTGTCCAGGAAGCTGGACAACAGGCCGGTCGCCCAGAAATAGACCCAATTGACCGGCGTGCCGTCTTCGGCGGTCACCAGATCGATGATCGGCGCCAGGGCGCCGCTAGTGCCGGCCTTCAGGATGGCGATCGCCGGAATGATGGTGATGAAGATCCCCACGAAGAGCTTGGCCACTTCGAGGATCGGGAACCAGGTGAATCCGTTGGCCCGCCTGCTTTCGATGTCGGTCAGCTTCCAGGACGCAAAGGCGATCGCCACCAGGAGAACGTCGCGCAGGACGTTCTGCAGTTCCACGGTGACGTGATAAACGTCCACGGTGATGCCGGGGCGCCACAGGCCGCTCATCAGGACCGCGCCGATGATGCACAGCAGCAAGGCAAGATTGACCAGGCCCTCAAGCCGCAAGGCGCCGTCCTCGACGTGTTCCTCGGTATCGAACTCGATGTCGATTCCCTCTCGGGCAAACAGCTGAACGTCGATGATGTAGTAGAGAACGAGCAGGATGCCCGAGACCATCAGCATCGGCAGGAACATGTTGGTCGTCGGCCAGAAGAACGACACGCCCTTCAAGAAACCCAGGAACAGCGGCGGGTCGCCAAGCGGCGTCAGGGAACCGCCGATATTGGCGACCAGGAAGATAAAGAACACCATCGTGTGGACCTTGTAGCGGCGCCTGTCGTTGGCCCGCAGCAACGGCCGGATCAACAACATGGCCGCGCCGGTCGTCCCCATCCAACTTGCGATGCAGGTGCCGATGAACAGGATCATGGTGTTGACCAAGGGCGTTCCCCTGAGACTGCCCCGCAGGCGCACACCGCCGGCGACGGTGAACAGCGCCAGCAACAGGATGATGAAGGGGATGTATTCCAGCAGCAGGACGTGCAGCAGTTCGAACAGTGCGAGCTGCCAGCCGAACAGAATGAGGAAGGGCACCAAAAATGACAGCGCCCAGAAGGCGGAAAACTTGCCGAAGTGGTGATGCCACACCGTTGGAAGAGCCAGCGGCATGATGGCGATGTACAACAGGATCCCGGCGAATGGGATGGTCCAAAGAAGGTTGAGGTCTGCGCCGTCCAGGTGTGGCGCGCCCGCACCGGCCGCGGCCGCTGTTGCGGAATAAGACACTGTTGCGACAACGCACAGCGCCGCCGCAACACCCCCCCGCCCGATCAGTTTGACCATGCCTCCCTCTTTTTCTTACCGACCGGATCCACGCGGCGCCGATCACCACCCCCCCCTTGAGTAATATCTATCCGGGCGCCAGGGCAAGACCCGCGTGATAGGCTCATGCCGCAGGCGCATCAAACGGAACGACAGGATGGACCCAGAAGCGCAGGTCGGCGACCACTATACCCACGGCACGCTCTTCGAGGCGATCGCCGATGCCCTGGCCTCGGCCGGCATCGACATTGCCACTGCGACGGTGGACCAGCTCGCCGAACTGGATCATTTCCATGGCCGCGGCCTCTCCGCCACCGAGGAGCTGCTAGGGCGCCTCGAAATCGCCCCGTCCAGTCATGTTCTCGACGTGGGTTGCGGGATCGGTGGGCCTGCACGCTACGTGGCGACTCGGTTCAGCTGCCGGGTCACCGGCATCGACCTGACCGAGGAGTTCTGCACGGTTGCCGGTCGCCTCAATGCGATCGTCGGGCTGGGGGAAAGGATTGCCATCGAGGTCGGTTCAGCCACGGACCTGCCTTTTGCGGATGCCGTGTTCGATGCTGTCTATTCGCAAAATGTCTCGATGAACATCGCCGACAAGGACCGGTTCTATGGCGAGATGTTCCGGGTGATGAAGCCAGGCGGCGTGGCCGCCCTGGCCGAGATCGCAAGGGGCGCCGGGGCCGAACCCGACTACCCGGTGCCCTGGTCGTCGGATGGACGCAACAGCTTCTTGCAAGCGCCCGATGCCGCAAGGGACGCACTCACGCGCGCCGGGTTCGAGATCCGCGCATGGCGCGATCTCACCGAAACCGTGCTCGCCGCCAACAAGGCGCAGCGCGCGCATATCGCCGAACACGGCCCGCCCAGGCTGGGCCCGCACATCCTGATGGGAGACGGCGCTCGCGAAAAGATGCGCAACAGCGCGCGCAACATCGAACAAGGCCGCGTCCGGCCCATCGACATCATCTGCCGCAAGCCGGGCGGAGACTGATCTTCAGTTGTGCGTGACGCTGCGGGCGACGGGGCGTCCGGTGGGGATCCACTTCTGCAGGCGCCGGCCGTCCGGCGTCTTAATCGTGCGGCGCCGGGGCGTGGTGCCCAGTTGCTGGAAGAAGGCCGCCATCAAGGAGAACGGGATTTCCTCGCCCTCGCCCTTGCGAAGGACGCGCCAGACGATTTCATGGGCCTTGACCTCCTGGTTCAGGTGGTCCGTCCCATGGTGGCCGTATCGCAGCCACAGGCGTTCCAGGAAGTTCGCGACTTCGGGCGGCAGGCCGACCGCACGAATATCTGGCCGGCCGGTTTCCATGATGCGGTAGGTGTTCGGTTCGATCGGGCCTGATTGATAGACCTGGAATATCGCCGGCATGAGCTTGCGCCCGTGATAGGCCTGCGCGTAGTGCCCCTGGGAGAGGTACAACAGCCGCTGCAGCTTTTGCGGCTGCAGGTACACGTCCTCGGACCGCGCCTTGTCCATGAACCAGAACGCGACATCAAGGACAGTCTCGACCGCCGTTGTGGTCATTTGAAGTCCTCCTACCGAACATGGCCATCCTAATCCGGTTATCCCTAATCGGGCGTTAACGATTGGCAGCCCGCGGATTCGCGGGGTTTCTGCGGTTGCGTGGCGGGCCGTCGCCGCCGCCGAACCGCTGGAGACACCACGGCCAGGCTCGGGTCCCGAGGTTGCCTTGTCCCCATCCGCGCACTAGCTTGTGCGCAAGGAAAAACACACAGGCAAAGTGGGGTTGTTTTCGATGGACATGACGGGTGAATACAGGATCGCGGCGTCGCGCCAGGCCGTTTGGGACGCGTTGAATGATCCGGACGTTTTGAAGGCAGCGATCCCGGGCTGCCAGACCCTAGAGAAGACGTCGGACACGGGCTTCTCAGCCACCGTCCAGGCAAAGGTCGGGCCGGTGAAGGCCAACTTCAGCGGCGAAGTCTCGCTGTCCGATATCGATCCGCCGAACGGCTACACCATCACCGGCGAGGGCAAGGGCGGCCCAGCCGGCTTTGCCAAAGGCGGTGCCAAGGTCGCGTTGGAAGAGGACGGCGACGCGACACTGCTGAAATACACCGTGCATGCGACGGTCGGTGGCAAGCTTGCGCAGATCGGATCGCGGCTGATCGATTCCACGGCAAAGAAAATGGCCAACGATTTCTTCGGGAAATTTGCGGACCAGGTCGGTGGCCCGGCAGCCGAAGCGCCGCCGGCAGCAGCCGCAGCCGATGAAGCAGCGCCCACGCCGACGGAGGCCGCCGTGCAGGCGACCGAAGCCGTCGCCGAGCAACGCAAAGGTCTGCGTCCGCTCACCTGGATCATCCTGATCGTCGCCATCGTTGCAGTGCTTCTGATCCTCGCCGGCCAGTAGGCAAGACCGCACAGCCAGTGGATTCGGGCGGGCATGCCGTGGTGCGGCATGCTCGACCTTGACCTGTGCGGTGGCACGTCCCAAACTTGCGCCAGCGATATCGTAAAGTCGTGAGACGGCCCCAACTCCCGCAACCGCGTTCCGCGCCAGCCGGGCAATCAAGAGCCGTCAAAGGATAGGGGTTACAACCAATTATTAGGGAGGACAGGTATGCCCACCGTTTCCATGACGGTAAACGGCAAGTCCGTTTCGGGTGACGTCGAACCGCGCACCCTTCTCGTCCAGTTCCTGCGAGACACACTTGGCATGACCGGCACGCATGTGGGCTGTGACACCAGCCAGTGCGGCGCCTGTTGCGTCATGGTGAACGGTGACTCGGCGAAGAGCTGCACCATGCTCGCGGTTCAGGCCGACGGCGCCGATGTGACGACCATTGAAGGTCTTGCACACAACGGCACCCTGCATCCGATGCAAGAGGCCTTTCGCGACAATCACGGCCTGCAGTGCGGTTTCTGCACGCCGGGCATGGTGATCAGTGCCATCGATCTGCTTCAGAAGAACAGCGATCCTTCCGAGACGGAGATCCGCGAGTGGCTGGAAGGCAACATCTGTCGCTGCACCGGCTACCACAACATCGTCAAGGCCATCCAGCAGGCCGCGACCACCATGCGCGGCTGACCGCGTCGATTCTGAGGGAGGAGACATCATGAGCGAGACCGGAATCGGCGCCTCGGTAAAACGCGTCGAAGACCAGCGGTTCCTGACCGGCAAGGGCAACTACACCGAAGACATCAACCGTCCGGGCCAGACTTACGCCCACATCGTGCGCAGCCCACATGCGCATGCGCGGATCACGTCGATCGACACCAGCGCGGCGGAAAGCGCGCCCGGCGTGGTCGCCGTCTTCACCGGCAAGGATGTTGCCGAGGCCGGCATTGGCGGCCTGCCCTGCGGCTGGCTGATCACGTCCAAGGACGGCAACCCGATGCAAGAGCCCCCGCACCCGATCCTGGTGGCGGACAAGGTGCGCCACGTGGGCGATCAGGTCGCCCTGGTCGTGGCCGAGACGAAAGCCGAAGCACGCGATGCGGCGGAGAAGATCGAGGTTGACTACGAAGTCCTCCCGGCGGTCCTGGACATGGCGGCCGCGGCTGAGGCGTCCAGCGCCAAGGTGCACGACGACACCACGGGCAACGTCTGCTACGACTGGGAACTGGGCGATGCCGCCGGCGTCGATGCGGCGTTCCAGTCGGCAGCGCACGTCACCTCGATTGACATCACCAACAACCGCCTGATCCCGAACGCCATGGAACCGCGCGCGGCAATTGGCGACTACGATCGGGCAACCGGCGAACACACGCTGGTGACAACGTCCCAGAACCCGCATGTGATCCGTCTGTTGATGGGCGCCTTCGTGCTGCAGATTCCCGAGCACAAGCTTCGGGTCGTCGCCCCGGACGTGGGTGGCGGTTTCGGCTCGAAGATCTTCCACTATGCCGAAGAGGCCCTGGTCACCTGGGTGGCCGGCAAGGTGGAACGGCCGATCAAGTGGGTCGCAGAGCGGTCCGAATCCTTCATCACCGACGCCCATGGCCGCGACCACGTCACCCATGCCGAACTGGCAATGGATGCGGATGGCAAATTCCTGGCGTTGCGCGTCTCCACGATGGCCAACATGGGTGCCTACCTGTCGACCTTCGCGTCGTCGGTTCCCACCTATCTCTACGCCACGCTGCTGGCGGGCGTGTACACGACGCCGGTCATCTACGCCAACGTGAAGGCGCTGTTCACCAACACCGTGCCGGTCGACGCCTATCGCGGCGCCGGACGGCCGGAATGCTCCTATCTTCTGGAGCGCCTGGTGGACAAGGCAGCGCGCGAGATGAAGGTGGATCCGGTGGAGTTCCGCAAGAAAAACATGATCCAGGCGGATCAGTTCCCCTACCAGACACCTGTCGCGCTGCAATACGACGTCGGCAACTACCCGGCGGTGTTCGATCAGTGTCTGGAGGCATCCGACTATGCGGGCTTTGCCGGCCGCAAGACGGAATCCGAAGCACGCGGCAAGCTGCGCGGGATCGGCATCTCGACCTTTATCGAAGCCTGCGGCATCGCCCCCTCGGCGGTCGCCGGCGCCTTGGGCGCCCGTGCCGGCCTCTATGAATCGGCTCAGGTCCGGGTCCATCCGACCGGCTCGGTCACCGTGTTCACCGGCACGCACAGCCATGGCCAGGGTCACGAAACCACCTTCGCGCAGCTCGTCTCCGACCGGCTGGGCGTGCCCTTCGAGGAGATCGAGATCAGCCACGGCGATACCGACAAGGTCCAGTTCGGGATGGGAACCTACGGGTCCCGCTCACTGGCGGTCGGCGGCTCGGCGATCCACAAGGCATGCGAAAAGATCGTCGACAAGGCCACCAAGATCGCGGCGCACATGATGGAGGCCTCGGAGGCGGACGTCGAATTCAAAGACGGCACCTTCACGGTTGCCGGCACCGACAAGTCGCTGGCCTTCGGCGAGGTCGCGTTGCAGGCCTATGTGCCGCACAACTATCCCATCGAGACCCTGGAACCGGGGTTGGACGAGAATGCGTTCTACGATCCGCTCAACTTCAGCTACCCGATGGGTTGCCACATCTGCGAAGTGGAGGTGGACCCGGACACAGGCGTCGTTGAGGTCGCCAAGTTCACGGTGGTGGACGATGTGGGCAAGGTCATCAACCCGATGATTTGCGACGGCCAGGTTCATGGCGGCGTGGCCCAGGGCATTGGCCAGGCGCTGCTGGAAGGCTGCGTCTATGACGATGACGGCCAGCTGCTGACCGGCTCCTACATGGACTACACCATGCCCCGGGCCGACGACATTCCGACCTTCTCGGTCGGCAATCTGGAAGTCCTGGGCGCCATGAACCCGCTGGAGGTGAAGGGTGTCGGCGAAGTGGGGGCCATCGGGTCACCGCCCGCGGTGATCAACGCCGTGGTGAACGCGCTGGAGCCCCTGGGTGTCGAAGACATCACCATGCCGGCAACACCAGGACGGGTCTGGCAGGCGATCCAGGATTCAAAACAGCTGCAAGCGGCTGAATAAGGGAGGCTACGGACCATGTACGAGTTCAATTATCACAAGCCGGGTTCGGTCTCCGAAGCCGCGGCGGCGGTCAAGGGCGCGTCTGACGGCGCGCTGTTGGCAGGCGGGCAAACGATCCTGCCGACGATGAAACAGCGGCTCGCCTCGCCGTCCGACGTTGTGGATCTGGGCGGCATTGCCGATCTCAAAGGGATCTCCGTCGACGGCAGCAACGTCGTCATCGGTGCGATGACCCGGCATGCCGACGTTGCCGGGTCGGCCGAGGTCGCGGGCGCCATTCCGGCGCTGGCGGCGCTTGCCGAAGGCATCGGCGATCCCCAGGTCCGCAACCGCGGCACCATCGGGGGTTCAATCGCAAACAACGATCCGGCGGCCGACTATCCGGCGGCCTGCCTGGGCCTTGGGGCGACCATCGTCACCGATTCCCGTGAGATCGCTGCCGACGACTTCTTGACCGGCATGTTCGAAACCGCGCTTCAGGAGGGTGAGATCATCACCGCGGTGCGGTTCCCGGTGCCAGAGGCGGCGGCCTATATGAAGTTCCCCAACCCGGCCTCGCGTTATGCGCTGGTCGGCGTGATGGTGGCCCGGACCGGCGGCGGCGTGCGTGTCGCGGTGACCGGCGCCGGCGCCGACGGAGTGTTCCGGGCGACGGAGTTGGAATCGGCACTGTCCGGCAACTTCACCGACGGCGCACTGGACGGCGTCGCAGTCGCACCCGACGGCCTGAACACCGACATCCACGCCAGCGCCGAATACCGGGCGCATCTTGTCGGCGTGATGGCGAAACGGGCGGTCGCCGCGGCCGGCTGATCCGCGGGCAAACGACTTGAGCGTTCGGCGGCGCCCCCATGTCCTTGGGGGCGCCGCCGGGCTTTTTGGCATACAAGTCAAGCCACTCCGCCCTATGTCTAAAGCATGCCACCGCCGCTTGCCGTGTGTTAGTGTGCGGCCCCGCCGTAGAACCGTATGAAGAACAACGATGACCGCTCAACTGCCCCAGAACGTTGACGAGACCCTCACGCTGCTGTCCCAGGGCGACTATGTCGCCGACCGCAGCCTGGCCACAGCGCTCTATCTGTCGCTCAGCCTGAACCGCCCCCTGTTCCTTGAGGGCGAGGCCGGGGTCGGCAAGACCGAGATCGCCAAGGTGCTGGCCGCCACCCTGGGCCGCCGGCTGATCCGGCTGCAATGCTACGAGGGGCTGGACGTGGCCAGCGCCGTCTATGAATGGAACTATGCCCGCCAGATGGTGGAGATCCGCCTTTCAGAGGCGGCGCACGACCGCGACCGGGAGCAGCTGGAACACGACCTGTTCTCCGAAAAGTTCCTGATCAAGCGGCCGCTGCTGCAGGCGCTGGAGCCCAGCATGGACGGCCCGCCGGTCCTCTTGATCGACGAGCTCGACCGCACCGACGAACCGTTCGAGGCCTTTCTGCTGGAGGTCCTGTCCGACTTCCAGGTCACGATTCCGGAGATGGGGACGGTGCATGCCGATCGCCCGCCCCTGGTGGTGATCACCTCGAACCGGACCCGCGAGATCCACGACGCCATCAAGCGTCGATGCTTCTACTACTGGGTCGATTACCCCGATGCGGAGCGTGAGGGCCAGATCCTGACGGTCAAGGCGCCGAAGACGCCCGCGGCGCTGAGCACGGAAATCGTCGCCTTCGTCCAGAAAGTGCGCACGCTTGACCTGTTCAAGAACCCCGGCGTCGCCGAGACCATCGACTGGGCCCTGGCACTCACCCAGCTTGACGCGTTGAGTCTGGATCCCGACACCATCAACGACACCCTGGGCACCTTGCTCAAATACCAGGACGACATCGCCCGGGTCGAAGGCTCGGAAGCGTCGCGGATCCTCAAAGAGGTCAAGGCAGAATTGGGGACGGCGCAGGCCGGCGCGGCGTGACCGACCGCCCTCACCTGAACCGACCGGAACTGGCCGCCAACGACCCCGCCGGCGGTCGCATGGCCGATAACATCATGCACTTCGCCCGCGTGCTGCGCCGGGCGGGCCTTCCCGTCGGGCCGGGCACGGTGCTGGAGGCGTTGCGCGCGGTCGAGGCGGTGGGATTCGAGCATCGCATGGACTTCTACTGGGCGATGCATGCGGTGTTCGTGAACCGCCGGGACCAGCGCCCGATCTTCGACCAGGCCTTTCACGTCTTCTGGAAGAACCCCAACCTGCTGGAGCGGGTGATGGCCCTGATGCTGCCGTCCTTCCAGGCACCCGGCGGCCCCGACCAGGACCAAGCGGAACTGTCCCGGCTAGTGGCTGAGGCACTGCAGCGCGAGGCCGAGCCCGAGGGATCCGGAGGCGAGGAGCCGGGCGAGCAGGAGATCGAGATCGACATGGCGTTGACCTTCTCGAAGGAGGAGGTGCTGCGTGCCAAGGATTTCGAGGACATGTCCGGCGAGGAACTGGACCAGGCCCGGCAGATGATCCGCAAGCTGAGGCTGCCGATCATGGAACTGCCGACCCGGCGGTTCGCGGCACACCCGTCCGGCCCGCGCGCCGACATGCGCGCCACGCTGAGGGCTTCGGCGCGCCAGGGTGCCGACATGATCTTTCTGAAACGCAAGAAACGCCGGACCCGGCACCCGCCCCTGGTGGTGATCTGCGACATCTCCGGGTCGATGGACCGCTATGCACGGATGCTGCTGCATTTCCTGCACGCGATCACCAACGACCGGGACCGGGTATTTACCTTCCTGTTCGGGACCCGGCTGACCAATGTCACGCGGTACCTTCGCGCACGCGATCCGGACATCGCGCTGGACAGCATCGCCGAGGCGGTGGAGGACTGGGCCGGCGGCACCCGGATCGGCGGCTGTTTGGAGGATTTCAACCGGTTCTGGGGACGCCGCGTGCTGACCCAGGGAGCGGTGGTGCTGTTGATCACCGACGGCCTGGACCGCGAAGGCGCCCAGGGACTGTCCGTCCAGATGGAGCGCCTGCAGAAGTCGTGCCGGCGAATGATCTGGCTGAATCCCCTGCTGCGCTACGACGCATTCGAGCCGAAAGCACAGGGCGCGCGGGCGATCATGCCGTTTGTCGACGAGTTCAGGCCGGTGCACAATCTTGAAAGCCTGCAACAGCTGGCCGATGTGTTGGGCGAACCCAACCTGGACCACGAGCTTGAAATGCGACAATGGCGGGAGCGCGCGGCATGAGCGACAGCGGAAACTGGGACCACGACGACGTGCTGGGTCAGGCGGCCCGGTGGCGGGCCCAAGGCAAGGACGTTGCCTTGGCGACCGTGGTCACGACCTGGGGATCGTCTCCGCGACCGGTCGGAAGCCAGCTTGCCGTGACAGCGGATAACGCGTTCATCGGCTCGGTTTCGGGCGGCTGCATCGAAGGCACGGTGGTGCACGAGGCCAAGTCCGTCATGGCATCGGGCGAGCCCAAGCTGCTGGACTTCGGGATCAGTGACGAGATGGCCTGGGAGGTCGGGCTCGCCTGCGGCGGCAAGGTCCAGGTCTTTGTCGAGAAGGTGGAATGAAAAGCCAGACCCTGGACCGGATCCTGGCGGCACGCGACGGCAAGAGCCCGGCAGCCCTTGTGACCGACCTGCAAAGCGGGGCACAGAGCCTGCTGGTGGACGGCGTTCTGGTCGAGGGCGATGCTTTGCCAGACGTTGTGCTAGAGGCCGTGTCCGACGCCCTGCGGAAGGACAAGGGGCGGATTGAGGAAGGCGCAGGCGGCCGCCGTTTCATTCAGGTCTTCAACCCGCCCAAACGGATGATCGTGGTCGGTGCGGTGCACATTTCCCAGCCGCTGGTCCAGATGGCGTCGTTGGCGGGGTATGACGTGACGCTGGTCGACCCGCGCGGAGCCTGGGCGACAGACGCCCGGTTCCCGGAGACGCATATCGACCGCCGCTGGCCTGACGAGGCCCTTGAGGACCTGGCCCCCGATACCCGGACCGCGGTGATCACGCTGACCCACGACCCAAAGCTGGACGATCCGGCGCTGGCCGTTGCCCTGAAGGGCCCCGCGTTCTACATCGGCGCCCTGGGCAGCACCCGGACCCATGCGAAACGGGTCGACCGGCTGACGGCAGAAGGTTTCGAAGAAGCCGAAATCGGACGCATTCGCGGGCCGATCGGGCTTGCCATCGGCGCCGTCTCGCCCGCCGAGATTGCCATCTCCATCATGGCCGAGGTCACCCGGCACCTGCATGCGGTGGAACCCGCCTGACGCGCCGCCCATGAAGTTCGGCGACATCGAGATATCCGAGGCCGAAGGCGCAATCCTTGCGCATGGCACCCAGGCCGGCGACGCGCGTTTCAAGAAGGGACGCGTGCTGACGGCGGCCGATGTTGCGGCGCTGCGGCAGGCAGGCGTCCGGCAGGTGGTGGCCGCAAAGCTGGAACCCGACGACGTAGACGAAGACACGGCCGCGACCCGGGTCGCCGATGCCATCCGCGGGCCGGGCCTGGACGCGACCGCCGCCTTTACGGGCCGGGTCAACCTGGTTGCGACGAAGGCGGGCATCGTGGAGCTGGACCCGGATGCGCTGGATACCCTCAACCTGATCGACGAGGCGATGACGGTGGCCACCGTTCCCGGGTTCGAGGCGGTCAAACCGCGCCAGATGGTGGCGACCATCAAGGTGATCCCCTTTGCCGTCGCCGAGACTGCTGTTGCGGCCTGTGAAACCGCGGCCCGAAAGACCACCCCCCTGGTCTCGGTCCGACCGTTCCAACCCAAGTCGGTCGCCTTCATCCAGACCAGGCTGCCCGGCACCAAGGAGACGGTCCTGGACAAGACCGTCACCGTGATGCAGGCGCGGCTCGACGCGCTGGGCTCCAAATTGGCGGGAGAGGAACGCTGCCCGCACGAGACGGCGGCCCTGACCGCAGCGATCGAACAATCCAGGGACCAGGACATGGTCCTGATCGCCGGCGCCTCTGCGATCACCGACCGCCGCGACGTGATCCCCGCGGCCATCGAGGCGGCGGGCGGTTCGGTCGACCATTTCGGCATGCCGGTGGACCCGGGCAACCTGATGCTGATGGGGCATATCGGCGATACGCCGGTGATCGGGTTGCCGGGCTGCGTGCGCTCGCCCAAACTCAACGGGTTCGACTGGGTCCTGCAGCGGTTGTGCGCCAATGTGAGGATCGATCCGCGGGACATCATGCGGATGGGCCCCGGCGGTCTCTTGAAGGAGATCCCCAGCCGCCCCCTGCCCCGTGCCGAGGCCGGTCGCGACCGGTCGACCCGCGAAGAGCCGCCCGCCGTGCCGCGGATCGGGACATTGGTTCTGGCGGCTGGCCAGTCCCGGCGCATGGGCGCCACCAACAAGCTGACCGCGGAAATCGACGGTGTGCCCATGGTCAAGCAGGTCTGCGAGGCCGCTCTGGCCTCGAAGTCCGAGGGATTGATCGTGGTCACTGGTCACGAGCGCAACACGGTGCGCCAGGCGCTGAGCGCGGTCGACGCCACCTTCGTTCACAACCCGGCCTATGCGGACGGCCTCAGTGCCTCGCTGTGTGCCGGCCTGGGCGCGGTGCCGGAGAGTTGGGACGGTGTGGTGGTGTGCCTGGGCGATATGCCACGGGTGACCCCGAAAGACCTGAACCGGCTGATCGCGGCGTTCAACCCGGTCGAAGGCCGCGCCATCTGCGTGCCGACCCACCACGGCAAACGGGGCAACCCGGTTCTGTGGGGACGTCAGTTCTTCGACGAGATCCGTGCTGTGGCCGGCGATGTGGGCGCCCGCCACCTGATCGGCGCCTATCCAGAAGCGGTGTGCGAGGTGGAGATGCCTTCCGACGCCGTGCTGCACGACATCGACACGCCGGACGCCCTGGCCCGCGCCAAGGGCTAGGACGCACGGACGGCGCGACGCAGCGCCGCCCGGGCCAGAAGGCGCGTGGAATCGAGCGTTGGAAGCGGCGCATTCGAATCGTCGATGATCAGCGGGATTTCGGTACAGCCCAGGATCGCGGCGTCGCAGCCGTTCTGCTTCAGGCGGGCCAGGATCCGCTGAAACGCGGCGATCGCTTCGGGTTTGAAGATACCCTTGACCAGTTCCTCCATGATGATGCGGTCAATCAGATCGCATTCTTCCGCTTCCGGCCGCATGCATTCCAGGCCATGGGCGGCCAGCGCCTTGGGATAGACGTCGCTGTCCAGCAGCCAGCGCGTCCCGGTCAGCGCCAGGCATCGGTAACCGCGCTCGGCGGCCTCCTGGGCCACGGCCTCGGCGATATGCAGCCAGGGCAGCGGCGATTGCGGCGCGACGAGATCAAATGCCTGATGGATGGTGTTGTCGGGACAGACGAGGAAGTCTGCGCCGATACCGGCAAGTTTGCGGGCGGAACCGAGCATCAGGGCCGCGACCCCTTCCATGTCGCCGCACCGCAGGCACCCGACATAATCCGCCAGCGACGGCGTATGCATCGTCACTTCGGGATGGGCGTCAGGTCCCAGCAGCGCCGGGCCTTCGGCGCAGATCGTGCGATAGCACAACGCTGCGCCCTCGGCTGAACAGGCGACGATGCCGATATGCTGGGTCATGGCAGCCAGGCGGTTGCTTTGCGGATGGCCAATGCTAGCGTGAAATTGCGCATTGGCGAACCGCCCGATTGGCCCGCGGGCCGCTCTGCACTACACTTGCCCGTATGCATAGGATCGCAACGCCCCTCATGGCCGGTCTCGCGGCGCTGGTCGCCCTCGTCGCCGCTCCCCACCAGACGCTGGCACAAGCGCCTGATGTCACCACATATCAGGACTGGTCGGTTGAATGCCTGACCCAGGCAGGTACCGGGGCGAAGTCCTGCGAGATGAGGCAGAGCGTCTTCGCGGACGAGGCCGCACCCAACGCGCCCTGCTGGTGGTGGTCGACTCCCCTCGGCCGGTCGGCGATCCCGGCATGCTGCTGCTGCTGCCGCTCGGCATCTCGATGCCGCCGGGTGTGTTCCTTCAGATAGACCAGGGCGAACCGCAACCGGTCCCGGTGGAACGCTGCGAACCCGATGGCTGTGTGATCGAACTGCTGCTCTCGCAGGCCTACCTGGACGTTCTGAAGGCGGGGTCGCAGGCGTCGGTCCATGCGCACGACCGTTCACGCAGACGCTTCGTGATCACCTTCTCACTGTTGGGTTTCACCGCAGCGCTCGACTCGCTCACGCCCGGCTAGCGGACTAGCCGCCGGACGGGTGCAGCCGGCGTTGGAGGAAGTCCATCACACCTTCCATCAGCCCCTGGGTGTGCAGGTCGTCGTGGGCACCGCCGGGAAAATGCAGGAACTCCTTCGGTTCTGTCGCGGCATCGAACAGCTTTCTGCCGTAGCGCATGGGGATCACGCGGTCGCCGTCGCCGTGCAGAACCAGCAACGGAACGTTAATCCTGTCGATCCAGCGCATCGAATCGAAACGGTCCAGCACCAGCCAGCGTGCGGGCACATACCAGTAGTGGCCCTGCGCCACCTCGGCCACCGAGGAATACGGCGCCTCCAGGACAACGGCCCCGACCGGCCGTCGCGCGGCAAGCTGCACCGCGACACCCGATCCCAGCGATTCGCCGCAGAGAACCAGGCGCTCGGGATCCGCGCACGTCTGGTCAAGGGCAAAATCTAACGCAGCCTTGCCGTCCAGCAGCAGCGCCTCTTCGCTGGGTTTTCCGCCGGCCCCGGCATTGTACCGCCAGGTCAGCAGCAGAAGGCCATAGCCTGCGTCGAGATACGGCGCCGTCTTGTCCACGCGGTCGCCGAGATGGCCGGCATTGCCGTGGAAATACACGATAATCGGTTTGGTCTCGTCGGCCGGGGCCCGCCACCAGGCATAGACCTTCAGGCCGTCGTCGGTGGTCAGGCGCACGGCTTCCATGCGTGGCGCGCCCCATCGGACCGGGTCCGGCACCGTCTGGTCCGGATGGTACATCATGGCCCGCTGCAGCACGTAGAGCAGCAGCACAAGCATCGCGTAGAAACCCGCGATGCCGCCGACCCAGTTGATCATCGTGCCGCCGATCGCCATGCCAGCCTTTCCGGTTTTCCGCGGTTCCGATTGCCGCCACAGGGGACACTAGGTCCAAGAACCACGTCAGGATCAAGACTACATTTACAAACTTAGCGCCAAATTAAGCCATGGACAGTCCGCATCAGCCCACTGTCGACATCACCCCGGCCGTTGTTGCACCCTGGTTGTCCCCGATCGCCAACCGAACGGACATCGTGCCATGACAGACATATCCCGCGAGGAAATCCGGGCGCACCTTTCCGCCGTGGAGGCACAGGTTCGTGCGGCCCTGCGCATCGTCGCATCGGAATCGAAATCTGTGCAGCAGGCGAATAACACACTGCGGGCGGATCTTTCCGCCGCCCTGGTCCGGCTTCAGTCGGACCTCTCCGCCGCGACCCAAGGCCTGGATTCCAAGGTAGACGAACTGGCAACCGAGGTCCGGGCCCTGGCAACGCAGCGGCGCTGGCTGGTGACCATTCTGTGCCTGATCCTGCTGTTGTTCGGCATCGTGGTCGGCCTGCTGTCCGGCGCAGGGTGGTATCTGATCCGTGAGGGCGTCTTTGCCGCTGGTGCCCTGCCCCGGCGGTTTCCTGGCTGCCGAAGCTTCTGGGAGCCGCCTGAGCGGCCTAAAGGGCGATCACCTTGCAGTACTGGCCGCGCTTGCTCAGGGCACGGCACCTAGCAACGGCGTTGGCCCGGTCCCGGATCGGTCCCGCCATCAAACGATAGAAGACCCCTTTCTCTCCCAGGTCTACCCGCTTCACCACCGGGTCGAACGCGCCGAGTTCATTGCCATACCGTTGCTTCAAAGCCCGCCAGCCCGGATCGACGTTGGACTGGTTCTTGTAAGACGCGATATGCAAGCCGTATCCGCCGGCGCCGCTCGGCAGGGCGGAAACCGCAACGGAAGCACGCGCCGCAGGCTTCTTGCCAGCCGGGGTTTGCGGCGGCTGGACCGACACGACCTCCATGTCCCGCTGCTCGGGCCGTGCCGTCGCCATCGGGTTGGGGACCTGAACCTCGGGGACGGGGTCGGCTTCCGGCGTCGGCATGGGTGGCAGGGGCTTTTTTGGTTCGGCCTCGGCACTGATCACGGTCTCTCCCGCCGGGTCGGTCCCGATCACCAGTGTGCTGGCCCTTGCCTTGGTGAAGGAGACAAGCTGGCGTGACCGCGGCGGGGCGTCGGCGCGTTCACGCGTGGTCGAAACAACCCAGTGACCCAGGTCCGGCGCGTAGGAGAACCGGTTTTCATCCACGCCTGCGCGGGTGCAGATCACATCGAATGTGGCAAAGTTGCCGGCCGGGACCTCGATCTGCCGCACGCCGGTCACTTCACAGGCCCAGTCCGCTTCCCATGCATAGGGCGGCCGGTCCATGCTGACAGTAGACTTGAAGGTCGTCCTGGAGCCCACCTCAAGTGGGAAGAGTTTACCCTGCACATTGCTGATCAGGCGTTTCCCGCTGCCCTGGGTTTCGCTTGTCCACTCCAGCGCCGGCAGCAATGGGTTCATGTCGGTCACCTGCGCGTCGCCGGCATCGCTTTCCCACTGGGCGCGCCCGTTCTCTATCGCAACCACCTTCCAGGAGACGTCGGGATTGTCGAACTGAAACGTATCCCCGACCTCGAAGCCCGGCGGCGCATCCAGGCCCACGGCCGGCATGCGGACGCCGTCCACCTCGGACTCCGGGCCGGCTGCACAGCCCGCCGCAAAAATGCCCAGCAAGAGGACCGAATGCCGTGCTGCGGTCTTGGGCCTTTCCATCACTCCACACTCCCGCCGGCCAATGCGGTTGACTGTCATTCACGCAAAGCACGCGATAGGTGCACTGTCTTACCGCGGCGGTCAAGGCTCAGAAGGTAGGGTGATTCCCTCCCACGGTCGCCCGCGATCTTTGTGCATGATCGCGCCGGCCTCAGGGCAACAGGCGTTGCGGTACCTCCAATCCGGCTTCACGGTAAAACTTCACGGCGCCCGGATGCGGCGGCAGCGGCACGCCGCGCAGCGCGCGGTCGACTGACATCGCCTTGGTGGCGGGGTGTATTCCTTGCAGGAAATCAATATGTTCGTACATGGTCTTCACAATGCGATAAACCGGATCCGCGTCCACATCTGCGCGGGCGATCAGCACATTGCGCTGTGCCATGGACGGTATCGGCCTGGACTGACCGGGATAGGTCCCGACAGGGATCTCGTGCCGCGACCACAAACCAAGCCCGGCATCGGCGGCCTGCAGCTGCGCATCGGTGATCCCGAGAAGCGCCACTTGCTGGTCTTCGGGTGCAAGAAGCTGCGTGACCGCGGTGACCGGCAACCCACCGGGCATGGCGGCGCCTTCGATTCGCCCGCGCAGCAATGCAGTCGCGCCGTCCGCATATTGCAAGCCGGTATTCCGGAAGTCGGTGTCAGGGTCGAGCCCCTGGCCCCGGAGAACCTGCCTTGTCGACGCCAGCACGCCGGACCCCTCCGCACCGATGGAAACCGGTTGTCCCTTCAGGGCGAGGAAATCCCGCAAATCGCCGGTCTTGCGACGGTCGCGCCTGACCAGGAAATGCTCGACATCGGGCCACAGCGCGGAGACCGACCGCAATCCAGCCGCAGGGCCGACGCCGGCGAACGGCCCCTGCCCCTTGGCGGCCAAGGTGCCTACGATGCCCAGGACGATCGCGAACTGCGCCTTGTTGGCGCGCAACATGCCGATATTTGCAATCGAACCGGCGGAAATCCGTGCCGACAGGTCGATTCCATGATCGGCCAGCAGCTTCGCCTTGACCAATGTCGAGAGTGCGACGCCGACCGGATAGTACGTGCCGCCGCGGGTCGCCGTGGCCAGGGTGTAGCTCCGGCGGTCCGCCGCCAGTGCGGGGATTGCCAGCCCGCCGCTAGCCGCGACCGCCGCTCCCGACAGTATACCCTTCAGGACCTGACGCCTTGCCCTGGTCATTAGCCCTTATCCCCCTTCGTCCCGGCCAAGGATGCCCCCAAGGGCCGGGCTGCCTGCCTTGACGTGGGTTGACATCCGACCCACGTCTTAATGTATACGCCGCACTAATGATCTGAAAAGAAACAACAAACTAGACCCCAAACGACGTTCCGGATTGCGAAATCAATCCTTTAGCGGTTGCGCCCGGCGGCGCGAGGGTTACTATGCCCGCTGAGCGCGGTTCATCCGACAGCTTCTGACAATAAACAAGGACCTCAAGAAGCCTTTATCACCCCAGGGAGGTATCACATGCATCATCGTTCCAAACTCCTCGTCGGCGCCGCCATCGTTGCATTTAGTGCAACGGCGGCACAGGCAAAGGTCGAGGGCGACACCATCATCCTCGGGTCGGCAATCTCGCTGACCGGCAAGTACTCGACCAACGGCGAGCACGCGAAGAACGGCTACGAGTTTGCTGTCCAGAAGATCAGCGACGCCGGCGGCGTGAAGGTCGGCGGCAAGAGCTACAAGCTGAAGGTCGTCTATTACGACGACGAGTCTCGACGCCTGCCCGCGGCGCCCAGCTGGCCGAGCGCCTGATCAGCCAGGACGGCGTCCAATACATGCTTGGCCCATACAGCTCGGGCCTGACAAAGGCGATTGCGCCGGTCACTGAGAAGTATCAGATCCCGATGGTCGAGGCCGAAGGCTCCTCGCGTTAGCTGTTCACCCAGGGTTACAAGTACCTGTTCGCGGTACTGTCCACCTCCGAGCAGTATCTTGCGAGCGCGGTCGATCTGGCGGCCGAGGTCGCCAAGAAGCAGGGCAAGGACCCCTCGTCGGTTCGGGTCGCCACGGCATTCGAGAACGACCCCTTCTCGCTTGACGTTCGTGCCGGCGTCGTGGCCGACGCCGAGAAACACGGCATGCAGATTGTCATCGACGACAAGCTGCCGCGCGACCTGTCGGACATGAGCCCGACCCTGAAAAAGGTGAAGGCGCTGAAGCCGGATCTGCTGGTTGTTTCCGGGCATTCCAAGGGCGCTGCCACCGCGGCCCGGCAAATCGGCGAGGAACGGATCAACGTGCCGATGATCGCGATCACCCACTGCGAGGCGGCGGACATCACCGGCAAGTTCGGCGCAACGCCGAACGGATTCCTGTGCCCGACCCAGTGGTCCTAAACGCTTTCCTACCAGGACGATCTCTTCGGCACCGCCGCGGAGTACTAAATGGAGTTCAAGGCAGCCTTCCCGGCTTACGCCGAGAAGCTGGTCCCCTATCAGACCGCCCAGGCGAGCGCGGCCGTTTATGTCTTCAAGGACGCCTTCGAGCGGGCGAACTCCTTCGACAAGGACAAGCTGCGCGATGCCATCTCGGCGACGGACCTCCAGACCTTCTACGGCAACATCAAGCTCTCCGAGGCCGGCAACAACGTCGCCAAGCCGATGGTTCTACGGCAGATCCAAAGCGGCAAGTACAACGTCGTTGCGCCGTCTGAATTCGCGTCGCACGAACTGCAGTGGCCGCGTGAAGTGCCGACGAACTGAGGTTCATCAACGCGAACGCAAAACGGGAGCCGGCCGGCCAATCGAATCCGGGCCGGCTCCCTGCGCTTCGCGTTTGGCGATCACCTGTGTCTTGTTTCAGATATCTATTGATTGAGGATCCCGCGTATGTCGCAGATCCTGGGTAACCTCTCCATCCTGGTCGAGGCGCCTGTCTTCAACCTTGCGCTCTTGATCGACGGTCTTCTGATCGGTGCCGTTTTCGCGCTCGCCGCCTATGGCCTGGCCCTGGTGTGGGGCGTGATGAACGTGAAGAACCTGGCGCAGGGCGATTTCGTGATCATGGGCGGCTATGTCGCCTGGTACATGGCTCAGCAGGGTATCCACCCCTTGTTCGGCGTGCCGGTTGCGTTCGTTCTGCTTTGGGGGTTCGGCTGGATCGTGTATCGGCTGATCATCCGCCGCGTGGTGGAGATGGACCTGTTCACGTCGCTGTTGGCGACCTTTGGGCTCGCGATTGCGATCGAGCAGATGCTCAACCTGATCTTCGGATCCGACACCCAGACGGCGGACGCCGGGTTCGAATCGTTCTTCCTGTTCGACGGGATCGTCACCGTTCCCCAGGTGAAACTGATCGCCTTCTTCCTGGCGGCCTTGTTGGCGGGGTGTGTCATCCTGTTCATGAAGAACAGCCGCATGGGACAGGCGATCCGTGCGACATCGCAGGACGTTCGCGCCGCCCGGGTGATGGGGATCGACACCGACAGCGTCTATTCCTTCACCTATTCGCTGAATGCGGCCATCTGTGGCGCGGCCGGGGCGCTGATCTCGATGATCTGGGTCATCCAGCCCTTCTTTGGGATCACCTACTCCATTCGCGCTTTCGTCATCGTCACCGCCGCCGGGTTCGGCAACTTGCCGGGCGTGATCGCCGCGGGTCTGGGTATGGGTGTGATCGAGCAATTTGGCGGCTTCGTTTTTGGCGCCGAGTTCCAGCAGGCAATTGTCGTCGGATTGCTGATCCTGGTCCTGGTGCTGCGTCAGTTGCAACAGGCCCGCGTCAGGCAGGTGGTGCAATGAACGGGGTCAGCAAAGCAAAGATCGGCCTTCATGCCGCGGTCCTTTTGGCGGGAATCGTCGGACCGCTCCTGTTCCCGGCCTATACCTATCAGTTCGCAATGCTGTGGCTGATGATCGTCTTCGCGCTCACCTGGGACATCATGGGCGGGCAGATGGGCTACAACTCCCTGGGCAATATCTTCTTCTTCGGCGCCGGAATGTACATCTGCTCCGTCACCCAGGTCGGACTCTTCTTCGACGTCGGCGAATACACGGCCCATTTCGGCGCCGTGAAGGTCGACTTCACCACCCAGCAGTATTTCATCGGCCTGGCCGGGGCCGGGGTTTTTCTGCCCTGTTCGCGATCGTCTTCGGCTGGGTCGTGTTCGGCCTGCGCGGCCCGTATTTCGCGATCGGCACGCTGGGCGTGGCCATCGCCGCGGGCGAGCTTGTCGGAGCCTGGGACTGGGTCGGCGGCGGCATGTCCCTCCCCACCTATCCGGGCAATCCGGACGCGGCGAAGAACTTCTTCTATGTGCTGAACTTCGTTCTGGCGATTGCCGTCTTCGCGTTCGTGAGCTGGCTTTACTCCACACGATTTGGGCAGGCGCTTAATGCGATCCGAGACGACGAGGAAAAGGCGGAAGGCATGGGCCTTCACACCAAACGCTACAAGACGGTGGCCTGGTCGGTCTCGGCCTTCTTCCTCGGGATCGCCGGCGGCATCTTCGGCAACATGACCGGCTTCATCGAGCCCTTGGAGGTCGCCTTCCCGACCATCACCTTCGGCATCTTCATGGTCGTGATGGTACTGTTGGGCGGCAAGGGCACGATCTGGGGTCCGGTGATCGGTGCAGTGGTATTCCACATCATCAAGGAGGTCACCTGGACCTATCTTCTTGGCTGGCAATGGGTGGCGCTGGGCGTCCTGATCATTGTCATCGTCGTCTGCTTCCAGCAGGGCATCATCGGCTGGGCCAGCACCAAGTGGCCGGAACTGTTCGGGATCAGGGTCGAGGAGAAGGAGGCGGCGGAATGAGCGACCACATCATCACCGTCTCCGAGGTCAGCAAATCGTTCGGCGGGGTCGTCGCAAACCGCGACATTTCCCTGACGGTCGAGCGCGGCGCGATCACAGGCCTGATCGGACCGAACGGCTCGGGCAAGACGACGCTGTTCAACTCCATCGTCGGCTACCACCCCATCGACTGGGGCTCGATCACGTTCGAAGGCCAGGAGATCTCGCGCATGCGGGTGCAGGAGATCGCCCGGCTGGGATTGCTGCGCACATTCCAGCAGACGCGGATTTACGGTGAGATGAACTGCGTAGAGAACATGCTGATCTCGCTGCCGCACCGCAAAGCGAAGTTCATGGACATGTTCAGCAGGTACACGGCCGAGGAACACGAGCGCGCCGAGCGCCTGCTAGATTTCGTCGGCTTATTCGAGAAGCGGTTCCTGCGATCAGGCAGCCTGTCCTTCGGCCAGCAAAAGCTGCTGGAATTCGCCATGGCCCTGATGAACGAGCCGACGGTCCTCTTGCTGGACGAGCCCACCGCCGGCATCAACCCGACCCTGATCAACGGCCTGATCGACCGCCTGAAACGGGCCAACGAGGAACTGGATATCACGCTCCTGGTGATCTCGAACACAACATGCGCGTGATCATGAACATGGCCGACAAGATCTACTGCCTGACCCATGGCCAGCTTCTGGCCGAGGGTGGGCCGGATAAGATCCAGAAGGACCAGCGCGTTATCGACGCCTATCTGGGAGCGCACTGATGTCGGACAACAGCACAGACAGCCGGGCTTCCGGCTATCACGGGGGCTCGGTCGAGACGGTCATCTCTGTTGACGAGGTGACAAAACAGGCGGCTGCGATTGCCCAGGAGGTGACCCTCAAGGACCTGGAGGGCTTTGCCAAGGGGACGCCCTACCTGTCGCTGGAGGACCTCTATGCCGGCTATGGGCAGATAGAGATCCTGCACGGCATCAACCTTCGGGTCGGGCGCGGCCAGGCGCTGTGCATGATCGGGCCGAACGGCGCCGGCAAATCCACGGTCCTGCATGCGATCTTCGGGTTCAACAACATCTTCTCCGGCAAGATCCTGGTCGGCGACGGCGATGACAAAAAGGACGTCACGGCGCTGACCTCCAGCCAGAAGCTGAGCCGTGCCGGGATTGCCTACATTCTCCAGGACAAGTCCGTGTTCCCCGGGATGACGGTCGAAGAAAACCTCTGGATGGGCGGATACCTCATGGAAAGCTCGAAGGACGCCAAGGAAGCGGCCGAACGGGTCTTCGAGAAGTATCCGCGGCTTGCCGAACGCCGCAAGCAGCAGGCCCGCGTCCTATCAGGCGGCGAACGCCGCCTTCTGGAAATCTCTCGTGCACTGGTTATGAAGCCCGACGTGCTGCTGGTTGACGAGCCGTCGATCGGCCTGGAGCCCCGGTTCATCGATATGGTGTTCGAGATCCTTGGCGACCTGCAGTACAACGAGGGCAAGACCATCTTGATGGTCGAACAGAACGCCAAAAAGGGCCTCGGATTTGCCGATATCGGCTATGTGCTGGTTTCCGGCGAGGTCGCCCTGGCCGGTCCGGGCTCCGAGCTGCTGGAAAACCCCGACGTCGGACGCCTGTTCCTGGGCGGCTAACCGCCACCGCCCGTTCAACAAGCCGTGCGCTCACGGCCATGTGTCCCGGGGCGTTCCCGAACTACGCATAATAAGCCCGCCGAGGGAGTGCCGACGGTCTCGCTTCTTTGACGAAGAGAGAGGAGGTTCACCATGCGGACTACGCGCTTGATTGCAGCTGCGGCGTTGTTGGCGGTCGCCTTCGTCTTGCGGCCAGCCGTGGGGCAGGACGAGGACGTGCCTGTCGGCCATTTCACAATCACCAACCCGGCGTCGCTGACCAAATCCCAGGCCGAAGCGATCTATCAGAAGGTCTTCGAACAGATGGCCCGCGGCTACCAGGTTTCCCACCGCCGTGAGGCCATGGAGTACGTGAAATGGACCCGCTACAACACGGCGCCCTATGTCTCGGCCACCCACGGCGCGCGCTACGTCAGCAACTATGCCAACGCCAAGGCAAAGGCCTACGCAAAGTATGAGAACGCCGGCACATTTCCGGTCGGCGCGATCATTGCCAAGAACAGTTTCACAGCAACCGACGACGGACAACTCCACGCCGGGCCGCTGTTCACCATGGAAAAGATGCCTGCGAGCTTCAATGCCGAAAGCGGCGACTGGAAGTATGTCATGATCATGCCGGACGGCAGCTTCTTCGGCGAAACCAACGGTGAAGGCAGCGAGAATGTCCGCTTCTGCATTGGCTGTCATGCGGCCATGCAGCACCAGGACCACCTGTTCTTCATTCCCGACGAATACCGCAGCGTCGGCTTGACGGCGAACTGAGGCAGGAGTCCCGACGGTGAATATCGGGCGGCCGGTCAGGTGCCGCGGTGCACCGCCGCGGTGAGGATGCCGGCGCCGATCAGCACTGCCGCGCCCGAGCGCGCGATCAGCCGCTGCACGCCGATACTGGAGAACCGCGCCCGCATCTCGCCCGCAAGGACGGCCCACAACGCCGTGTTGACCGCTGCGAGGGTCAGGAAGGTCGCCTCCAGGAGCACGAACTGCATCAGCGCAGGTTGCGCCGGGTCGATGAACTGCGGCACGAAAGCCATGAAGAAGACGATGCTTTTGGGATTGAGCGCGGTGACCACATAGGCACTCCAGAACATGGCCCCCTGCCCCTTGGCCGTGCCGGCGGTCCCCAACGAGTCCCCAGGCAGGCCCGTGCGCCAGAGCTGGGCGCCCAGCCAGATGAGATAGGCCGCGCCGACGAGCTTGAGCACCGTGAACAGGGTGGCCGATGTGGCCAGGATCGCGCCTGCCCCCATCAACGAGACCGTCATCGCGGTGAAGTCTCCCAGGGTGACGCCGGGGACGGTCGCAAGCCCGGTCCGGCGGCCGCCTGCCATGGCATAGCTCAGCACCAGCATCACCGTCGGCCCGGGCACGGCAAGCAGCGCGGCACTGGCCAGCGCGAAGGCGAACCAGAGTTCGAGGCTCATTGTCGATCGCTCCCCTGAGGCTTGATGGGCAGAATAAGCCTTGCCCTGTGACGGTCTGTCAACTGACCGCGCCCACGGGTCATTTCGGATCCTCCGCCAGGCCCGCGCTCGACCTCGCCCTTCCCGCGGCCTAAACTGCCCGCCTTTTGGCGGTGACGTGGCGGGGAAGAAATGCAGTCAGAGTACGAAACTATCCTGTTGGGCCGGCCCGATGACGGCATCCTGACGGTCACGCTGAACCGGCCGGATCGGGCCAATGCGTTCAACACCCGGATGGCCGAAGAACTGTTCACGGTCTGGGACGGCCTGGCGCTCAAAGCCGACGGCGTTCGGTGCGTGATCCTGACGGGCGCCGGTGAACGCGCCTTCTGCGCAGGCGCCGACCTGAAGGAACGGAATGCCATGTCCGACGAGGACTGGCACCATCAGCACCGGATCTTCGAACGGGCGGCCTATGCCCTGATGGATTGCCCGATCCCGGTCATTGCGGCGGTCAACGGCGCCGCCTTTGCCGGCGGCTGCGAACTGGTGCTGGCCTGCGACTTCGCCTATGCGTCCGAGACGGCGCGCTTTGTCCTGACCGAAACGACCCTTGGCCTCATACCCGGGATCGGCGGCACCCAGAACCTGCCCCGTGCCGTCGGGCTGAGGCGCGCCAAGGAGATCATCCTGGGCGGACAGGCCTTCGATGCCGAGCGTGCACTGGCCTGGGGACTGGTCAACTGCCTCTGCCCGCCCGAGACGCTGCTGGATGAAGTGCTGGAAACGGCGGGCCGGATCGCGGCAAATGCGCCGCTGGCCGTCGGCCAGGCGAAAAAGGCGCTCAACGCGGGCGCCGATATCGATCTCCATTCCGGTCTGGCGTTCGAGATCGAGGCCTATAACCGGATCGTGGGATCCGAGGACCGCAAGGAAGGCATCGCGGCCTTCAATGAAAAGCGCAAACCGCGTTTCAAGGGGCACTGACGCTGAATGGACGCGGGGCTCGATTTCGCCGACATCCGGGACGCGGTCGAGAAGATTTGCGCGGGTTTTCCGGGCAGTTATTGGCGCGACCTGGAACTGGAAGCCGCCTATCCGACCGCCTTCGTTGAGGCGCTGACCGAGGCCGGCTATCTGGCGGCATTGATCCCCGAGGAGTATGGCGGCGTCGGCCTGCCCGTGCGCGCTGCCGCGGTAATCCTGGAGGCGATCCACGCAGCCGGTGCCAGCGCATCCGCCTGCCACGCGCAGATGTACATCATGGGCACGCTGTTGCGGCACGGATCCGAGGCCCAGAAACAGCGCAACCTTCCCGAGATCGCCGCCGGAAGGCTGCGCCTGCAGGCCTTCGGCGTGACCGAGCCGTCGACAGGATCGGATACCACGCACCTGAAGACGCGCGCCGTCCGCGACGGCGACCGGTACGTCGTCACCGGCCAGAAGGTCTGGACCAGCCGCGCCCTGCATTCGGACTTGATGCTGCTGCTGGCACGCACCACGCCGCTCGATCAGGTCGCGCGCAGCAGCGAGGGGCTGTCCGTCTTCCTGGTGGATCTCAAATCCGCCGTTGGGGCGGGCATGGAGATCAAGCCCCTGCCCGCCATGATCAACCACAACACCACCGAGGTGTTCATGGACGGCCTGGAACTGCCCCTGGATGCGCTGGTCGGCGAGGAAGGAAAGGGATTCCGTTACATCCTTGACGGCATGAACGCCGAACGAATCCTGTTGTCAGGCGAAGCGATCGGCGATGCGCGCTATTTCCTGCGCCGCGCCACCGACTATGCCAAGGAACGGGAGGTGTTCGGGCGCCAGATCGGCCAGAATCAGGGCATCGCCTTTCCCCTGGCCCGCGCCCACGCCCAGGCCGAAGCGGCCGACCTGATGGCCCGCAAGGCCGCGGCCCTGTTCGACGCAGGTCTTGCCTGCGGACCCGAGGCGAACATGGCCAAGCTGCTGACATCGGAGGCGGCCTGGGCCGCGGCGGAAGCCTGCTTCCAGACTTTCGGGGGCTTTGCCTTTGCCCGGGACTACGACATCGAACGGAAATGGCGCGAAACGCGGCTGTTCCAGACCGCACCGATCTCCACCAACATGGTGCTGGCCTATCTGGCCCAGCACGTGCTGGGACTACCCCGATCCTACTGAGCCTGCGTTCCTATTGCACGCCGACTTCAAGCACCAGGCGGGGCCGGTAGAAGGCGCGGTGATAGACCTGTCGGGCACCGGGCAGCACGCCGATCAGGGGTTCGAATTCGTAGAAGACCTCGGCGACGATCAGGGTCTGTCCGTCGCCGATCAGCTCAGGCTCGTCCAGCGTCGCGGCACCGCCTTCGAAACCGATCAGGCTGCTTGCGGTCAGCGTGCCGCTTTGACGCTGCCATGCCACCTGCGGGTTGCCGCCACCGTCTTCGTTGATGGAGCTTAGGATGACCCGGCCGTCCGTGTTCAGAGTGAAGGGCCGGAACACCTCATTGCCGGCCGCGAACAGGTTGCTGATATCATTGGTATCCAGCACGTCGTCACGGGCGGCAAGATCGGCCACCGACATCGCGGTCCGCTGCAGCTTTTGGTTCAGGATCAGAAAGCGCGCCATCTCGAACCCGTTCAGCAGCATGAAGACCATAAGGGGCGTGATCAGGCCGAACTCCAGCAGAACGCCGCCGCGAGAGCACTTTCGAAGCTTATTCAGCATCGCCCGAACCCCCTAGGTCCCGCCGCCGACCAGATAGGGCTCGTTGCGGACCGCCATCGAGGTGGACATCTCCATCGACGTTCCCAGGGTGTCGGCCAACAGCCCGAACATCATCGGCCATTCGTAGTCGATCCGGTACAACACCACCTCGCCCGGTCCGCCGGCACCCGCCGCCCCATATCGTCGTCCCAAACGTTGTTGCCGTTGATATCCGTATATGGCTCGCCGGTGTCATAGGTGGTGTTGGCGTTCTGGTCCGTGAACGGCTCGGGCTGGCCGATATCGCCGAAGCTGGGATAGACCGAAATCGTCACGTTCGTGTCGTCCACCTGAACCAGGCCCATGGTGATGTCCTGGATCCGCTGGATCATGAACTCCTCCCGCGACATGCCGGGCGGGGTGGAGCCGGTCAGCCCGAAGCGGGCCGCCTCTCGGACACCGCCTTCCACCAGGGCCGAGACGAACATGATCATGGATACTTCTATGATGCCCACAATAATCGTGATGAGCACGGGCGCTACAAAAGCGAATTCGACAAAAGACATACCGCTTTTATTGTCACGCAAATCTCGCAATAACGTAGACAATGCGAAACGATTATTCATGCGCCTTGCCTCCGATTGCTTTAGTATAGCTATCAATACTTGTCGGTATTTCGACCGACACTGCGTTAACGCTTTCTTTCCCGTCTTTGCGCTTTTGTTCGCTGTTAGGGAAAACCCGAGTAGTCCATCGATGCGGATCCGCCTGCCCCATTCTCTGCTCTGTCTGCTCGCCGGGACGGCCGTTGCGCTTGCCCTTGGCGCCTGCTCGATGACACCCCAGGCCACACGATCGCCTCCGGTGCCGAAGGCAGGACCGAGGCCGTCCCCAACGCCCTGCTGCGTGCAGCCGATGCGGCGATGGAACGGCGCGACTACGCGACCGCAGCCTCGCTTTATCGCCAGGCCCACCAGATGCGCCGGGAGCGCATCGAGCCCCTGATCGGCCTCGGTCACGCGCTGAGCGGTGCCGGCGCGCCCCAGGAGGCAGCCGAAGCCTATCGCGGCGCGCTGAAGCTGGCGCCGCGAGATCCGGAGGCTTTGCGCAGTCTGGCCAATGCGATGGTCGCGTTGAACCAGCCCGAGCTGGCCATGCCCTACTATCGCGACACGCTGGCCGAAGATCCGACCAATTTCCGGATCTATATGGGCCTGGGCGTGGCCACGGACCTGATGGGGCAGCACGAAGCCGCGCAGACCCATTACCGCGATGCGCTTGCGATTGCGCCCGACGATCTGGATGTGCTGAGCAACCTGGGCCTTTCCCAGGCGCTGGCCATGGATCTGGACGGAGCGATCGAGACGCTGCGCCAGGTGACACGGGACTCGCGGGCGTCGGCGCGGCATCGCCAGAACCTGGCGCTGGCCTACGGTCTGGCGGGTCGAAGCGAAGAAGCCGCCCGGATTGCGCGCCTCGACCTGGACGAGGAGACGGTGCGGCGAAACATCGCCTACTTCGCCACCCTCAGGGCGATCGACGACCCGTCCCGACGGCTTGCCGCCATTCGTGCCTACCAGGATCAGCAACGCTTCTGACCTCCCACCGCTACAGGTTCAGGGTCCTTAGGTTGTCGATGACGCTGAGGATGCCCGGACCGATCAGCACCATAAACAGCGTAGGCAGAATGAAGATCACCATCGGCACGGTCAGCGTCGCCGGCAGGCGCGCCGCCTTTTCCTCGGCCTTCATCAAACGCTCGTCGCGCATCTCGTTTGCCAGCACCCGAAGCGATTGCGCCAGCGGGGTGCCGTACTTTTCCGCTTGGGCCAGGGTGCTGACCAGCGCCCGGACCATGGGCAATCCGGTCCGGGTTTCCAGGTTTTCCAACGCCTGGCGCCGTTCGGGCAGGAAACCCAGTTCAATCGACGTCAGTTCCAGTTCATCGGCCAGTTCCGGGCAGGAAAGCCGGATTTCCCGTGCGATCCGGGCAAGGCTGGAGTCCAGGTTCAAACCGGCCTCGGAGGTGATCACCATCAGATCGAGGGCATCGGGCAGCGCTCGGGACAGGATCTGTCTGCGACGGTCTGCAAGGTTCTTGACGAACAGTTCCGGCGCAAATAACCCCAGCAACACCCCGCCGCAGGCGAGCAGCATGTTGGTCTGGCTGTCGAACCCCAACGGGTTGAGGCCGTAAAGGACGAAGACCATCACCACGCCGGAAGTCGCCGGCAGGACAAGCTTTGCAAACATGAAGACCGTCACCGCGTCGCGGGACCGAAAGCCTGCCTGCATCAGCATCGTCGACACTTTTTCGGCCTGCTCGCCCGTCAGCAGCTTGAAACGTTTGGTGACGCGGCGGGCAACGCTCAAACCCTGCTGGGAAAGGCCGCGCCGTTTTGGCGCGGTGATGGCCGTGTACAGATCTTCCCGCCGTTGCTTCAGCGCCTTCAGCCGGGCGGCCGAGGGCTGTCGTTCGACGGTCGCAAACCACAGTGCGATCACCCCGAACAGCACCGACGCACCGGCGCCGTAGGCCAGAAGCTGATCGGTGGTCAGACCGTCGGGCAGCAGCGTGTCGAGCATCAGATGTCGAACCTCACCATCTTAAACATGACCAGCGCGCCGATCATGATCAGGCCAAGGCCGACGCCGATCATCACATGGCCACGAGGGTCGTAGATCAGCTCCATCACATAGCTGCGGCTGGTCAGGTAAAGGATCCCGAACATCACGAACGGCAGCGATCCGATGATGTAGGCGCTGGCGCGCGCCTCCGACGAGACGGCCCGGATCTTCAGCTTCATATGCCGCCGTTTGCGAAGAATCTCGGCCAGGTTTTCCAGGGTTTCGCCCAGGTTGCCGCCGGTTTCCTTCTGGATCGAGAGGGTGATCGCCAGAAACTTCAGCTCCGGCGTGTCCATCTCCTTGGCTGCCTTCTCGATAGCGTTCTCCAGCGGATCGCCCACCTTGACCAGGTCGGAAATGCGTCTGAACACCGAGCGGACCGGCTCGGGTGCCTCATTGCCCACGGCATTGATGGACTCGGTCACCGGCAATCCCGCCTTCAGGCCGCGCACCATGATGTCGATCGCCTCGGCCAGCTTGTCGGTGAACTTCCGCTGCCTGCGTCCGATCAGGATACCCACGGCCTGGTTTGGCAGCGCCAGAGCTGCACCCAGACCGGCAAGGCTTGCCAACCCGAGTGACCATTCGAAAAGCCAGAAGCCGGCGGCAACGACCAGGCAGCCGACAACCACAGATATGATTGCGTAGTGCCCGATCGTCAGTTTGAAACCGGTCCTTTGAAGGCGCGTGGCCAACGCATCGGGCCGGGGCAGATAGCGCTGCACGAAGCCGTCTGCGAACGACCGGGTTTCGTTTTTTCGGAGTGAGGCGATCTGTGCGGGCATGGCCAAGCCTGGCGTGAATCGACCGCGGACGACCTCGACGCGTCGCAGCTGGCGATGGCGCGCCCGGTTGGTCAGGGTCGCGCCGACAAAGAACAGTGCCATCGTCGTGGCCGCGGCGCAGGCTATCAGCATCAGCGCCGGCCAACCCCCGGCCATATCGACCAGAATGTCGATCATGCGATCGCTTCCATCAGCGGCCGGTCGAGACCGAAATAGGCGGCCTTCTCGGTGAAATGCGGCCTCAGACCAAAGGGTTCGAAGCGGCCCAACAGCATGCCGTTCGCGTCTTCGCCCTCGAACTTGTAGACGAAGAGTTCCTGCGTGGTGATGATATCGCCCTCCATGCCCACGACCTCGGCGACATGGGTGATGCGGTGCATGCCGTCGCGCATCCGGCTGACCTGGATGATCATGTCGACGGCAGAAGCGATCTGGGTGCGCACCGCCTTTGACGGCAGGTTGATACCGGCCATGCCGATCATGTTCTCCAGCCTGGTCAGAGCCTCGCGCGGATTGTTGGCATGGATCGTACACATCGACCCTTCATGGCCAGTATTCATGGCCTGCAACATGTCCACCGCCTCAGACGACCGCACCTCACCCAGGATGATCCGGTCCGGACGCATTCGCAGCTAGTTCTTCACCAGATCCCGCATGGTGACCTCGCCTTCGCCTTCCAGATTGGCCGGCCGGGTTTCCAGGCGCACCACGTGGGGCTGCTGCAGTTGCAGCTCGGCTGCGTCCTCGATGGTGACGATCCGTTCCGCAGTATCGATCTGGCGGCTCATGGCGTTCAAAAGGGTTGTCTTACCGGAGCCGGTACCGCCGGAGATCAGGATATTCAGGCGCGCCCGTCCGGCGATCTGCAGGATCGTCGACATGGGCGCGCTGATGTTGCCTTGGCTCACCATCTTTTCCAGGGTGATCTTCTGCTTGGCGAACTTCCGGATCGAGATCGATGGGCCGTCCAGCGCCAGCGGCGGGATGGCGATGTTCACGCGGCTGCCGTCGGCAAGACGCGCATCGCACAGTGGGCTCGATTCGTCCACCCGCCGGCCGATCGCGCTGACGATGCGGGTGCAGATCTGCATGACGTGGGCATTGTCCCGGAACTTGACGTCCGTCATTTCCAGCTTGCCCTTCCGTTCCACGTAGGTCTGCTTGGGTCCGTTCACCAGGATGTCCGTGACCGCATGGTCCGCCAACAGCGGCTCCAGCGGCCCCAGCCCCAGCATGTCGTTGACAAGGATGGTGACCAGGTCACGCTGCTCCAGGGAATTCAAGTGGAGCTTCTCCTCGCGCAGGATCTCCTGGCAGATGTCTGCGACCTCGTCCGCCAGCACGCTCCTCGTCAACTTGGCTGCTGCCGCAACGTCGATCCGTTCCATCAGCACGGGCCGCACCCGTTCGAGCGCCCGCTCGATGCTGTCGCGGCTGGTGGCAGTGGAGGGCTCCTCGGCTGGCGATGCACCGCCGTTGACCGCCGCAGCGGCCGACGGTGTTGTTGTGATGCCGTTGGCGGAGATCGTCACGGCCGGTGCAGCGCCGTGGCCGTTCGGCGCCTGCGGCGGACAGGGCGCGGCTGGCCGTACTGGTTGTGGGGAACTCTCTTGGGCATGGCCGTTGGCCTGAGGCGACTTTGCGGGGGCGGTGCCCCTTCGCTGAGCAGCGGCGGCTGGACGAGACGCCGCGCGGGTTTCGTCGGCCTTGTCCAGCAGTTCGTTGACCAGCACCGTGACCAGGTTCCGCTCCTCCAGCATGTTGAGCTTGATGCCCTGATCGCGGAGGTATTCACCCACCAGCGATTTCACCCGCCCGGCAAGGTCGCCCCGCTTGAGGCTTTCCACCGTGGACGGATCCACGCCGCCGTGGACGAACGGTTTGATATGCGCGACCAGCGAGACGTTGAATTTGCCTGACGAAGGCGTCTCTGCTGTGTCGTTGCCTCGGGACCTGCCGCCTAGAAGCGCCACCACGCCCTCCTTGCCTGACGTTGGCCTGCATCGCGCGCCTCGCCACAGGCATTGGCAACGCCCCGCAATGCCTTCACCAGCGGATGACGCTTGCCGGCCAGGACCGGGATCGCCTTGCCCTGGTTCGACGCCGCCGCCGTGACCTTCGGGTCGTAGGGCAACAGGATGTCGATCTTGCCGTCGATCCCCTTCTCGAATTCCTTGCGCGTCATCGGTGGTTTGCGGTTGGCCGGTTCGACGGCAACGATCTTCAAGGTCGCCTGACGCGCGTTTTCCTTCATCAGTGTTTTCAGACGCAGGGTGTCGCGCAGCCACGCGATCGAAAGATCGCTGACCAGGATGATCGTCGCGGCATTGGCCAGGAGATCCTGCTGCGTCGTGATCATTGAACGCGGCAGGTCGACAATCATCGCATTGAAATTGGGTTGGATCGCCGCAAGCAACTGGTGGATTGCGGCGCTGGAGGCATAGAGTTCCCGGTCCAAGGGTTCCTCGCCTCCCAGCACGAACAGGCGGTCGGTCGCGTTGATCATGGCGCTGCCGACGAACAGGGAGTCGATGCGCTCAGGGTGTTCGATCGCCTCGCGCAGGCCGCGACCTGGAAGCAGATCCAGCGCCAGGGCACAGGTGCCGAAATTCAGATCCAGATCGACCAGGGCGGTCTGGAGTCCGAACTCCTCTGCCAGGGTCCAGGCCGCGCTGACCGCGACCGTGCTGGCGCCGATGCCGCCGCGGACACCGGTGATGACCGTCGTGCGGCAGCCTTCCGGCTCCGCCTCCTCGCCGCCGACATGGGTTGGCGCCCGGCTGAGGGCATCGACCAGCAGTTCATCGGTGACCGGCTGGACCAGGTAATCGACCGCGCCCGCCGCCAGAACGCCGCGGTAGAGCGTGACGTCGTTCTGGTTACCGATGGCAACGACCTGCTTGCCAGACCGTTGCACCAGATCGGCGATGTCGCTGACCGGGTCGGTCGAGGTGCTCACGTCGACGATGAGTGCGTCCGCGTCGAACTGGATCTGCTCCAGGGCTTCGGCCACACCGCCGGGCATCACTTCCGAGGGCTGCAGCAGGCCGCCATCCATGAGGCGGCTGAGCACGTCACGCGTGGTCGGGTCGTCCGTGAAGGCCTGGATGCGTCCCGTTATCTGGTAGGCCTGAACGGCGCTGATTTCCGCTTCCATGACTACTCCCCACCGCCGGACCCGCCCGTGTCGTTCTGAACAACAAACGGCTTGTTGCCGGCGCGGAAGTTGCGCAAGCCCAGCGCCTCGCTCTCCGAGTCGTAGGGCTGCAGGGTTCCGCCTCCCAGGAGGTCGGCCGGATTGGCAACCATCTGGGCCAGGGCTGCATTGGTCGAACAGCCCACATTGGGGCCGGTCGAGTTGGCATAGTCCTTCTGGGACGGCTTGCTCCAGTCGCCGCATGCCGGCGCGGTCACCACGTGGCGCACGACGGTGACCGTCACCGCACCGGGCTCGCCCAGGCCCGGAAAGGCCTGGACTTCCAGCATCAGCGGTTTGAGATGCTCGGCAATCGCCCGACGCTGATCGGGCGATCCGCCGCTCAGCGAAATTGCGTCGCCGTACCCGATATCGATGTTCGCCAGGAACCCGTTGAGCCGCTGCATCTGGACGGGCGCGGCCGTTCCAGCACCGTTTGCGAACGGCACGTCATGGGCGAACGTCGCGACATCGACCCGGTAGTTGATGTCTGCCTCATAGTCGGTGCGCTGGATGCCCGTGCCGCATGCCGACACGAACAGGGCCATGGAGAGTGCTGCGATGATTGTTTTCATTTGTCCCTCTACCTCACGATGAAGCCGGCCTCGCCGACGCTGCCCGGCCGCCCGCCGCGGTCCCGCGGGGCCGTGTTGGCATTCGGTACCCGCGGACGGTTGGTTTGCCGCAGGAACCGATCCGAGTCCGTGGGCGGCACATAGCCGTCCATGGGCAAGGCGATCTGTGCATTGGTGGGCCGCACCAGATATGGCGTTACCACGACCAGGAGTTCGGTTTCGTCCCGCTGAAACTGCTCGGACTTGAACAGCGGCCCGAGGATCGGCAGGTCGGCCAGGCCGGGGAACTCCTCGATGGTCTGGTTGATGGTGTTCTGCAACAGGCCGGCGATGGCAAAGCTCTGGCCGCTGCGCAATTCGACCGTCGTCTCGGCCCGCCGCGTGGTCAGTGCCGGAACGGAGAAGTCGCTGACCTGGACGGCGCCGGCCTGGGACAGCTGGCTCACCTCGGTCAGGACCTTGACGTTGATGCGTCCTTTCTCCAGCACCTGGGGCGAGAACGAGAGGCTGACGCCGAACTGCTTGAACGTGATTGAAATCGTGTCATCACCCTGGGCGATCGGTATCGGGAACTCACCGCCCGCCAGGAAATTGGCGATCTCGCCGTTCATGGCCGTCAGGTTCGGCTCGGCCAGGACGGAAATCAGTCCTTCGTCGTCCAGCGCGTAGATGACGGAGTTCACGTCGAGGCTGCCCAACGTCGCTTCGGTGGTGAGGACGTTGGTCGTGGCCGAAGTGATCGACCCGAAGCCTGCAGTGGCGAACCCGATCGCCAGGGATCCGGTGGTCCGCAGAACGTCCCAGTTGAAACCCAGTTCCTTGCTGATCTCACGGCGGACTTCGGCGATCCGCACCCGCAGGTTTACCTGGTTGATGCCGGCCACCTTGATCCGGTTCATGACCCGGCCGTTCTCGCCCAGGACCTGGCCGGCAAGCTGAAAGATGTTCTCCGCCGTCGCGACGTCCGGGACCAACCCCGTCAGCACGACCGTGTTGTTCAGAGACCGCACCTCGATGACCGACTCCGGGTGAATGGCCTGGATCAGTTCGTTCAACGGTTCCAGGTTGTGTGCAACTTGGATCCGCTGGTTGAGAACCACGGTCTCGTCCTTGGTCGTCGCATAGATAGTGGTCTCGCCCGGCTGCCGCCCGAAAAGGTATAGCAGCCGTGGCGATTTCATCTGGATATCGGCGATGTCCGGCTGGGCAACAAAGACCGCGTCCACCGCCTCGGGCAGCCGCAGCATGCGGCCCTTGCCCGTCTGGATGGTCAGGGGCTTGCCCTGGCCGTCGATCGAAATCACCTGGCTCGATGGTGCCGGTTCGGTCGAAAGGGCCGCAAGCTGGGTAAAGGTCCGCTGCGGTTTGGGAAGCGGGCGCGGCTGCCAGCGGGGCTGCAGGGCGGTTTCGGATGCCTGGCCATCGGACGCGGCCTCTGCGTTGTCGGGAACCAGCGGCACCGGACCGGCAGCGGCGACCTGAACAGGCTCGGGGCGCGCGCCGACAGGGTTCTGCCGTTTGCCCGAGTTCGGATGATCGTAGGCCCTGTCCAACTGCGCCATGGGCGGCGTCGGCGGCTGGAGATCCAGCGTCGCCACTGCATCGTCCCGGCTGTCAAAGACGACCTTACGACCGCCGTCGCTGAAATGGGCGACCTGGGTGCCGTCAATCGCCCGCTCGGCGCCAGGCAAGGCCAGTTCGAGTTCGGCCAGAGGTTTCAGCGCCGCGGTCTCCGCCTGCATGGCAACCGGTGCATCGGTTCCGTATGCCGGCAGGGCGGCAAGCATGACCGTGGGCGGCAGAACGATCTCCTCGGGCGCCAGCATCGACGCCGCGGGCTCAACCAACGGCTCAAGCGCAGCGGAGTCCGTGCCCGGGGAGATTGGCATTGCGAAATGGTCAACCGTCAGGGCGGCCACCACCGTTTCCGGCGGCAACACCACTTCTTCGGGAACCGAAAGGACCGGATCTGACTCCGGTGTCACAACTGCAGCCGGAGCGCCCGAGGCAATCGGCGCCGCAAACGGATCGCCGGTCAGCGCCGCGACCTGCACCTCGGGCTCTGCCACACTCTCCTCCGGCGCAAGGTCCTGCGTTTCAGGTCGGTTGGCACCGGACAGAGAGACTTCCGTCGACACGTCTGGTGCACGCCGGATCGGCGCGGATACCGTTTGGCGGCTGAGGAAGTCCTTCAGGCGGTCGCGCATGAGGTCGGACCCCATCTGGCTTTCCGATGGACGGCCGGCCAGATAGATGAGGCTGTCGTCCGCACGAACCGGGACGGCCGCGAGGGCCGCCACCAGGCATGCCGCCAGGAGCTGCCGGTTCATTGGAGCCCCCTTCCGAACGTGACCGTCTGGGCCTCGTTGCGCCGGTAGACCGTGACCTTGGGTCCCTGCGGACCGCCGCCGCCCTCCAGCAGCCGGCTGGCTTGGGTGTCCCTGGTATGGCTGCGCTCTTAGACGACCTTCGGTGCGTCTTGTTCCACGCCGAGACTGCGCAACGCCAGGGACAGCCAGCCGATCTGCAGGGCAACCGTGATGATTTCGGCCTGCTTGGGCGTGACTTCGAAGGTGGCCGTCTTGGCGACACGGGGGGGGGCGCCGTTCTGGTCGTCGACGGACTGGTCGACCGCCAGCACGCGCACGTCGTGCAGCAGCGTCTCCGATGCGCGGCGGGTCACGCTCTCGCCGGCACGCTGGATCTCGTGGGTCAGAATGAGGTCGACGCGGTCGCCCGGAAACACGAAACCGGCAACGCCCGCGGTCGCACTGACCGGAACGGAAATGGCGCGATGGCCGGGGCTCAGCACCGCGGCCAGAAAGCCCCTGTCGCCGGGACGAACAAGCCGTCCGTCGGTGATGGGCTCGCCCACGTTCAGGCCGTTGCGAACGACGGCCCCGATCAGATCCTCGAACACCATGTCAGATTCCGCACGGCCATTCTCGCGCACGATGTACTGGTCGCTGACCCCGTCCTCGGGCCAGGCCTGCCAACGCAGGTTGCTTTCCTTGACGAACGTGCCCCGCGGGAGGTTTTCCGCGGCGACAAGAACTTCGACCTCGGGTCCCTCTTCAACCTGGCGCGCGGCAAGCTGAGCGTTCAGGGCATCACGCTGGGCCTGCAACCAGTCCTGCGCGAGAAACACCGTCCCGCTCGCCATACCAACGGCGATCAAGGCCAATATGATGATACGCAAACGCAAAACACACCTTCCCCGCTAGGCTTGCGGGCGTCCTCAGACGCCCCAGAATTTGCCGGCGACCGCCGGCAGCGAACTGTCAACCGGCCCGTGCTTGCCGCCATGGGCGACGTGCAGCCAGTGGCGCTCGGTCACATGGGCTGCGGACAAGGCCACGACTGCAACGAAAAGGAACAGGGCAACTGCGTGGACATGCGCCATTTCCGCCTCCTTCTCACAGGCCAGCCAGACGGCCGGCCATCAGCAGCCCGCCGGCGGCGATTGCCAGACCGTAGGGCACGTGCGTCGGGGCCTCGATCGAGACCGGGACGCCGTAATAGGCCAGCGCCAATCGCACCCTTCCGGAGAATATCCACAGGATGGACAAGACGCCTCCGGCCACGACTGTGTGAACGATCAGGTTCATGATCTCGGGCGCACCCGCCCACAGCGATACGGCGGCCAGCAACTTGACATCGCCGCCGCCCATGGCTCGGAATGCGAACAAGACCGTGCCCGCCGCGAAAACGGCCAGCCCGATCAACAGGCTGGTGACCGGATTGCTCGGGCTCACCAGGGCCCAGACACACCAGGTCAGGGCAATGGCGATCGAAATCCAATTCGGAATGATGTAGCGCCGCAGGTCGGACGCCGCGGCGCCAACGACCAGCCCACTGAACAGCGCGATCAGAGCCATGGTGACCTGCGGGGTCGCCTGGATGATCGCGGTGTCGAGGCTTGGGTCAGCAGTCATGACGGGTCTCCGGCCTGGCGGCGCCCGGGGCACCGGGAGGTCCCTTGCGAGACCTCCCGAAACCCCGAGCCCAGAGCCAGGGCCAGAAGCCTCTATTACGTGCTGGTGCCGCCGCCGGTACCGCCGCCGGTGCCACCGCTGGTGCCCGCACCAGCCGCGGCGTTGCTCAGCTCGGAGTCAACGACGCCGAAAATCGTGTCCAGCGAGGTACCCATGCTGCGCAGGGTGACGATCGCTGCGACCGAAACGAGGGCGGCGATCAGACCGTATTCGATGGCGGTCGCGCCGGACTCGTCTTTCAGAACTCTTTTCACAGTGGTCAACATGATGGCCTCCTTTAGGCTCCCGCGATTGTTTGATCTTCGCAGTGCCGTAGAGTATCCAGAAAATAGAAATCAGCAAGAAATATCGTTTCGATTTCAGGCCACTTAATTGGGAAAAGTGCAGCAAAGCATCATAAAATACATAATATAGTTTATATCGAATTCTATATTTTGAAATTTGTCTGAAAAGTAAGACGCATTTGTGGTGATATTATCATAACCCATTGAATTTACATGATATTAAACCAAAAAACGAACCGATAGTTCGTGAGGCCCAGGCAAATAAAGAGTATCATCTGAAGATAGAGCCTTGTGCGGCCAAGCCGCCAGGAACCGGTGGAAGAACCCCATGTATGCAGGATCGATGATGTCGATGGTGGGCCTCTAAGCGCGGCGCGCTGCTGGCGCTTCCTGAAACAGGAGGCGCTGGCGCTGCTGCGGGACCGTGCAGGCGGCACGGCCGTGATGCTGGGGGTCTCGATCATTCCGATCGGCGGCTTCGTCGGAATGGCCATCGACGTGGCGCGCGGCTACATGCTGCGCGCCCAGTTGAGCCACGCGCTGGACGCCGCCGGTCTGGCCGGAGGCAAGCAGCTTTTCGCCGACGACATGGATCAGATCGTCCAACGGTTCTTCGACGCGAATTTCCCTGATGGCTATATGGGCGCGACGATCACCGGCCCGACGGCGACGACCGACACCTTCGGGACGACGCTAACGCTGAATGCCGAGGCCGAAATCAACACCACCTTCCTGCGCCTGTTGGGACACCAAAGCATGACCGTCAGGTCGTCCACGGTGATCGAGCGGTCGATCCGCGGCATGGAACTGGCGCTGGTGATGGACGTGACCGGTTCCATGCGCGGCGGCGGCAAGATCACGGCCATGAAAGACGCCGCCAAAGCCCTGTTGGATATCCTCTATGCCGGCCGCGAGACGGTCGACGATTTCTGGGTCTCCGTTGTCCCCTACGCGGTGACCGTCAATGTCGGCGCCGGCAGGACGGCCTGGCTGACCGGATACGACCCGGCCGACTTCGGATCGACCACATGGAAGGGGTGCGTGGAAGCCAGGAACGCCGGGCTGGACATCGACGATACCCCGCCTTCTGGCGGATTGTGGGCCCCGCACCTCTGGGCGACCGCCTCCGACAATGTCTGGGAGCCGGTCGACGAGACCAACGGGGCACAGAACAACGGCACCGGCCCGAACCTGGGCTGCGGGCCGGCGATCACGTCGCTGACCGAGTCCTTCACCACGGTTTGGAACGCAGTGGATGCCCTGCAGCCCTGGCACCGCGGCGGAACCATGGGGAACCTGGGACTGGTCTGGGGCTGGCGGACCCTTTCGCCGCAATGGCGCACGCTGTGGGGCGCGCCCACGCCCGACGACATGCCATTCGACTATGGCAAGCCGCTGATGGACAAGGTCGTCGTCATGCTGACGGACGGCAACAACCAGTGGTACGACCACCCGCCGTCGGGGCCAGACGGCTCGGACTACGGCGGCTATGGGCGCCTGGGCTGGGGACGGCTGGGAACCACCAATTCAGGCGCTGCGTTGACCGAGGTAAACTCCCGGATGCTGCAAACCTGCACCGCAATGAAGGCGCATGGCATCATCATCTACACAATCACCTTCCAGCTGAACAACAACACCACCAAACAGCTCTATCGGGACTGCGCGACAGGACCCACCTACTATTTCGACTCCCCGTCCAATTCCGAACTCCAGACGGTGTTCCGCAAGATCGGCGACGAACTGTCCAACCTGCGCATCAAGGGCTGAGCCGACCCGGATGAGCCGATGCACCGACGGGTCTCGAACGTCGGTGCGGCAGGCACGATGGCGGGAGGATCGGGGACAGTCCGTCGTGCCTTCGGCCCCGGTACCGCAGTTACATGCGCCAGTTTCCGTAGCGGTCCTGGCAGGCGGTACCGTAAGCGGTGTCGGGCGCACCGTTGATATAGACGGTCGTCTGGTATTCCTTGCACAACCCGCCGTGACGCATGTCGTTGCCCACATTGGTGACCACGGTATGGCCGTGGTTGCCGCTGCGGGGGTTGCGCCAGGCGATCCGCTGGCCCAGTTGGCCGCCATAGACGGCCTGGCGTTGCGTCTGCATGGCGTAGGCCCGGTCCGCCCGGTCAAGCGACGCACCGATGGACTGGCCGATCATCATGCCGCCCATGGTTCCAAGGGCAGTCATCGCAACCTGGCCCGAGCCGCTGCCGAACTGCGACCCGACCACGGCGCCGCCGACCCCGCCAAGAATCGTGCCCGCGGTTTCCTTCGGACCACCGGTTTCGCAGGCCGACAAGGCGCCGACCAGCGCAAGCGCGGCGAACGAATTAAACAGAGTGCGTTTCATCGTGCTGGCTCCCATTTGTGCCCCGAGGGTTGGGCGGTTTCGTTTCCAGGGACTAGGGAAGGATCGGGGGCGGAATTCCCCGCTTTCAAAACCAGCCGTTAATACTCTGTAAAATATAACTATTCCTGCGATATGCCGGATGCGTCGGTCGCGCGGTACGGTAACTGGGATTGCAGGGAATGACCGCAGCCGAACTCAACATCGCCACCACGGGCACGCATCGACGCCGGGGCGTGATCATCTTCCTGGTCGGGTTTTTCCTGTTCGGGGCGGCGCAGACAAGCCTAACCGTCGTGCCGGTCCTGGATCGGCTCGTCCCGCCCTGGCCGATCGACGCCTACATGTACATGGGCAAGGCCAGGCAGGTCCGGGACTGTTTCCGGCAGGACTGTCCTGCAATGGAGACGTTGCGTCCGCAACTGACCACGCCCACGGACGACACGGATCTGCGCACGATCCGCGACCGGCAGTATCACCGTGTGCTCTACCAGTACCATCTGCTGCATTCGTTTGGCCTCGAACGTCTCGAGCGGTTACCTACGACGCCGTTGCGATTGCCGGCAGCGTTCTTATGGTGCTGTCGATCGCCGCATTCGTGGCGGTTCTGTTAGGCCCGGCGGCAGGCGGTGTTGGGCTTGCGATCCTGTCGACCGCCGTGTTTCCGGGTTATCACGGCATCCATTGGATCGTGCCCAGTAACATGGCGCTGGCCCTCGGGTTCTTCTGCTGGGCGTTCTTGCTCTCCCGGCATCGGTATTCGCTGCCCTGCCTGCCGGTCTTCGTCCTGACGATGATCGCCCTGCACACGGTCGGGCAGATCTACGCCGCCATCGCCATTGCCATTGCAGGGTTCGTCTCGTTTCGACGCCGCCTTGGGCCATGGCTGTGGATCGGTCTCGCCCTTCTGATTGCCGCGGCAAACGCGGTTCTCCCGCGGCTCGTCGACCGCCCTGCCCTGTCGCTGCTGCGCGAGTCGCTGCCGGCGGATGTCGGCTGGTGGCAGGCGATCAGCGACAACGTGGCGGCCAGCTGGGAGCATGCCAGCACCTTCGGGGAGCCATTCGGCGGACCGGCCATGCTGCTGTTCCTGACGATCCTCGGTCTGTTGACGATCCAGCCTTCGAAGCGCACGACCGCCACGTTTGTCGGACTGCTGCTGGGCGGTCTGTGCCTTGCCGGCGCGCTTTACGTGATGCCGCACTACCCGGCAGAGGTCTTTCGCCGGGTCTGGATCCCCTTCGTGGTCTTCGCGGTCGGCGCGATGGGCACCGTTGCCTGCTGCGTGGTTGCGGGCGCGATCGCGAGGCTGCGCGACCATCGGCGTTACGCACCGGCCGTGGCCGGCACGCTCGTCTTGTCATTGCTGGTCATCGGCGGCGGTGCGGCGACGGCCCTTTTGGGGCTGCCGGAACTGATCCAACGGCATTTCGGTCTGCGCACGACGGCGGATTTCGCGCTGGACCAAAGCCAACCCGGCCGGATCCTGCACGCCGCCGGGCCGGAGGCGGGCGTGGTCTACATGGACGAGATGACCATGTATGTGTACCTGCTGTACGGCGGATTGGAACACGAAGCGGCCTACTACCCGGCCGTGGACGGCTCGCCCGCCGCCGCGGTGCTGACCCGTGCGGGAAACCAGTGGACCGTTTCGGCCGGGCTGCATCCCAGCAAGTTCATGCAGTTCACGGACGGTGCCTGGCTGCCGAGGTCGGAGAAGACCGTGGTTGCCGTCGGCCCTGGTGAGGACTTCTCCGCAGCGGCGGTGCGGTTGAGGACGTACAAGGAGCCCGTGGAGATCGAGGCGATCCTGGAATGGCCGTCGTGTGAGCGCCGGGCGCAGCGGTTCAGCTTGCCCCCCTGACGGCTTCAATTGGCACAACCTTCCAACAGCGCCGGGCGCCACAACACTGATCCTGCGCCATGTCGATGGCGGGTTCTCGCGCCTGGCGGGCCTCAGGCTGGACGCGGCCGCGGTGACCAACTGGCCATGGGATCGCGGCGTGACCGTCACCCCGACGCCGAGCGAGGACATCGACGAAACGGTCATCCGGTCTGACAGCGCGGACCTGGTTCCGGCCGAATGCGAAGGCGCCGGCGTGTTGGATGACAGCGGCGGGATGATCGCAGTCGCCGTGCGCTGCGGCCGGCCCAATGAACCGGGAGACGCGCGCTAGACGTTCGCGGAAAAGCCGCGCAGGGGCATGTCGCGATCCCGCACCAGCCAGTTATCGGCCGGATAGCGTGCGGCGCCGTCGATCACATGAAGGGTGTAGGCGTGCCGGGATCGCGGCGACCGGTTCACACCGCTCAGGTGCGGAAACTGGCCGTGCAGCACGATCAGCGTTCCCGCCGCCACTTCCAGGGGGACGCGGGCCTCCTCCGGCCATGGCGTTCGGTCGTAGACTTCGAACGCCAGGCCCCCGTCGATACGCCGGTAGCGCGACTTCAGACCCGCCCGGTGCTGACCGGGCAGACCCCACAGGCACCCATTCTCGACCGTCGCATCCTCCAGCGCGAACCAAAGACCGACCACGCTGGGCGGATCGGTATAGAGGAAGGTGGAATCCTGGTGACAGACGACCTCGCCGCCGATGCCGGGCTGTTTGAAGATGTACATCGACTGGAGCAGCAGCGGCTGCGCCATCCCCAGTGCGCGGACCACCTGCTCCAACGCCGGCCGGCGCGAGAACGCCTCGAAGACGGGATCCAGGTCATGCAGCGCGTGGCCGATCTTGTTGACCGCCACGGTCTTGTCACGGTTGAGGCGGCCCTGCGCATCGACCGCCTCTTCCTTCAGGAAGAACCTGATCTTGTCGCCTGAGGTTTCGAAATACTCGTCGGCGGAGTGCGCGTGGGTCCGGCTGGAAAACACCGACTGGACTTCGGCCGGGTCGAAACCGTCGACCAGAGCCCTTGCCCGGTCCATCAACGCGGCGCAGTCGTCCTTGGGCGTGAAATCCTCCAGCACCAGGACCCCGTCGCGGTCGAACGCCTGGCGCATCGCGGCGTCCAGAATGCCGCCGGTCGGGGCCTGAAACCGCGGAACCTCCGCTGCCCTTCCCGGCGGCATCGGTTCTCAAGCCTCCAGGAAGGCGCTGCCGTGGTCCAGGGGTGCAAGGCCCAGGTGGCTGGCGATGGTCTGGCCCATGTCGGCGAAGGTGCGCCGGACGCCGATGGCCCGCGCCGGGATGCCCGGCCCGAAGGCCAAGACCGGCACGTTTTCGCGCGTATGGTCGCTGCCGGGAAATGTGGGGTCGCAGCCGTGATCCGCGGTTGCCACCACCAGGTCGTTCGGCCGCAGCCGCGCTTCCAGCGACGGCAGGCGCCGGTCGAAGGCCTCCAGGGCGGCCGCATAGCCGGCCACGTCGCGGCGGTGACCGTAAAGCGAGTCGAAATCGACAAAATTCGTGGAGATGATCGAACGGTCGGGCGCCGTGTCGATCTCCCGCAGCGTCGCATCGAACAGGGCGTCGTTCCCAGTCGCCTTGACGACACGGCTGATGCCCTGATGTGCGTAGATGTCACCGATCTTGCCGACAGCGATGACTTCGCCGCCGTCTGCCACCAGACGGTCCAGGACCGTGGGCGCAGGCGGCGGCGAGGAGAGGTCCTTGCGGTTGCCGGTGCGCACGAAACTGGCGCTGTCGTCGCCCACGAAAGGCCGCGCGATGACCCGTCCGACGTTGTACCCATCGACCAGTTCGCGGGCGATGGCGCACAGGTCGTAAAGGCGCTGCAGGCCGAAATGGGTCTCATGAGCGGCAATCTGGAAGACCGAATCGGCGGATGTGTAGACGATCGGCTTGCCGGTGCGCACGTGTTCCTCGCCCAGTTCGGCGATGATCTCCGTGCCCGAGGCGCGTTTGTTGCCCAAGACGCCGGGAAGACCGGCCCGGTCGATCAAGGCCTCCGTCAAGGCAGCCGGGAAGCTGGGCTCGGTCCGCGGAAAGTAGCCCCAGTCGAACATGACGGGCACCCCCGCCATTTCCCAATGGCCGCTGGGCGTGTCCTTGCCCTTCGAGACCTCCGCGGCACAACCGTAGAGGCCGGTCGGCGTCTGGTCCGGGTCGAGCCCGGCCGGCACCTTGCCGGTGCTGGTCACCGCGACCTGCGCCAGACCAAGCCGGGTCAGGTTCGGCAATGCTAAGGGGCCCGAGCGGAGCCCGTCGCGATCCGCCTCGCCCCTGGCACAGGCGGCAGCGATGTGGCCCAGGGTGTCGGCCCCGCTGTCGCCGAACCGTTCCGCGTCGGCCGCGCCGCCCACGCCGAAGGAATCCATCATCAGAACAATTGCGCGGCTCATGGGGCCGGCTCCTTCATGCTGTTTTCATCGCTGCCGCCCAGGCCGTGGGCCGCCATCAGCCCGTGCCGCAGGGCCTCCGGCGCGAAACCCGCATCCAGCGCGGTGTGCGTGATGCCGCGCAGGTCCCGCGCGTCCAACCCAAAATGGTCCCGCGCGATCTCGTATTCCAGTCCGACGCTGGTGTGGAAGAAAGGCGGATCGTCCGAGTTCAGCGTCAGTTTCACGCCGGCATCGCGCAATGGCACGAAGGCGTGCGAGGCATAGTCCGGAAAGACCTTGGTCGCAATGTTTGAAGTGGGGCAGCACTCCAGCACGATATCCCGCTGGATCAGCTCGTCGACCAGCGCCGGATCCTCGGCCGCCCGCACACCATGCCCCAGCCGGACGACCGGCAGCGGGTCCAGTGCCTGGCGTATCGAGGCGGGGTCCCCGAACTCGCCGGCATGCACGGTGCAGGGGATCCCCTCGCCGGCGACGAGGGCAAAGACCTCGGTGAACTGGCCGGGCGGAAAGCCGAGCTCGTCACCGCCCATGCCGAACCCGACCACCAGGGGATGATCGTGTCGCAGCGTGTCACGCGCCACGGACATTGCCCGCTCGACACCGAAATGACGGACGCAGGTCACGATGATGAAACCTTCGATGCCGTGGTCGCGCCGGGCGTCGTCGATGCCGGCTGCAATGCCGTCGAGATGGTCCTGGTAGCTCATGCCGTTTGCGGCGGCGTGGTCGGGCGAGGACATCATCTCGCAATAGATCACGCCTTCGGCCGAACAGCGGCTCAGATAGTCGTAGGTGACGTCCCGGTAATCCTCGGGCGTGCGGATCACGCTGGCGGCCTGATCGTAGGTCTCAAGAAAGTGCAGGAAATCGTTCCAGGCAAACGCATCTTCCTCGGCAAACAGCGCCTTCGGCAGGCTCATGCCGTTGCGCGCAGCCAGTTGCCTGACCAGTGCCGGGGTGGCGGTGCCCTCCAGGTGCACGTGCAGCTCCGCCTTGGGAACCGCGCTCACGTCAGCCGACATCCGCGACATCCTCCGGCCCGATCCGTCGTGCAACGACCGGACTGGGCGCGGGCCCGCTGGTCTCCAGGGTGATGGCATCGGAAACCGCCGCCGCCGCGGCGGCGGCCGCCTCTTCCGTGCGCGCATGCACCACGGCAAGCGGCCGGTCCGAACCAACCTGATCGCCCAGACCGGCAATGTCGGTCAGGCCGACCGCATGGTCGACGGCCTGGTCGGCACGGGTCCGCCCCCCGCCGAGGCCGACAACGGCGACGCCCAGCGCCCGCGTGTCCATGGCCGCGATGACCCCGGGCCGGGCCGGCTTGACGGGGAGCACCACATCGGCCACCGGCAGGTGCGCCTCGGGCCGCTCCAGCAGGTCGGCGGGACCGCCCAGATCCGTGACCATGCGGGCGAACCGTTCCGCGGCGGCCCCAGATTCGAGTGCCTCGTCGACCATGGCTTCCGCAGCCACCGCATCTCCGGCACGGCCGCTGGAACATAACAGTTCGACCGCAAGCGCCCGGGTGACCGCATGCAGGCGCGACTCCCGCATCGTCCCGTTCAGGTAGTCCACGGCCTCGCGCACCTCAACGGCGTTGCCGGCCGTGGTCCCGAGAACCTGGTTCATGTTGGTCATCAGCGCGGTGGTGCGCATGCCAGCCCCGTTCCCCACGGACACGATGGACCGGGCAAGGTCCAGCGCGTCCTCCATACGTGCCGCAAAGGCGCCCGATCCGAACTTCACGTCCATGACCAGGGCGTGCAATCCGGCCGCAAGTTTCTTGGACAGGATCGAGGCGGTGATCAACGGAATCGATTCCACGGTCGCGGTGACGTCGCGAATGCCGTAAAGCCGCTTGTCCGCCGGCGCCAGGTCTGCCGTCTGGCCGATGATGGCGCATCCGGCCTCGCCGGTAACCTTGCGGAACAAGTCGATGTCCGGTGCGGTGTTGTAGCCGGGCACGCTGTCCAGCTTGTCCAGGGTTCCACCGGTATGGCCGAGGCCGCGCCCGGATATCATGGGGACGTAGCAGCCGCAGGCCGCCAGCACCGGCGCCAGCATCAGCGACACCTTGTCACCGACCCCTCCGGTGGAGTGTTTGTCGACGACCGGACCATCGAAGCCCGTGTCGGTCCAGTCCAGGACCGCAGCGGAATCGCGCATGGCACAGGTCAGCGCGACCCGCTCGTCCATGGACATGCCGGAAAAAAACACCGCCATGGCAAAGGCGGCGGCCTGGCCTTCGCTGATCGACCCGTCGGCAATCCCGTGGACGAAGCTGCCGATCTCCTCGCTGTTCAGGGCGCCGCCGTCGCGTTTCTTGCGGATGATCTCCTGGGGAAGAACGCCTCCCGCACCACTACTCCCCATAAGGCACCCAGACGTTCTTGACCTGCGTGGCACGGCGCAGGAACTCCCGGCCTTCGGCCTGGCGCCGGTCATGCCAGTCACGGCACTTGCCGTTGTTGACCCAGGTCTGCTTGAGATTGCCGACCGATGCCGCCTCCACCATGCCGCTGCCCGCCGCCGGGCCGTGATACCAGATGCCGTCGACCGCTTCGTGCTCGTACAGGGTCTTGGCCAAGGCCTGTTTCTCGCCGGTGACGATATTCACAACCCCCGCCGGCACGTCCGAAGTATCGAGCACCTGGTAGAAGTCGGTGGCCGACAGGGGATACGGCTCGCTGGGGACCGCGATCACCCGGTTGCCCATGGCAACCGCCGGCGCGACCAGCGAGACGAAGCCCAGCAGCGGGGCCTCGTCGGGGCAGACCAGGCCCATGACGCCGACCGGTTCGTTCATGGCGATCGTCACGTCCCTGACGGGCGGGCTGTGCACCGCCCCGTCGAACTTGTCGGCCCAAGCCGCATAAGCGAACAACCGGCTGACCGCGGCGGTGACCTCCTTCGTCGCCCGGGCCTTGCGCACGCCCGTCATCGCCATCAGGCGGTCACGGATTTCCGCCGCCCGGGCGTCCAGGTTCTCGGCAACGTAGAACAGGATCTGCGCCCGCAGATGCGCCGCTGCGGTCGCCCATCCGGCCGCCTTGCGCGCCGCCTCGACCGCGTCGCGGATGTCCTTCCGGTTGCCCTCGCCCGCTTCGCCGACGATATCCCCGTCGGGCGACAGGACCGGCCGGTTGTAGTTGCCGTCCGGACGTTTTTGCGCGCCGCCGATATACATCTTCACGGTCCGATCGACCGGCGGCAGACCCAGATCGCCCTGGGGCGGCATCGGTGTCGGTAGCGGTGCCGGATCGCCGATGTCGGCAAGGCCGGACTCCCAGGCGGGCTTCAAGTAGGCAAAAATCCCTTCCTTGCCGCCTTCCCGGCCGAAGCCCGACTCGCGGTACCCGCCGAACCCGCAGGCGGCATCGAACATGTTGGTGGAATTCACCCAGACGACGCCGCATTTCAGTTTGGGCGCGATGTCCAGCGCCAGGTTGATGTTTTCCGACCACACACTGGCCGCAAGGCCGTATCGCGTGTTGTTGGCCAGCGCCACGGCCTCGGCCGGCGTGCGGAACGTCATCGCCACCAGAACCGGGCCGAAGATCTCCTCGCTGGCGATCGTCGCCGCCGGCGCCACGTTGGTGAACAGGCTGGGCGGATAGAACAGCCCGTCGGCGGGACAGGCCCAGCTTGGCTGGAAAAGCTCCGCGCCCTCTTCCACACCCTGTTTCACCAACTGGTCGATCCGCTCGAGCTGGACCGGTGCCACGATGGCACCGATATCGATCGACTTGTCGAGGGGATCGCCGACCCGCAACGTCTCCATGCGCGCCTTCAGTTTCTCGATCAGCCGACCGGCGACGCCCTCCTGGACCAGCAGCCGCGACCCCGCACAGCAGGCCTGACCCTGATTGAACCAAATGGCGTCGACCACGCCTTCGACCGTGCTGTCCAGGTCGGCATCGTCGAACACGATAAATGGCGACTTGCCACCCAGTTCCAGCGTCAGCTCCTTGCCGGACCCCGCCGTCGCCGCACGGATCAGGCGGCCGACGTCGGTCGACCCGGTAAACGCGATCTTGTCCACATCCGGATGCGCGACCAGGATTTCACCGGTGCTGCCGTCGCCGGTCACCACGTTGAGCACGCCGTCCGGCAGGCCCGCCTGGCGGCACAGGTCGCAGAACAGCAGGGCCGTCAGGCTGGTGAACTCGGCAGGCTTCAGGACCACGGTGTTGCCGGTTGCCAGCGCCGGCGCCACCTTCCAGGCCAGCATTAAGAGCGGGAAGTTCCACGGGATGATCTGCCCGGCCACGCCAACGGGGACATGGTCTGACATCTCGCTGTCGATCAGCTGGGCCCAGCCGGCGTGGTGATAGAAGTGGCGGGCCACAAGCGGAACATCGATGTCGCGGGTCTCGCGGATTGGTTTGCCGTTGTCCATGCTTTCCAGGACCGCCAGCAGGCGGGCATGTTTCTGGACCAGCCGGGCCAGCGCGTAGAGATGGCGCGCCCTGCCATGCCCGCCGAGACCGGCCCAGGCCGGCTGCGCCGACCGGGCGGCCGCCACCGCCGCATCGACGTCCGCCTGTCCGCCCTGCGCAATCTCCCCCAGCTTTTCGCCGTTGGCCGGGTTGGTTGTGGTCAGCCAGCCGTCTTCCGCCGGCTTCACCCACTGCCCGCCGATGAAGTGCCAGAAACGCCCGCCATAGCGGTCGATCCACTGGCGTGCCTGGGTGGCCGCCTCTGGGGCGGGACCGTAGTCCATGCTGTCAAAGATCTCGGCAACGCTCATCGTGGCTTTCCGTCAGGCCATGGGGTTGTGGTGGTTGGCGGCATAACGGCCGGTGATGTGGTGGGAGAGCTGGCGCTCGATATCGCCCAAGAGGCTGGAGGCGCCGAACCGGAACAGGTCGGGTTCCACCCAGGGCCGGCCCAACTCGTCCTTCATCAGGTAAAGGTAGCCGAGCGCCGCCTTGGCGGTGCTGATCCCGCCGGCCGGCTTGAACCCGATCCGGTGTCCGGTCCGCTCCAGGTATTCGCGGATCATGCGTACCATCACCAGGCTGACCGGAAGGGTCGCATTGACCGGTTCCTTGCCGGTGGAGGTCTTGATGAAATCGCTGCCGGCCATCATGCAGACCATCGAGGCCTTGGCCACGTTGCGCAGCGTCGCCAGCTCGCCGGTGGCCAGGATCGACTTCATGTGCGCGGGCCCGCAGGCTTCGCGGAAAGCCCGCACCTCGTCATAGAGCGCCGGCCAGTTCTGGGTCAGAACGTGCCGCCGCGAGATGACGATATCGATCTCCGCGGCGCCGGCCGCGACGGACTCCTTGATCTCCGCGATTCGTGTTTTAAGCGGCGAGAGGCCGGCGGGAAAGCCGGTGGACACCGCTGCCACCGGAATGCCGCTGCCGGCCAGCGCGTCGACCGCGGCCGGGACCATCTCGTGATAGACGCAGACCGCGCCGGTCGTGATCTTGCGGTCCGCCAGGCCCAGCGCGGCAAGGATCTCCGGCCGGATCGGCTGGCGCGCCTTTGCGCACAACCGGGCGACCCGGCCCTCGGTGTCGTCGCCGGCAAGCGTGGTCAGGTCGATACAGGTCACCGCCTTGACCAGCCAGGCTGCCTGCCACTCCTTCTTGACCGAACGTCGGGTCAGCAGGGTCTTGGCGCGACGCTCGACCGCGCTCAGATTGACCTGAACGTCCTCGACCCAGTCCAGCTCGAGCCCGGTGCCGGGATTGCGTTCGGCCTCTTCCGGCGCTTTGTCCGGTGTACCGATTGGGTGGACCGTCGCCCCCGTGCCCGAAGACCGGCCCAGTTCGCCGCCTGCCATGCGGCCACTCCTTCTTCATGGGTTTGATCGCCACAGTGTGCGCGATGCGCCGCACGAAGGCGAGTCTCGCTAATCTGTTTTCCAGGTCAATGGATTATCAGGAATATCAGAGGCGACTGCTGGCCTAATCCAGCCGCACATCGGCAACGAAGCGGGTGATCAGCCGCTGGAAACTTTCCGCCGCCTTCGCCGATTCCGAAACCGTCTCGTCATGGCTGAGTGCGTGGGTCTGCAGGCCCGCGGCAAGATTGGTGATCACCGACACCGCGGCCACGCGCAGGCCGCAGTGAACGGCCGCCAGGCATTCCGGGACCGTCGACATGCCGACCGCGTCGGCACCCAGGACCTGGAAGGCCCGGATTTCCGCCGGCGTTTCAAAGTTGGGCCCGAGGTACCAGAGATACACGCCTTCCGTAAGATCGATCCCTTCCGCCTCGGCCGCCGCCTTCAATTGCTGCCGCAGGTCCGGGTCGTAGGCTTTTGACATGTCGAAGAAACGCAGGCCCCGGCTCTCGTCGTTCCGACCGATCAGGGGGTTCGTGCCGGTCCAGTTGATATGGTCGGTGATGGCCATCAGGCTGCCGGCACCGACCGACGGCCGCAGCGAGCCGGCCCCATTGGTCAAGAGCAGCATCTCACAGCCGATGTCCTTGAATGTGCGCACGCCGAAGGCGAGACGTTCCGGGTCGTGCCCTTCATAGGCATGGACCCGCCCCTGCATGCAGATCACGTCCCTGCCGCCCAGACGCCCCACAATCAGACGCCCCGCATGCCCCTCGACGCCCGGCCGGGGGAAGCCCGGCAGTTCCTCGTACGGCAACACCACGGGCTGTTCGATCCGTTCGGCAAGCCCGCCCAGCCCGCTGCCCAGGACCAGGGCCATTCTGGGTTTGAGGTCGCCCGCACGCGCCAGGATGGTTTCTGCAACCGCCTTGATCTCGTCGTTCATGTCAAGTTGTCCGGCCCGAACGCCGCGGGCAGCAGTTCGCCCAGCGTGAAGCGCTGGCGCAAACCCTCCGGCCCGCACACCAGGATCGGGATCGTGTCGGCTGCGAACTCCCGGATCTTCTGGCGGCAGCCGCCGCAGGGCGTGCACAGCCCTTCACCGTCGCCGGCGACGGCGATCTCCACGGCGCGACGCTCGCCTGCCAGAACCATGGCGCCCAGCGCGTTTGCCTCCGCGCACAGTCCCTCGGGATAGGCGGCGTTCTCCACATTGCACCCGGTATAGACGGCCCCGCTTTCGCCGCGCACGGCGGCGCCGACCTGGAAGTTCGAATAGGGCGCATAGGCGTTGTCGCGGGCACTAATCGCTGCGTCGATCAGCCGATCGGACTCGGTCATGCGCCTACCGCTCTTTCACGTACGGGATGCCGATGGACTTGGGCGCAACGGCCCGGCCCACGAATCCCGCCAGCAGCAGCACGACGAGAATGTACGGCAGCGCTTCGATGATGAAGGGAATCGCGCCGATCAGCGTGCGGACAAAACCCGATGTGGCATCAAGATCGATCGCGCCCTGCAGCCGGGCCGCAACCGCCTCGAGAAACCCGAACAGAAGGCAGGCCAGCATCGCCGGCACGGGGCGCCACTTGCCGAAGATCAGCGCGGCCAGGGCGATGAAGCCCTTGCCGGCCGTCATATCCTTGATGAAGGAGGCCGATTGCGCCGTCGACAGGTAGGTGCCGGCGATCCCGCACAACGTCCCGGTCACGATGACCGCGCGGTAGCGCATGCCGGCCACCGAAATGCCGGCGGTATCCACGGCCTCGGGGCTTTCGCCCACCGCGCGGAGGCGCAGGCCGAACCGGGTCTTGTAGACCACCCAGAAGGTCAACGGCACGGCCAGAAAAGCGATATAAACCAGAATGTTATGGCCTGAGAGCAACTCGGAATAGATGTGCCCGATAATCGGCACGTCCCGGATCGCCTCGGCGCCCGGCCAGGTCACCGGGAGAAAGCGCCCCTCCTGCGGCAACTGCGGCGTGCGGCCGCCCTGGCTGAACCAGGAGATGCCCAGCACCACGGTCAGTCCTGCCATCAGGATGTTGATGGCGACGCCGGAAACCACGTGGTTGCCGTTGTACCGGATGCAGGCCACGCCGTGCAGCAGGGCGAGCGCGATCGACCACACAATCCCGGCGGCGAGGCCAGCCCAGGCCGAAAGCGGTGACAGCCCGATCAGCCCTGTATCAACCGTCCACTGGTAGAAGACGTAGGACGCCGACGCCGCGGCAAAGGCGGCGCCCAGCATCTTGCCCTCCAGGCTGATATCGATGATGCCCGAGCGCTCGGAAAACAGGCCGGCAAGCGACGCCAGCACCAGGGGCACCGACACCCTGAGGGTCGCATCCAGCAGCAGGATGAAAAATCCGAAGTTTTCCATGATGCCCGTCCGCCCCTATTCCGCAGGCTGGACGCCGGTTTTGCGCCACGCCCTGAACAGGGGAACCAGATACGGCAGGAACAGGAACTCGAGCGCGCCGGCGAACAGAATGACCAGGCCCTGGATCACCACCACCATCTCGCGGCTGATCTTCGGCATCTCGAAGGCGAGATCGGCGCCTCCCTGGTAAAGCGCGCCGAAGAGAATGCTGGCCAGGACGATGCCCACCGGATGATTGCGCCCCATCAGCGAGACGGCGATGCCGACGAAGCCGTAGCCTGCAGTGGAATTCAGTAGCAGGCGATGATTGACGCCCATGATCTCGTTCAGGCCCATCATTCCGGCCAACGAGCCCGAGATCGCCATCGCCAGCATGATGTTGCGCTGGGGCGAGATGCCCGCATAGACGGCGGCCTTGGGGTTGGTGCCAACGGTCCTGAGTTCGTACCCCCAGCGCGTATGCCAGATGAAAACCCAGACGAAGACACAGCACAGCAGCGCCCATAGGAACGACATGTTGAGCGGCGTGCGGGAAAACTCGATCCCGATCCAGCCCAGCATCTCGTGCATGCCCGGCAGCGTGGCGCTTTCCACGAAAGACCGGCTTTCCGGCGACATCTGGCCCGGTTTGATCAGGATGTTCACCATCAGGTAGACCATCAGCGTCGCCGCGATGAAATTGAACATGATGGTGGTGATCACGACGTGCGAGCCGCGGCGGGCCTGCAGATAGCCCGGGATCCAGGCCCAGGCCGCACCGAACAGCGCGCCGCCGAGGATCGCAATCGGCAGGATGACGATGAAGGGCAGGAAGTCGAGATAGAGGCAGACCAGTCCCACACCCAGACCGCCCAGATAGCCCTGCCCTTCGCCACCGATGTTGAACAGGCCGCAATGGAACGCCACGGCGACGCACAGGCCGGTGAAGATGAAGTTCGTCGTGTAGTACAGCGTATAGCCCCAGGCTTCCTGGTAGCCGAAGGCACCGTTGACCAGGATCCGCATCGCATCGATCGGGTTTTCGCCGATGATCAGGATGACGAGACCGGAAACCACGAAAGCGGCCAGCAGGTTGACCAGCGGAAGAACGGTGACCGTCGCCCAGCGCGGCAGACCGGTCGTGGGATCGATCGCAGCCATGGTTTACGCGACCTCGCCCTGCTTGGACGGATCGATCCCGGCCATCATCAGGCCCAGCAACTGTTCCGTTGCGTCAGCCGCGGGCACCTCGCCGACGATCATGCCGTCGAATATCACCAGGATGCGGTCGCTCAGCGACATGATCTCGTCCAGCTCCACCGAGATCAGGAGCACCGCCTTGCCCCGGTCGCGCATGGCGATCAGGCGACGATGAATGAACTCGATGGCGCCGATGTCCACACCGCGCGTTGGCTGTCCGACCAGCAACACGTCCGGGTCACGTTCCATTTCGCGCGCCACGATGATCTTCTGCTGGTTGCCGCCTGAGAAACTGCCGCTGCGCAGCATGGGATCGGGCGGCCGCACATCGTACTCGTCCATCTGACCCTGGCAGGTTTCGATGATCGCCCGGCGATCCATCAGAATCGGCCCGTTGAAGGCGGGATCGTCCTGATAGCCCAGGATCGAGGATTCGTTGGCGGCAAAGGCGGTCACCAGGCCCATGCGCTGGCGGTCTTCCGGGACGTGCGCCAGACCAATATGGCGCATGTCCTTTGCGTCCTCACCGGCGATGGTGGTGCTGTTGATCCTGAGGGACCCCTTGTCCGGCTGCCTGATGCCGGCCAGAACCTCCATCAGCTCCGACTGGCCGTTGCCCGCAACACCGGCGATCCCGACAATTTCGCCTCGGCGAACCTCGAAACTGACATCCTTGATACGGCGGACACCGAATTCGTCGGTGTAGTCCAGATGTTCGGCGCGCAGCATGACGTCGCCGGGCTTCGCCGGCGTCTTTTCCACGCGCAAAAGGACCTTGCGACCAACCATCAGTTCCGCCAGCTCCTCGCGTGACGTATCCGCGGTCCGGACGTTGGCGACCACCTCGCCGCGCCGCATCACGGTGACATTGTCGGTGATGGCCATGATTTCGCGCAGCTTGTGCGTGATCATAATGATCGTCTTGCCCTGTTCCTTCAGGGACGCGAGAATCCGAAACAGGTGGTCCGCCTCCTGCGGTGTCAGCACCCCGGTGGGTTCGTCCAGAATCAGGATTTCCGCGCCGCGATAAAGCGCCTTGAGGATCTCCAGCCGCTGCTGGATTCCCACCGGGAGATCGTGGACGACGGCATCGACGTCCACCTCCAGGCTGTATTCCCGCTCCAGCCGCTCCAGGGTTTCGCGGGCCTCGGCCATGCCCTCTTTCAGCAACAGCCCGCCTTCGGCGCCCAGCAGCACGTTCTCCAGAACCGTGAACGGATCCACCAGCATGAAATGCTGGTGAACCATGCCGATCCCAGCTGCGATCGCGTCGTCCGGGCTGTTGATAACGCTCGGCCTGCCGTCGACTTCGATGGTTCCGGAATCGGCCTGGTAGAAGCCGTACAGGATGCTCATCAGGGTCGATTTGCCGGCCCCGTTCTCGCCGATGATGCCGTGGACCGACCCCTTCTCCACGCGCATGGAGATGTTCTTGTTGGCGTGGACGGGGCCGAAGCTTTTGTTGATGCCGTTCAATTCGATCGCCGCAGCGGCCCCGCCCGCAGAGAGCGGGGCCGTATCGGCGTTCGTCGGCGGAGCCGTATCAGACATTCTGCACCTTCAAGGCGTCATAGGCGCCCGGATCAGTAGCTGCAGGTGTTGTCCGCCATATAGTCGTGGACCGAGATTTTCCCGGCGATGATGTCGGCTTTGGCCGCCTCCACCTTGGATTTCATGTCGTCGGAGATCAGATCCTTGTTGTTGTCGTCCAGCGCCCAGCCGACGCCATCCTCTTTCAGGCCCAGGACCTTGATGCCGGGGCTCCAGGTGCCATCCATAGAACTCTTGTAAACGTCATAGGCCGCCACATCGACGCGCTTCAGCATGCATGTCAGGACCGACCCTGGGTGCAGGTAATTCTGGTTGGAGTCCACACCGATTGACAACTTGCCGCCGTCGGCCGCGGCCTGCAGAACGCCCAGTCCGGTTCCGCCTGCGGCGGCGTAGACGACGTCGGCGCCCCTATCGAACTGCGACTTCGCAAGTTCGCCGCCCTTCACCGGGTCGTTCCAGGCCGCCGGGGTGGTACCGGTCATGTTCTGGTAAACCTCGGCGTCGGCATTGACGTATTTCACGCCCTGTTCGTAACCGCAGGCGAATTTGCGGATCAGCGGGATGTCCATGCCGCCGACGAAACCGACCTTGCCGGCGTCCGACGCCAGCGCAGCCAGCATGCCGACCAGGAACGAGCCCTCGTGCTCCTTGAACACGATCGACTGCACGTTCGGCTTGTCCACGACCATGTCGATGATCGAGAACTTGGTGTCCGGGTATTCGCCCGCCACCTTGTCAAGCGCCGGCCCCTGCGCGAAACCAACCGCAATGATGGGGTTGTAGCCGCGGCGCGCGAAATTGCGCAGCGCCTGTTCGCGCTGGGCTTCGTTGGTGACTTCGAATTCGCCATAGGAGACTCCGGTCTCTTGCTTGAACCTCTCGACGCCGCCGTAAATGCCCTCGTTGAAGGACTTGTCGAATTTGCCGCCCATGTCGAACACGACCGCCGGCTTGATGTCGGCCGCCAGGGCCGTGCTGACACTCAGAAGAGCGACGCTCGCAGCAGTGATTAAACGCTTCATTACAGGCCTCTCTGCCCAGTTTATTGGTTGATTTGGTTCTGTTCTCAATGACAGCTGTTGCTTGGGCCGAAAGGCCCTTAAACGGCATCTTTCCACAAGAACCCGATCCCTGCAATCAGGCAGGCATCGCCACCGCGGAAAAGAATCCGGAGAGTTTGGCGCCGTCCAGCCGGTCGTCCGTTCGGACCCCGCTGCAGAGATCCAGGCCGAACGGACGAACCGTTCGGATGGCCTCACCGACGTTGGCCGAATTGAGGCCGCCGGCCAGGTAGACCGGAACCGACGCCTCCTGCACGATCTGCCGGCTGACCGTCCAGTCGTGGACCCGCCCCGTCCCGCCAAGTTCCTTCACCGTGAGGTCAGGATTGCCGGAATCGAGGAGGATGGCATCGACTGCCCCCATCACGGCCTTGACCTTTTCCACCGCGTCGGGCCCGCGGACATGGATCACCTGGACCAGCTTGATGCCAGGAAGGGCCTGACGCAGGGTGCGGTAGGTCGCGGGCGGGATCTCGTTCACCAACTGGACGGTGTTAACGCCGGTCCGCCGTTGCTGGCCGATGATCGTGTCGGCATCCTGCGCCGACGTCAGCAGGAACGTCGCAATGCCCGGGGGCACGGCGGCTGCAATGGCCGCAATCTCGTCCTCCTGGATGACGCCCGGCCCGGACGGCATTTCCGACACCAGACCCAGGGCCGATGCCCCCGCCTCCACCGCCAGGGCGGCCTCGACCGATGAGGAAATACAGCAGATTTTCACGCGGGTCGGCATAGCCTCACTCTTACCGGCTCCGCGCGTCGTGCCGCAACCCGATCGTGCGCCCCCGTCGTCTTGTTGAAGCCCGTTGCCCGCGCGGGTAACGTGGCGGCCCTTTTTTGGATACAACCCGCTCCGGGGACTTCCGATATGGCAATCGTCTTTATCAGCCGGTCAGATCGGGCCGAGGACTGGCTCGAGCATATGCGCGCCGCAGCCCCCGACGAGGACATCCGCGTCTGGCCGGACGTCGGCGATCCGGCGGAGGTGGACATCGCCGTTGTGGCGATGCCGCCCGAAGGCGAACTGCGGCGGTATCCGAACCTGAAGGCCGTCCTGTCGTTATGGGCCGGTGTCGATTCGGTTCTCGCCGACCCGGAGTTTCCGCGCCACCTACCCCTGATCCGCATGGACGAACCGGACCTCAACGAATGCATGGGCGAGTATGTGCTCTATCACGCGCTCAAGTATCATCTGCGCGACCACCTCTACCGCGCCCAGCAGCCCGATGCCGAATGGCAGCCCCAGGAACGTCTGGTTGCTCGCCACAGAAAAGTGGGCGTGCTGGGCCTTGGGGTGATCGGACGTTTCGTTTGTCAAACGCTGGCGGGCATGCATTTCGATGTTTCCGGCTGGAGCCGGTCGCAGAAGTCCCTGCCCGGCATTGATTGCCTGTCCGGTCCGGACGGCCTCAGGTCACTGCTCGGCCGTTCGGAGATCCTGGTCAGCCTGCTGCCGATGACCGCCGAGACCGAGGGGATTCTTGACCGGACCTTGTTCGACGCGCTGCCAAAGGGCGCGTTTCTGATCAATGCGGGCCGAGGTCCTCACCTGAACGAGACCGACTTGCTCGCCGCCTTGGACGACGGCCGGGTCGCTCATGCCACGCTGGACGTCTTTGCAACCGAGCCGCTGCCGGCGGACCATCCATTCTGGAGCCACCCGAAGATCGACGTTACGCCGCATATCGCCAGCATCACCCAGGTCGACACCGGCGTCGACGCGCTGTTGAAAAGCATCGCGCAAGTGAGGGCCGGCGAGCCGCTGGAAAACGTGGTCGACCCGGCGCGGGGCTACTGAGGCGGTTCAGCCGCTTTGAGCCTCCCGGCCCTGCCGGCGCTGTTCTTCGGCACGGTCGACCAGCACGAACTCGATGTAATAGCGATTGATGCTGCTGACATACTGGACGGTCTCCAGGCCGATACGGCGGCGTGCGATCTTCTCCACATTGTCGAACCAGCGGTTCGGATCGAGGCCTTCCTTTTCGGCCTCGCCGCGAAGCCGGCTGATGCGCGTTGGTCCACCATTGTAGGCTGCCAGGGCGAAGTCGACCCGCGCGGAATCGCTGATCGCCGGATCCTTGAAATAGGTATCCCGCAGGTGGGCAAGGTATTTCGCGCCGGCCTCGACGTTGGCCTCCAGGTCTTCCACATTCGGGATCTCGATCGGCGGCGCGGCAGCCGTCGACGGTAGGACTTGCATCAGGCCGACGGCCCCTGCCTTGCTGCGGGCGGAGTGGTTAAACTCACTTTCCTGGAAGGCAAGCGCGGCCAGCAGGCGCCAGTCGAAGCCGTAAAGCTCGGCATATTTCGCGAGGAGGCCCCTGATCTCGTCCAGCTTCTGACGGGACTCGTCGTCGAGGGGGTTCTCGAACCAGGTGGCATCAAGGAAATAGCGCCTCAGCAGGATGTTGCCGATCAGCGTGCCCTGCGCGGCGGTATCGAGGAAAGTGTTGAGGCTTTCCAGAAACTGCGGGCTGTTGTTGCGAACGGCCCAGGCGATTTCGCCGCCCTCCTTGACTTTCAGGTCGTCTCGCACGATCAGGTCAGTGAAGATCTTCGACCACAATTGGGCGAGATGCGTGTCGACGACGGTCAGCGCGAGTGCGTCGGCGTGGACCAGTTCGATGATGTCCTCCGTTGCCAGGTGTTCGTGCGCCATCGTGATTTGTGTGGGCGCCAATCCGCGTTTCGCAAAATCCTCGTTCAACCGGGTCAGGCTCGCCACATAGCTGGAACCCGCCTGCACGTGGATTTCGCGGCCGCTGAGGTCCTCCAGCGTCTCCAACCCGGTGACGCTGGGTGCGGCGACGATGACCTCGGCCACATTTCGAATGTAGGGTCGGGTGAAAGCCACTTGCGCCGACCGTTCAGGCGTCACGGTCAAACCAGCGGCAACGATGTCGCCGCGCCCCTCGATCAGGGTCGGCAAAAGCTCGTCGGCCGGCAACTGGATGAAGACGAACTGAACTGGCCAACTGCGGGGGTTCACCCGCGTGCGCAGATAGGCCCGGTACTTCATCATCAGTTCGTATTCGAAGCCGCGAGCCTGAGAATCGGTGACTTTGTAATTTGTCGTGTTGTAACTCACCAACACCCGGATGACGCCTTTGCCGATCAGGGCGTCCAGGTCGTCGGTGCGCACGTCGGCCAAGACGTCCAGCTCGCCTATCGTCAAACCGGAACTGTCAAAGGCGGGTGTGCTGCGCCGCTGATCGGGTTCAGGCGGGGGTGTTCCGGTTTCGGCGCATGCGACAAGGAAAAGACCCATCAGGGCCGTCATGTATTTGCCGCTGCCGGTGCCTTCCGTCATCTGGTTGCCGCCTCCGATTGGCATTTGTTCCGCACTCCGCTTGCCAAGCCCAGGCGAGGCCATAGTTGCCTTCATTGGGCTGTGCAGAGCCAAGCTAGCAAGTCGAAACGGGGCGGGTCAAAATGGGAAACAGGCTGATTGGCGTATTGACGGGCACATTTACCGGCATCCTCGTTGGCATCGGGACCGCATTTGCGGAACCGGTCGATCTGGAGCTTGTCTTCGCCGCAGACGGATCAGGGTCGATCGATAACGAGGAACTGGCCTTCCAGCGCGCGGGTTACGCGGCCGCCATTACGGATCCGGTCGTATTGAACGCGATCCGCGGCGGTTTTCACCAGAAGATCGCCGTTGCCTATGTGGAATGGGGCAGCGCGTTCTCGCAGCACACGAGCGCGGACTGGACCGTGATCGACGGGCCCGAGAGCGCCCAGCGCTTTGCCGACCGGTTGGTTGCGGAACCGCGCGCGGCAACCGGATGGAACTCGATCTCCGAGGCCGTCGCCTATTCCCAGAACATGCTGCTGACCAACGCCTACGAAGGCGGCCGTATGATCATCGACGTGTCGGCCGATTCGGGCAACTACGGCGGACGCCCGATGGCCTTGGCCCGGGCCGACGCTATCGCGGCGGACATCCGGATCAACGCGCTGGTCATCAACAAGCCGGGCAGCGGCCTGCCGGGCCTCGGCCCCGGTTCTCTCGCCGATTATTTCGAACGGGAAGTCATCGCCGGACCCGGCGCCTTCGTGATCATCGCCCGCAACCGGGAGGAGTTCGCCGACGCGATCTTGAAGAAGATGATCCTTGAGGTTGCCGGACGGGCGCCGGAGGATGGAAAGACGGTGGTGATGGCGGACCGCTGAGCCTCCGGCAGTCAGGCGTTGCTCGCGGCCGCCTCGCGGATACGCTCGACCATCGCATAGAAACCGTTGCGCCGGTTGGGGCTCAGGTGCTGGTCCAGGCCCAGCTGACCAAAGGCGGCCTCGATATCGAAGGTCAGGATCTCGCGCGGCGTCTTGCCCGAATAGACCGCCAACAGAATGGCGATCAGGCCCTTGACGATATGTGCGTCGCTGTCGGCCAGGAAGGTGATGGTGGGCGGATCCGATTCCTGGTGCACTCGGCTGACCATCCAGACCTGGCTCATGCAGCCCTGGACCTTGGTCCCGTCAGTCTTGTCCGATTCGTCCATCAACGGCAGGCCGCGGCCCAGGTCGATGATATAGCGGTAGCGGTCTTCCCAATCGTCGAGATCCTCGAAATTCTCAACGATCTCCTCGATATCCATCATCATGACGCGGGCGCCGGGTCCTCACAGCGTTAACCTTGAAACAGCGATATAGTGCCTCAGGCGCCCCGGGGAAAGCCGGGAACCCCGCGAATTTCGTACGTTTTTCGGGGATTAGACGGCAAGATCGTATTAAGATTCGACGTGGTACGCTTGACCTTGGGCAGGCCTTCGCGCTAGAGGCTTTCATGACGGCGCGCTTGGCCCACCTGGGGCCACAGGACGCCCCCACAATCGCCGGAAAGGCGCAGGGACGGCCAGACATACCGGCCCCCACGGTGGCGGCGCGCGAACAGACCGGAGTGGATCGATCTTCCAATGAGCAAGACCTCGGACGACGACGGCAAGACGACGATGTATTGCTCTTTCTGCGGAAAGAGCCAGCACGAGGTGCGCAAGCTCATCGCAGGGCCCAACGTGTTCATTTGCAATGAATGCGTCGAACTGTGCATGGACATCATCCAGGAGGACCACAAGGCGGCGCTGTCCACGTCGGGCGACAGTGTTCCCTCGCCGCGCGAGATCCGGTCGATCTTGGACGACTATGTGATCGGCCAGGACCACGCCAAACGCGTCCTCTCAGTGGCCGTCCACAACCACTACAAGCGCCTCGCCCACGGCACGGAAGGCG
>Ga0209782_1000004_pt1 | contig 143530 bp, 144 predicted proteins | sample WorMetmaBAHAMAS1_FD_187390 | JGI IMG/M metagenome (GOLD analysis project Ga0209782, IMG submission 187390) | Marine gutless worms symbiont microbial communities from Max Planck institute for Marine Microbiology, Germany - Inanidrilus... | ecosystem: Host-associated > Annelida > Digestive...
TCAACGTAAGAGAACAACTCTCCCGACCGCTCGTCCGTCCCCCGCATGCTCCCCTCTCGGCCAATACCTTTGGCCGAAAGTGAATCACCCCGCAGCCGACAACGCCATCGGATTTCTCAACACCCTGTTAGGGCTCCGGCCCTAAGTCGCCCCCGTCCACTTAACCAACGTCAAGGTGTGGATTTGGCCGTTGGGCTAAGCAGAACGCGGGACTGCGGACAGCCCTGCGAGCGCCGGGGCGATGCCGTGCGCCACGGGGAAACGTCGTTGAGGAGGAGCGAGCGATGGCCGAGACCGAAGGCACCGCGCCGGGACCGGCAGGGGGGCAATCTCCCGAAGGCGAGCGCATTCCGTTCATGCAGAGCGTGCTGGATAACCCGTTCATTCTGCTGTTCATCGGGGTCGCCGTTCCGGCGGTCCTCTACATCATCTGGGGGATCATCGACATCGTCCAGATTCCCATTGCGCCGTAAGGGGGAGACCGGCCATGGCCCTGACGCCTCCGGAAGAACGCATCTGGTGGAAGGAACCGCTGCACAAGTTCGAACTGGTGTGGATCGCGGTGGCCTTTCTCTGGGGCATCACCATGTTCCTGACCATGGTGTTCTGGCACGTCACCGGCGACCAGAACCTGTCCAACGAAGCCTACAAGATCCGACCCGAGGCATTCGGCGAAAAGGTCGATGCGTTCGCCGAGAAGTACAAGGTCCGCGAGGAAGGCGACACCGGCATCCCGGTGGTCCGTCCACCGGCCGGCGGCGATGCCTACATGCTCGGCCGGCTGTGGGAATGGTGGCCGGTGCTGGAGCTGAAGAAGGACGAGACGTACCGCCTGCACCTGTCGTCCATGGACTGGCAGCACGGCTTCTCGCTGCAGCCGACCAACATCAACATTTCTGTCCACCCGGACTACGAGATGGTCATCACCATCACCCCGACCGAAGCCGGGGAGTTCGGCGTGATCTGTAACGAGTTCTGCGGTGTCGGCCATCATCAGATGGTCGGCAAGATCTACGTGGTCGAAGAGTAGGAGGAGGCGGTCATGGCATCATCTGAAGTGTTCCGGACCTGCCCGGAGACCGGCCTCAAGCTCCACGGCCCGGTCGAGGCCCTGATCAAGGCCAACGCGGTAGTGGCGGTCGTGTTCCAGGCCATCGGCGGCCTGTTCGGCCTTGCCGTCGCGCTGACCCGGTGGCCGGCGGTGCACCTGGGCTCGCCCGAGTTCTTCTATATGGCGCTGACGGCGCACGGCGCCGACGTGCTGCTGTTCTGGATCCTGTTCTTCGAGATCGCGCTGTTGTACTTCGCCTCGGCGGTGCTGCTGAATTGCCGCCTGGCGATGCCCAAGGTAGCCTGGCTCGCGTTCATCCTGATGCTGGCCGGTGCGCTGATCGCCAACGTCGCCGTGCTGTAAGGCGACTCCAGCGTCATGTTCACGTCTTACGTGCCGATGCCGGCCGCGCCGCATTTCTATCTCGGGCTGATTATCTTCGCCGTCGGCGCGCTGATCGCGGTGTTCATCTTCTTTGGCACCCTGGTCATCGCCAAGCAGGAACGCACGTATGAAGGCTCGGTACCCTTGGTCACCTTTGGTGCCATCGCGGCCGCCTGTATCGCGGTGTTCACCATTGCCTCGGGTGCCATCATCCTGATCCCGACGTTCCTGTGGTCGGTCGGCCTCATCACCCACATCGACTCCCTGGTCTACAAGGTCATCTGGTGGGGCATGGGCCACTCGTCGCAGCAGATCAACGTCTCCGCCCACGTCGCCGTCTGGTACGCCATCGCGGCAATGTTGCTGGGAGCGAAGCCGCTGTCGGAGAAGGTCAGCCGAACCGCGTTCCTGCTCTACATCGCCTTCCTGCAGATCGCCTCGGCGCATCACCTGCTGGTTGAGCCGGGGATCACCTCCGAGTTCAAGGTGTTCAACACCTCCTACGCCATCTACCTGGCGGTGCTCGGCAGCATGATCCACGGCCTCAGCGTTCCCGGCGCCATCGAGGCGGCGCAGCGGCGCAACGGCTTCACCGAGGGCATGTTCGGCTGGCTCCGGCGGGCGCCGTGGGGTAACCCGGCGTTCTCGGGCATGGCAATGTCGGTGATCATGTTCGGATTCCTGGGCGGCATCTCGGGCGTCGTGCTCGGCGCCGAGCAGATCAACCTGATCATGCACAACACCCTCTACGTGCCGGGGCACTTCCACGGCACGGTGGTGGCCGGCACGACACTGGCGTTCATGGCGTTGACCTACCTGCTGGTGCCATTGATTTTCCAGCGTGAGCTGATTCTCAAGCGCTTGGCGCAATGGCAGCCCTATCTGTTCGGCATCGGCGCCCTCGGACTGTCTGTGTTCATGATGGGGGCCGGTACCCTCGGTGTGTCGCGCCGGCATTGGGACATCACCTTCTCGGATGCGGCGATCTCCTTCGACCATCCGCCGGCGGCGTTCCTGATGATGGGCCTCAACGGGATCTCGGCGCTGATCGCGACCGTTGGCGGCATCATCTTCATTGTCGTCATCGTCGGCTCTCTGCTGTTCGGCAAGAAGCGCGGCGAAGCCGAAGTGAAGGCCAACCCAGTAGTGTTCCAGGGCGGCGGGGCGGCCGTGTCGACGTACGGAAGCGAAGCGACGCTGAAACTTCCGGGCACGATTGCCCTCGTAACCGTGTTCTTCGTCGCCTTCGTGCTGTACTACTACATCAACTGGAAATACCTCTCCGAGGTGTGGCCGCTAAGTTGACCAACGCGGCGAGAGGATCCCCCAGGCACACCATTCCTCCCGCCGCACCTTTCCCGCCGCCGGTCCGAGGGCCGGCCGGGGAGCGAGACAGATGACCATCACATCGCTGCTCCGCTCCGCTCTTGCGTACCTGCTCGTCGCTGCTGTTCTTGTCCTGATCTCGGTCGATCCCGCGGCGGCTCGGCCGCAACCGGGCCCGGAGGGCGTTGATGAGGACGAGGCCTTGGCCGTCAGTCAGTCGGCGATCGGCCGCCTTGTCGGCGACTACGCATTCACCGATCGCCTGCACCGGTCCGTGCGCTTGGCCGATTTCCAGGGCAAGCCGTTGATCGTCAGCATGATCTACACCGGTTGCGCCGACATCTGCCCGATGGTCTCGGAGACCCTGTCCGACGCCATAGAGGTCGCCCGGGACGCCTTGGGCGAAGACTCCTTTCGCATCGTCACCGTCGGGTTCGACGCCCGCAACGACACCCCCGAACGGATGCGGGCCTATGCCCGCTCCCACGGGCTCGCGCGGGAAGACTGGCGCTTTCTCAGCGCCGATGCCGACACCGTCGATCGGCTGGCGACCGACCTCGGTTTCCTATTCTTCGCCTCGCCCAAAGGGTTCGACCACCTGTCTCAGACCACAGTCGTCGACGCCGAGGGCCGGGTCTATCGGCAGATCTACGGCGCCGGGTTCGAGACGCCGCAGCTTGTCGAGCCGCTGAAACAGCTCGTCTTCGGCCGTCGCGCCGACCTCGCCACCTGGTCCGGGATCGTCAACAAGGTGCGGCTGTTCTGCACCATCTTTGACCCGGCCAGCGACCGCTACAAGTTCGACTACTCGATCTTCATCAGCATCGTCATGGGCAGCCTGAGTCTCGGCGGCATCCTCTTCGTTCTGGTCCGGGGATGGCTCCGAAACCGGCGGCTCGGCCTCGGGTGACAGCGCAGGTAACCGAGGCAAACAAGGCACCACCGTGAAACCCCTTCGAACCGTGCTGCGCTATGGCTTCATGTGGGCCGAGGGCTGGCTGGACCGCGCGTTCGGTGCGGCCTGGAATCCGTTCTATGCGCTCGGCGCGCTGGCCTTCTTCTTTTACTGGGTCATCCTGGTCAGCGGCATCTACGTTTACATCTTCTTCGACATCGGCATTCCCGAGGCGTACGACTCGGTCGAGTACATGACCCACGACCAGTGGTGGCTCGCCGGCATCATGCGCAGCCTGCACCGCTACGCCTCCGATGGCCTGGTGCTGGTCATGGGCGTCCACATCGTCCGCGAGTTCGCCTTCGACCGCTACCGCGACGCCCGCTGGTTCTCGTGGGTGATCGGCGTCCCCATCGTCTGGTTGGTGTTCGCCGCCGGCATCTCCGGCTACTGGCTGGTCTGGGACAAGCTCGCCCAATATATCGCCGAGGCGTCCACCGAATGGCTCGACTGGCTGGCCATTTTCGGCGAGCCCATCGCCCGCAACTTCCTTGCACCGAGCCATCTCGACGACCGCTTCTTCACCCTGATGGTGTTCATCCACATCGCCTTGCCGCTGATCCTCTTGTTCATCATGTGGTTCCACATGCAGCGGGTCAGCCATTCAAAGATGAACCCGGCCCAGGGCCTGGCTGTCGGCACGCTCATCATGCTGACGGTGCTGAGCCTGGTGTGGCCGGCGACCAGCCAGGGCATTGCTGACCTGAGCGAGGTGCCATCGCCGGTCGGCCTCGACTGGTGGTACCTCTTCGCCTATCCGCTGGTCGACCTTTGGTCGGAAGGTCCGGTGTGGGCAATGGCGTTCATCGGCACCTTCATCATGTTCATCATGCCGTGGCTGCCGCGGCGCAAGATCCCGGGGGTCGCCGTCGTCGATCTCGACAACTGCAACGGCTGCACCCGATGTGAAGTCGATTGCCCCTACAACGCCATCACCATGGAGCCTCGCACGGATGAACTGCCGTTCGAGAAAGAGGCGGTGGTCAAGGCTTCGGCCTGCGTGGGCTGCGGCATCTGCGTCGCGTCGTGCCCGACGTCCACGCCCTTCCGCCGCGCCGGGCCGCTGGTCCCGGGTATCGACCTCGGTTGGCTGCCCCTCGCCGAGCTGCGCGAGCGGACGCAAAAGGCATCGGCGCCGCTGACCGGCAACGCGCGTGTCATGGTATTCGGCTGCGACAACGCCGCCAACGTCGCCAAGCTCAAGAGCGATAGCATCGGCGCGGTCAGCCTGCCGTGCACCGGCATGCTGCCGCCGTCGTTCATCGACTATGTGATCAGCCGCAAGCTGGCCGACGGGGTCGTTGTCACCGGCTGCCGCGAAGGCGAATGCGATTACCGCCTCGGTCCGGGGTGGACGGAGGAGCGGCTGGACGGAAAACGCGATCCCCGGCTGCGCGACCGTGTGCCGCGCGACCGGGTCGCCAGGCTGTGGGCGGCGCCCACCGACTGGCGGCGGTTCGAGAGGGACCTGAAGGCGTTCCAGGCCCGGCTCGGTTCGTTCGGCGATACGCAACCTCCGCCCGAGGGGAACGCGGTCAGCGGGGAGGCGGCGGAATGAACAAGGTCCTCCGATACCTCGGTCAGGCGATCATCTATGCCGCCGTTGCCGTCCTTTTGGCGTACTTCGCCGATTCGCCTTCCTACCAGCGGCTCCCGGAGGGTCACGCGCTGGTCAAGCTGAGCTTCGCCCATAGGGCCGACCGGAAGGGCGGCTGCCGCCAGTTGAGCCGCGAGGAGATGGCCAAGCTGCCGCCAAACATGCGCAAGGCGCGGAGCTGCCCCCGCGAGCGGCTGCCGGTTGTCGTCGAGCTGGAAATCGACGGCGACCTGATCTTTGCGGAGACGCTGCCGCCGACCGGCCTGCATGGCGATGGCCCGTCACAGACCTACCAACGGATCAACGTGCCAGCGGGCCGACACCGCTTCGTCGTTCGCCTGCGGGACACCGACCGCGCGGAAGGGTTCGACTATGTGCAGGAGACCGAGGTCGAGCTGAAGCCCGGCCAGAATTTCGCCATCGACTTCAATCCCGTCAAAGGCGGCTTCCTGTTCGAGTGAGGGTGCGGCGATGAGCGAGACCAGAGTTCTTCCACGGATCGAGTGGCGCGATGATTTTCGCACCGGCGTCGACGCGGTCGATCACGAACACCGCCAACTCGTCGACATCCTCAACGGCATCCTCGACCGCCTCGAATCCGGCGGCGACGCCGATGAAATCGCCGACTATCTGGGCGAGGTCTACGCCCGCATCTCGGCGCACTTCGCGCTCGAAGAACAGGTCATGCGCCAGAAGAAGTACGACGACTACCCGGGGCACAAGGACGACCACGAATCCCTGCTCGACGACATCCGCGATCTCATGGACGCCTACGAGGACGGGTCTTACGCCAACCAAGTCGAAGCCTTCGCCGCCCGTCTGCGCGACTGGTTCACCGACCATTTCGCCACCCGCGACGCCCGCCTCCACGGGCGGCTGGGCGAATAGTGCTTTAGGCAAGCCTGCGAGATCGGCCGTCGGAAGCGATGGTCCAGGCCGAGATCGACTTCATTTCCTGCAACATGCGCTGTGCCGACTCAGGCGCCATGACGTAGGCGGCCGTGGCCAACGCATCCGCGTCGGACGCCCGCTTGGCGACGACGGTGACGGCGGCGGCGGTCCCGGCGCTGCGCCCCGTGGCAGGCGAGAACAGATGGTGATGCCGGCCGCTCCGGTCGAACGCCGTCCCGGCTCCGGCCGAGGTGGCGATGGCGCGGTTGGCGAGCGGCAGCGTCATCCGCGTCGCGCCGGTGCGCGGATCGGCGATGGCGATGGACCATGGCGATCCATCCGCTTGGCCGTTCAGCGCCCGCGTTTCGCCGAGGTTGAGGAGCACGTGATCGAAACCCAGCGCGCGCAAGACATCTGCGACGCGGTCGGTGATGTAGCCTTGGGCGATGCCGTTCAGGGTTACCGCCATTCCGGGCGCCAGGTCGATGGAATCCGGACCGATGCGAATGCGGCGGAAATCGACCAATGCCCGCGCCGCGGCAGTGGCGGCCTCGGGCGGGCCGGCGGCATCGTCTGGATGGGCCGCGAAGTGATCGGCTTGGAGCTGCCACAGCGGCTGGACGGTGACGTCGAACGCCCCTCTGGAGAGGTTGCCGAAGCGCACCGCCTCGCTCAACAGCACTCGCATGTCGACAGAGGGGCCGTCCAGTCTGCCTTCCCGGTTCAAGCGACTAAGGGCCGAGTGCGGGCGATAGAGGCTGAATTCGTTCTCCAACCTCTCGATCTCGGCGCGAGCGGCGTCGACGGCGGCCTGGGCTTGGGCCCGGTCGGGATGGTGCAGGGTGATCGACGCGTCGGCGCCGAGCGCCGTGCCCGTCCAGCGGTACGTGCCGATACCGGCGCTACGCGCGCTCCCTGGCAACAACGCAGCAGCCGACGCGGCGACGATGCCGAGCACGCGGCGTCGTGTCACGGGACGGGTGAACACCGCTGCCATATCAATTGCCTCCCATGCTGACGACCTTGCCCGAGGCCAAAGCCTCGCGGCGTTCGCGCCGCTTCCGCCGCGCCACCAACGGCGGACAGATGTCTTCGTCGATGTAAATGGACTGGCATTTCAGACAGTGGATACATTCGTTGGGGGCGATGGCGCCGTCCGGGTGGATCGCCTGCACGGGGCAGCGCTGGGCGCAGATTCCGCATTCGGCGCCGCACTGGCGCCGTCGTTTCAGCCAGTCGAAGGTGCGGAGCCGGGCCGGAATGGCCAGCGCCGCGCCGAGCGGGCAGAGGTAGCGGCAGAAGAAACGCTCGAAGAACAAGCCGACGACAAGCAGCGCCACAGCGTAGACGACGAACGGCCAGGCGCGGATGAACTTGAGCGAGATGGCGGTCTTGAACGGCTCGATTTCGGCCGCCGTGATGGCGATGTTGGTCGAGTGCAGCGACACCGCGAACAGACCGAGGAAAATCACGTACTTGACCGGCCATAGGCGCTCATGGACGGCAAACGGCAACGCCACCTGCGGCACCCGGAGCGACCGCGCGATCCAGTTGGAGAGTTCCTGAAGGGCGCCGAACGGGCACAGCCAGCCGCAGAACACGCCCCGTCCCCAGAACAGCATGGTCACGGCGACGAAGCTCCACAGGATGAAGATCAGCGGATCCAGCAGAAAGAACTCCCAGCGGAAATCACCCATCAGCGAGTGGCCGAACGTCAGCACATTGACCACGGAAAGCTGACCTCCGGCGATCCAGCCGAGTCAGATCAACGTGATCGCCAGATAGGCTCTGCGCACGCTGCGGTAGAGGTGATGGCGGCGGACGTAGGGTTCCTGCAAGACGAGGAGTGCGCCGAGCACGACCAGCATCAGCGTCGCGTCGGCGATCGCCGGCCAGCGTTCCCGCCAGATCTGCATCCACAGATCGGGACCGGCGGCTATAAGTGTCTCCTCGGCGTCCGGTTCCGTGGCAATGCGGTAGCGGCCAGGAAGTGCATAGTCGAGCGAGAACACCCCGTTGACGACACCGCCCCTGGCGGTGTCGCGGCGGACCAGCAGGTCCAGCCGCCAGGGTTTGAGCGGATCGAACCCGGTGTCGCCAGGAATGACGAACACACCGATCTCGCGGAACTCCGGTGCGCCGCCCACGCGGAGGACCTCGACGTTCCGATACCCATCGCGCGTCAAGCGGATGGTGCGCTCGCCCTGGGCGATCTGAATGCGGTCGAAGATGCCGGAGCGCCGGAAGGCCGTGCCCTTGAACGAGTAGAGCCCATTGGCGGCAATGACGACCGCCTGATCGTCGACGCCCATGCCAGCAGTGAGGCGGTTGAACGTGGCTGTGCCGAGCAGGTTCTGGCCGATCCTCGGCGGTGATGCCAGCGCGGCATGGAGTTCGATGAACGTGTCCTCGGGGCGGTCAGGAACCGGCTCCCCCAACCGCCCGGCCATGGCGCCGCGGCTGATGCGGGCGTGGACGATCGAACCGTCGTCGACGAGCTCGGTCCACGCCGCGGTTTCAAAGGATTCGCGGTCCAGGCGCGCACCGCTCTCGGCGCGACCCAGCAAGCCGCGCGACCGGGCGACCGCGCGGCCAGCGCGGAGAACCGCGTCGCGGATGACCGCGCTCGAAACGGTGGCGCTGGAAATGGCATCGGGGAGGCGGCCTCCCGAACTGTCCGCTTCGGTGACGCGTCCGCGCAAGTCGAAGCTGCGGAAGGCATCGACATAGGCTTTGAGCTGCTCGTCGGCCACACCGATGACCAGGATCGGTTCGCTGTGGGCCCGCAGGTACGCACCGGTGATCGTGGAACCGCTGTCGACGGCCGCGACAATATCGATGGGCTTTCCCGAGTATCCGACCGAGCCGACGACGTCGAACGTCGAGAACGCGTAGCCGACGATCTTGCCGCCGGCATAGATCGGCGCCGCGGGCGGATTGCCGGTGATCGCGCCTGCTCGTTCAGCACCGGGGGATACGGTTTCGAGGATCTCCGGCGTGATCGGTTCGGCGGAACCGGGTTCTGCTGAGACGCTTGGGTGCGGTGCGGCCAGAGCGGCGAGCACTGCCACCGCCGCGAAGACCATCGCCCAAATTCGTGGCTGGCGGCGGCGTTGGGTCCGTTCTGTCATGGGACTCCGGGTCGTCGCTGTGCGCCCCTGATCAGTACGATGAACCGGGACTCGCGCAATTATCCCGCGCCGCAAAGGGCGCTTCCTTGACGCTGGTTAAGCGGCCAAATCGCAGCATTCGCCTGCTGTCGACTTGACCGCTGTCAAGGCAACCCCGCTCAAGTTGAGGGTATTTATTGCAGGTGCGAGATTCCTAGGAGGGGACCGATGACCCGAGCCTTTGTCACAGCGCTGCTGTCCGCAGCGGTAACCTTGGGGGCGCTTTCCGCGATGGCTGCGGACAAGCCGAAGCCCGCCGATATCAAGAAACATGACATGAAACGTCGCCGGGCGGCAAATACGAGCCGCAACTCGACGTATTGCGCGACGAGAAGATGAAGGCGCCTGGTGCAGAGCCCGGCGTTCCGGTTCTTGGCGGCAACGAGTTCGCCCGCGCCAATCAGATCTACTTCGAGCGTTGCGCCGGCTGCCACGGCGTGCTGCGCAAGGGCGCGACCGGCAAGGCGCTGACCACCGACATCACGCGGGAAGCCGGCTTCGAATACCTGCGCGACTTCATCACCTACGGCTCGCCGGGCGGTATGCCCAACTGGGGAACGTCGGGTGACATGACGGCCGATGAGATCGATCTGATGGCCAAGTACCTGCTCAGCGAGCCGCCGCAACCGCCTGAGTATGGTCTCAAGGAGATCAAGGCGACGTGGAACGTCATCATTCCGGTCGACAAGCGGCCAACGAAGCCGATGAACAACCTCGATCTCGACAACCTGTTCTCGGTGACGCTGCGCGACATCGGTCAGGTGGCGCTGATCGACGGCCACTCGAAGGAGATCGTCGAGACCGTCAACATCGGCTACGCGGTGCACATCTCGCGGATGTCGGCCTCGGGCCGGTATCTGTTCACCATCGGCCGTGACGCCAAGATCACCCTCATCGACCTGTGGATGGAACATCCGTCGACGGTTGCCGAGATCAAGATCGGCATGGAGGCAAGGTCGGTCGAAACCTCGAAGATGAAGGGGTGGGAGGACAAGTACGCCATCGCCGGCTCCTACTGGCCGCCGCAATACGTGATCATGGACGGCGCCACCCTGGAGCCGCTGAAGGTCGTCTCCACCCGCGGCGTCACCGTCGACACTCAGGAGTACCACCCGGAGCCGCGCGTCGCCTCGATCGTCGCGTCGCACTACCATCCGGAGTTCGTCGTCAACATCAAGGAAACCGGCAAGATCCTGCTGGTCAACTACTCGGACCTGGCCAACCTCAAGGTCACGACCATCGACGCCGAGCGGTTCCTGCATGACGGTGGGTTCGACTCCACGGGCCGCTACTTCCTGGTCGCCGCCAACGCCCGCGACACCGTGGCCGTGGTCGACACCAAGGACGGCAAGCTGGTCAAGCTGATCAAGACCGGCGTCAAGCCGCACCCGGGCCGCGGCGCCAACTTCGTGCATCCGAAGTATGGGCCGGTGTGGGCGACCAGCCATCTCGGCGACGAAACCATCGCCGTGATCGGCACCGACCCGGAGAAGAACGCTCAGCACGCGTGGAAGGTGGTGCAGACGTTGGAGGGCCAGGGCGGCGGATCGCTGTTCATCAAGACGCATCCGAAGTCCAAGAACCTCTACGTCGACACACCGTTGCACCCGGAAGCCGAACTGGCCTCGTCGGTTGCCGTGTTCGACCTCAACGACCTCGACAAGGAGTACAAGGTGCTGCCGATCGGCGAGTGGTCGGGGATCTCCGAGGGCGTGCGGCGTGTTGTGCAGGGTGAATACAACGCGGCCGGCGACGAGGTCTGGTTCTCGGTGTGGAACTCCCGCTCCCAGGAATCGGCGATCGTCGTTGTCGACGACAAGACGCTTACCAAGAAGGCCGTCATCCGCGATAAGCGGCTGGTCACGCCGACCGGCAAGTTCAACGTCTACAACACGCGGAACGACGTCTACTGAGGCTCTGCCGGCGTTCGGTGTCCGGGGCGCACAAAGCGTCCCGGACACCGGCGGTGGCTCAGGGAGGTCACGATGTCGGACAAGGCCGTTGTCTATCTGGTCGGGGCGGGACCGGGCGATCCCGATCTTCTGACCCTGAAGGCCCGGCGCCTTTTGGATAAAGCCGATGTGGTTGTCTACGACCGGCTGGTGTCGGCGGAGATCATGGCGCTGGTACCCAAGGGAACGGCGCGGATCAACGTCGGCAAACAGCCGAAGTGCCATCCGGTTCCCCAGGAAGAAATCAATGCTCTTCTGGTCAGCCTCGCCCGGGACGGTCGCCGCATCGTCCGGCTGAAGGGCGGCGATCCCTACCTCTTCGGCCGCGGCAGCGAAGAGGCCGCCCACCTGCATTCCAGGGGCGTCCACTATGAGGTGGTACCGGGAGTCACCTCGGCGTCGGGCTGTGCCGCGTCTGCGGGCCTGCCGCTGACCCATCGCGGCCTCGCCAGCAGTGTTCGCTTCGTCACCGGCCATTGCCGGGGCGACGTCGATCTCGATCTGGATTGGAAGGGACTTGCCGATCCAGACACCACGCTCGTTGTCTACATGGGGATGGCGAACCTTCCCCAGATCGCCGTCCGGCTCATCGCCAACGGGCTGCCGTCGAACACGCCCGTCGCAGCGATCTCCAACGGCACGCGCCCAAACCAGCGGCGGATCATTTCGACGCTCGGCGATATCCCCGGCGTCGCGGCCGAGGCCGATTTCGATGGTCCGGTGCTGTTCGTGATCGGCCGCGTCGTCGAGCTTGTGGATGCTTTGGGCAGCGGCGACATCGAAACTCCGTTAGGCCAGGTGGCCCGCCATGCGGACGTGGGCTAGAACCGCCGTATTCGCTGCCGTTGTTGCCGCCGCTACTTCTTTACCCGCACAATCGGACCCGGCTGTCGGCGAACGCGAAGCCGCGCTACGCAACCTTCTGGTTCACGACTGTGGGTCCTGCCATGGGCTGACCATGAAGGGCGGGCTTGGACCCCCGTTGCTTCCCGCCGATCTCGCCGGCAAGCCCGACGAGGGACTGATCGACACCATTCTCGAGGGACGCCACGGGACGCCAATGCCGCCTTGGGGTACCGAACTAACGGCGGAGGAGGCGGCGTGGATCGTGCGCACACTCCGCGAGGGGGTGGCACCGTGAGAGCGGTCCTGGCCCTGCTGGTCACCGTCGCCGTATTGGCCGGATCGGCCGGCGCACCGGTTGCCGAGCCTATGCTGCGCGGTACCGGCGACCTAGGTATCGTCATCGAACGGGAGTCCGGGACCGTCCATGTCATCGAGACCACCGGGCGCTCCGTCGTGGCAACCGTCCCCGGGCTCGGCGATCTGAGCCACGCTTCCGCGGTGTTCTCCCGTGATGGCCGGTATGCTTACGTGTTCGGCCGGGACGGCGGGCTCAGCAAGGTCGACTTGCTGACCGGCACCCTCGCCGGGCGCGTTGTCCAGGCGGGCAACGCCATCGGTGGTGCGATCTCCCAGGACGGCACGCTGGTCGCCGTCTCCAATTACAAGCCCGGCGGGGTCAAGGTGTTCGATAGCCGCACTTTGGACTTGGTGGCCGAAATTCCCGCGGTCGACGGCGATGGGGAGCAGTCCAAGGTGGTCGGGCTCGTCGATGCGCCTGGCCAACGGTTCGTGTTCAGCCTCTACGATGCAGGCGAGACGTGGATCGCCGATCTCAGCGACCCGGCGCAGCCGCGGCTGACCAAGTTCACCGGCATCGGCGACCTTCCCTATGACGCCCTGGTTACCGGCGACGGCCGCTACTACATCGCAGGCCTGTTCGGTGAGGACGGCTTGGCGCTACTCGATCTGTGGAACCCGAGTGCTGGTGTTCGGCGCATTCTCGACGGCTACGGCCGCGGCGACGAACCGCTTCCAGTCTACAAGATGCCGCACCTCGAAGGCTGGGCGAAGGCGGGGAACCGGCTGTTCCTGCCGGCGGTCGGCCGCCACGAACTGCTCGTCGTCGAGGCCGGAACGTGGCGCGAGGTCGGCCGCATTCCCGTGCACGGCCAGCCGGTTTTCGCCGTCGCGCGGCCCGACGGCCGTCAACTCTGGGTCAACTTCGCCCACCCGCGGAACGACACCGTGCAGGTCGTCGACACAGAGACCCTCACCGTGGTTCACGAGTTTCGGCCGGACAAGGCGGTGATGCACCTGGAGTTCACGCCACGGGGCGAACAAGTCTGGATATCGGTTCGCGATGCCGGCCGGGTCGACATTTACGATACCCGAACGTACGAGCGGCTGGGTACCATCGCGGCGGAGAAGCCAAGCGGCATCTTCCTGACCGCGCGGGCCAACCGGACGGGGCTTTAGAGCCATGATCTTGGGCGAGCTTGAACATCGGCTTCTCAACGACTACCAGCGCGATTTCCCGCTGGAACCGCGGCCTTTCGCCCGCATCGCCGACGATCTCGGCGTCAGCGAGGACGAGGTCCTGGCGACCATCACCCGGCTGGGCGAAGACGGCACGATCGGGCGTGTCGGCGCGGTCGTTCGGCCCAACACTATCGGCGCCAGCACCCTCGCGGCAATGGCGGTGCCCGCGGACCGGTTGGAGGACGTCGCCGCCCTGGTCACCGCCCGGCCGGAGGTGAACCACAACTACGAGCGCGAACACGCGCTCAATCTGTGGTTCGTCGTCACCGGCCCCGATCCTCTGTCGATCGAAGACGTCCTCGCCGAAATCGAGCGTGACACCGGTCTGGAGACTGTCCATCTGCCGCTGGTCGAGGCCTACAACGTCGATCTGGGGTTCGATCTCCAATGAGGACCGTCGACGGAACGGACCTGCGTCTTCTTGAGGCGATCGAGGACGGACTGCCAGCGGTGTCCCGGCCGTACCGCGATATAGGGAAGCGGATCGGACTTTCGGAGGACGCGGTCATCGGTCGGCTGAAGGCACTGATCGATAGCGGCGTGGTCTCGCGGTTCGGTGTCATCGTCCGCCACCGCGAACTCGGCTACCGCGCCAACGCCATGGTCGTCTGGGACGTGCCCGACGACAGGGTCTCGGACGTCGGCCGGCGGCTTGCGGCGGTACCGTTCGTGACCCTTTCCTATCGACGGCCGCGGCGCCCGCCGGCCTGGCCATACAACCTGTTCTGCATGATTCACGGCAAGGACCGCGAGACGGTCGAACGACAAATCGCCGGCCTGATTGCCGACCAAGGGCTTGGCGGCATCGACTACGCCGTGCTGTTCAGCCGGCGCCGCTTCAAGCAGCGCGGCGCCCGCTACGGGGCACCCACGCGGCGTGAGGTGGCGTGATGGACGTGATCGACCGCCGCATCGTCAACGCCTTGCAGGGCGGATTTCCGATCTCGGATCGCCCGTACGCCGAGGCCGCCGAAGGGCTCGGCATCAGCGAGGCGGAGCTGATCCGGCGACTCCGGGACATGCTCGCCGAGGGGGTGCTCAGCCGCTTTGGTCCCCTCTACCACGCTGAACGCCTCGGCGGCGGACTGACGCTCGCCGCCATGGCGGTGCCGGAAGACCGGTTCGACGCCGTTGCCGAAACGGTCAACGCGCATCCGGAGGTCGCTCACAACTACGCCCGCGATCACGCGTTCAACATGTGGTTCGTCCTGGCCACAGACACGCCCGAGCGCATCGATGCTGTCATTGCGGAGATTGAAAGCGAGACGGACCTGTCCGTTTATTCGATGCCGAAGATCGACGAGTTCTTCATCGGCCTGAGGCTTGAAGCATGAACGAGATCCGGCCGTCCCTGCCCATCGATGACGTCGACCGGCGGATCGTCGCCGCGACCCAGGCGGGCTTGCCCCTGGTCGCAATGCCTTACCACGCCATCGCCGAGAAGCTCGACCTGGAACCCTCGGAGGTCATGGCACGCCTGCGGCGCATGCACGAGCGCGGCATCATCCGCCGCGTCGGCGCGGTTCCCAACCACTATCGGCTCGGCATCGTCGCCAACGGCATGACCGTCTGGGACGTCGATGACGATGCCGTTGCCGACGTCGGCCCCGCCATCGGCGCGCTGGACTTCGTTTCCCATTGCTACCACCGGCCCCGTCACCTGCCGCTCTGGCCCTACAACGTGTTCGCCATGGTCCACGGCCGCAGCCGCGACGAGGTCGAGGCCAAGGCGGAGGAAATCGCCGGTATCGTCGGCGATCGCTGTCGCGGCCACGCGATCCTCTACTCGACCCGCATCCTCAAGAAGACCGGCCTTCGGATCGCGGAGTAAGGCGACCATGTTCCGCATCACCCAGTTCATGAACGAGATCGTCCGGCCGACGCCGGCAGGGCCGCGGCGCGACCCGCCGGGCCCGGTGGTGATCTGGAACCTGATCCGGCGCTGCAATCTCACCTGCAAGCATTGCTACTCGATCTCCGCCGACCGGGACTTCCCCGGCGAGCTCTCCACCGAGGAGGTGTTCATGGTCATGGACGACCTGAGAGCCTTCCGCGTCCCGGTGCTGATCTTGTCGGGCGGCGAGCCGCTGCTGCGTCCCGACATCTTTCCGATCGCCCGCCGCGCCAAGGAGATGGGATTCTACGTCGGACTGTCGTCCAACGGCACGCTGATCGACGAGGGCCTGGTCGGAGAGATCGCCGACGTGGACTTCGACTACGTCGGCGTCAGCCTCGACGGAATCGGCGCCACCCACGACCGCTTCCGCGGCAAGCCCGGCGCCTTCGACGCGGCGCTGCGGGGACTGCGGCTTTGCCGCGACCGCGGCCTCAAGGTCGGCGTCCGGTTCACCATGACCCTCGACAATGCCGACGAGCTCCCCGACCTGCTGGCGCTGATCGACGAAGAGGGCATCGACAAGTTCTATTTCTCCCACCTCAACTATGCCGGTCGCGGCAACAAGAACCGCGGCGACGACGCGGCGCTGGCGCCCACGCGCCGGGCCATGGACCTGTTGTTCGACACGTGCTGGCAGGGCGTCGCATCGCGCAATCCCAAGGAGTTCGTCACCGGCAACAACGATGCCGACGGCGTCTACCTTTTGCACTGGGTCCGCGCGCGCTTCCCGGAGCATGCCGACCACCTGGCGGCCAAGCTCGTCCAGTGGGGCGGCAACGCCTCCGGCGTCAACGTCGCCAACATCGACAATGTCGGCGACGTGCATCCGGATACCATGTGGTGGCATCACACGCTCGGCAACGTGCGCAAGCGGCCGTTCTCGGAGATCTGGCCCGACACATCCGATCCGATCATGGCCGGTCTCAAGCGCCGGCCCCGCATCATCGAAGGACGCTGCGGCGCCTGCCGGCATTTCGACATCTGTGGCGGCAACACTCGGGTCCGCGCACTTCGGCTGACCGGCAACCCGTGGGCCGAAGACCCGGCCTGTTATCTCACCGACGCGGAGATCGGCGTGGACGGCGATCACGAAAGGCTGCAACTCAGGCCCTTCGGAAGGGGTGATCATGCGGTGGGCGCGGCCTAAGGCTGGTTTCATCGCAGCTGCGGCTGTCGTCGCGTTCGCGGTGCCGGCATCGGCGGAGCCCGATGCGCTCGCGCTCTACGCCGAGCATTGCGCCGAGTGCCACGGTGCCCATCGCCTTGGCGGCATTGGTCCGGCCCTGCTGCCCGGCAACCTCGGCCGGCTCCGCGAGACGGTGGCACGGGACGTGGTCGCCCGTGGCCGTCCGGCCAGCCAGATGCCGGGGTTCGCCGACACGCTCTCGGCCGAACAGATCGCCGCGGTCACGGCGTTGGCGTACGAGCCGCTTCCACAGGTCCCCGATTGGACCTTGAACGACATGGCCGAGAGCCACGTCATCCATGCGGAACCCGGGACGTTGCCCGAACGACCGGTCCACGGCGCCGATCCCCTGAACCTGTTCACTGTCGTCGAATCGGGTGACCACCAAGTGACCATCCTAGATGGTGACACCTTCGAGCCGCTGTGGCGATTCGAATCCCGTTTCGCGCTACACGGCGGAGCCAAGTATTCGCCCGACGGCCGCTTCGTCTATCTCGGATCGCGGGACGGCTGGGTCAGCAAGTACGACCTCTTCGGGCTCAAACCGGTCGCCGAGATCCGCGCCGGCATCAACACCCGGAACATCGCCGTTTCCGCCGACGGCAAATGGGTGATGGTCGGGAACTTCCTGCCCCATTCGGTGGTCGTCCTAGATGCGGCCGACCTCCGCCCGGTCAAGGTCATTCCCGTCGGCGACGGCAAGGGGACAACGTCCCGGGTCAGCGCCGTCTACACTGCGGCGCCGCGGGAGAGTTTCGTCGTCGCGTTGAAGGACATTCCGGAGATCTGGGAGATCTCTTACGCCGCCGATCCCAAACCGGTACCCAAGGGATTGGTCCACAACTACCAGCCGGGGATGGAAGAAGGCGCCTTCGACTTCGGGCCGTTCCCGGTGCGGCGGATCGTGCTCGACGACTTCCTCGACGACTTCTTCTTCGATCCGCCCTATCGCAATCTCATCGGCGCCGCCCGCAACGGCCGCAACGGCCAGGTGGTCAACATGAACGTTGGGCGCAAAGTTGCCGACATCGACCTGGATGGCCTGCCCCATCTCGGGTCCGGAATCACCTTCGCCTATCAAGGGCGGCCGGTGCTGGCGACGCCTCACCTGCGCGAAGGTTTGGTCAGCGTCACCGACATGGCGACCTGGCAGACGATCAGACGCATTCCCACGCTCGGCCCCGGGTTCTTCATGCGCAGCCACGAGAACACGCCCTACGCTTGGGTCGACGTGTTCTTCGGCCCTGACCGCGACGCCATTCACGTCATCGACAAGCGCACGCTTGAAGTGGTTGCCACACCGCGCCCCGATCCAGGGCGAACGGCTGCTCACGTCGAGTTCACCCGCGACGGCCGGCACGCGCTGGTCAGCATCTGGGAAACGGATGGTGCGCTGGTCGTTTATGACGCGGCAACGTTCGAGGAGGTGAAGCGCCTGCCTATGCGCAAGCCCTCGGGAAAATACAATGTCTACAACAAGATCACGCTCTCGGCCGGGACCAGCCACTGATCGTCGCCGGTCGCGGGCCTTGGTCCTCGTTGGTCACGGGTCGACGCGGCGCGCGGCGCCCAATCGGCTGCTCCGACGCCATGGGGAAACCATCGCCCGCCGTAGGCTTTTTCCGAAGGTCTGCGTTGCCGCCCTGCACGGCGAGCCGGGGCCGGAGTCGGCGTTGCGCCGCCTGAACGGCGAACCGGCTTGGATTGTGCCGCTGTTCATGTCTGACGGCCGCTACACGCGTCACCGCATCCCCGAGCTGTTCGGCATTGACAAGACAGCCGACAGGAATGGGCTGAGTGTGCTTCCGCCCCTCGGTCTGCATTCGGGGATCGCCGATCTCGCCACTGACCGCGCGCTCGATTGGGCTGAGGGGGAGGGACTGGTGCCGGCGTCGGTGACGCTGGTTCTCATCGGGCATGGCTCGGAAGACGATCCGGCCTCACGTGACGCGGCCGAACTGCAGGCGGCGCGAGTGCGGAACAAGCCCGTATTCGGCAACGTTGCCACCGCGTTTCTTCAACAGTCGCCCCATGTCGCGGATGTCATCTGGGGCATTGACGGACCCATGGTTGCTGTTGGCCTTTTCGCCGCCAACGGAGTGCATGGAGCCGAGGATGTCCCCCGTCTGATGTCCGGCAATAGCGCCCGTCAATCCATCTATCTCGGTGCCATCGGAGTCGATCCGAAGATTCCCGACATCATCGTCGACTTGGTCGGCGTTGAGGCCTGATTTCCCGTCGAATTCCGACCGCTGAATTTGATCAACGTCAAGTAACGCGAGCGTGATGTTGCGCCAAACTTGAGAGCGTGCGGGGCTTCGATCTTCGGTGCGGCGGGGCTATGGATATTGCATGTTGAGGATTTGCCGGCGACGCGGCGCCGAGATCCGGTTGTCAAAGGTGCGCCATGTCGTTGGGTGCGGATTGGGAGCACCTCGGCGGCGACGAGCTCGCCATCATCGATGCGGCACGGGTGACCCGCGAGTTCCACCCTGGTGAAACTCTCTTCCACGAAGGTGCACCCTGTGCGGGCCTCTACTGCATCGAGGACGGACTCGTCTGTACCCGAAAGATGGACTCCTCGGGCAATGCGATCCTGTTGCGTCTGAACTACGCCGGAGACCTGCTTGGCCATTGCGCGGTGCTGGCGGGAGCGGAATACAAGGTCACGGCGGAAGCCTTGGAACCGACCCGCGCGTGCTTCATCGATACGGCGACCGTCCGCGCCTTGTTGGGCCGAAGCACCGGTTTGGCACTCAACCTGCTGCAGCGCCTCGCAGCCGATCTCGACGACGCCGAGGAGCAGGTGCTGCGGGTGACCACGCTGCCGGTGCGCGCGCGGGTCGCACACCTGCTGCTCGTGCTCAAGGATCGCTATGGTCAAACGGGATCGAACGGCGGTTTCCGGTTGCGCCTGCCGCTGTCCCGTCAGGACATGGCATCGATGATCGGCATTCGGCCCGAATCCATGTCGCGTACGATTCGTGGCCTGCAGGCGGACGGAGTGGCGCGTTTTTCCGGCCGCGTCGTTCACGTTCCGACAACGTCGCGGCTTCGGCGGGAGCTCAGCAGCGGAGGTCTTGACGGCCCTGGTTGCGCGACCCCACGTCCCGCGGAGATGATTCAAGGCCAGCTGTAGAACCCGAACGGGAACCGGGTTCAACAAGGTCGAATAGCGCACTATGGTGGCGTCAACACGTCCACCAGATCCGGGCCTTTCCTACAATGAGTCCGCGACGCCGCTTCGCCCGCGCTTTTCTGGCAGGCCTGTATTTGGCGATCGCTTCGGTAGTGCCGCCCGCGTCATTGGCCCAGGACTTGACATTCATCCGCATTGGGACCGGCTCTACTGGTGGCACCTACTTTCCCATCGGTGGGTTGATCGCCAGCGCGATCAGCAACCCTCCGGGGTCGAGGGCGTGTGCCGACGGCGGAAGCTGCGGCGTGCCTGGCATGATCGCCGTAACCCAATCGACGCAGGGGTCTGTCGAGAATGTTCGCGCTATCGCTGCCGGCGAACTCGACATGGCGCTCAGCCAGGCCGACGTCGCTTTCAATGCGCATTTCGGCATTGGCGTGTTCATGGGTGACAAGAACCTTTCCAAGGTACGAGCCGTCGCCAACCTTTACCCTGAGGAGGTGCACATCGTCGTGCGCGGCGATTCCGGCATCGAATCGGTCGCCGGGCTCAAGCGCAAGCGGGTTTCGCTGGGTGAGAAGGCGTCCGGTACGCTTGTCGTCGCCCGTCTCGTCCTCTCCGCCTACGGCCTGAGCGAACGCAGCGTCAAAGCCGTTTACGAAAAGGTCGGAACCTCGGGCGACATGCTCGTCGGTGGCGAGCTCGACGCCTACTTCATGGTTGGCGGTCATCCGATCAATGCGATTATCGATGCGGCCGAGGCGACCGCCATCAAGCTGCTGCCGATAAGCGGCGAAGAAGCGCGCCAGATCGCCATCGATCATCCTTTCTTTGCCCCCACCGAGATCCCTGCCGGTGCTTACAAGGGCGTGGCCGAAACGCCGACCATCGGCGTCGGTGCGCAGTGGGTGGTCTCGGCCGACCTCGACGTCGATCTCGTTTACGGGGCGACAAAGGCCCTGTGGCACGCCAACAACCGGCGGCTTCTTGATGGCGGCCATCCGAACGGCCGGCGCATCCGCCTGGAGACCGCGTTGGATGGCATCGCCATTCCGTTCCATCCGGGCGCTGAACGGTTCTATCGCGAGGCCGGGTTGATTCCACCGAAATGACCACCGATTTCCATCTCCGCCCAGGGCCCGGCGGCGACGCGACGCCGATCAGGCCATTGCGCCCCGACGACTTGAGCGCGTGGCTGGAAGATCAGCCGGCCGAGCTTCGGCGCTGGGTCACGAACACCGGATTCACTGCCGAGCCGGGTACGACCTGCCTGGCGCCAGGTGAGAAAGGCGAAGTGGCTTGCGTCCTCCTCGGCGTCAGCACCGAGCCGACTCCCTGGGATTGGGGCGGACTGCCGACGAAGCTCCCGGCTGCGACCTACCGGGTCGATGGGACTTTGGATCAGGCTTCTGCCGATGCCGCAGCGCTTGGTTGGGGCCTGGGCGCCTACCGGTTCGAACGCTATCGGAATGTTCCTCACGCGCTCGCCGATCTGATCTTTCCCGATGGCTGTGACCGTGCGGCCGTGGAGCGCGCCATTGCCGCCACCTACCTTGCGCGCGACCTCGTCAACACGCCGGCTGACGACATGGGACCTGAGGAACTGGCCGTCGCGGCGGAAGAGCTGGTCACCGGTCGCGGCGGCACGAGTTCGGTGATCATTGGCGATGATCTGTTGGCTGCCAACTACCCGGCGGTGCACGCGGTTGGACGCGCGAGCGCACGGGCACCACGCTTCATCGATCTCAAGTGGGGCGACGATGCGGCACCCCGGGTAACGCTCGTCGGCAAGGGAGTCTGTTTCGACTCCGGCGGCCTCGACCTCAAGCCTGCCTCGGCGATGAAGCTGATGAAGAAGGACATGGGCGGCGCGGCAACCGTTCTCGGCATCGCGAGCATGGTCATGGCGGCCGGCCTCGACGTGAGGCTGCGGGTTCTGATTCCGGCGGTGGAAAACAGCATTGCCGGAAATGCGTTTCGGCCCCTCGACGTCGTTCGGACCCGCAAAGGCCTGACGGTCGAGATCGGCAACACCGACGCCGAAGGACGGGTGATCCTCGCCGACGCCCTGGCCGAAGCCGCCGAAGACGAACCGGTACTTCTGATCGATTGTGCGACGTTGACCGGCGCGGCCCGCGTAGCGTTGGGCACCGAACTACCCGCTGTTTTCACGCCGGACGACAGCTTGGCCAGAGATCTCCTCGGCCTCGGACAACGCATCGGCGATCCGTTGTGGCGGTTGCCGTTGTGGGCTCCGTATCGCCGGCACCTCGACAGCAAGATTGCCGATCTCAACAACGCCCCCGACAGCCCCTTTGCCGGTGCCATTACCGCCGCCCTGTTCCTCGCCGAATTCGCCGCGCCCGTGGAGAGTTGGGCGCACATCGATCTCATGGCTTGGAACACGGAAAGCAGGCCCGGCCGACCGGAGGGCGGTGAGGCGATGGCCATGCGGGCCATCTACGCCGTCATCGAACAGCGCTTCGGCCGCCGGAAGAGGAGCCGGCAAACCTAATCGGAGCGCCGCCGCTGCCTGACCTGCGGTCGATACCGGTGCAGATAGGTTGGAATGATCGCTTCGACGGCCGTCGGTTCGATGCCGAGGTCCGAGAAGGTGAGTGCACCCTCGCTGACGACGTTGTCGTTGGCGAGCAGCTTGACCTGATCGCGGGTCAGGGGTGGCTCCGGTAGCCATTCCAGGAACGTCGCCTCAAGGCTCGCCACAGCAAGCGGAATGGGCACGAGAAGGCGTTTGCGGGCCGTCTCGGCCAGCAGCAGTTCCATGACCTCGCGGAAACTGATCACCCGAGGCCCACCCAACTCATAGGTCTTTCCGGCCATCGCCGGGTCCTCCAGCGCGTTACGCGCGGCCTCGGCGACATCGCCGACATAGACCGGTTGAAACGACGTGTTGAACACCGGCAGCACCGGCAGGAAACGAGCGAGCACGGCGAACCGATTGAAGAAATCGTCCTCAGGACCGAAGACCACGCTCGGCCGCAAGACCGTGGCGTCCGGAAACGCGTCCCGTACAGCGTGTTCGCCGGCGGCCTTGGTGCGGCCGTAAACGGCTTCCGACGCCGGGTCGGAACCGATGGCAGACATCTGCACGAAACGCTTGGCGCCGGTCCGGGCCGCAGCTTGGGCGACGGTGGCCGCACCGTCGACATGGATGCTCTGAAACGTCCGTCGTCCGCGTTCGTAGAGAATGCCGACCAGATTGACGACGGCGTCGGCACCGTCGATCAGAGCCGCAACCGACTCTGGCTGCGTGATGTCGGCAGCCAACGGTACGATCTGTCCTGGATCGCCGAGGGGAACTAGGAATTGTGCCGCTTCGACGTCGCGGCAGCCGACCCGAACGATCCAGCCGTCTGCGGCGAGCCTCTGGACCAAATGGCGGCCAATAAACCCGGCGCCGCCGAAAACCGTCACCAGACGACGATCCATGAAATGCTCCTTGCGATCTCGGCCGACTCGATGGACGGGCCGATCTCATCGCTTAGTCCGTGTCGTCAACCGCGTCAACCTTGGCGGCATCTCGACCAGCCATCAAAGCCGGTTGACACAGCGCGGCTGCGGGCTTTAGGAGTGGTTGCTTGGGCCGACGTTGGTGTCCGGTACTCGGATGCCCAGGTGGCGGAATTGGTAGACGCGCAGGCTTCAGGTGCCTGTGACCGCAAGGTCGTGGAAGTTCGAGTCTTCTCCTGGGCACCAAATCTGTCGGCGACAAAAGAATTAAAGGGCCGTTCCGGGTGAACATCGACGGAATCACCATCGAGTTGCACCACGGCGACCTGCCAGAAGGCGTCGATTTCGGCGATTGCGTCGCCGTTGACTCCGAAACCATGGGACTGAGCACGCTCCGTGACCGGCTGTGCCTGGTGCAGCTCTCGGCCGGCGATGGAACGTGCCATCTGGTTCAATTCCTGCCCGGTGATCCGCAGTCGAACGCGCGCAGCACCTATGACGCGCCCAATTTGAAGCGGCTGCTGATCGACCAGTCGGTCACCAAGCTGTTTCACTATGCGCGCTTCGATGTCGCCATGTTCCTCCGCTACCTTGGCGTACGGACGGAACCGCTCTACTGCACCAAGATCGCCTCGCGCCTGGTGCGGACGTACACGGATCGTCATGGCCTCAAGGATTTGAGCCGCGAGTTGCTCAACATCGAGATGTCCAAGGTGCAACAATCTTCGGACTGGGGCGCTGAAGACCTGACGCCCGAGCAGCTCAAGTACGCGGCATCGGACGTTCTCTACCTGCATCGGCTGCGAACCCGACTGGACGAGATGCTTGTCCGCGAAGGCCGCCAGGATCTGGCCCGGTCGTGTTTCGGGTTCGTCAACGACCGCGCGCTGCTCGACCTCGAAGGCTGGGTCGACGAGGACATCTTCGCTTTCTGATTCCTCACGCCAAGCGTCCCTATTTGCCGGTCCGGGCCGATACCGTATTCCGGGCCCAATCGCCTTGATTCTGTTGACCATTTGATCTGTCGCTTGCATACTGGCGGCAGTTGTGGCAGGCAGTTTGCTAGACAGTCGCTTCCCGCCGTTCGCCGGGGGAGGGACATTGGACTCGCGACTTATTGGCGCTCAACTGATTGGCTGACCGACGACAATGACCCCGAACACGGCCATGCCGCGTCCTCAGGATCTTGAAAGCGATCTCGCTTCGGCGCGGCGGGTGTTGGCGTTGGAGATGTCCGGGCTCGAGGCCCTGGCCCGCGAACTCGACGCGTCGTTCGTCGCCGCCCTCGACATCATCGGCCGGATGACCGGCCGGCTGATCGTCACCGGCATGGGCAAGAGCGGCCACGTCGCCCGCAAGATCGCCGCGACGTTTGCCTCGACCGGGACCGCTGCATTGTTCGTCCATCCGGCGGAAGCCAGCCATGGCGATCTGGGGATGATCACCTCGACCGACGTTGTGGTCGCACTGTCGAACTCCGGGGAAACCCCGGAAATGGCCGACCTCGTGACCTACGCCAAGCGCTTCGAGATCCCGTTGATCGCCATCTGCGGCCGAGACGGCAGTGCGCTGGCCGAGGCTGCGGACGTGGCGCTGATTTTGCCCGACAGCGTCGAAGCGTGTCCGATGGGTCTCGCGCCGACGACATCGACGACCGTGATGTTGGCGCTGGGCGACGCCCTCGCCGTGGCAATGCTCGAACGCAAGGGATTTTCATCCGACGATTTCTTCGTTCTCCACCCGGGCGGAAAGCTCGGGCGCCGGTTGCTCAAGATTTCCGATCTCATGCACGGCGGCGACGACCTGCCGGTGGTCGGGAAGGATGCGACCATGGCCGATGCATTGATTGCGATGACGGCGAAAGGATTCGGCTGCGTCGGCATCGTCGACGAAGGCGAGGGACTTGCCGGCATCATCACCGATGGCGACCTCCGCCGGCATATGAGCCCGGACCTCCCGAGCCGCACTGCAGCCGATGTCATGACCACGCAACCGACGACAATTCGCCCGGATGCCCTGGCCAGCGAGGCGTTGCGCGTGATGAATGCGCGATCGATCACCAATCTTTTCGTCGTGGACGGCAACCGCCTGGTCGGCGTTCTGCATGTCCACGACTGTCTGCGCGCGGGCGTGGCGTGAGGTCGCGCGGATGACGGCGCCACGCTTGTCTCCCTCGGCATCTGTGGCGATGGGGCCCGCGCCCTCGGGTGCGGGAAGTGTCCGATCGGGTCCCGCGACCCCCGGCCGTCGTCTGGCGCTGCTGCCGCCATCGTCGCGCGGGTCGCAGCCTGGTTACTCCCGCTTCGTCAGCTTGATGAAGCTGGTCTTGCCGTCCGTCGCCCTCATCCTCGTTGCCCTCGTCGTCGCGTGGCCCTACGTGGCACCCAAGGACAGCCATTTCCGCATCGGATTTGCCGCGGTCCAGGAAGTCGGCGATGGCGAACCGAGCGCGTTCAATGCCCGCTTCGTCGGTATCGATGGCGAAAACCGGCCGATCACCATCACCGCCGACGTCGTCCATAACCTGTTGCCCGACGGCGAAGCGCCGGTCGACCTCGAAATGCCGAAAGCCGACATCACGCTCCAGGACGGGAGCTGGCTGGTCTTGACGGCGAAGAAAGGCGTCTATGACTGGCAGAAGAAGTCCTTGGAACTGACCGATTCGGTCAACCTGTTCCACGACACCGGCTACGAGTTCCATACCTCGCAGGCAACGATCGACGTTGAAGGCTTCGCCGCCGACGGACGCGAACCGTTCCGCGGTCACGGACCGTTCGGCGAGTTGACGGCTGAAGGTTTCCGCGTCCGTGACAAGGGCCGGCGCATCTTCTTCGATGGCAAGGCGACCCTCATCCTGCGGCCGGGAGCCGGAGGGACCAGCGAATGATCGGGCGGCAATGGCAACGGATTGCCGTCGTGGGTTGGTTAGCCGTCGCGGCCTGGCCGGCCGCCGCGCTTTCGCAATCGCTTCAGTTCGGCGGGGACGGCAACAACCTTCCGGTGGCCATCAACGCCGATGACGGAATCGAGTGGCAGCAGGAGAACATGGTGTTCCGCGCCCACGGAAACGCCCAAGCCAAACGCGGTGACGTCAACCTCCGGGCCGACGTCCTGAGCGCCCACTACCGCGAGCGCGACGATGGTTCGACGGAAATCTGGCGTCTCGACGCGGAAGGCGGTGTGCGCATCTCGTCGCCGACGAAGACGGCTTTTGCGGAGAAGGGAATCTACGACGTCGACAATGGAATCATGATTCTCAGTGGTGGAAAACGTGTGCGCTTCGTCGCCGAAAGCCATGAAATCACGGCCGACCGGCAGCTCGAGTACTGGCAGAACAAACAGATGGCCGTCGCGCGGGGGAACGCCGTGGCGGTCCGCGGCGAAAACCGGCTGCGCGCCGACGTATTGGCGGCGTATTTCACGCGCGACGAAAAGGGAGACTCGACGATCGAACGGGTCGAAGCATTCGACAACGTTGAAGTCGCGACGGCCGACGAGGTCGTCCACGCCGACCGCGGCGTCTACAACGTGATCAGCGGCGTCGCGACACTGACCGGTGCGGTCAGCCTGACGCGCGGTGTCAACAGGCTCGACGGGTGCAGCGCGGAGATCAATCTCGAATCCGGGATCAGCACGTTGCATGCATGCGGCGGCGCCGGACAGCCCAGGGTTCGCGGCGTCTTCCATCCGGAACGCTGAAAGGGAAATTAAACGGTTGCTGGACGAGTATCGGGGCCAATGAGGACCGACGACCAACCTCAAGCGATACCATCGGAAACCCGGCCGGATGAGGATACGGACCGGATCCCGCGGCTTGTCGCCGACAATCGCGGCCTGTTCGCGATCAATCTCGGCAAACGCTACAAGAAAAGGCCGGTGGTAAGGGGCATCAGCATCGCCCTGCAGCGGGGCGAGGTCATCGGCCTGCTGGGGCCAAACGGCGCTGGCAAGACGACCTGCTTCTACATGATCGCCGGTCTCGTGCCTCCCGACCACGGTACGGTCGTTCTCGACGGCACCGAGATCACCGACTTGCCGATGTATCGCCGCGCCCGGCTCGGTGTCGGCTACCTGCCCCAGGAAGCGTCCATCTTTCGCGGCCTGTCTGTAGAGGACAACGTCCGCGCGGTGCTCGAGGTCGGCGAACAATCCCGCGAACGTCGCGAAGCGATTCTCGACGGGCTCCTCGCCGAGTTCTCCATTACCCATCTGCGTCGGACGCCGGCCCTGGCTCTGTCCGGCGGCGAGCGGCGACGGGTGGAAATCGCCCGCGCGCTCGCCTCCAATCCCCATTTCATTCTGCTCGACGAACCGTTTGCCGGTATCGACCCCATTGCCGTCGGCGACATCCGCGACCTGGTCTCTCATCTGAAGGATCGTGGCATCGGCGTCCTGATCACCGACCACAATGTCCGGGATACGCTGGACGTTATAGACCGCGCCTACATCATCCACGACGGGATGATGCTCATGGAGGGGACGCCGTCGGATATCGTTGGCAACGAGGACGTTCGAAGAGTCTATCTGGGCGATCGGTTCAGTCTGTAGGGTAGCTACCGATGGCGTTGACCCCACGCCTCGACCTGCGCCAGACGCAGGCGCTCGTCATGACGCCTCAGCTGCAGCAGGCGATCAAGTTGCTGCAGCTTTCGAACATCGAGCTTACCCAATATGTCGAACAGGAACTGCAGCGCAATCCGCTGCTCGAACGCGATGACGGCGACGCCCTCGGTACCGAAGCAGCCACGCCGGACGAGGCCGGTGGTGCTGTCGCGACGGGCCTGGAAACAGTAGACCGAGCTGTCTCGGACGACAGCGGTGGCGCCGGGGAGACGGCACTCGATGTCGACTACGACAATCTGTTCGACGGAGACGGACCCGGTGGTGACGAACCGGTTGCCGCGTCGGGACTTGGCGATGCCCAGGTCTGGAGCGCGCGCGGAGGTAGTTTCGACGACGGTGAGGCGAGCCTCGAAAACACACTAACCGGTGCGCCAACGCTCCGCGAACTTCTGGCGAGCCAGCTGTCCATCGACATTACCGATCCCATCGACCGCATTATCGGTGCCCACCTAATCGAAATGCTCGACGAAGCCGGATATTTTGTCGGCGACATGGAAGCGGTCGCCACGGCGCTGAAATGCGACGTTCAACGGGTTGAAGACACCTTGGAACGAATGCAGCATTTCGACCCGCCGGGGATCTTCGCCCGCAATCTGTCGGAATGCCTCGCTCTTCAGCTGCGGGAACGCAATCGTCTTGACCCGGCGATGCGGGCCATGCTCGACAATCTCGATCTTGTCGCGCGCCATGAACTGGTCGCGCTGACCAAGATCTGTGGCGTCGACGCTGAAGACGTCGCCGACATGCTGGCTGAGATCCGCGCGCTCAATCCGAAGCCGGCCCTGGTCTTCGATCACACGGTGGCCCAACCGGTCACCCCGGACGTCATCATGCGCCCGCAATCCGGTGGCACGTGGCTCGTGGAGATCAACAGCGAAACCTTGCCCCGCGTGCTGGTCAACAATCACTACTACGCGCGGATCAGCCGGTCCGCCCGGAAGAAGGAAGACAAACAGTACATCGCCGAATGCCTGCAGTCAGCCAACTGGCTGGTGAAATCCCTTCACCAGCGGGCGACGACGATCCTGAAGGTGGCGACCGAGATCATCCGCCAGCAGGACGCGTTCTTCGTCAACGGCGTGCAGTCCCTTCGGCCGCTGGTGCTGCGGGACATCGCCCAGGCGATCGAAATGCACGAGAGCACGGTCAGCCGGGTGACGTCGAACAAGTTCATCGCCACCCCACGGGGGATCTTCGAGCTGAAGTACTTCTTCACCCAGGCGCTCGGCAGCGTCGATGGGACGGACAGTCACTCGGCCGAATCCGTCCGCCGCCGCATCCGCGCATTGATCGACGAGGAATCCGCCAAGACCGTACTGTCGGACGACAGGATCGTCGCGATCCTACAGGACGAGGGTGTCGATATAGCCAGACGAACCGTCTCTAAGTATCGGGAATCTATGGGAATTCCCTCTTCCGTGCAGCGACGGCGCGAGAAGGCCGTTGGCCTTTGACGGGGCCTGGGCCGGATACTTGACACGATGGGGGCAGGAAACTAAGGTCCGGGCCTTTGCTGGCCTTGAGAGCTGACTTGGGGTCCGACGTAGGACGCCCATTGCGTATCCAAGCCTAACGATTCAGGACGCATTTGCCTCGGTGGCCTGCGGGCCAGGGGCATCGGAACGCCTACTCAATGGACATTGCGGTCAACGGAAAGAACATCGACGTCGGCGACGCACTGCGCGATCACGTTCAAAGCGAACTGACCGCGACGGTGACGAAGTATTTCTCCCGCGCCCATGACGCACATGTCGTTTTTTCACGGGAAGCACATCAGTTCCGCGCCGATATCTCCGTGCACCCTGTTCGGGGCATGCTGGTCCAGGGACGGTCCGCCGCGGCCGATGCTTATGCCGCTTTCGATGGTGCGCTGGAGCGCATTGCCAAACAGCTCCGCCGCTACAAACGCCGGCTCAACGATCACCACAAACGGGGACCCGAGGAAGGCATCCCTGCCCAGCAATACGTCATCGCTCCAGAGAGTGAAGACGACGAGATTCCGGAATCCGCACAGCCGGCGATCATCGCCGAAATGCCGACGGAGATCGCTACGCTCAGCGTCAGCGAGGCGGTCATGCGCATGGATCTCGCCGACGTTCCGGCGATGATGTTCCGCAACCGCGGCAATGACGGCCTCAACGTCGTTTACCGCCGTCCCGACGGCAATATCGGATGGATCGATCCGGTGAACACTGGCACTAGCTGACGCCGAATTACGATCATGGAAATTGCCGATCTCCTGAAACCGGATCACGTCGTCGCCCGACTCAAGGCGACCAGCAAGAAGCAGGCGCTGCAGGATCTCGCGCGACATGCCGCCCCGATCACCGGACAGACTGAGCGCGCGATCTTCGATGTGCTGATGGAACGCGAGCGGCTCGGCACCACGGGCGTCGGCAATGGTATCGCCATTCCCCACGGCAAACTCGGCAGCCTCGATCGGCTCTACGGCCTGTTTGCCCGGCTGGAGAACCCGATCGATTTTGATTCCATCGACGATCGTCCGGTCGACCTGATTTTCCTGCTTCTGGCTCCAGAGTCCGCCGGTGCCGATCATCTCAAGGCGCTGGCCCGGGTCTCGCGGCTGCTGCGCGACAAAACCGCCTGCGAAAAGCTGCGCGGCACGGAGGACGCTGAAGCGCTCTATGCGCTCCTGGTCGATACGACGGCCAATCGAGCAGCGTAGGCTCGCCCGCCGGCGGCAGCGCTGGCGTCAGTGCACACTCAGTGGTTCGAGATCGTTCTGGCGAACGAGCGCGTCGGCCACATCACGTTGGGCCACAAGGGCGAGCTGTTGGCCGTCGGCCGCGTGCACCGCGAACGCGGTCTGGCCATCGACAACCACCCGTTTCAGGTAGGCCAAGTGCTGGCTTCCGAATGCGGCGAAATCCTGCGCCGACATGGTCGAACGCTGGGCTCTCGTGTCGATTGCCGGGAACGGCGCATTGTCATCGGTCATGGTCGTGTTCCTCATGGCGCCCCATACGAGCGCGCACCAAGTTTCGAACGGATGAAGTCGGAAGCTGTCGGCGCCGGAGGGTCTACTTTTCCGGAGCCACGTCGATGGTCTGCTGCCGCTTGGCGGCGGATTCAGAAGCCGGCCCTTTGTCGATTTTGATGGTGCGGACTTCCGGCTCGGGCACCGGCCGTTCCAGGTCTATGTGCAAAAGACCGTTGTCCAGGGCGGCGCCCGTCACTTCGATGCCCTCCGCGAGGACGAAACTGCGCTGGAACTGCCTCGCCGCGATCCCGCGATGGAGATAGACGCGGCCGTCATCGTTCTCCGACCGCCGGCCGCGAATGACGAGCTGGTTGTCCTCAATGGTGACTTGAAGATCATCCATCGCGAAACCCGCGACGGCCAACGTGATGCGCAAGCCGTTCTCACCGATTTGTTCGATGTTGTACGGAGGGTAGCCTTCGGCCGACGTCTTCGACGCGTGGTCGAGAAGCCGCTCCAAATGGTCAAAGCCAAGAAGAAGGGGGCTGTTGAACACGGACATGCGGGACATGGCGTCGTCCTCCTCTGCAAACGAGCGAGTACGGCATAAACTGGGGCCCTCTTGGCACCCCGCCGGCGACCGCATCGCGCGTCACCGGTTGCCCGATCCTAATTTGGCCCGAAAAGACGCCGTGTCAATGGCAAGGCGTTCCTTGGGCTGGTGGGAGCCCGGTTCAATGCTGACCGTTGCAACCCGTCGGCTGCCAATCCGGCGGTGCCATCTCGAACCCTGAAAAGACGAATGCCGGCGCCACAGTGCAGCCAGCCAGCATCCATCCGCCGACGGGTTCAGCGGTTTGCCAGGCGCCGGCGGACACCACCGCATGAGCCTGCTGGCCGGCGGCGAAGTCGGTGCCGAGCGTTATGGTCCGGGATTCGGCGCCGCTCTCGGCAATCGTCAGGGCGAGCGGCGCTCCGGCATAGTGATGCCAGATCTCCGTCGCGTCGATGCGATGCCAGGCAGACCGTTCCCCCTCGCGCAGCAGATAGTAGATGACTGTGACCGCGCCCCGTTCACCGTCAGCGCCGGCGTGGCGGAAGGTCTCGCGATAGAACCCGCCCTCGGGGTGCGGCGCGAGGGCAAGGCGGGCGACGATGTCTTCTGCAGTCGTCACCCGTGGGACCGCCGAGCGTCGTCGCCGTCGGCGTCCTTCAGCCGGCGATAGAGGGTCGACGGACTGAGCTCGAGAATGGCCGCAGCCTTTGGGATGTTTCCGTCACACGCATCGATGACCCGTTGGATGTAGTCCATCTCGACCTCGCGGAGCGGTCGAAATCCGCCGGCGCCTGCACCGATCGGCTGGCGGACATCGGCGGTCGGTGTCGGCCCCGGTACGCCTGACGGAGATCGGCCGGCTGCTCCGGCGATCTGGGCGGGCAGCATGTCGAGCGTTACCACGTCAGCATCGTGCAGGACGACGACACTGCGAACCACATTCTGCAACTGACGGACGTTTCCCGGCCAAGGGAAACGGCTGAGCGCGGCCGCCGCATCCTCGTCAAACCGTTTGAACGGCTTCTGCTCCTCGCTCGCGAAGCGGACGAGCAGGTGCTCCGCAATGGCCAGCACGTCGGCCTCTCGGTCCCGCAACGGCGGCAACGTGATCGGGATGACGTGGAGCCGGTAGTAGAGGTCCTCGCGGAAGCGGCCGGCAATCACTTCTTCCCAGGGGTCGCGATTGGTGGCGCAGACAAATCGGACGTCAACGGTCTCTATGGATTCGGCGCCAACCCGCTGGAAGCCCCCCGTTTGCACGAAACGCAGCAGCTTTGCCTGCAGGTTGACGTCCATATCGCAGATTTCATCGAAGAACAGGGTGCCGCCGTCGGCCCGTGAGGCGGCACCCTGGCGATCGGAAACCGCGCCGGTGAACGACCCTTTCACGTGACCGAAGATTTCGCTCTCGATCAGGTCCCTGGGTATGGCTACGCAGTTGACGGCGATGAATGGCGCGTCGCGGCGCGGACTGCGGCGGTGAATGGCTTCGGCGCAGACCTCCTTGCCGGTCCCGGACTCGCCGGGAATGAAGACGGTTGCCTTGCTGGGGGCAGCACTGTCGATGATCCGATAGACCGCCTGCATCGGCAGCGAGGAGCCGATGAATCCGAAATACGCTTCGCGTCCGAAGTCGTCGCGCAAACTGTCCAACTCGTCAGCAAGATGCCGATGCGCGACCGCATTTCGAAGCGTATAGATCAGCCGCTCAGCGTTGACGGGCTTGACGATGAAGTCGAACGCTCCGGCTTTCATCGCCTCGACGGCGACGTTGATGGAGCCTTGAGTGGTGACGACGACCACCGAACTCGGCAGCTGCGTTTCCTGAACGTGCCGGAGGATGTCGATCCCGTTCATGTCGGGAAGCAGGATGTCGAGGACGATTGCCGCCGGTGTCAAACGGGCAATCGCCTCAAGGCCGTCGGCGCCGCTCGTCGCGATCTCGACGTCGTAGGGCTCGTCCCGCAGAAACTCGCGATAGGCGCGACCCAGAGTCGGGTCGTCCTCGATCAGCAGAATACGCCGGTCGTGTTGATCCGCCATCATCCGTCCCGCCCCCGGGCTCCCGACAATTTATCGGTTCGGTGAAGACAAGGGAACCGCGCGAACGCGCTGCTGGCCTGCGAATTGCTTGGTGATGCGAAACGCACAAAGCGTCGGCAACGTTTGAGGGAAGGGCAGAACAGAAATGGGCAATCTCATGCCTTTCGTGCCACGCGGAACCGGCACTGCGACGACGGGGCGTTGCAAAATGCATCGCAACTTGGCTCGCGACATGCCGGACCGAATTCATGTCCCCGTGGCCACGACGATCTCGCCTGGCGATATCACCCGCCGCCATGAACGCATCGCCCGCGTGCTCGATCGCGCAAGGGGGCTGCTCGATGACGCGGAGCGGGAAACGGACCGGCTTCGGATCCGGGTTCTTCAGCACGCCGCCGGATGCCTGGTCGCGTTCGCCCAGGAAATCGCAGGGAACACGGAAGATCCCCTGATCCACGGCGTTCACTGATGTCCAGCGGCTAAGGACTGATCACCAGGCGCAATCGCGCGCAGCTCGGTGATCAGGGCTTCCAGGCGGACGATGTCGGCCGGCGTCGGCGCCCCCGACCGATCGGCGATCTGTCCGCACTCGATTTCCAAGCGGGCCGCGCACTCACCCAATTCGTCAAACCCGAACGTTCCGGCCGAACCGGCGAGGGCGTGGGCGTGCCAGTTCAATCTGTCCAGATCTTCGGACGATTGCTCTCCGTTTCGCAACGATTCGAGGGCGTTGCCCAGGGCGGCCAACCGAGCCGGGATTCCGGAGGCATATTCCTTGGCCAGGGCCGCAAGCCGGTCATTGAGTTCGTCATCGGCGACATCGGCGTGATGACGATCCCAGATCGCCCGAACACGCTGCGCCAACGACATCGGATCAAAGGGCTTGCCGATGACATCGGTGGCGCCGAGGGCGCGCAGGCGTTCGATGTCCGACGGCGACACCTTGGCCGTCAGGAATACGACGGGTGTGTTCGTCAGACCCGGAACGCGGCGGATTGCCTCCAGAGTCCCAGGGCCGTCCATGCCCGGCATCATGACATCGAGCAAAACGATGTCCGGCGGTGATTCGGCCGCAAGCCGCACGGCTTTCTCTCCGGAACCGCAAACCCGGACATCGAAACCGCCCACGGACTGGAGCGCGATCCGGGCCACCGTGCGGATGTCGGGTTCGTCCTCGACGTAAAGGATGCTTCGAAGCGACGAGGACATTACGGGGCTTTGTCCCCGCTTTGGACGTGTTCATATTGGGGGAGTTCGAAATGGAACCGCGTTTGCGACCCCGGATCGGATTCGTAGCCGATGGTGCCGCCGTGGGCATCGATGATGGCGCGGCAGATTCTGAGGCCGAGGCCGGTTCCTCCGACGCTCCGCGTGTCCGAAGAGTCGGCTTGAGTGGATTTCTCAAACACCCGTTCACGGAAACTCTCGGGAATCCCCGGCCCCCGATCGGCAACTTCGACCCGCAACACTCCGTTGTCCCGGCGCACGGCGACCTCCACCGTTTCGCCCTCGGGCGAGAACTTGGCCGCATTCGAAAGCAAGTTGGTGACGACCTGGGCAAGGCGTGCGGGGTCGCCCACGACCTCCGCGGAATCGGCCGCCGGGGCGACATCGACTCTGACCCCGAGGCGATCGGCATAGGCGCGATTGGCGGTCACCACCTGCTCGGTCAGCACGTTGAGGTCGACGACCTCCATCCGAAACTCCATGCGGCCGGACTCGGTTTTTTCGATGTCGAGGATGTCGTTGACGAGCCCGATCAGCCGTTCGCTGTTGGATTCTGCGATGCGCAGGAGCTCGCGCGCCGGGACTGGGACATCACCGACGGCGCCACCGAGCACAAGGCCCAATGATCCGTGGATCGAGGTGAGCGGCGTCCGCAACTCATGACTGACCGTGGACACGAACTCCGTCTTCATGCGTTCGACGCGCTTTCGCTCGCCGATATCGGTGATTGTCCCGACCGTACGGAGGGGGCGTCCCGATCCGTCACGCTCGACGACCTTTCCACGATCGAGGATCCACATCCATTCGCCCGAACGCGTTCGGACCCGATGCTCCGTTTCATAGGTCGCGGTGCGGCCTTTCAGATGTTCTCTCAGCACGGACATCACCGCCGATTTGTCGTCGGGGTGAATCATTCGCTCACGGTTGCGCGCGTGTCCCTCGACTTCTCCCGGTCGGTACCCGAGCATCGTCTGCCAGCGGGGCGAGAAATACATGTCACCGGTCACCACGTTCCAGTCCCATAGCCCGTCGTTGGACCCCTCGAGGGCCAGTTTGAGCCGCTCCTCGCTGACCCCGAGGGCCTCGACCGCGGCGGCGCGGGATTTCTCGCCACCGATCCACTGGGCCAGAAGCTGGATCAGCGAAATCTCGCTCTCACTGAACGCGACAGTCCTCGGTGACGGGCTGGAGAAGTTGAGGGTCCCGTAGCGCCTGCCGTCGACCACCAAGGGTGCGCCGATGTAGGACTCGAGACCGAACTGCTCGTAACACGGATGATTGCGCCAGCGGCCTTCGGCGGCGGCGTGAAACGCCAGCGGTCCGTCCGTCGCCAAGGTATCGGCACAGTAGGTGTCGCCCAGCGGAAACACCTTTCCCGGTCTCGGACCATACTCAGGGCCGCGCGCATACTCGACCGCATAGGTATCACCTTCGATGCGGCTGACGATGGCAATGTCGAGGTCCAGTGTCTCCAGCCCGAGGTCGAGAATGCGGGCGATCTTTTGGTCGGTGGAGAGCTGTGTCGTGGCGGTGATCTCGTGCAACCTGCGGAGCGTCCGCTCGTTCCGATAAAGCGCCGCCTCCGCCTGCTTGCGACGGGTGATATCAAAATACACCGACTGCACGCACGGCCGGCCGTCGAAGACCGTCCTCGCCCCCGTCATCTCGATGGGAATCGACGTGCCGTCCAGGCGAACGATCGCCGCCTCGCGAAGCGGCAGCTTGCCAGCACCGCGCTGAACCCTTCGCATTCGTCCTGCGGCGATCTGACGAAAGGCCGGATCGATGAGGTCGAGCACCGGGCGGCCGACGAGCTGCCGGAGATCAGCGGAACCGAACAGGTCCATGGCTGCCGTGTTCGCATAGACGACTTGCCCTTGGTCGTGGATCAGGATCGCCGCCGGCGACTCGTCGACGGCGAAGCGGTAGCGCTCCTCGCTCTGGCGCAAGGCCGACTCGGTTCGACGTCGGCGAATGATCTCGCGTCGGAAGGTCTCGACGGCATCGGTGAGCGCTGCGAGCTCGCCGCTCCGATCGAGCCCATCGACCGCAACGTTGGTATCGCCGTCGGCAAGCTGCTCCAGCATCGACCCGACCGCTAACAATGGGCGTACGATGCTGCGCTTGAGGGCGACGCCGAGCACTCCGCACAGCGCGAGGCCGGCCGCCGAAAACACGGCAATGAGGATGATCGTCGTCCGCTCGCGATCGACCGCCGATTCGGAGGTCATGACCGAGATGGCTTCGATGCGGGCGAGCAGGTCCCGGGTTCGCCTTTCCAGGGTCGCATGGTGAGCGCGGATGCCGGCACGCAGGGCCTGGATGTCTTCAATCGATCCGTCGTTCAGCCGAGCGAAAAGAGTGCCTGCCAACCGATTGTGATCACGGAAGGCGTCCGTGATGTCGTCAAGCACCACGGCGAGCAGCGCCAGCGAGTCGGTGGCGATGGGATCGGTGGCCGCTGCCTTGACCTCGCTCAGCCGCCGCTCGGCGTCGGCGAGATCGTTTTCGGTGATGCGCGAGATCGACATGAAGCGTCGCATTTCCGCTTCATAATTCTCGCCCTCGGCGGCCAGGCGAACCGCCGTGTCGAGCAAAACCTCCTGCACGTCCTGCTCAAGGGTAATGTCGGCGGCGATCCTGGCGATGGGAAGCTGGAGGAGGGCGACTTCGTCGACGTCTCCCCGGATCGAACCGATATTGACGATGGCAACGGTGCCGATGGTCGCGGCGACGAACAAGGCTACGGCGACGAGCATGTAGATGCGCGTGCCGAAGGAGAGGCCGGTGGGGTGGGCGCTCGAAAGTCGCGCCGCTCCGGCCTCGGGCAAGCCTGCGGCGCCCTCGGCGCCGAGGTCCGGTGCGTTTGTGCGCCGGTCGCTCATTGATTCAGGATAGCCTGTAATTCTGGCGAAGGTCACGGATTCCCCGGACATGCGGACGTTCCCCGGAAATGGTCATTGGCCCTTGCGGAGGGCCGGGGAACTCGCCATTTTCTGTCCATAGCTCTTGCAGGGACCGGTAGACTTTCACGATGGCGCTGATCCTCGACAACGAAGCCGCAGGCGGCGGGGCGGCGGGCGCGCCTGCCGACGTCGTCAAGGACGTCGATACGCAGTCGTTCGTCACCGACGTCATCGAGACGTCGATGAATACGCCGGTCATCGTCGACTTCTGGGCTCCCTGGTGCGGCCCCTGCAAACAGTTGACGCCAATGTTGGAAAAGCTCGTCCGCCAAGCGGCCGGTGCGGTCCGTCTGGCCAAGGTCAACATTGACGAAAACCAGGCCCTTGCCGGACAGCTTCGGGTGCAGTCAGTGCCCACGGTTTACGCGTTCGTCGGCGGTCAGCCGGTTGATGCCTTCGTCGGTGCGCAACCGGAAAGCCAGATCAAGGTCTTCATCGGACGCCTTACCGGCGGCGCACCGTCGCCGGTCGACGAAATGCTCGATCACGCCCGAGAGGTGCTCGCGGGCGGCGATTCCCAGGGCGCCGCGCAGCTTTATTCGCAGGTCCTCAACGAAGATCCCGTCAACGCGGCCGCCATCGCCGGGTTGGTTCGTTGTTTCATCGCCCTCGGCGAGATCGATGCCGCGCGCCAGATGATCGACGGGCTCGAGCCGGACGTCGCTGCGAAAGAGGACGTGCGCGCGGCGGCATCGGCGGTGGAGTTGGCCGGGCAGGGCAGCGACACTGGCGATATTGGCGGCCTGCGTGCCCAGGTGGCGGCCGACGCCGACGATCATCAGGCGCGGTACGATCTCGCCGTTGCGTTGTACGGTGCCGGCCAGGCGGAAGCGGCTATCGAGGAGCTTCTGGAAATGGTGCGGCGCGACCGGACGTGGAACGAGGAGGCGGCGCGCAAGCAACTGCTGAAGGTTTTCGACTCCCTTGGCACGTCGGATCCGCTGACGGTCGCATCCCGAAAACGGTTGTCGTCGATCCTGTTCTCATGAGTGGCGTACACGACATCGGAATCGACCAGCTTCCCGAAACGTTGCCGATCTTTCCGCTCAACGGCGTTCTGCTGCTGCCGCGTGGACGGTTGCCACTCAACGTTTTTGAGCCCCGCTACCTGACGATGACCGAAGAGGCGTTGGGTCGGGGCCGGTTTATCGGTGTCATGCAGCCACGCGCGCCCGAGGCCGATCCCATCAGCGATACGGTCCCGGTCTATGATCTCGGATGCGCGGGGAGAATTGTCTCGTTCGCCGAGACGGACGATGGACGTTATCTCATAGCGCTTCTCGGCGTGTGCCGGTTCCGGGTCATCGCCGAGCAGCCGCTGTATCGGGGCTTTCGCCAGGTCAACGCGGATTTCCACCCGTTCATCGGCGATCTCGAGGAGCCCCGCGGTGCCATCGGCGATCGGCCGCGCATGCTGAGTGCCGTGCGGCAATACCTGGCCTTGAAGGAGATCGCTGCCGATTGGGAGGCGATCGAGGAAGCGGATGACGAGTCCCTGGTCACGACTCTAGCGATGATCTGCCCCTTTGAGCCGCGCGAAAAGCAGGCCCTGTTGGAGTGCGCCGACCTTTCCGAACGAAGTCAACTTCTGGCGTCGCTGATGGAGATGTCGGTCCGCGAGGCCGAAGCGACGCCCAGCACCGCGCGGCATTGAAGGCCGCAGGTCGGGTGGTTGGAGAAAGCGATGAGCACGCGTCAGGTCGATCCCAAGCTGCTGGAGATCCTGGTTTGCCCGCTGACGAAGGGACCGTTGCGCTACGACGCCGAAGCCCAGGAACTGATCAGCGAGCAAACCGGGCTGGCTTATCCGATTCGTGACGGTATTCCGATCATGCTCGTCGACGAAGCCCGAACCCTCGACGACACGGCGCAGGGAAGATCGGCGTGAACGAAACCTTCGGCAGCCGCTATCAGCCGGTCGAGATCAGGCTGAAACGCGACGAGAAGGTGCTCGAGATCGACTTCAACGACGGGAGCGCCTTTCGGTTGTCGGCCGAGCTGTTGCGGGTCGAGATCCCGTCGGCCGAGGTTCAGGGCCATAGTCCGACGCAAAAGACCGTTGTCGCCGGCCGGCGTCACGTCGGCATCATCGGGGTCGAACAGGTCGGCTCCTACGCCATCCGGATCCGCTTCGACGACCTGCATGACACCGGGCTGTACACCTGGGACTGGCTATATGAGCTGGTAGCAAACCAGGATCAGATCTGGCAGGACTACCTGAACGCGCTGGAAAGCAGGGGCCTCTCGCGCGATCCCTAACCGCTACAGCGGTTGTCCGCGCATCAGCCGCGGCAGCTCGCCGACCACTCCCATGGCATGACGCATGAACAGCCGCTTCAGCGGCGGCACCCGGTTGACGGCGGCGAGGCCGATGTCACGGGCCAGTCGAATGGGTGCGATGTCATTCGAGAACAGGCGATTGAGCGCGTCGGTCATCGCCAGCATCAGCGTGTTGTCGAAGCGCCGCCAGCGTTCGAAACGGTGCAGCACCGTGCTGTCGCCGATGTCGTAGCCAAGGCGTCGGGCGTCTGTCAGCACCTCGGCCAGGGCGGCGACATCGCGGTAACCCATGTTGAGTCCTTGTCCGGCAATCGGGTGCATGCCGTGTGCCGCGTCGCCGACCAGGGCGAGCCGGCGGTCGATGCATCGCTCTGCGAACTGAAGCGACAACGGATAGGACCACCGCGGCCCGACCACCGATAGATCGCCCAGGAAATCACCGAAACGCTGACGAAGCTCGGCGATGAAGCCGGCCTCGTCGAGAGCCATCAGCGCCGGGGCCAAGTCCTCCCGCTCGGTCCACACGATGGACGAACGATTGCCATTGAGCGGCAGGATGGCAAAGGGCCCTGCCGGCAAGAAATGCTCATGGGCGACGTTGTCGTGCGGCCTTTCGTGGGCGACCGTGCAGACGATGCCGACTTGGCGATAGGACCAGCGCGTCAACCCGATGCCGGCCTCGCCGCGCACCCGCGAGCCGCGGCCGTCGGCGGCGATGGCGAGACGCGCGTTGACCGTCGTTCCATCGGCCAGCACGCCTTCGACGCCGTCGCTGCTGCGCTCGAGCCCGACCAAGCGCGCCGGTGCCAGCAACTGGACGCCGTCCAGGGATCGCATGCGCTCGATGAGCGCCCGCCGGATCACGCGGTTTTCGATCATGTGGCCGAAGGGCTCGTCACCGATGTCGTTGTGGTCGTAATGCAAAAACAGCGGCGACTGGCCGTCGGCGACGCGGATGTCCAGCATCGGATAGGCTTCCGGCTCCATCGCCGGCCAAGCGCCAATGCCCTCGAGCAACCGCCGCGACGACAGCGAGATCGCCGAAGCGCGGCCGTCGAAACCGGCGGCAAGGACAGTCGCCGGGTCTTCAATGTCGACGACAACGGCGGACAGCCCCGATTCTGCGACAGCGCAAGCCATCGCTCCGCCAGCGAGTCCGCCGCCGACGATTAAAACGTCTGATTCCAATGAGTTGCGAGATCGTCCGGCATTGTCGGTCATTGTGTCGTCGCGCCTATGAACCCGTCACTTGCGCCGAGGTGTGCAGCGCACAAACAAATTGCACAAAAAACAGGCAAACCCAAAAACATGAACAATAAGTAGGCAGGCTATTTCGTTGGTCAGTCGGCCACCCGTGCCGCAGCTTTTCGGATAATCCTCTGATATTCAAGAAGTTTCTTTGTCGATGTCGAAACCGGCACGGTTCTTGATATCTGCACGACAACGTGGCTTCGGCCAGGGTGTCCGGATTATCGGTCTGGGCAAGGAGCAATGATGGAAGGCCTTTATCGCGCCGCACGGTTGGCGGGGCGGTAGGGGTCCGATCAACAACAAGGGAAACCAGGGCGATGAAGCTGATCATGGCGATCATCAAGCCCTTCAAGCTGGACGACGTGCGCGAGGCGCTGACGTCCTTGGGCTTGCAAGGCATGACCGTTACGGAGGTCAAGGGGTTCGGACGGCAGAAAGGGCAGGCCGAGATCTATCGCGGCGCCGAGTACACGGTCAATTTCGTACCCAAAGTCAAAATCGAGGTTGCGGTCCCCGACGAGCTGGTCGAGCAGGCGGCCGAGACCATTCAGCGTGCAGCGCGAACGGACAAGATCGGCGACGGCAAGATCTTCGTCTACGGCATCGACAGCGCCGTACGCATTCGGACCGGCGAATCCGGCAACGACGCCATCTAGGAGGACCGAAAGATGAGCTTGATTAACAAGATTTCGGGGCGCCTCGCGCTGGCGGTCCCGCTGAGCGTCATCGGCGCAGCCAGTGCGCTGGCGGAAGAGGCCACGCTCGATACGGGCGACACCGCGTGGATGCTGACGTCGACAGCGCTCGTGTTGATGATGACCATTCCCGGTCTGGCACTGTTCTACGGCGGCATGGTGCGGAAAAAGAACGTTCTGGCGACGGTGATGCAGAGCTTCGCCGTGTGCTGCTTGATGACCGTGCTGTGGATGGTCGCCGGATACTCGCTGGCCTTCGGCGACGGCGGCGGGCTCAATGCCTTCGTTGGCGGCCTCGACAACCTGTTCCTCATGGGCATGGCTCCGGACGCACTCTCGGGCACGATCCCCGAGTCGGTGTTCATGACCTTCCAGATGACCTTCGCCATCATCACCCCGGCACTGGTCACCGGCGCCTTCGCCGATCGCATGAAGTTCTCCTCGATGCTGTGGTTCCTCGGCATCTGGATGCTGGTGATCTATGCGCCGATCTGCCACTGGGTGTGGGGCGGCGGCTTCCTCGGTGAAGATGGCGTTCTCGACTTCGCCGGCGGAACGGTCGTGCACATCAATGCCGGCGTCGCCGGTCTCGTTGCCGCGATCGTCCTTGGCCGCCGTAAGGGTTACGGCTCCGAGAACATGGCGCCGCACAACCTGGTGCTCAGCGTCATCGGTGCGTCGCTGCTGTGGGTCGGCTGGTTCGGGTTCAACGCCGGTTCCGCCGTGGGCGCCAATACGGCCGCCGGCATGGCCATGGCGGTGACCCAGATCGCCACCGCCGCGGCGGCGTTGGGCTGGATGTTCGCGGAATGGATCCTGCGCGGCAAGGCCAGCGTTCTCGGCATCGTTTCGGGTGCGGTCGGCGGCCTCGTCGCGATCACTCCGGCATCCGGTTTCGTCGGTCCGGTGGGCGCGCTGATCATCGGCATTGTTGCCGGTGTTGGCTGCTTCTGGGGCGCGACGGGCCTGAAGAAGATGCTCGGCTACGACGACTCGCTCGACGTGTTCGGCGTGCACGGCATTGGCGGCATCCTGGGCGCCATCGGCACCGGTATCTTCGCCGTCGAGGCCATCGGCGGGACGCCGGGTCTGATCGAAGGCAATCCGGGCCAGGTCATTACCCAGATCTGGGGCATCGTCGCGACGATCGTCTACTGCGCGATCGGCTCGTTCGTGATCCTCAAGGTGATCGACCTCGTTCTCGGCCTCCGGGTCGACGAGGAAACCGAGATCGGCGGGCTCGACCTCAACCTCCACGGCGAGGTCGTGCAATAGCCCACGTTTCGGGCCGGGGCTTAGGGGCGGCGCCGTTCTCCCAGCCGTTCCGCCCCCTTCCAGGCCGGAAGGCAATGCCTTCCGGCCTTTTTTATGCGGGCGCGCTTGCCCAGCGGTAGGTCCGGCATCATTATCCGCCGATGCTCAATCCCCGCCTCGAGTCCCTGCCGGACTATCCGTTCGACCGCCTGCGGGCGCTTCTCGACGGACTCGCACCACCGTCGGGACTTGAGCCTCGCGTGCTCTCGGTTGGCGAGCCCCGCCACGCGCCGCCGCTTATTATCGATACCGCCGTGGCCGCGGAACTCGGCAACTGGGGGCGCTATCCGTTGGTGGAGGGCACGCCGGCGTTCCGCGCCGCGGTCGCCGGCTGGTTGACCCGCCGCTACGGTTTGCCGGACGGCATGATCGATGCCGACCGCAACGTTTTGCCCGTCTCGGGAACCCGCGAGGCCCTGTTCATGGCCGCGCTGCTGACGGTGCCGGGGCGCACCCACCACCGACGCCCGGCCGTGCTGATGCCGAATCCCTTCTATCCGGCATACGCTGGCGGTGCGATGTTGGCCGGTGCCGAGGCCATCTATTTGCCGGCGACGCGCGAAACCGGCTTCCTTCCGGACCTCGCCACCATCGACGAAGAAACGCTGGCCCGGACGGTACTCGTCTATCTGTGCTCGCCGGCCAATCCGCAAGGCGCTGTCTCAAGCGTCGAAGATCTTGGCCGAGCCATTGATCTCGCCCGGCAGCATGGATTCGTCCTCGCTGTCGACGAGTGCTACACGGAGATCTACGACGATCAACCGCCGGCCGGCGCCTTGCAGGCGTGCGGCGCGACGGGGGGCGACTGCAGCAACGTGCTGGTGTTTCACTCCCTTTCGAAACGGTCCAGTACTCCTGGCTTGCGCTCAGGGTTCGTGGCTGGGGATGCGGATCTCATTGCCGGTTTCCGTCGCCTGCGGTCCTATGGCGGGGCGACGCTGCCGTTTCCCGTCCTGGCTGCGTCCGCGGCGTTGTGGAACGACGACGTTCATGTCCAGGCCAACCGCGCCCTCTACCGCGAGAAATTCGACGTCGCCGAGGGCATCCTTTCCGGCCGCTTGGGTTTCTACCGCCCCGACGGCGGCTTCTTTCTGTGGCTCGATGTCGGCGATGACGAAGCAGCGGCGCGAGCCCTTTGGGCGGAGGCGGCAGTCCGGGTGTTGCCGGGCACCTATCTGGGACAGCCTGGCGCCGACGGTACGAATCCCGGAACCGGCTTCATCCGTATCGCCCTCGTCGACGATCTCGTGGCGACCGAAGACGCCCTCACCCGCGTCGTTAAGGTCTTGTAAAGCGGGCGTTCGTAGACTTCCGGCATGGCCCGGACTGTTTCCAATACCGGAGGCGTGACCGTCTTCCCGGCGGGCACGGCCGCGTTTGTCCGACGACGTCTCGTCGAGGCATCGGGCGTCGGGCTGATGGCATTGGCAGCCGCGGTGGCGGCCGCCGTTCTGACCTTCGAATCCGCCGACCCGTCCCTCAACAATGCCGCCACGGGGCCGGCGCAAAACGTCCTTGGGCTACCCGGCGCCTACGTGGCCGACGCGCTGGTGCAGACGTTCGGCGCCGCCGGCCTGGTGCCGGTGCTACCGCTCGCGGCGTGGGGTTGGGTTTTGGTCCGCGCGCGCTCGTTCCCGGGACCGTGGCGGCGGGCGTTGGGTACGATCGCGGCGATGGTCCTGCTGGCGATGGCGTTCGCCCCGTTCGACGCACCCATCGCCTGGCCCCTGACCACCGGACTCGGCGGTGTCGCCGGGCGCCTTGCCTTGGACGGTTTGGTGGGTATTGCGCCGGTCGATCTGATGATCGCGTCTCCGATGGCGCTGGCCGGTCTGGCCGCGCTTCTGGGGAGCGCCGCGCTGATCATCGGCCTCGGCCTTCCATGGTCCACCTGGCGGCGACTCGGGTCCGCCGCCGTGACCCTCAGCCGCCGCGGCGTCTCCAAGGCACCAGCTGCCGGCCGGTGGTTTGGCCGGGTCTCCCGGACGTTCGAGCGCCGTGAGCCGACACTGGCGCGCCGGTCGCGCCGGTCGCTCGACGTCGATGACGACCAATCAACCACCAGTGAGGAAGGGGTTCCGGACCCCGCGACACCTCTGCGGACCGGTCTGGTCGCGCCGAAGGCCCCGCGGACCCGACCGGGCCGAAAAGCCGCTGCCGCCCGCCAGCGAACATTCGAGTTCGCCGCCGACGAGGGCTATCGGGTGCCGCCGTTGGACCTTTTGGATGCGCCGCCGTCGCCCGCCGGAGATCGCCTCAATGCGGAGGGCCTGCAGCAGAACGCACGACTGCTGTCCTCGGTGCTCGAAGACTTTGGTGTCCGGGGCGAGATCGTCAAAGTCCGCCCGGGCCCGGTCATCACGCTTTATGAACTTGAACCGGCACCTGGCACCAAGAGCGCCCGGGTGTTCGGTCTGGCCGACGACATCGCGCGGTCGATGAGCGCGGTTTCGGTGCGGGTTGCGGTGGTTCCGGGGCGCAACGTCATCGGCATCGAGCTGCCCAACATCCGCCGGGAAATGGTCTATCTACGGGAGCTCATCGCCTCGGAGACGTTCGAACGCTCCGGCGGCAAGCTGACCCTGGCGCTCGGCAAGGACATCGGCGGCACGCCAGTGCTCACCGATCTTTCACGCATGCCGCACCTGCTGATCGCCGGTACCACCGGGTCGGGCAAGTCCGTCGCCATCAACACGATGATCCTGTCGCTGCTCTATCAACAGTCGCCGGAGACCTGCAAGTTCATCCTCATCGACCCGAAGATGCTCGAGCTGTCGGTCTACGACGGTATCCCGCATCTCCTCTCGCCCGTGGTCACCGAACCATCAAAGGCCGTCGTTGCGTTGAAGTGGACGGTCCGCGAAATGGAGGAGCGCTACCGGGCGATGTCGCAACTCGGCGTGCGCAATATCGCCGGCTACAACGCCCGCGTCGCCGAAGCCCAGGCCAAGGGCGAGGCGCTGAAACGCCGGGTGCAGACCGGTTTCGATGACGACGGCCGGCCGGTCTTCGAAGACCAGCCCCTGGACATGGACCCGCTGCCATTCATCGTCGTCGTCGTCGACGAGATGGCCGACCTCATGCTCGTTGCCGGCAAGGACATCGAGGCTGCGGTCCAGCGACTGGCACAGATGGCTCGGGCGGCCGGAATCCACCTGATCATGGCGACCCAGCGTCCGTCGGTCGACGTCATCACCGGCACGATCAAGGCCAACTTCCCGACCCGGGTCAGCTTCCAGGTGACGTCGAAGATCGACAGCCGCACGATTCTCGGCGAACAGGGTGCCGAGCAGCTTCTCGGCCAGGGCGACATGCTGTACATGGCCGCCGGCGGGCGGGTCACTCGCGTGCACGGGCCGTTCGTTTCCGACGAGGAGGTCGAGGCGGTGGTCGGCTGGCTGAAGGCGCGCGTCGAGCCGGAGTACGTCCCCGCGGTAACCGAAGACGACGACGCCGACCTGCCGGGCCTTTCGGGATTGGGCGGCGGCGACTCAGGCGACGAGCTCTACGACGAAGCGGTCGCCCTCGTTGCACGGGAGGGCAAGGCGTCGACCAGCTTCGTGCAACGACATCTTCAGATCGGCTACAATCGTGCCGCCAGGATGATCGAGCGGATGGAGGCCGAAGGCGTTGTCAGCAAAGCCGATCGCGTTGGCCGGCGCGAAGTGCTGGTCTCCGACCACGGGTAGGCGGCCGACCGGGATTTTGATCCGCCGGTTCGCCCATGGGTTCGCCGCCGCGGCGCTGCTCGCGCTCGCTCCGGTGGCGACCGCCGGAGCATCCGGACCGGCCGCCATTTTGGATGACGGTGCCCGCGCCGATATCAGTCGCATCGAGACGTACCTCAATCGATTGAAGACGGTGCGCGCACGATTTTTGCAGGTCTCGTCGACCGGGGAATACGCCGAGGGATCGCTATACCTGAACCGGCCCGGCAAGTTGCGCATCGACTACGAACCGCCGGTACCCGTCGAGATCATCGCCGACGGGTCCCGGCTGATCTATCACGACCGCAAGCTCGAACAGGTCACCTATCTTCCGCTGGGGTCGACACCCGCCGGGATTCTCGTCAAGGAGAAGGTGTCGCTGAACGGCGGCGAACTCACCGTTACTGACTTCGCACGGGGTCCGAAGAGCCTTCGCGTCACCGTCGTCCGTGCCGACGAGCCGCTGGAGGGCAGCCTGACCTTGGTCTTCGGCGACCGCCCCCTGGAACTGCGCAAGTGGTCGATCAGCGATGCCCAGGGAACGGTCACCAATGTCTCTCTGATGAATGCTCGGTTCGGCGTCCCGCTGGATGACAAGCTGTTTCGGTTTCGCGACCCGTACGTCTACCAAAGCGGGGGATGACCGTTCATGGCCCGCGCATCTGCCATGCGTTTTGCGCATGGCAGATGCGCGGTTTGCACAATGGTAGCACCTTGGGCCAACACCACGTAAGATAGACAGGCGAGCCCGCCCCCTCGGGGCGAGCCGTCTCGGATGGTTCCCCTGCCATCCGTTAGCCCTGACAAGGGCTAAAAGTGCCCGGTTCACCCCCCCAGCTGGGCGCTTTTTTTGTTGCTGAAGTCTGGCTCAGTCTCGGGAATGGCCTAGACTGCGGCGCCGGTCCGTTTCGCCAATAGGTTCATCACCTTTGCCGCTGTCTGCTCGATGGAGCGTTCGGTGACGTCGATCACCGGCCATCCCTTACGCGCGAACAGCCGCCGGGCATCCCGCAGTTCCTCGCGCAAGACGTCGACGTCCGAGTAGTCCGGTTTTTCCGATGCGGTCAGCGCGCGGATACGCGCGGCACGCACGTGCGCCAGCCGCGCCGGATTGAGCGTCAGGCCGACGACCAGCGGACTCTCGGCTTTCATCACCCCTTCGGGCAACGGGATTCCCGGGACCAGCGGCACGTTCGCCGCTTTCACGCCTTGCGAAGCCAGGTACATGCAGGTCGGAGTCTTCGTCGCCCGCGACACGCCGACCAAGATCACGTCGGCGCCCTCGAGATCGTTCGCTGCGACGCCATCGTCGTGGGACAAGGCGAATTTCATCGCTTCGATGCGTTGGTAGTAGTCCTCATCGATGACGTCGCGGGTGCTCGTGCGATACTGGATAGGCACGTCATAATGGGTCGACAGCTCATGCACCATCTGCTCGAGGGAAAACATGCAGGGCACGGACAGGTGCTGACAGCCCTCCTCGATCGCCTCGCGCAGATCGGTCGCGGCGATGCTGTGCAGAACGAAACCGCGCGTCTCGCCGACGGCGGCAAGAATCTCGGGTATCTGGCCCAGGCGGCGCACCATCTTCCATAACCTGCGCTCGACCTCGACGCCTTCGAGCTGGGCGATGGCATTGCGCGCCAACATCTCGATCAGCTCGCCGGAGGCGTGCGAGATCAGGTGCAGATGGATGGTTTTGGTCATGGCGTCAATGCCCAGGGACGGCCGATCATCTGTGATAGCCTCCGTCGAGACGCAACACCGTGCCGTTGACCATGACGTTCTTGATCACGTGGACAACCAGCATAGCGAACTCCGCCGGATCGCCGAAGCGGTGCGGGAACGGGATCGAATGAACGAGCCGGGAATCGAGATTGCGCTCCATGCTGAACAGCGTCGGTGTGCCGAACAGACCCGGCGCAATGCCGACGACGCGGATGCCGAGAGGACCGAGCTCTCGTGCGGCGGGAAGGATCATGCTGACGACACCGCCTTTTGACGCCGAGTACGCCGCCTCGCCGCTCTGTCCCTCGTAGGCCGAAACAGATCCGGTAACGATGATGACGCCGCGCTCGCCCTGGGAGTTCTTTTTTAGCGTTGCCATATCGTCCGCCGCCAGCCGCATCATGTTGAACGTCGAAATCAGGTTGACCTCGACGAGCTGACGGAATTCGTCCAGCGGCATCGCGCCGTCGTCGCTCAGGATGCTTTTCGAATGCCCCCGGCCGACGCAATGCACGAGCACGCGGGCGGGCCCATGAACCCCGCGGGCGTGCTTGAGCGCTTCCTCGGCGGCTTGCGAGTTGGAGACGTCGCAGTGTATGGGCAACCCGCTGATCTCTTTTCCAACGGGGATCAGGCGTTCCTCGTCGACGTCGATTATTGTGACCTTGGCACCTTCCTCGGAGAGGTAGCGCGCGGATTCGGCCCCCAACCCGGATGCTCCCCCGGTGACCACCGCCGGACACTGCCAAAGTTCCATACCGCCCCCCTCGCGCCGGGTTTGCCCCAGGTTAATTCCGTGAAACCGCTCCCCCATGATTGGCGCCTCGCCGCCTCGCTGGCGCCGCCTGTCACATTGATCGACCCGATCGTGGCCCGTCAAGCACCCGTGGTTGCGATCCATTCCTAACGACCTTGGGTCTATGCGCCGTTTCGGCTATGGATTCCGATCGGCCCCCGATGGCCGCGATGTGGAATAAGCCGCGTTCGTCTTCCGATCCGCGAACACGGAATCCGCTCGGACAACTGTATGCGATGCTGACCTGGTCACCGAAGTTCAGTTGTTCGATCCGCGCCATCGATGACGATCACGAGGGGTTGTTCCGGGTCGTCGAAGCGCTGAACGAACACACCGCCGGCGACGGATCGCAGGAAAGGCTGGCCGCGTCGATCAACGCCCTCGTCCTCTATGTGCGCGACCATTTCGACCGCGAGGAGCGGCTGATGGCGAGCGCCAGGTATCCCGATCTTGCCGCCCACAAGCAAGAGCACGAGCGGTTCACGCGTTTGGTGCTTGATCTCCAGGCCATCCATGCGGATAACCCCGGTCAGGTCGATATCGGCAAGGTCACCGCGTTTCTCGTCGAGTGGCTGACCCGGCACATTCTGGGCAGCGACATGAAGTACGTTCCCTACCTGAGAGGCGAGAAGGAAGCGCCTCCCTCGGAAGACGAATTCGGCCCTGTCGAGGCCGCCGTGGAGTCCCTTTCGGTCGCGGTTCCCCCAGGAAAGGCGGACGCCGTCCGCGAGTTTGCGTCGCTGCTGGTGACTGGTGGGCAGCTTGCCGACGCCCTGGAAGCCGCTGTCCATCAAGGTGTCGAGGTCGAGCGACGGCGGTCGCACAACGACGCCGTCGAATTGTTCTGCCGCTAATCCTTCCTCGATCTCGCCGTAATGGACAAAGCCACACTCATCGGTCTGGTTTCCGGCTTCGCCGTGATCTTCATCGCCATTTTCCTCGGCGGCGACATCGATTCGTTCGTAAACCTGCCGAGCGTGCTCATCGTTTTCGGCGGCACGGCGGCGGCGACGTTCATCAAGTTCACCATGTCCGACGTGTTCGCGTCGTTCAAGCTGGGGCTCGGGGTGGCGTTCAAGAACTCTCCCGGCGACCCGCAATCGCTCATCGACCAGGCGGTTTCACTCGCCAAGCTGGTCCGTGAGAAGGGGCTGCTTGGCCTGGAGAACGTCAAGGTCGAGAACGAGTTCTTCCAGCGCGGCGTGCGTCTGTGCATGGACGGCTACAACATCGACGTGGTGCGCGAGACCATCGTCCGCGAGGTCAACATCATGATCCAGCGCCAGGAGAAGGGCGAACTGATGTTCCGCGGCATCGGCGACTCGGCGCCCGCGTTCGGCATGCTGGGCACCCTCGTCGGCCTGGTGCAGATGCTCGCCAACATGGACGATCCCAAGACCATCGGACCGGCCATGGCGGTGGCCATGCTGACCACCTTCTACGGTGCGCTGCTTGCCAATCTGGTGGCGATCCCGATCGCCGAGAAGCTGTCGATGAAAAACGAGCAGGACAAGCTGACCCACGACCTCATCGTCGAGAGCGTCGTACAGATCGGCAGCAACCAGAACCCCAACGTGCTCCAGGAGATGCTGGCCATCTACCTGCCGACGGCGAAATCCGGCAAAGGCAAGGGCAAGAAGAAGTAGTGGCCAACAAGGCACCCGCCGGCGCGCCTGCGTGGATGGTCACCTTCGCCGACCTGATGGCGCTGCTGCTCGTTCTGTTCGTTCTGCTTCTCACCTTCGCCGAATTGGACATCCAGCGGTTCAAGGCGATGGCCGGTGCAGTCCGCGAAGCGTTCGGCGTCGCCAAGGAGGACAAGCTTGCCGGCGTCATCGAGCTGGAGGGCTCGAAGCGGCGGACGGCGGCGACCGACACCAGCATGGTGCGCCGCCCCGACGACATCCCCAAGGTCAGCATCGAAGCCCCGATGGAATCGGATGCGGCTGCGGAGATGGATGCAAAGCCGGCGAACCAGCCGGCCGAGAAGCGGGACGCGGATGAGCTGGCCGGCGCGCTCAAGCAGGCCATCGCCGCGGAGATCGCCGGTTCGGGCATTCAGATCGAACGCAGCGGCGGCGGGGTCGTGGTGCGGTTCCCCAATTCGATCGCCTTTCCCTCGGGCAGCGGCGACCTGACGCCGGCGTTCATCGCCATCCTCAACAAACTGGCGCCGGTCCTGCGCAAAACACCGGGAACGGTGTTCGTCTCCGGCCACACCGACAACGTGCCCATTTCCAGCCGCATCTACCGGTCGAACTGGGACCTGTCGGCGGCCCGTGCCGCCTCGGTGGTCCATCACATGATCGACGCCAACGGCATCCAGCCGGCGCGAATCACCGTCCAAGGCTACGGCGACAGCCGCCCGCAGGCGCCCAACGACACGCCCGAGAACCGCGCCAAGAACCGCCGCGTCGAGATTTCAGTGGTGCCGGAGTAGGGATTGCCGACCGGGAAAAAAGGTGGTGCCCCCAGGGAGACTCGAACTCCCACTCCCTTACGGGAAACAGATTTTGAGTCTGCCGCGTCTACCAGTTCCGCCACAGGGGCTCCGCCGATGGCGGCCCTCATCATAGGGCCGGGCCGGTCGGGGTCAATACGACCGGGTTACGATCCGGCTGTCAGTTGCGGCCTTTCGGCCTCGGCGCGCAGCCGCGCGGCCAGCGGCGCCGGCAAAGGTATCACCTGGCCGCCGTCGGCGAAATCCAGCCACACCATGACCGACTCGGCGGTGGCGAAACATACGCCGTCCTTGAACAGGCCCTGGCCGAAGGCACACGAGCTGCGTCCCAGCCGCTCGACACGTGTACCGATGTTCACCTCGCCCGGGTAGTGGGCCTGGGCGCGGAAATCGATGCTCAGGTTGGCGATGACCCATCCGGCACGCTCGCCTTCCGTCGAGCCCGGGGCGACGGCCTCGGCGAAGGCGACGCGGCCGGTCTCGCAGTAGGCGACCATGGCGACGTTGTTGATGTGCCGGTAGCGGTCGACATCGGAGAACCGCACCGTATCGCGAGTCCAGAAGGCAAAGGCGGCAGGGTCGGTCAGGTCGATGGTCGGCGGAGCGGTCACGGGATCAGGCATCCTATCGGCGGATCGGCGGTGGCGGTGCCCTAACTGGCACACCCGGCCCGTTTGGGCAACGGCGAGTCTGACGACGATCCCTCACGCCGTGGCCGCAGCCTGTTCATCCTCGTCCTCAACGGTGTAGAGCGTCACCGGCTGCTCGCGCCCGCGCACGGGAAGCGTGCCGACCTCGCGGAAAGAAAAAAGGGGACCAGCCAGCTCGGCGGTGGTGCCGGCAATCAGGATGCCCGTGCCGTAGTCCTTGTTGAGCGCCTCGAGCCGGGCGGCGACGTTCACCGCGTCGCCGTGCACCGTGTAGTTCAGCCGGCCGGTGCTGCCGACGCTTCCGGCGATCATCTCGCCGGTGTTGATGCCGATCCGGCAATCGAGCGCCTGGCCCTCGAACATCCGGCCGCCAACGGTGTTACGGATATCCAGCGCCGTACGCACGGCCGCCGCGGCATGGTCCGGGTCGGCCACAGGCACGTTGAAGGTGGCGAGGATGGCGTCCCCCTGGAACTGGTTGATGACGCCGCCGTGGCGGCCGATGACCTCGGCGACGGCATCGAAATAGGCGTTCAACATCGCCACCACCTCTGCCGGCGCCATGCGTTCGGCCATGGTGGTGAACCGGGCGATATCGACGAACAGCACGGTGGCGGTGCCGAACTCGGGTTCCAGCGATCCTTGCCGGTCGATCAGCGCCCGGGCGACGGCCTCGGGGACGTACTTGCCGAAGGTTTCGCTGACCACCTCGCGTTCCCGCTCGGCCATCGCCTGACGGTAGACGACCCGCCGGGCGCGCCAGACCACAACTGCCAGCAGCGCAGCGACGACGACGAGTACGATGATCTCCTGGATGCAGCTGCCGGTGCCGACGAAATGGGGACTGAGGATCACGGCGTAGTATTCCTCGTTGGTCGCGTTCTCCGGGATGTCGGTCCAGTCGAGCGGGTTCTCGGTCTGCGCCCAAACCCACATGGCGCCGAGCGCCCAACCCACACCTCCGATAACGCCCGCCCAAAGCACCAGCGCCGGCGAGTAGCTGAACGCGGCCGCGGCGAGAAACAGGAAGAAGTAGGGGAACAGGTTGAATCGGTAGGCGATGTGAGGAGGCAGACCGGCAGTTACCGGCGCGCTGAACACGACGATAGCAACGACCAGGAATGCCACGTCAGCGAGCATCAGGGCATACATCAGCCAAAGACGGTCCGGCCGCCAATGAAGCGCCGCGAGCTGAAGCAGACCCAGAACGCCGAACGCGGCGACGCCGGAAATCATATAGTAGAGGAGGGGAGGCGGCCGCGAGACCGCGATCCAAATACCGATGACAACCACAACGGCGACCCGGCCCCAGAGGGCGAGCCGGAGACCGTTCCGCTGCTCGCGAAGGAACGTTTGCCTGAGCCGTGCGTCCAGTGTTGTATCGGTCATCCGTCAATCCTCGGTCCGTCCGTGCGGCGCGTACGCCCCGTTGTCGTCAACATAGTCGGCCTTTGCGGTTTTCGAAGGGCATTCGCGCGCGTTGGCGCGATTGCTCCAATTCTAACGGACTGCTAAACCTTCGCCGCGCCCGCGACTGGGCCCGCCGCCACGGAGATCTCCACCAGTGCTTCACAGCCTCTACGACTGGACGATGGACCTGTCGGGCCGTCGACACGCGCTTACGGCGCTGGCAGTGGTGTCGTTCATCGAAAGTTCGGTGTTTCCGATCCCGCCCGATGTGCTGTTGATTCCGATGGTGCTGGCGGCGCGCGAGCGGGCGTGGCTGATCGCCGCCGTGTGCACGATAACCTCGGTCCTCGGCGGGCTCGCCGGCTACGGGATCGGCCTGTTCCTGTTCGAGCAGATCGGCCGGCCGTTGCTGGAGTTCTACGGCTACACCGACCGGTTCGGCGATTTCCAAGCGTACTACAACGACTGGGGAGCATGGGCGGTGTTCATCGCCGGAACGACACCGTTCCCCTACAAGGTTATCACCATCCTCAGTGGCGTCACCGCGCTCTCCGTGCCGGTGTTCCTGGTCGCTTCCGTGCTGGCTCGTGGTATTCGGTTTTTCCTCGTCGCCGGTTTGCTATGGTACTTCGGCGAACCGATCCGTGCCTTCATCGAGCGTCGGCTCGGGCTCCTGTTTACGTTATTCTGCATCCTGCTGATTGGCGGATTCGTCGCCCTCCGATACGTGCACTGAGGCGCAGCATGGCCGGGGACCGTTCCCAGAAGATCGCCGTCAAACCTCTGATTGGCGGGCAGTGGGGCGACCTGGAGATCCTGTTCGGCGCCAATGGTGCCTGTGCCGGCTGCTGGTGCATGTGGTGGCGGCAGACCCGCCGTGAGTACGAACGCGGCAAGGGCGAGCGCAACCGCCGCGCCTTCCGCACCGTTGTCCGCGCCGGGCCGCCACCGGGCCTCATCGCTTACGTTGGAGACGATCCCGCAGGATGGTGCCAGGTTGGACCCCGCGCCGACCTTCCGGGCCTCGACCGATCCCGTTTGCTGCATCCTGTGGACGATACGCCCGTCTGGTCGATCTCGTGCCTGTTCGTCCACCGCCGCTACCGCCGAAAGGGATTGACGGCGACGCTGATCGAGGCGGCGCGCGATCATGCCATTGCCTCGGGGACGCCGGCCGTCGAGGCGTATCCGTGGGAGACCGACGAGAAAAAGGCGGCAAGCACCGTCTACACCGGTCTCGCCGGCACCTATCGCCAGTTGGGCTTCGTCGAGGTTGCGCGCCGGGCGCCCCATCGGCCGATCTTGCGGTACGCGACCAATCCGCGTGCGTAGGATTACCGTTGTCGGAGACTGGCCCGAATGGCTAAGGCGCGCTATATCGGAACCATGACCACGCCCCCGTTCGGCATGCCGTGGACGCGTCTGGTGCCGTTGACGATCCTGGTGGTCAGTCTCGGATCGTTGGCCGCGGCCTATGCCGCCCAATACGTGTTCGGCCTTGAGCCCTGCGTGCTGTGCCTCTATCAGCGCCTGCCCTACGTGGTGACGGCGATGCTCGGGGCGGAGGCGCTGATTCTGCCGACCGAGGGCGGCGCGCGGACCTCGGTTGTCGCCCTTTCGGCCCTAGTGTTTGCCGGCGGCGCCGCGCTGGCGTTCTATCATGTCGGCGTCGAAGAACATTGGTGGGCGTCCATCGCAGGCTGCGGGGGAGAGCTCGCGACGAGTATTACGCTGGAAGATCTGCGGGCTGGTTTGAACGAGAGACCCCCGAAACCGTGTGACCAGGTCGATTGGCGGCTGTTCGGACTGTCGCTGGCGGGCTACAACGTTGTGTTCTCCCTGTTCCTGGCCGGGACGTCCCTGGCCGGGGCGCGGATGCTGGCAAAAGGCGCTGGAGAGACGACGACGTGAACAAGACGACACCCCGCGGCGGGCGCCTGCCCGGAGACCTCACCCGCGAGCAACTCATCGACCGCATCATCCGCGTCGATCAGGCCGGCGAGTACGGTGCCGTGCGGATCTACGAGGGCCAGCTGGCCGTACTCGGCAACACGCCCGCCGGTGCCGTCATCCGCGACATGGCGGAAAAGGAACGGGAACATCTGGCGACCTTCGATCGCCTGATCCCCGAGCGCCGGGTTCGGCCGACGGTGTTGCAGCCGTTTTGGCGGGTTGCCGGATTTGCCCTCGGTGCCGGAACCGCGCTCTTAGGCCCCAAAGCGGCCATGGCTTGCACCGTCGCGGTGGAGGAAGTCATCGACGAGCACTACAAGGGCCAGATCGACCAACTCGGCGACGATGAGGCGGACCTTCGGGCGATCTGTACCGAGTACCGAGAGGACGAACTCGAGCACCGGGATACGGGCCTCGAACACGGTGCCGAACAGGCGCCGGGCTACAAGGCGCTGACCGGCGCCATCCGCGCCGGCTCCCGCCTCGCCATCTGGCTCTCGGAGCGGATCTGACGCCCAAAGAACACGGCCTATCGCCTCGGCCCCGCGACCAGACACGCAATGACGCCGCGGAGGGTCCGCACCTCCTGTTCGGTGAGGTCGGCGCGGCCGAGCATGTTGCGCAGGTTCCGCACCATGTTGGGGCGCTTCTCCTTGATGCGCAGGAAACCGCAGGTGTCGAGTTCGGACTCCAGGTGGTCGAACAGGCCGGCCATCTCGGCCTTGGTTGCGGGACGGGTTTCCTTGGGCATGGTCAGGGTTTCGGCCGGCGCGTCATCGGCGCCGGCGAACCATTCATAGCCGACCAAAAACACCGCCATGGCAATGTTGAGCGACGCGTACGACGGATTGAGCGGCGCCGTCAGGATGGTGTCGGCCAGCGCCACGTCGTCGTTGTGCAGGCCCTTCGCCTCCTTGCAGAACAGCACGCCGGCCCGCGCGCTAGCGCCGAGCTCCCGCATCTCTTCAGCCGCTTGGCGTGGTGTCACGATCCGCTTGGTCATGTCGCGCTCGCGCGCGGTCGCCGCGTAGACGCGACCGAGGTCGGCGATGGCCTCGGCGGTGGTTGCGAACAGGCGAGCACCGTCGATGACCACGTCGGCGCCGGATGCCGCGGCGACCGCCTTGTCGTTGGGCCATTCGTCGCGGGGTCGGACGAGACGGAGATCGGTGAGCCCGCAGTTCAGCATGGCGCGCGCCGCCATGCCGATGTTCTCGCCGAGCTGCGGCTCGACAAGGATCACAGCGGGCCCGGTCGACGGTCCACTTGCGGGTGTTTTTGACGTGTCGGTGCCGGCCACCAGATTAGCCGTTCAAGCGGCCGCCCGGACGTGTTCTACGCCGCAGCCGGCGGCGCGACGCCGACCCGGTAGAGCCGATAGACAAGACTGTCACGGAGCGCGATGTAGGACGCGTCGATGATGTTGGTCGAGACGCCCACCGTCGACCACGTCTCGCCATGCTCGCCGGACGTCTCGATCATCACCCGGGTGACCGCGCCGGTGCCTTCGCCGGTTGTCAGGATTCGCACCTTGTAATCGACGAGACGGAGCGTTTCGAGCGCCGGGTAGACCGGATCGAGGACCTTCCTCAGGCATTTGTCGAGGGCATTGACGGGGCCATTGCCCTCGGCGACGGTCATGAAATCGTCGCCGCCGACGCGGATCTTGACCGTCGCCTCCGACAGCACGGTCAGCGCGCCGTCGTCGTCCCAGCGCCGGTCGTCGATGACGCGGAAGCTGGAGCAGCGGAAATACTCCGGCACGCCGCCCATGGCTTGGCGGGCCAGCAGTTCGAAGCTGGCCTCGGCGCCGTCATAGGCGTAGCCGTCGAACTCGCGCCGCTTCACCGTCTCGACCAGCTCGTTGATCTTTGGATCGGCGGCGTCGACGTCGAGGCCGATGTCGCGGAACCGGGCAAGGATATTCGAACGCCCGGCCTGGTCGGAGACGACGATGTGGCGGTGGTTGCCGATGAGTTCGGGGACGACGTGCTCATAGCAGCGGGGGTCTTTCTCCACCGCCGACACGTGCAGGCCGCCCTTGTGGGCAAACGCGGACTCGCCGACGTATGGCGCGCTGCGGTTGGGTGAACGATTCAAGCGCTCGTCAAACAGCCGCGAGACATGGGTCAGCCGCGTCAAATCGCTGGGCGAGACGTTGGTATCGTAACCCATCTTGAGCACCAGCGACGGAATGATCGAAACCAGGTTGGCGTTTCCGCAGCGCTCGCCGAGGCCGTTGAGCGTGCCCTGGACCTGGCGCGCGCCAGCGCGCACGGCGGCGAGGCTGTTGGCGACCGCGTTGCCGGTGTCGTCGTGACAGTGGATGCCGATGTGATCTCCGGGGATCTCTTTGATCACGGCGGCGACGATCTCCTCGACCTCATGCGGCAACGTGCCGCCGTTGGTGTCGCAGAGCACGATCCACCGCGCGCCCGCCTCATAGGCCGCTTTCAGGCACCGAATGGCGTACTCCCGATTGGCCTTGTAGCCGTCGAAGAAGTGCTCGGCGTCGAACATGACCTCACGCTTCTTGCCCAGCGAGACGCGGATCGAGTCGCCAATCATCGTGACGTTCTCGTCGAGATCGATGCCGAGCGCCACGTCGACATGGAAATCCCAGGTCTTTCCGACCATGCACAGCACTTCGGCCTTAGCGTCGAACAGCGCGTTGAGGCCAGGGTCGTTCTCGGCGCTGCGTCCGGACCGCCGGGTCATGCCGAACGCCGACAGCTGGGCGCGGTTCAGCGCCGCCGGCGCGGCGAAAAACGCGTCGTCAGTGGGGTTGGCGCCCGGCCAGCCGCCCTCGACGTAGTCGATGCCCAGCCCGTCCAGTTCGCGCGCAATGGCGACCTTGTCCGCCGCACTGAAATCAACACCCTGGGTCTGCGCGCCGTCGCGCAGCGTGCAATCGTATAGGTAAACGCGTTCGCCGGACATGGCGCCTGACTTTCTCACCGTGTCGAAGGATGCGGGAGAATGCCGAAATCGGCCCCGCGGCACAAGGACTTCGGACGGTATCTGAACGGTCCGCTTTGCCATTGGCCGGCGCACGGGTATGCTATCGGCGAGGTCGCCGCCGGAAATGCAGGCGGCAGAGGGGAGTCTGTGAATGACATTTCGCTATCGGCTTCGGTTCCTGAGCCGGAAGCAGGGCGACTACGCGCGTCATCTCCGTGCTGCGCGCCTGGCGCAAACGACGGGCGAAATCGGGTGCGAGAGCTACCGCACCGGCCGTATCGACAACCTCGCGGTCCTGGTCGAAAACGAAAGCGACATCGACGCCGTTCTTGCCGCGCTGCCCGCCGACGCCTTCTACGGCGCCCAGAACTTGGACGACGACAGCCTTCTCGATCTGGCCACGGAAGGTCGCCGCGGCCGCGTCTGACGGCGTCTGCCGGTCAATCGGACCGGCGCAGCTTCAGCCAGTCGTAGCGGTTCCCCGACTGCACCGCGTAGGTGCGAATTTCCAGGCTCTCGGCGCCCTGCGGAACGACATTCAAGGGGACCGACACGCCGGCATCGCCCTGAGCCCAGACCTTTCGAAAGAAGTCCTCGAGGCCGCCGACTCGTTTGTTGGCGACACCGATAATCACATCACCCGCCTTGAGCCCGGCCGACTCGGCGGGGCCGCCGCCCGCAGTATTGGTGATAAACACGCGTCCGTTTCGTTCCGAGGCGAAGAGACCCAGCCACGGGTTTGCCGGGTCCTTGCGGCGTCCCGTATCACGCAGGTCCGCGAGGATCGGCTTGAGGTCCTCGATGGGGACGAACATGTTCCCCGGAAGCGGCTGATCCTTCTCAGCGGCGTCACCGACGAACAACGAACCGATCCTGACCAGCCTGCCATCCATGGCGATGAGCGCCGCACCGCCGTACTGCGGGTTGGGCGGGAACGTGAAGATGGCGTTCTCGAGCAGGTATTCCCAGTATCCGGCGAAGGGCCGGCGGGACACCACCCGCGCCGCCGACGCCATCGGTTCGCCGACGAAGCTGACGGACAGCACGGGATCACCATCGGTGAGTGGTTTCGAATCACCGAGTTCCATCGGGCGGACGTCCAACGGACGGCTGGTCCGGAGCAAACCGAATCCGCTCTCGTGGTCGTAACCGACCACGACGGCCGACATCGGTTCGCCCCCGGGACCAATGACCTCGGCACTGTCGGCTTCGAGGATGAGATAGCCGATGGTCAGCACCAAACCGGCGTCGTCGATCACCACGCCGCTGCCGGTGCGCTCGGTGCCCAGGGCGCCAGCCGTTCGGGCATCATCGGGGATGTGAGCCCAGACCCCGACGACGGCGCTGATCAGCTCACCCGTCGGAACGGTGCTGAAATTATCTGCTTTGATCGGCGACGCGGCGAGGATGGCCATGACCGCGAGGGCGACGGCAATCGAGACGAAGCGGAAGGGTCTGCGAATCATCGGGCAACACTTTCGCACGTTCAGACGTATGTATGTGGGGAGCCTTTCGGCGTTGGGAAAGGGTCGCGTCGAGATGATCCGCACGGCCTGAATACGAGTTAACCCGCCGTTGACCGCCACCGCGAGACCATGGCTGCCATGTTGCGTCTGCTTGCCGCTGCCGTCGTCCTGACCGTCGCCCCGCCGGCAATGGCGGTCGAGTTCGACGAAGCCCGGCATTTGCTGGCTCGCACCGGATTCGGCGCCCCCACATGTGCTGAAATCGAAGCCCTGCGCCCGCTCGACTACGAGACTGCGGTCGATCGCTTGCTTGACGGCGTCGATGCGACGCCGACCACTCCGCCGCCCCGATGGATCGACGAGCCGCCACCGCCGCCGGAGCTCCGCCGTCGTTGGTCGCAAGACGAACGCCAGGCGTTCCGCCGGCGGATGCGCGAACGCGGCCACGAGCTCAAAGTCTGGTGGTGCCGGGAGATGCTATCCACGCGTTCGCCTCTCGCCGAACGCCTGGTGCTGTTCTGGCATGGCCACTTCACGTCCTCGCTGGGAAAGGTCAAGTGGCCGACGGCCTTGTATGCCCAACAGCGGGTGTTTCGCGCACACGCCCTCGGGAACTTCGGCCAATTGCTGCGTGCGATCGCGCGCGATCCGGCGATGCTGGTCTATCTCGACGGCCTCACCAACCGCGTCGGCGAGCCCAACGAGAACTTCGCCCGCGAGCTTCTCGAGTTGTTCACCCTGGGCGAAGGGCGCGGCTACTCCGAAAGCGATATCCAAGAGGCGGCGCGGGCATTTACAGGCTGGACCGTCTCACGCCGCGCGACCTTCACATTCGACCACAGAGCCCATGACGGAGGGGTCAAGTCCTTCCTCGGGCGGCGCGGCCGGTTCGATGGCGACGACATCATCGACATCTTGCTTGCTCAGCATCGCCTCGCCGTACATGTCACCGAGCGCCTGTGGCGAACGTTCGTGTCCGAGCGCCCCGATCCGGCCGAGGTTCGGCGCCTGGCCGCCGTCTTCCGCGACTCCGGCTACAAGTTGCGGCCGTTGCTCAAGGGACTGCTGATGTCCGCCGCGTTCCGCGATCCGGCCAACCGCGGCACGATGATCAAGTCACCGGTCGACTTCACCATCGGCACGCTGCGGCTGCTCCACCTCGAGCACATCGAGCCGATGAAGATCGCGCGGCTCAATCACGCCCTCGGCCAGGACCTGTTCGATCCCCCGAACGTCAAGGGGTGGCCAGGCGGGACGGCGTGGATCACCACCGCGACCTTGCCGCTCCGCCAACAGGTGCTTCACCGGTTGACCCGTGGCGCGGAGATGTGGCGTGCGCGCATGGCCGATGGTGGTGCCGACAAGTTGGAGCGGGTGCCGCCGGAGGTGTTGACCCGCTTGGTCCTCGCTGTTCCACCGGCCGAACCGCCGCCGGCGGGAATGCGGGGCCGGGCCCTGCTTGGCCATTTGTTGCTCGATCCGGCGTATCAGTTGAAATGACCAGGATGAACCGCCGCCAATTCCTCACCCTTTCCGGTGTCTCCGTGCTCGCGTTGGCGGGAGTGCCCGGCGTGCGTCGGGCGCACGCCGCCGGCCGGCCAGATCGGGTCCTGGTGCTGGTCGAGTTGAATGGCGGAAACGACGGCCTCAATACCGTCGTCCCCTATCGCGATCCGGCCTACCGGCGGCTGCGTCCGACTCTTGCCATACCGCCCGGAAAAACCATCCAGCTCGATGAGCGACTCGGGTTGAATTCAGCGATGGAACCGCTGCTGCCGTTGTGGCACCAGCACCGGCTGGCAATCGCCCTCGGAATCGGCTATCCGGAGCCCAATCTCTCGCACTTCCGCTCCATCGACATCTGGGAAACCGGTTCGGCCAGCGACGAATACCTGAGCGACGGATGGATCGCCCAGTTGTTCAACAAGACGCCGTTGAGGCGCGACTACGACGCCGACGGCGTGATCCTGGGTCGAAACGATGCAGGGCCGCTGTTCGGTGGTGGGCTCGGAACCGTCGCCTTGGGACGCGCCGAGAGGGCGCTCGCCCGCGCGGCGCGTATGCGCGGCATCGCGACGGAGACAGTGAACCCGGCGCTTGCTCACGTGCTCAGCGTCCGCGACCGACTGCGCCACTCGGCCCGGGCGATCCTGGAGAAACGAATCGATGCCGTCGATCTTGGCGTGTCTTTCCCCAGGAACGATTTCGGTCGGCAGATGGAAACCGCTGCGCGACTGCTCGCCGCCGGGGTCGAGACGCCCGTGATCAAGGTATCCATTGGGTCGTTCGACACCCACGCCAATCAGGCCGGGATGCACGACCGGCTGCTGGAATCACTTGCCGGAGGTGTCGCCGCCTTCGCCCGCGCGGCCGAGAAAAACGGATTCTGGGAGCGGGTCCTGGTGATGACCTACTCGGAATTCGGCCGCCGGCCGGCGGAAAACGGCAGCCGTGGTACCGACCACGGTACCGCCGCACCGCATTTTCTGGTCGGAGGTCGGGTACGGGGCGGCTTCTACGGCGAACAGCCGCCGCTCAACCGGCTGGAGGACGGAAACCTCGGCCATCGCCTGCATTTCCGCTCGCTCTATGCGACCGCGGCGCGGGACTGGTGGGGCTTGCCGGCATCGTTTTTCGCCGAACCTCCCCTGGGGTGCATCGGCTGACCGTCGCGGGCTGAGTCGCCGGCCGCCGGCGTGCTATAAGTCGGTCATGTCCGACCCCTTCGATCTCGCCGACGAGCCACCGCCGTCGCCGCCTCGCGCACCGTCGGAGGTGCTGCGGCTCGACGCCCTGAACGAGACCCAGCGGGCGGCGGTCGAGGCGACCGAAGGGCCGGTTCTGGTTCTTGCCGGCGCGGGAACCGGAAAGACCCGCGTGCTGACCACACGCCTCGCCTACATCCTGGCGCAAGGCCTCGCACGGCCCGGAGAGGTTCTCGCCGTCACCTTCACCAACAAGGCGGCGCGCGAGATGCGCGAGCGCGTTTCCGCCTTGCTCGGCCAGCCTGTCGAGGGGTGGTGGGTCGGCACCTTCCACGCCCTCGGCGCGCGGATCCTGCGCATCCACGCCGAGGCGGTGAGGCTGAAACCCAACTTCACCATCCTCGATGCCGACGACCAGCTTCGTCTGGTCAAGCAGCTCCTCGAAGCCCACGGGATCGACGAAAAACGCACCCCGGCACGCGTCGTGTTGGCGGCGATCCAGCGCTGGAAGGACCGCGGACTGGGCGCGGACGCGGTGCCGGCGGCCGAAGGCGCCGGCGTTGCCGACGGCCGGGCGCTGTCGCTCTTTGCCGAGTACCAGGACCGGTTGCGGACGCTGAACGCGGCGGACTTCGGGGATCTGCTGTTGCACTGCCTGACATTGTTCCAGGGCGATGCGGAGATCGCGCGGCGCTACCAGCGGCGGTTTCGCTACATCCTCGTCGACGAATACCAGGACACCAACGTCGCCCAGTACCTGTGGCTGAGGGTACTCGCCCAGGCCCACCACAACATCTGCTGCGTCGGCGATGACGACCAGTCGATCTATTCGTGGCGCGGCGCCGAGGTCGGCAACATCCTCCGCTTCGAGACCGACTTCCCTGGCGCCCAAGTCATCCGACTGGAGCGCAACTACCGCTCGACGCCGCACATCCTCGCCGCTGCCTCAGGACTGATCACCCATAACGAGGGGCGGCTGGGCAAGACCCTGTGGACGGAGTTGAACGAGGGCGAGAAGGTCGTCGTACGCGGCGTCTGGGACGGCGAGGAGGAGGCCCGCGTCGTCTGCACCGAGGTCGAGGCCTTGCAGTCGAAGGGCGAGACCCTGAACGAGATGGCGGCGCTGGTCAGGGCCGGCTTCCAGACCCGCGAGTTCGAGGAACGGCTGATCACGCTGGGCATCCCCTACCGCGTCGTCGGTGGGCCGAGGTTCTACGAGCGCCAGGAGATCAGGGACGCCATCGCCTATCTGCGCGTCATCGCCCAGCCCGACGACGACCTCGCTTTCGAGCGGATCGTCAACGTACCCAAGCGCGGGCTCGGGCCGGCCAGCCTGCAAACCGTGCACCGGCTCGCCCGAGCCGAGCGTTCGCCGCTGACCGCTGCCGCTGAACGCCTCGCCGGGACGGACGAGTTGAAACCTCAGGCGCGCAACCGTCTTGGCGGCCTGCTCGACGACTTCGCCCGCTGGCGGAGCCTTTCCGCGGTGATGCCGCATCCGGAATTGGCGGCGCTCGTTCTGGACGAATCCGGCTATACCGGCATGTGGCAGGCGAGCAAAGCACCCGAAGCCGCCGGCCGGCTCGACAACCTCAAGGAGCTGGTCACCGCGCTCGCTGATTTCGACAGCCTCGGCGGCTTTCTCGAACACATCAGCCTGGTGATGGAAAACGAGGAGTCGACCGCCGCCGACAAATTCACCGTGATGACCCTGCACAGCGCCAAGGGGTTGGAGTTCGACACCGTCTTTCTGCCGGGATGGGAGGAAGGTGTATTCCCCAACCAACGGTCCCTCGACGAGGGCGGCACGGCGGCTCTGGAGGAGGAGCGGCGCCTCGCCTATGTCGGCATCACCCGGGCGCGTCAGCGGGCGGTGATTCTGTTCGCCGCCAACCGGCGGATGTTCTGCCGCTGGCAGTCGAGCGTGCCGTCGCGGTTCATCGACGAACTGCCTCCCGACAACGTCGAACCCTTGAGCGAGCCGGGCCTCTACGGCGCGATGCCCGCAGCAGGCGCCGGCGGGTTACGCGATTCGGCGGCTTGGCCCGAGGGCGAGACCTGGCGGCCGCGGCGGTTTCGCGCCCAGCCGCTGATCGACGCCGTTGCCTTCGACGTCGGCGCCCGCGACGCGCCCGATCGGCCATTCGAAACCGGACAGCGGGTGTTTCACCAGAAGTTTGGTTATGGACGGGTGATCGCCGTCGACGGCGAAAAGCTCGAAGTTGCGTTCGAGAAGGCTGGGACGAAGAAGGTGATCGACAGCTTTGTCGAAGCGGCGTGAAGGGGGGGGGAACGAAACGCGGATGCGCACCGTTGACTGGTATTTCGACTATCTGTCGCCCTACAGCTACCTGCAGACCTTCCGTTTCGACGAGTTGCCCGAGGACGTCGAGATCCGCTTCCGGCCGGTACTGCTGGCCGGGCTGTTGAATCATTGGGGCACGTCCGGCCCAGCCGAGGTCCCGCCGAAGAAGACCCATCTCTTCCGGCATCTGAAATGGGTCGCCAACCAAATGGGTGTAGCGTTCGAAGTGCCCGCGGCGATCCCATTCAATCCGCTCCGCGCCCTGCGCCTGAGCATCGCCTTGGGCTCCACGCGCGGCGTGGTCGACACGCTGTTCACCTGCGTCTGGCAGAAGGGCCTGCGGCCCGACGATAGCGAGGGGTGGCGCGCGATGGCGGCTGCACTTGGTGTCGAGGACGCCGATGCCCGCATCCGCGAACCGGGCGTCAAGGAAACGCTTCTCGCCAATGGCGAGGATGCCATCGCGGCCGGGGTGTTCGGCGTCCCCACGTTCGTCGCCGACGGCATCACCTTCTGGGGCATCGACACCACCGACTTTTTCCTCGACTACCTGCGTGACCCGACCGTCATCGATCCGGAGTTCGTCCGCCGAGTCGAGGCGCTCCGGCCCTCGGCCCGGCGACGATCGTGACCTTTCGCCGGGCATCGTGCCGGTGACCGGCGGCGGATCGCTGTTCCGGATCGCGGTCGTGGCACCGTCGTCGATCGCTGGCGCCATCGCCGACGCCATCGAACCGTTCTCGATCGCCGTCACGATTCACGAAAACGAAGGCGAAGAAGGGCGGCGCATCGAGGGACTGTGTTCCGAGGTCCCCGACCGAGGGGCCGTCGAGATCGCCGTTGCCCTTGCGTCAGCCTCGCACGGCGATGTGGCGCCAACGGTGGTCATTGAACCCGTCGAGGACCGGGACTGGTTGGCCGAGAACCGCGAGACGTTTACACCCTTTTCGGTCGGCCGGTTCTTTGTCCACGACGCGCTTCTCGAATGATCGGTGCCCGTGGGCCGCATCGGCCTCCGTATCGACGCAGGCGAAGCCTTCGGTTCGGGAAGTCATGCGACGACGGCGGGGTGTCTCTCGGCGCTGGACGGGCTGGCCCGACAACGGTTCCGCCGCGTCCTCGATTTTGGCACGGGGTCGGGCATCCTGGCGATTGCCATGGCGAAACAGTTCCGCATTCCCGTCACCGCCTGCGATGTCGACCCCCGCGCCGTCGCCGTGGCATGTTTGAACGCAGACGTTAATGGGGTTGGGAACCGGGTACGGGTGTTCACGGGGGATTCCTATGCGGTGCCCGGCATCACCAAGCATCGTCCCTATGGTCTGGTGATCAGCAATATCCTCGCGCGGCCATTGATCAGACTCGCCGCCGGCCTCGCACGCGTCACCGCTCCGGGCGCCATCGCCATCCTCTCGGGATTTCTGGTGCGCGATGCAAACCACGTCCTCGCCGCCCACGCGGCGCATGGGTTCCGGCTCGTCCGCCGCATCGACATCGACGGCTGGCGAACGCTCGTCTTGACGAAACGCTGATCAGCCGTCGAGGACCGCCAACATCTCGGCGACGGAGGTGAACTTCTCGCGGGGGTGGTCGCCCTCGGCCCGGGTCGTCTCGGCGGCGTCGATCCTGTTCCAGCCGTCCAAGTCGACGACCCGCACGCCGCGCTCGGTGAGCAGCGCGTCGAGCCCGTCGCCGCCGGGTTTGCCGGCCGGCGAGACGTCGGCGGCGATGAGATCGACGACGGCGATGGAGTCGGCGCGGTTGGTCGGGATCGTGCCGGACGGTCCGCGCTTCGCCCAGCCGACGGCATAGACGCCCGGTTCGATGCGGCCGTCGGTATTGGCGGTGATGCCCCGCCCCTCGACCATCGGCACCCCGTCGATGGGCGACATGACATAGCCGATGGCGCTGACCACCGTGCCGCAGGCCACGTCGAAGGTCTCGCCGGTGCCAGTCGTGCGCCCGTTGTCGATCCGGGTCTTCTCGAACCGTACCGCTTCGACCCGGCCGTCGCCGAGGATTTCCACCGGCGCGGCGTGGAACAGCAGGGTCAATGAGACCGGTCTGGAGCCGTCGTCCGCGGCGGCGGCGAACTCATGCAGGGTCTCCAGATTCTTTTCCTTGTAAGCGCGATCGGACTCGAGGACGTCGCCGACAGCGACCGGAAGGACATCGGCATCGACGATGACGCGGCATTTTTCAAGCCGTCCAAGCTCGGCGAGCTCGGCGGGGGTGAAGCTGGCCTCGACCGGGCCGCGACGGCCGGCCATGGTCAATTCGGCGATCGGCGCGGCAGCGATCGCTTCCGCCGCATAGGCGCAGATGTCCGACGTAGCCATTTCGCCTGGGGTTTTGGCGAGCACTCGGACGACGTCGATGGCGACGTTGCCGTTGCCGATGACAACGACGCCGGGCTGATCCAGAAGGGGTGCCAGGTCGCGGTGGTCCGGATGACCGTTTTACCAACCGACGAAGGCCCCGGAACCGTAGACGCCGTCCAGGTCTTCACCCGCAATGCCGAGACGTCGGTCCACTTCGGCGCCACTGGCGATGATCACCGCGTCGTAAAGCTGTTTCAGTTCCTCGAAGCTCGCCGCGTCGCCCACCGCGACATTGCCGAGGAAACGCACGCCCTCCTTGCCGAGGGTGCGCGAGAACTGCCGGCTGATCGCCTTGGTGCCCTGGTGGTCCGGGGCGACGCCGCCGCGCACAAGGCCGAACGGCGTCGGCAGCCGGTCGATGACGTCGATCCGGGCGCCCGGCACCTTGCGGGTCAGCGCGTCGGCGGCATACAGCCCGGAGGGCCCGGCGCCGATGATCGCGAACGAGGCCGTCATAACCGTGGGTTCCGCGTGATAGAGAGAATCGATCGCATTACTTCAAATAATCCGCATTCGATGTCCGGTTTTTTGCGTGCAGTTTCAGTCCGGACAGGGCAAACTATGTTCAACACAAGAAATCAAGAATATCAACGGTTAGGGAGGAGCTACCATGAACCGTTTCTTCAGCATGTTGAGGAAGGGCCTCGCTCCTGCGGTTGCGGGTCTGGCGATGTTGGCGATCGGCGCCACCGGGACGTCGGCGGCGGAACCGATCAAGATCGGTACATTCCTGGCAGTCACCGGCCCGGCATCGTTCCTCGGCGATCCCGAGCTGAAGACCCTCGAAATGTACATCGAAGACATCAACAAGTCGGGTGGGGTGCTCGGCCGCAAGTTGGAACTGGTCCACTACGACGTCCAGCACGTCGCCAAGAACGCCCAGACGGCGGTCAAGCGGCTGATCGAGAACGACGAGGTCGACATCATCGTCGGCGGCTCGACCACAGGAACAACGATGGCCGTCATTCCGTTGGTGGAACGGGCGGGCATGCCGCTGATCTCGCTGGCGGGTGCGGACGTTATCGTGAATCCGGTGAAGAAGTGGGTGTTCAAGACGCCCCACACCAGCTCGATGGCCTGCGCCAAGATCTTCGAGGACATGAAGAAACGGGGCATTTCGTCCATCGGCATGATCTCCGGCAGCGGCGGTTTCGACAAGGACATGCGCAACCAGTGCCTGAAGAAGGCGCCGGAATACGGCATCACCATCGCCGCCGACGAGAGCTATGGGCCGAAGGACACCGACATGACGGCCCAGCTGACCAAGATCAAGGGCACGTCGGGCGTTCAGGCGGTGCTGAACTGCGGCTTCGGCCAGGGACCGGCGATCGTCACCAAGAACTTCCGCCAACTCGGCTTCACGGTACCCATGCACCAGTCCCACGGCGTCGCTTCGAAGAAGTACATCGAGCTTGCCGGAAAGGCTGCCGCGGAGGGCGTTCGCTTGCCGGCCGCGGCGATCCTGGTCGCCGAGCAGCTCGCCGACAACGACCCCCAGAAGCCGGTGGTTGTCTCCTACAAGAAGACGTACGAGGGCCGGACCGGGTCCTCGGTCTCAACCTTCGGCGGCCATGCCTACGACGGCCTGCAGATCGCCGTTGCGGCAATGGTGCGGGCCGGATCCACTGACAAGGCCAAGGTCCGTGACGAGATCGAGAAGACCGCCGGCTATATCGGCACCGGCGGCATTGTCCATATGTCCGCCAAGGACCACCTTGGGCTGAACCTGTCTGCTTTTCGGATGCTGGAAATCCGCAACGGCGACTGGACCATCGTCGACTGACGCGGACCTTTCCGAACACACTGGCGGGGCGCCTCGCGGGGCGCCCCGTTTCATTTTGTCCTCAGCCCTTCTGTTTGCGCGCTTCGTGCAACGGCACGTGGACTTCCACGTCGAGGGACGGGCGGTTCGGGTCAACCTCGGTGAGGGCATCGACTTCGGTGAGGGTCGCCAGGCTGCGCTGGGCGATCTTGTGATACTCCGAGGTGCCCCGCCGCTTCCAGGTGATTTCGTCATCGGAAATCTCACGCCGCAGCTTCACCGGAATACCGGCGGCGAGGGTGCGGGCCGGCACCTCGAAGCCGCCGGGCACGAACGACATCGCGGCGATGAACGCCGACTCGCCGATCACGCATCCGTCCATCAATACGGAGTTCATGCCGACCAAGGCGTTGTTCCCGACGTGGGCACCGTGCATCACCACACCGTGCCCGATATGGCCCCAGTCCTCGACCACGCACTCGGCGCCGGGGAACGTGTGCATCAGGCAGTTGTCCTGGACATTGGCGTCCTCGCCGATGATCACGCGGCCGATGTCGCCGCGGAGGCTGACGCAGGGTCCGATATAGCTGCGCGCGCCGACGATGACGTCGCCGGTCAATACCGCCGTGGGGTGGACGAAGGCGGTGGGGTGGACGACCGGGATGACCCCGTCAATGGCGTAGACCTTGACCATGAATTCCCCCGTTGGCGATCCGATCGCCGCTAAAGAAGCGTGACCCACTCCTCGGCCCACCGCTGCGCTTCCTCGTCGGGAAGCGGCTGTGTACAGGCGTCGATTTCCAGGCGTTCGCCGACCCGCTCGGCGCCAAGGCCGGCCAACAGTTCATCCATGATCTTGCCGCCGAAGCAGAAGGTGTCCTGGTACGTCTGGTCGCCGAGCGCGATGATCCCGTAACGGACATGACTCAGGTCGGGCTTGGCCTCTTCGAGTGTGTCGGCGAAGGGAAGGATATTTGCCGGCAACTCGCCCATACCGTGGGTGGCTGTGCAGACCAGAACGATGTCGCTTGTTGCCAGCGCTGGATCGGTCCCCGACATGTCGTCGACGACATCGACCGCATGACCGGCCTTTTCCAGGTCTTCCTGGAGGAATTCGGCGACCATCTGGGCGGTGCCGGATTCGGTGCCAACGAGGATCAGAATGTCCGACATGGGGCCTCAAAACAGGGTGGCGACAAGGCGCCGCCAATTAATTGACTTTTTGATACAAAATTACCGATTTACTGTCTATCCTGACGACTGGTCGTTCGCGATCATACACTGTAACGTCGCTGGTGAACGGTTTCCGTGGCCTTGGCGGGGGGGAACCGACTGAACCGAAACACACCGAGGTCAGCTGGAGGAGGCGATGCCGGCATCGGACGAGGACCTGAAGGCACGCATTGCGGCCGGTGAACGGCTCGGCCCGGACGATGCTCTTTCGCCGGGCTATCGCGGCGAGGTCGTCCGCCTGATGACCATCTTTGTCGATAGCGAGTTGGCCTGGGCGGCCGGCTATGCCGACCACATCAATCGCGCGCCGGGCATGCGGGAGCGCGTCGTCACCGCGCGCATCGTCGCCGAGAAACTGGGCCATTCCGAACAGGTGATGGCGCTGCTCGAGCCCTTCGGCGTCAAACCCGATCTCTACATCCGCTCACACGCCTGGACCGCTCGGCTCGACCGCAACACCAACATCGGCAATCGCCGCATCGGCGAGGACAAGCGCCTCAACGTTTTGCACTACCCACTGGAGGGATGGACCGACGCGGTGACGATGAATGCGCTGTTCGGCGCCACGACCGTCGTCCACTTGGGTGAACTGGCCAACTGCTCTTTCGCCCCGCTCGCCGACGCGATGAGCGAGATCGTCCGGCACGAGGGCGAACACGCGGCGCTCGGCGTCAACGGACTTCGCCAAGCCATCGAGCGGCAGGGGAGAGCGGCGGCACAGGTTGCCGTCGACTACTGGTATCCGCGGGTCGCTGACACCTTCGGTGTCGTCGGGTCCGAGCGCTATCCGCTTTACAAGGCCTACGGACTGCGCCAGCACACCAATGCCGAGCTGCTGGGTATGTGGGAGGCGGCGGTGGCGCCGTGGCTGGCCGAGCTGAAACTCGCCGCGCCGTCTGGGGATTGATCCGGATGCGGGTCGAGGGGGGCGGCCGATGACCACACATGCCGTGCTCTACTCGGTCGAAGACGGCGTCGCCATCATCACCTTGAACCGGCCGGACAAGCTGAACGCCTTCACCAATGAGCTTCATTCCGGCCTGATCGCCGCAATCATAATGGCGGCCGATGACCCCGACGTGCGCAGCCTGGTGCTCACCGGCGCGGGAAGGGCGTTCTGCGCCGGCCAGGACCTGTCGGAACGCGCCATGGCTTTTCGGGAAGGGGGCGAGGGTCCCGATATTGGCGCCACGCTGGAGGCGCACTACAACCCGCTCGTCCGCACCTTGCGTGGCATCGAGAAGCCTGTCATCGCGGCGGTGAACGGTGTTGCAGCCGGCGCCGGAGCCAATGTCGCGCTGGCCTGCGACATCGTTCTCGCCGCACGCTCGGCGACGTTCATTCAGGCATTCTGCAAGATCGGCCTGGTCCCCGATGCCGGCGGCACGTACCACCTGCCCCGTCTGGTTGGCCGCGCCCGCGCCTACGGGTTGGCGTTGCTCGGCGACGCATTGCCTGCTGCCGATGCCGAGGCGTGGGGTTTGATCTGGAAGTGCATCGACGATGAGGCGCTGATGGACGAGGCGATGGCGACGGCGAAGCGTCTCGCCGCCGGACCGACGATGACCCTCGGCCTCATCAAGCAGGCATTGAATGCCTCGCCCGGTCATACGCTGGATCAGCAGCTCGACTTGGAGCGCGACCTGCAGCAGACCTGCGGCAAGTCATTCGACTACCGCGAAGGGGTCACGGCTTTCAGCGAAAAGCGCCCGCCCCGATTCGAAGGCCATTGAGCCTGCGACTGGGAGACCGCCATGCCCGCTCTGCCGATCTCATCTCCCGTCGCCGTCGTCGGTGCCGGAACCATGGGAAGCGGCATCGCCATGGTCGCGGCCGCGGCCGGGCATACAGTTCTGCTGTTCGATGTCCGCGAGGCAGCGGCTCGGGCCGCTCGCGATCTCATCACCGGCCAGCTTGACCGTTGGATCGCCAAGGGCCGGATCTCCGAGGACGACCGCGACCGCTTCCTGCAGCGAATCGTGCCGTGCGATGCCATTGGCGATCTCGCCGGCGCTGGCTTGGCCATCGAGGCGGTGGTCGAGGACCTGGGCGTCAAGCTCAGGGTGTTCGACGCCCTGGAAGCGATTTTTGGCGACCACGCATTTTTGGCGACGAACACATCGTCGCTGTCCATCACCGCCATCGCCGCAGGGCTACGCAGGCCCGGCCGGCTGATCGGCATGCATTTCTTCAATCCGGTTCCGGTGATGGCGCTCGTCGAGATCGTCAGTGGGCTGGAAACCGACCCCAAATTCGCCCAACGGGCCTTCGACACGGCCGCTGCCTGGGGCAAAAGCCCGGTGCACGTCCGCTCGACGCCAGGATTCCTGGTCAACCGCGTGGCACGGCCGTTCTATGGCGAAGCGCTGCGGATCATCGGCGAGCAAGGCGCCGAACCGGAAACCATCGACGCGGTGATGCGCGAGGCCGGCGGGTTCCGCATGGGTCCGTTCGAGTTGATGGACATGATCGGCCACGACGTCAATTACACCGTCACTTGCTCGATCTTCGATGCCTACTACGAGGATCCGCGCTATCGGCCGTCGCTGATCCAGAAGGAACTGGTCGAGGCCGGCTTCCTCGGACGTAAGACCATGCGGGGGTTATTCGACCACTTCGAAGGCGCGGAGCGCCCGCCTCCCGCGACGGCCGAACCGGTTGCCGAGCCGACCGCGGTGGTCATCGAGGGCGACTTGGGTCCCGCCGAAGGTCTCGCCCGCGCGATCGAGAACTCGGCCTTGCCGAGCCGCCGTGAACCGGCCGACGGCGACGGCCGCATCGTCGTGGATGGTGCGGTGCTCAAGTTGACGGACGGGCGTACCGCGACCGAACGGGCGGCGGCGGAGGCGACCGACGATCTGGTGCTGTTCGACCTCGCCCTCGACTACGACAATGCGCGGCGCATTGCCATGGCGCTGCCGGACCAGGGCACTCAAAAGGCGGCCGACGCTGGCTGCGGGCTGTTTCAGGCTTTGGGCATGGCGGTCTCGGTCATCGATGACGTTCCCGGGCTTTTGGTCATGCGCACAGTGGCGATGCTTGCGAACGAGGGTGCTGACGCCGTGCTCGCCGGCATCGCTGACGCGGCGGGCGTCGACACGGCGATGGAGAAGGGGGTCAACTATCCGATCGGACCCTTGGCATGGGGCGACCAGATCGGCGCCGCCCGGGTGCTCGGTGTCCTCGACAACCTCGCGCGGACCTATGGCGAGGATCGATACCGGGCCTCTGCCCTGTTGCGCCGCCGCGCCGCAGCTCAAGAGACCTTGCGTGACTGACCAGCGCGACAACCAGTCGGTCGCCGAGTCCGTCGGCGCTCACATCGCCGAAGGCGATCTTTTGGCCAAAGGATTGGGGGTACGGCTGGTCGAGATCGCTCCCGGCCGCGCCACCGCGGTGATGACCGTCCGCCCCGATATGAGCAACGCCGCTGGCGTCTGCCATGGCGGCGCGACGTTCACCCTCGCCGATACCGCCTTCGGCTTTGCCTGCAATTCCCACGACCGACTGGCGCTGGCGCAGACCTGCACCATCACCTACACCGGCGCCGCGCGCATCGGTGACGATCTGACAGCGGTCGCCGAAGAAGTTGCTCTGGTTGGCCGCAGCGGCATTTACGATGTCACCGTAACCGACCAGAACGGCAAGGTGGTCGCGGTGTTTCGCGGCCAAAGCCGGCAGATCAAGGGCCAACCCACAATCGGGTCCGGGAGTTTCGCGCCATGACCGAAGCCTATATCTGTGATGCCGTCCGCACGCCTATCGGCCGCTATGGCGGGGCCCTCGCCGCAGTCCGCGCCGACGATCTCGCGGCGGTGCCCATTCGAGCGCTCATCGACCGCAATGCGGGCGTCGATTGGGAAGCCGTGGACGATCTGATCTATGGCTGCGCCAACCAGGCGGGAGAGGACAACCGCAACGTTGCCCGTATGGCGGTGTTGCTGTCGGGGCTGCCAACATCGGTGCCGGGGGGCACGGTCAATCGGTTGTGTGGCTCCGGTATGCAGGCCGTCGGCGACGCGGCTCGGGCCGTCCGTCTGGGCGAGGCGGAGTTGATGATTGCCGGCGGCGTCGAGAGCATGTCCCGTGCGCCCTTCGTCATGCCCAAAGCTGAAGCGGCGTTCTCGCGCACCGCCGAAGTCTACGACACGACCATCGGCTGGCGATTCGTCAACAAGCTGATCAAGGATCAGTACGGCATCGAGTCCATGGGGGAGACGGCGGAGAACGTTGCCGAGGACTATCAGATTTCTCGCGACGACCAGGATGCCTTCGCGCTCAGGAGCCAGCAGAAGGCCGGTGCGGCGATTGCCGCGGGTGCGTTCGCCGAAGAAATCGTGCCGGTGACGATCCCCAAGCGACGCGGCGATCCGGTTGTCGTCACGGGCGACGAACACCCGCGGCCCGATACCACAGCCGAGCAACTCGCCAAGTTGCCGGCACCGTTCCGCCAGGGCGGCTCGGTCACTGCCGGCAATGCGTCCGGCGTCAACGACGGCTCCTGCGCCGTGCTCATCGCCTCCGAGGATGCCGCCAAGCGGCACGGGTTCACACCGATGGCCCGCATCGCCGGCATGTCCACCGCCGGGATCGAGCCGCGGGTGATGGGCATCGGACCGGTGCCGGCGACCCAGAAACTGACCGAGCGCCTCGGGGTCGGCATGGACGATTTCGAGGTCATTGAACTCAACGAGGCGTTCGCCGCGCAAGGCCTGGCGTGCCTGCGGCAGCTCGGCGTTGCCGACGACGATCCGCGGGTCAACCCGCAGGGCGGCGCCATTGCCCTTGGTCACCCTCTGGGAATGAGCGGTGCCCGGCTGGTGGCGACGGCAACGCACCAGCTCCGCCGCAATGGCGGCAAGGCGGCGCTCTGCACCATGTGCATCGGCGTCGGACAGGGCATCGCCACCGTCATCGAGCGGGTGTAGGCAAACAGTCCGTCGCGAAACGATGGCGGAATCACCGGCGACCGTGCGCGTCTGGGACCCGCTGGTGCGGCTGTTTCACTGGTCGCTGGTCGGTGCCTACGCCATTTCCTATTTCACCCAGGAGCAGGAGTACGAGCTCCACGTCGCCGCCGGATATACGGTGACCGGGCTCGTCGTTTTCCGGGTTGTCTGGGGTGTTGTCGGGCCGCGCCGGTCGCGGTTTTCCGGGTTCGTGCGGGGACCTGCGCAGGTCTACGGCTATCTCCGCGGCCTTACCCGGGGAAAGTCTGCTCGTTATCTCGGGCATAACCCGGCAGGCGGGGCGATGATCGTTGCCCAGCTCATCTTGCTCGCGGTCATTTGTGCCAGCGGCGTCGCCCTCGATGCTGCGGAGAACCGGTCAGGCCCACTGGCCGACACCCGCTTGTTCGTGTACACGGACGTCATCGTCGATGTGCACGAGCTGGCGACGAACGTCTCCTTGGCGCTGATCGCGCTTCACCTGATCGGCGTCGCGGCGAGCAGCTGGGCTCACCGCGAGAATCTGGTCCTGTCGATGATCACCGGACGCAAGCGGGCCGAATAACCGGGTCCGAAATGTGGGCGATCGTCAGGGATACTACGGTCAGCAGATTTTGTTGATCTCGATCTCGAGAATCCCCTCGGCGCCGGCACCCTTGAGCGCGGGGATCAGAAATCGCACCTCGGTGCGGTCGACCACCGTCTCGACGGCGAACCAATCGGGATCGGTGAGGCTGTTGACCGTCGGCGCATGCAGGCTCGGCAGCAAGGCGACGACGGCGTCGATCCGCGCCGCCGGCACGTTCATTTTCAGAAGCACCTTTCCCCGCGCATCGAGCGCCGCGGTCAGCAGCAGGGCGATCTGATCGATCTTTTCCCGCCGCCATGGATCGTCGAGCGCCGCGTGATTGGCGATCAGCACGGTGTGGGTGTGCAAGAGGTCGCAGACGATGCGGAGCCCATGAGCCCGAATGGTGCTGCCGGTTTCGGTGATCTCCACCGCGGCGTCGGCGAGCCCTTGGACCACCTTGGCCTCGGTGGCGCCCCACGAGAACTCCACGTTCGCCTCGACGCCACGTTCGGCGAAAAGACGCCGGGTGAAGCCGACGAGTTCGGTGGCGATGGTCTTGCCCTGCAGATCCTCGATCCGCTCGACCGATGAATCGCGATCGACGACGAGCACCCACCGTGCCGGCTGGTCGGTGGCCTTGGAATAGACCAAGTCGCGGACGACCGCGACCTCGGCCTCCGTTTCCTGGACCCAGTCGATGCCGGTCAGTCCGGCGTCGAGAGTGCCGTGGGCGACGGCGGGTCCCATCTCCTGCGAGCGCACGAGTGCACAGGCGATCTCGGGGTCGTCGATGGACGGGAAGTAGTTGCGCGATTTCGGCGCGATCCACCAACCGGCATGGGCGAACAGTTCGATCGTCGCCGCCTCCAGACTGCCTTTGGGGATTCCGAGCTTGAGTTGCTGCATGTTGGCCCTCCAGCGGCCCCGATAGCGGAAACGCGGCGCGGGCGCAAGGAACGAGCGCATGCGACCGCTGCTTCGGCGGAGCGGACGGCAAATTGGGAGACAGTATCGCCGTCATCGGTTACATCCTCTCGGGCGTTGGAGTGCTATCGCCTCGCCATATGGACGACGAATTCAGGGGAAGTTGCATGTTTTACGAACCGAAGGATGGCCACGGCCTGCCGCATGACCCGATCAAAGCCATTGTCGCTCCGAGGCCGATCGGCTGGATCTCCACGGTTGACACCGAGGGGAGGCCGAACCTCGCGCCCTACAGCTACTTCAATGCCATCAGCACTGACCCGCCGATGGTCTGCTTTTCCAGCGGAGGATTGAAGCACAGCGCCACCAACGCACGGGCGACCGGGGAATTCGTTTACAACCTGGCGACCCGGCCCCTGGCGCGGGAGATGAACGCGTCATCCGAGGCGGTTCCACCCGAGGTCGATGAATTCGAGCTGACCGGCCTTGCGACCGCGCCGGCGCGGCTGGTCCGGCCGCCGCGGGTTGCGGCGTCGCCGGCGGCGTTCGAATGCCGCGTCGTTACGTTCATGGAGTTAACGGACATCGAAGGACGGGGAGTTGATAGCTTTCTCGTCATCGGCCAAGTCATTGGCGTCCATATAGACGAGGCCTACCTGAAAGCCGGACGGTTCGATACTGCCGCGGCGGTCCCATTGGGGCGCTGCGGGTACCACGACTACACTGTGGTGGACGAAATCTTCGAGATGCGCCGGCCAGGCGGAGGGGGGTGAGAGCCCGCCCGAAGATCCCTTGTCGCGGCAAAAGGGGCGGCCTGCGCAACCTTGACGCTCCACGCACCAGACCATATGTGTGAACCACCAGTTTGGAATCCTTACAAACAGCTAGACCCTGGTCCATGTCGCGCCTGTCCATCGTTATCGCTCCGGAACCTGTGCTCAAGCGCAGCGCAGAACCTGTCGAGCGCGTCGATGACGAGGTGCGCCGCCTGATGGACGACATGCTCGAAACCATGCGCTCGGCGAACGGGATCGGACTCGCCGCGCCGCAGGTGGACGATCTGCGTCGTGTCATCGTCGTCGATGTCTCGCTGCCCGAAGACGAGCCGCGGCCGTACCGGATGGCCAATCCGGAGCTGGTCTGGCTGTCGGACGAAACGTCGACGGGCGAGGAAGGGTGCCTTTCGCTGCCGAACCACTACGCCGACGTGAAACGGCCGGCACGGGTGCGGGTCCGCTACCGCGACGAGGACAACCGGACACAGGAACTCGAGGCCGACGGGATTCTCGCCCGGTGCATCCAGCACGAAATGGATCACTTGGAGGGCATCCTGTTCGTCGACCATATCTCGGCGATCCGCCGCGACATGATCCTGCGCAAGCTGAGCAAGACCAAGAAGCAGCAGGCTTCGGCGGCCGAATAGGTTCCCGTGATCTTGACCGGCCGGCGGCTCGCCGTCAGGGTGCGCCGATGACGCCGTTGCGCCTGATCTTCATGGGAAGCCCCGACTTCGCGGTGCCGACGCTGGCTGCCCTGCTCGATGCCGGCCACGACGTTGTCTGCGTCTATGCCCAACCGCCGCGGCCCGCGGGGCGCGGCCACCACGAACACCTGGCGCCGGTCCATGCCTTTGCCGCCGATCATGGGCTGCCGGTCCGCACACCGACGACCCTCAGGGACGAGGAGGCCCAACGCGAGTTCCTCGCCCTCGGCGCCGATGCGGGAGTCGTCGCCGCGTATGGATTGATCCTGCCGCCGGCCGTGGTTCACGGTCCCCGGCTCGGCTGTTTCAACGTCCACGCCTCGCTGCTGCCGCGATGGCGCGGCGCGGCGCCCATCCAACGGGCGATCCTCGCCGGTGATACCGAGACCGGCGTCACCATCATGCAAGTGGACGACGGACTCGATACGGGACCGACAGTCCTCGCAGGTCGCGTGCCGATCACGCAGGAGACCACGGCTGCCGACCTGCACGACACCCTTGCCGCGCTTGGCGCAAAACTGATGGTCGAGGCGCTCATCGGCATTGCCGGCGAGGCGCTCGTTCCCGTGCCGCAGCCGGCAGAGGGCGCGACCTACGCCGCGAAACTGGATCGCGACGAAGGCCGGCTCGATTGGACGCGGACGGCGGAGGAGTTGGACCGCACCGTCCGCGCGCTAAACCCCTGGCCCGGGGTGTGGTTCAACCATGCCGGCCAGCGCATCAAGGTGCTGGCGGCGGAGATCGATGGCCAAACCGGTGAGCCCGGTGAAGTCCTCGACGACCAGATGACCGTCGCTTGTGGCGAAGGCGCGTTTCGCCCCCTCGTCGTCCAGAGGTCTGGCAAGGCGCCGTCGCAGACGGACGCGTTTCTGCGGGGCTACGCACTTCCCTCCGGAACCCGGTTGGCCTGAGCCGCCATCATGCCGCGCTATCGCCTGATCCTCGAGTACGACGGTACCGAATTCGTCGGGTGGCAACGACAGGACAACGGCTTCTCGGTCCAGCAGGCAGTCGAGGAAGCGATCACCCGCTTTTCCGGTGAAGAGGCCACGGTGTTCGCTGCCGGACGCACTGACGCCGGCGTCCATGCGCTCGGACAAGTGGCGCACGTCGACCTGATGCGCGACTGGCCCGCCGACACCGTTCGCGACGCGGTCAACTTCCATCTCAAACCGGCACCCGTGTCTGTGCTTAGTGCCGAAATGGCGGACGACGAGTTCCATGCCCGGTTCTCGGCGAAGGAACGGGTTTATCGCTACCGCATCGTCAATCGTCGGGCACCGCTCGCGATCGGGCGCGGCCACGCATGGTGGGTGCCCAGCCCGCTCGACGCGGACGCCATGGCGACCGCCGCCCAGACGTTGGTCGGCCGTCACGACTTCACCACGTTCCGTGCGTCCATCTGCCAGGCAAAGTCGCCGGTGAAGACCCTCGACAGTCTCGACGTGCACCGCGAGGGTGAGGTGATCGAAGTCGAGGCACGGGCGCGGTCGTTCCTGCATCACCAGGTCCGCAACATGGTCGGGACGCTCAAGTGGGTCGGCGAGGGTAAATGGACCAGCGCGGACATCGAAGCGGCCTTAGCGGCAAAAGACCGGGCGCGTGGCGGCCCGACGGCACCGCCGGAAGGCCTCTTTCTCGTGCGCGTCCGATACTGACCGGTCGTTAGTACAGGGCGTCGGAACCGGTCATGATGACGACGCCGAGGGCCATGTCGAGGATGACGATTGCGGCGCAGGTGAACGGCGGCAATGCCAGGGCCGTGCGGGCGACGAACCAGACGTAGACCAGGACATACCCGAGCACGGCGAAAAAAAGAAAGGTCGACATCCCCCCAGGCAAAACACCGACGTCGCCGAGAAGGGCGACCGGCACCAGCAGCAGGTTTTGCCAGACCGCGCACCAGTTGTAGGCGACGATATAGGGGACGAATCGCTCCCAGCACCCCATCGCCCGGGTCAGCGACACCATGACCACCGGATAGGCCAGCCACGCGATAACGTAGGTCAGGCCTTCGACAAGGAGGAAACGCGGCAGTCCGACATCGGGGTTCGCCTCGGGCGGGAAGTGATTGGCCGCACCGATGGCATACAACGGCAGCACCAGGACGGCGGCGAAGAACGAGCGCCAAAACCCCTCGACCGTTGCGTTGAAATGCACCATGCCACCGGCGTCGAAGCGGGCAAGCCGGAGCGCACCGTAGAGCGAAGACACCGTCTCCGAGAGCGATGTCATCAGGACGAAGCCGGAAAGTAACCGTCGAGCACGCCGCGGTAGATGTCGGTGAGGGCGGCGATGTCCGAGACGGCGACATTTTCGTCGACCTTGTGGGCCGACTCGCCCGGCATGCCGAACTCGCACACGGGGCAGAGATCCTTGATGAATCGCGCGTCCGAGGTACCACCACTCGTGCTCAGTTCGGGGGTGCGGCCGGTGACGTCGGCCACGGCAGTGGAGACGAGTTGGCTCAGCGGTCCGGGCGTACAGAGAAAAGCGCCGCCGCTGGAGTCGGTGGCGAGCTCGAACGTGCCTCCGACTTCGGCACACCGGTTTTCGATCCAGCTCCGTAGACTTCCGGCATCGTGCAGGTCACTGAAGCGGATATTGAAGCCGGCCTGGGCCCGCGCCGGAATGACGTTCGTCGCGGTATTGCCGACATCGACCGTGGTCAGGGTCAGCGTCGAAGGCTGGAAGTGCGCCGTGCCCTCATCCAATGGAGTCTCGGCGAGCGCGGTCAGCATCCTCAGCAACCGGGGAATGGGGTTGTCGGCGCGATCCGGATAGGCGGCATGACCTTGAACGCCTGTCACCGAGAGTACGCCATTCAAAGATCCGCGGCGGCCGATCTTGATCATCTCACCCAGCTCGGTCGGGTTGGTCGGCTCGCCGACGAGGCAGGCATCCAGCGTTTCACCACGCGCCGCCAGCCAATCGAGCACGCGGACGGTGCCGTTCACCGCCGGTCCTTCCTCGTCGCCAGTGATCAATAGGCTGATGGAGCTGCCGAAATAGGTCCCCCGCGCAGCAAGGAATCCGGCCGCCGCGGCGACGAAGCAGGCGATCGCTGCCTTCATGTCGCTCGCACCGCGTCCGTGGAGTCGGCCATCGACAACCTCGGCGCCAAACGGATCAAGAGTCCACGCGGCGGTGTCGCCCGGTGGTACGACATCGGTGTGCCCGGCGAAACAGAAATTGGGGCCGCCGCTGCCGATGCGGGCGTAGAGGTTGTCGACATCGGCGGTGCTCGCAGCCGAAAACGGCAAACGATGGCACGCGAACCCGAGTCCTTCCAGCGAACGCTGAAGCACATCAAGAGCGCCAGCGTCGACCGGTGTAACGCTGGGGCAGCGGATCAGCACACGGCTGAGGTCTAGGGGGTCGACGGAGCTGGTCATCGCATCCCGGGTTCGCGGAGCCGCTACTCCCTTAAAAGGTCATTGATCGAGGTCTTCGATCGCGTCTTTTCGTCGACCCGCTTGACGATCACCGCGCAATAGAGGCCGGGGCCGGGATCGCCGTTGGGCAGCGGCTTGCTGGGCATGGTCCCCGAGACGACCACCGAGTAGGGCGGGACGTGGCCGTAAAAGGTTTCGCCGCTGGCGCGGTCGACGATTCGCGTCGAGGCACCGATAAAAACGCCCATCGACAACACCGAGCCTTCGCCGACGCGCACGCCCTCGGCGACCTCGGCGCGGGCGCCGATGAAGCAGTTGTCCTCGATGACCACCGGTCCGGCCTGCAGGGGCTCGAGTACGCCGCCGATGCCGGTGCCGCCGGAGATATGGCAGTTGGCGCCGATCTGCGCGCAGCTGCCGACGGTGGCCCAGGTATCGATCATGCTGCCCGCGCCCACATGGGTACCGAGATTGATGAAGCATGGCATCAGCACCGCGCCCGGAGCGACATAAGCGGACCGCCGCACGGTGCAGTCGGGCACGGCGCGGAAGCCGGCGGCGCGGAACCGCGCCTCGTCCCAGCCCTCGAACTTGGACGGTACCTTGTCGAACCATCCGCCGCCGCCGGGTCCACCCGAGATCGGCGCCATGTCGTTGAGACGGAACGACAGCAAGACCGCCTTCTTGAGCCACTGGTTGACGTGCCAGTCGCCGCCCCGCGGCTCTGCGACGCGAACGGTGCCCGAATCGAGCAGTTCCAGGGCCTGGTCGACAGCGTCGCGGACGGGTCCGGTGGTTGTAAAGCCGATCTGGTCTCGATCTTCCCAGGCGGCGTCGATGGTAGCTTCAATCTCGGCGGTGGTCATGGCGATGTACGGTCTTTCGTTTGGTGTCGGAGCCGTTGGCGATGGGGCCGGACCATGCGGTAGCCGGTGTCGGGTGTCAACCGAGGTCGGCGGGATCAGGCCACGCCGTCGGTGATTTCGGTGAGCCAGCTCGCCAAGTCTTCGGTGACGTGGTCGATAAATCCGCCGTCGGCACCCTCGCGGCCCCACTCCGAGCCGGTCCTGACCCACACGGTGACCATGCCCAGTGCTGCCGCCGGCGCGAGGTTGCGGGCCATGTCCTCGACCATGACCGCTGATGTCGGATCAATATCGTGACGTTCGACCATCGCCGTATAGACGTCCGGCTGCGGCTTCGGCTGGTAGCCCGCATCGACGATGTCGAACACGGCCTCGAAGTGGTGGCGCACACCGATACGGTCCATCACGCGCTGGGCGTGGCCGGTTGTGGCGTTGGTGAAGATCAGTTTGCGTCCGGGCAGCCGACCGAGTGCCGCGTCCAACGCCGGGTTCGGCGCCACCGGCTCCAGATCGATCTCGTGGACATGTTCGAGGAACGGCCCCGGGTCCATGCCGTACAGGCTCATCAGCCCGCTGAGCGAGGTACCGTAGTCGCGGAAGTACTGTTTCTGGACCCGATAGGCCTCGTCCAGGTCGAGACCGAGGTAGGCAGCGATATAGCCGCGCATGCGTTCGTCGATCTGCCCGAACAGGTTGGACGATGCTGGATAAAGCGTGTTGTCGAGGTCGAACACCCAGGTATCGGCGTCGCGTAGCGACGCGGCTCGGACCGGGATTTCAGGAGCGTCTTCGGCGGGCATGAACCCTTTTGTGGCCATCCCCGACACATCTGGCAAGCCCCCGTTCCCCCGGCTTGGCTTGGACTTTGGAAGGAAAGGGTTTTTCACTTGTTGTGGTCGGGCTTCTGGTCCAGGATCGCTTGCACTTCGAAGAACGCCAGGGGTGAACGTGGCATCTGACAATCCGGCAGGAACGGCGCCCCAGACGTCCGGGTTGCGGATGGAGCGCGATCGCTTCGTCGCGTTAGCCTTCTGCTGGGCCGAGGTGCTGCTCGAACTCGATCCGTCGCGAAAGGTCGTGTTTGCCGCCGGTCCGACCAAGGCGATGATCGGCCTCGATGCCGCGGCGCTGATGGGCCAATCGATTGAAGACTTGGTAGCAAATGAGGATCGCGATCTCATCGGCGATCTGCTGCAAATCGCCTCCCGACATGGCCGCATCGAAAACGTCACCATCCGGCTGCAGGGGCCGCGGGGCGTAACACCGCCGTTGGCCTTCGCCGGCTACCAGCTTGAGGACCTCGACGGCCACTATTTCCTGGCCTTGCGGTCCGGCGTGCCGACCCGCCGGGAAGAAGCTGCGGGCGCCCAGGTTCGCGACCGTGAGACCGGGCTGCACGACGCCGACAGCTTCGCCGACATGGTGGCCAAAGAGCTCGCCGGTGCGCCTTCCGGCGAAGAAGAACGGAAGATGACGCTCATCGCGTTGCCCGGCTACGAAGAGCTGCGCGAGCGCATGGGCGAGGGCGCCGAGCACGACCTGTTAATGAGCGTCGGCGCGGCCCTGAGGGCCAACTCGACGAGCGGCGACGCCGCCGGGCGCATCGACGACGACCGCTACGGTCTGGTCCACACGGCCGATCTCGACATCGCCCAGCTCGAAAACCGCATCGGCGATTTGATCCGCGACGCCGACCCGACCCAGAAGGGCCTGAATGTCGAGTCGGCGACGGCCGACGTCGACCAGGAGAACTTGAACGAAGAGGACATCGCCAACGGCCTGATCTACACCATCAACCGGTTCAAGAGCCTCAAGGGCAGCGACTTCACCCTCAAGAACCTTTCGACCAGCATCTCGTCGCTGGCCAAGGAGGCGGTCGAATCGGTGCAGGCGTTCAAGGCGACGGTCGCCAAAGCCGAGTTCGAGGTTGCCTTTCAGCCGATCATCGATACCCGCACCGGTGTCATCCACCACTACGAGGCGTTGGCCCGGTTCCCGGCCAGCGAAGGCCGCAGCCCGTACGAGCAGATCACCTTCGCCGAGGAAACCGGCATGATCGCCGAGTTCGACCTGGCGATGGCCAAGAAGGTGATCGAGTGGCTGAACAAGACTCCCCGCAACTCGACGGTCTCCGTAGCGGTCAACGTTTCGGGCTATTCGGTGGGGACTCTCTCGTACCTGGCCCAGCTCGAACAGATGCTCAACGAGAACGTCTGGACACGCGGCCGGCTGATGTTCGAGATCACCGAATCGGCGCGGATGGACGATCTCGACGCCGCCAACACCTTCATCCGCCGGCTGCGCGACAACGGCCACGAGGTCTGCCTCGACGATTTCGGCGCCGGCGCCGCCAACTTCCAGTACCTCAGCACGCTCGAAGTGGACATCGTCAAGCTGGACGGCTCGGCCGTGCGCGACGCCCAAAAGGCACACAAGGGCAAGGCGTTCCTGAAAGCGCTCGTCGGGCTCTGCCGCGAGCTCGGCGTCGGCACCATCGCGGAGATGATCGACGAGGAGAGGGGACTGGTGTTTGTCCGTGAGTGCGGCGTGCAGTACGTTCAGGGATACCTGTTCGGCAAGCCCAACACCGACACGTCCAAGTTCAAGACACTGATCGACCCTCACATGTTCCCCGGCCGCCCAGGGGTCTAGGCTGCCGCTTGCGCGACGCGGGTTACATTCGATTCCTGCCGGGCGTCCGCTACTCTTCCGGTTCGATCGGGCCGGCGGCGGTCCAGTCGTAGGTCCCGGAATCCCGCTCGGCGACGGCCTGCTTCCAGCCCACGTCCTCGACGCGCTTCTTGAAGTTGAGGCCCTCCGGGGAATGGCGCGAGATACCGTCGAAGATCGTCGCCAACCGCTGGGTGTCCATCATGCCCGTCGCCTCGATGGCTTGGTTGATCACCATCTTTTGCATGGCGAGCTGGTTGACCGGCACGCCGGCCATGCGGTCCGCGAGCGCTTCGACCTCCGTGTCGAGCTCGTCGTCCGGCACGGCTTTCAGGACAAGGCCCAGTCGTTCCGCTTCGCGCCAGTCAATCCTGTCGCTGGTGAACAGCATGCGCTTCGCTTTTTCGGCGCTCAGTCGAAACACCCACATGGCGGTCGTGGGGCAGCCCCAGACACGCGCCGGCATGTACCCGATCTCGGCGCTCTCGGCCATGATCGTCATGTCGGCGCAGAGCGCGATATCGGACCCGCCGGCGATGGCGAACCCATGCACCTTGCAGACCACCGGCTTCAACGCCCGCCACAGGGACATGAAATGCTGGGTGTTCCGCCACATAAAGGCGTAGTCCTTGATTGGGTCCCAAGGCATCTCCTGGACGGCTTGGTTGGGACCGCGAACCTCGGCGTAGTAGGCGAGATCGTAGCCGGCGCAAAAGGCCGGCCCATTGCCCGACAGCACCATGACATGCACGCCGGGATCGGCATCGGCCGCGGCAACCGCCGCCGACAGTTCGCGCGGCAGGTCGTCGTCGATGGCGTTCATCACCTCCGGCCGGTTCAGCGTTATGCGGCCGATCCGTCCGTCCCGTTCATAGAGGACCTTTGCAGCCATCCACTATCTCCACATTGGTCGCCAACGATTCTGGCCAACCAGAAGTCTTTTCCTACAGCACCCTGTACACCTGTCCGGTCTGGGCACCCTCGACGCTCTTGGCGTAAGCGAGCGCGACGCGGGCCGCCGGCACCGGCTCGAAGCCTCGGAAGAACGGCGCATAGGCCGGCATCGCCTCCTCGATCACGCCCGGACTGACGACATTGATGCGCAAGCCCCGCGGCATCTCGATCGCCGCCGCCATCGCGAAGGCGTTGACCGCGCCGTTGACCATGGACGCAGACGACCCGGCGACGACCGGATCGGACTCGAGTACACCGATGGTCAGGGTGAACGAACCGCCATCCGCGACGTGCTCGCGCCCGATCAGCACGAGATTGACCTGGCCCATCAACTTGTCCTTGAGCCCGATGTCGTAGTCGGCGGCGGTCATTTCGGCGAAAGGCGCGAACTTGACGTGGCCGGCAGCCGAGACGACGGCATCGACCGTGCCCAACTGGTCGAATGCCGCACGGATCGAACCCTCATCGGTGATATCCACACGCACGTCCCCCGAAGATCGCCCGGCGGCAATGATCTCGTGGCGGGCGCCCAACTCGTCAGCGACGGCACGGCCGATGGTTCCAGACGCGCCGACCAGAAGAATTCTCATGCTCTACCTCCTTGACCACGGCCCGACGGCGGTCGCCGGGTTGCCGATCCCTCACAATACCGGGACCGGCAGCGGAATCATCCATTCCGTTCAGCGACGTGAAGCGCATAGAGTGCGGCTCCACCGCCCATTGCCGCCGGAGAGGGGAATTCATGGCATCCAGCGAAATGCACGCCCGGGGCCTCGCGCTGACCGTCCTCGGGGTGGTCGTGCTCAGTCCCGACGCGCTGCTGGTCCGGCTGATCACCGCGGACACGTGGACCGTGCTCTGGTGGCGCGGGCTGCTGATGGGGATCGGCCTGTTCGTCTATGTCGCCCTTCGCGACCGGCACGGTATCGTTGGCAGCGTTCGGGCGTTGGGTCCGGTCGGGCTTCTGTCCGTTCCACTATTCGCCGGCACGGTGACGCTCTTCGTCACCTCGCTTGCGTTGACGACAGCGGCGAACACCCTGGTGATTCTTTCGGTGGCACCGCTGTTTGCGGCTGTGTTCGGCCGCGTCTTCCTCGGCGAGGCGGTGCCGCTCAGGACATGGATTGCCATCGCCGCCGGTGTTGCCGGCATTGCAGTGATCGTTGCCGGCAGCCTCGGCGGCGGCGCGTTGTGGGGCGACCTCTGCGCCGTCGGGTCGGCGGCATGTATCGCAGGGCATTTCGTCGTCGCCCGTTACCGGCGCGCCGTCAGCGTGGTGCCGGCTGTCGCGTTGAGCGGCTTCCTGATGTGCGCGATCGCGACGATCTGGGCGGCACCGTTCGAATTGACGAGGGCGGACTTCGCCCTTCTGGCGATACTGGGTCTGGCTGTGATCCCGATCTCTCATGCTCTGATCACCGAAGGTCCCAGGTATTTGCCGGCCGCCGAGGTGGGTCTGATCCTGCTGTTGGAGACGGTGCTCGGTCCGGTGTGGGTGTGGTTGGTCATTGGCGAGGTACCCTTGGCGGCGACCTTCCTCGGGGGGGCATCATCGTGGCGACCCTCGCCGTGCATTCCCTTGTTGGACTGCGCCGACAACCGCGGCCGCCCTTGGCGTCGGCGTAGGGGCGAGCGGAGCACCACGAGGGAGGAGCGGGCCCGCCCATGGACGTAACGACCCTGTTCGCCATTGTCGTGTTCGGCACCGCCTGGTTCTTCTGGCGGCGGACCGACCCAGAAGAGCCGCTGGTGCGGCTGTTCCTCGGCACCCTGATGGCCATGGGCGCCGGTGTCGGGATCCTCTCGCTGGTGCTGCGTCTGACGCAGTGAGGCTCCGACAGTACACGAATCGGTCGAAAAAACCGACGTTAATGTTCGATCTTCCGCGTGCTCAAAGGTAGTATTCCGCTTCAAAGATTAGCGTCTTCTTTGGGCGCCACGTTTCAGCGACCACGGTCGGGATCGACAATCAATGAGCACTTTGACGATCGTTCTCCTAGTTGCAAACGGCATCGGAATTGCACTCATCCTCTACCTGCTCAGCATCTACAACCGGTTGGTCAAACTGAGGAACCGCTTCAAGAATGCGTTCGCTCAGATCGAGGTGCAGCTTCAGCGCCGCTACGACCTGATTCCCAACCTGGTCGAGACGGCCAAGGGATACATGAAACATGAGCGCGAGACCCTGGAGGCGGTCATCCAGGCGCGCAACCAGGCGATGACGGCGATGAAGCAGATGGAGGCTAATCCGGGGGACCTCGTCGCGACCCAGGCGCTGGTCGGCGCGGAGGGTGCGCTGATGGGGGCGTTGGGCCGGTTGTTCGCCCTCGCCGAGGCCTATCCGGACCTGAAGGCGAACCAGACGATGATGCAGCTCTCCGAAGAGCTGACGTCGACCGAGAACAAGGTGACCTTCGCGCGCCAGGCCTTCAACGACGCAGTCATGGAATACAACACCGACCGCGAGAGCTTCCCCGACATGATCATCGCCAACACCTTCGCGTTCAGGGAGGCGGTGCTGCTCGACCTGGAGACCCCCGAAGCCCGGCAGGTCCCCGCCGTTTCCTTCACCTGAGTCCCAATGGACTTCTTCAGGCACCAGGAGGAGGCGCGCCGCCAGACAACCCTGCTGGTCTTGTACTTCCTGCTTGCGGTGCTGCTGATCATCGCCGTCGTCTACTGTGTTGCGATCGTGTATCCGGTTCTCGCGACAGCTGGCGATCCGGCCGTCAAATATGCCGGCCCCCTGGATTTCTCGGTCCTTTGGCACCCCCGGGCATTCGCGTGGGCGACGGGGGCCACGCTCACGGTCATCGCACTTGGTTGCCTGCACGAGATTTCCGTCCTGAAGGATGGTGGCGGAGTCGTTGCCGAAGCCCTGGGGGCGACGCCCGTCAATGCTGACACCACGGACCCCTTGGAAAGGCGGTTGCTGAACGTTGTCGAGGAAATAGCTATTGCCTCGGGACTGCCGGTGCCGCGGATCTACGTCATGCGAGGCGAAGCCGGGATCAATGCCTTCGCCGCCGGGTTCTCGACCACCGATGCGGTGGTGACGGTCACCCGCGGGGCGCTCGAGACATTGTCGCGCGAAGGCCTGCAGGGGGTCTTAGCCCATGAGTTCAGCCACATCCTCAATGGCGACATGCGGCTCAACATGAGGCTGATGGGGGTGTTGCACGGAATCCTGCTGATCGGACTGCTGGGCCGGAAGATGCTGGCGCAGTGGGGCTGCGCTATGGTTCTGTTTGCCGCGGCGCTTAGCGCCATCGGCTACATCGGTGTGTTCTTCGGAAGGCTGATCAAATCATCGATCTCCCGTCAGCGGGAATTTCTCGCCGATGCTTCGGCAGTACAGTTCACGCGCAACCCCTCGGGCCTTGCCGGGGCGCTCAGAATGATCGGCGGTCTGACCCAGGGCTCGAAGCTGACCGCGCCGGACGCCGAATCGGCCAGCCACCTCTTTTTCGCTGACGGGCTTGCCGGATCCCTCCCGCAGGCATTCGCCACGCATCCGCCGCTGGCGGAACGAATTCGCCGACTCGATCCGGGATGGGATGGCGGCTACCCCGAGGTGTCGACGGTGTCTGCCGGAGCGGCTGGTGCGAAACTGGAAATCGCCGCGGCCGCGAAGATCGCGCAGGAAGGCGTTCCGAGCGATAGAGCGGCCGAATCATTGGCCTGCATCCCGTTGTCGGCCGAGCGTTCCGTCGCCCTTGCCGGGACGGCAACGCCGGCGCACCTGGTCTACGGCCGTGGCCTGCTTTCCGAGCTGCCCACGGTCATTGGCGATGCTGCCCGGCAGCCCTTTGGCGCAACGGCCTTGGTCTATGCGCTCCTCATCAACGGCGACGAGGCGGTGCGGCGGGATCAACTCGACCATCTGCGCCAGCATGCCGAAACCGGCGCGTTGCCGGAGGTTTTGAAGCTCATGGCCGCTGTCGACGGGCTTTCGCGGGCGTCTTGTCTCCCGATTGTCGACCTCAGCCTTCCCGCCCTGCGGAATCTTTCCAAAAGTCAGTACATGAGCTTTCGCGGCAACCTCGACGCACTCGTTGCCGCCGACGACCGGGTTTCGCCGTTCGAGTTTGCCGTGCTTCGCGTGCTGCGCCACCACCTGGACAGTTACTTTTCAAGAAGGAAGCGGGTCGTGGGCCGACGAGCAATACGAAAGCTTGACCGGGAGTGCGGTGTGTTGTTGTCCGCGCTCGCTCATATCGGCCACGAAAACCTCGACGCCGCGGCAGCGGCCTACCGGGCCGGCGTATCGCAATTGGGGATCGTCGACCCGCTGGCCGGGGTGCCGGTCGAGGCGGGCGACTTCCTTCACGTCGACCAGGCCCTCGATGCGCTCGTCAATCTCAAGCCGATGGCGAAGCGGGAGCTGATCGCCGCTTGCGCGGCGGCGATCAGCCGGGACGGTCAGGTCATGCTGGAGGAAGCCGAGATCTTCCGGGCCGTCGCAGATTCGCTGGACGTGCCGATGCCGCCTTTTCTTGAGACCGATGAGAGCGACGGGCACTAGCCGCCAGCGGCCGATGGTTCCGGCGTGCGGATCGATCTAGAATGTCCGTGACAACCAATGGGCATCGTCATGGCCGCTGAGCCGGCGAAACGAAAGCTGACGACGATCCTCGCCGCCGATGTCGTCGACTACAGCCGGCTGATGGCGGCCGACGAGGAAGCCACGCTCGACGCCCTTCGCGCCTATCTCGACGCCGCCAGCGACCTGGTCGGCCGGCACAACGGGCGGATTTTCAAGACGGCCGGGGACGCCTTCCTGGCGGAGTTCGGCAGTCCCGTCGAAGCCGTACGCTGCGCCATCTCGATCCAGGAGGATCTCGCGGTCCGCAACCGGGAACAGCCCGAGGACCGCCAGATGTGGTTCCGCATCGGCGTCAACGTCGGCGATGTGCTGATCGAAAACGACGACCTGTTCGGAGACGGCGTGAATGTCGCCGCGAGGCTCGAAGGCCTGGCCGAGAAGGGCGGCATCTGCATCTCCGCCAGCACCTTCGATTACGTCAAGAACAAGCTGTCCGTTGCCTTCGACGACATCGGCGCGCAAAGCGTCAAGAACATCCCCTATCCGGTCAATGCGTTCCGGATCGTGCCCGGCCAGGTCGCCATTAAAGAAAGCGCTGGCGCAACAGGGTCTCGCTCGGGCGAAGCGCCGTCCGATCCGGGCAAGAAGAGCCGGTTGAGCATCGGTATCGGCATCGGCGCAATCGCCGTTGTCGCTGTTGTCGGCGCCTACTTCGCCGGACTGTTTCCGGCCGGCCGCGCTCCAGATCGTACCCCAGCGTCGACGCCGGCCACGCCCGCGGCTGCCCATCCCTACGACGGCCGTTGGAAGGTGACCATCGGCTCCCTCGCGGGATGCCGGGACAATTCGCCCCGGTCGTATGTCGTCAACGCCAAAGGCGGCATGATCGATGCGAGTCATCATCGGCTGCTGAAGACCGGCACGATCTCGCGCGACGGCGCCTACGCGGTCAAGGTCGTGGACGATAGTGGCAAGCTGCTGGGCACGCACACCGCGGCGATCACCGGTGATGTCGGCACTGGTCGCTTTCAGGGAAGACTACCGACGTGCGCCGGCGAGATCACTGTCACGCGCCTCGACTGAGTGGCCTCGTCATCCCAAACCCGGACGACCATGCCTGTCTGTTTGGCAATGCCGGCCATCCGCTGGCACAATGGTGACGTAGAAGAAGGGTGGGTCGTTGATAGGAAAGCGCGCATGCGAAGGCTGATCGTCGGCATGACAGGGGCATCGGGAGCGGTGCTCGGGGTGCGCCTGTTGGAGGTGCTGCAGGACACCGACGTCGAGACCCATCTGGTGCTCAGCAAGTGGGCGGCAAAGACCCTGGAGCACGAGACGCCCTATACAGCGACCGATGTGCGAGCGCTTGCGACCGAATCCTACGCGCCCGGCGACATGGGCGCGGCGGTTTCCTCGGGCTCGTTCGTTACGGACGGCATGGTCGTCGTGCCGTGCTCCATGCGCACCGTTGCCGCCATCGCTCACGGCGTCGGCGACACGCTGGTCCACAGGGCGGCGGACGTGGTGCTGAAGGAGCGCCGGCGGCTGGTCCTGGTCGTCCGCGAATCGCCGCTGAGCGCCGTGCACCTGGAAAACCTTTTGAAATTGGCGCAGATGGGTGTGTCGATCGTGCCGCCGATGCCGGCGTTCTACACCCGCCCCGAGAGCCTCGACGACGTCGTCGACCAGATGGTCATGCGCATCCTCGATCAGTTCGACATCCGCATCGAAACGGCGCCACGCTGGGTCGGTGAGATGCGCGGGCGCGGTGGCGCCGGATAGATGGACAGACAATGACAGGGACCCCAGTCCGCGACGACAACCTCCGCCTCGTCCTCGCCCCGGTCGAAAAGAAACAGATCGACGAGATGCGGCGCAGGGCTTGGTCGAAGTTCTTGATCGGCATTGCGTTTGCCGGCGCCGCGGCGGCGAGCATCGCGATTGTTTTCGTTATGGAGCGGTACGCCTTCTCCGACCTTCCAGCCCTCGTACAGCTCCTGGTTCTCTTGCTCATCCCGGTGGGCTTACTGGGGTCGCCGATGGCCCTCATCTCGGCCGCGATGGACGCCGTAAAGGCGGCGCAGTATCGGGACGACTTCGAGGCGTTCCAGCGGTCCTACGGCCGCGACCCGGATGCGGTGCAGACGCCGAAGTCGTGGACCGTGGAATAGCCGCGCCGGGACCCGCTCAGAGGACCAGGCCGCCGGAAGCGAGCACGATCTCGCCGGAGATATAGTCGGACTCGGGGATGCAGAAGAGATAGACGGCACCGGCCGCGTCCTCCGGTGTGCCGGCGCGGCCCAAGGGGATCATCTTGTCCAGCATCGCCAGGAACTGGGGCGGCACGCCCATCGGCACTTCTCGCTCGCCGATGCGGGTCATCGTCGGCTTCTCCTCGAAGGCCTCGGTCATCCGGGTCTGGATGAGGCCGAAACCAACGCAATTGACGGTGACGTTGTAGCGGCCCCATTCCTTGGCCAGGGTCTTGGTCATGCCGATCAGCGCCGATTTCCCCGACGCATAGCCGACCTGGCCGGCATTGCCGAACAACCCGGCGATCGAAGAGATGTTGACCACCTTTCGACCGACGACACGGCCGGCCTCGGCATCGGCCTTGGCCAGGTCGCGGATCGGCCCGGCGGCGGCGCGAAGCACGCGGAAGGGCGCGCGCGTGTGGATGTCGAGCATGGCGTCAAATTGTTCGTCCGTGGTCTTCTGGATCACCGTGTCCCAGGCATAGCCGGCATTGTTGACGACGATGTCGAGGCCGCCGAAGGCGTCCATCGCCGTGCCGACGAACTGCTCGGCGAAACCGGGCGCGGTGACGTCGCCGGCGACCGCGACGGCTTCGCCTCCGGCGCCGGTGATCAGCCCGACGGTCTCTTCGGCCGGTTCCGCGTCGAGATCGTTGAGCACCACCCGCGCGCCCTCACCGGCGAGCTTGGTGGCGATGGCACGGCCGATGCCGCGGCCGGCACCGGTAACCAGGGCGACCTTCCCCGAAAGCTTCGACATCGACGTCCTCCCCTTCCCCTCGTGTTTCTCTCAGGCCGATCGCAACCGGCTCAGGCGCTGCGGTCCTCCACCGACAGCACCACGGCCATCGCCGTGTCGCCGGCGGCGCAACCTTGGAACAACCCGCGGCCACCACCGCGCATCTCCAGCTCCTCGATCAGCTCAATGACAGCGCGCAGCCCGGCTGGACCTTGCGGGTGCCCCCAGATCAGCGAACAGCCATAGTTGTTCATCGACATCAGGTCGGCGCCGGTCTCGCGGGCAAAGACGATGTCGTTGGCGGCGAACGGGTTGTGCGATTTGATGGCATCTATCTGGTCGATGGTCAGGCCCGCCTGCTCGAGGGCCATGCCCGCCGCCGGGATCGTCGCCGCCGGCATGTGGGCAAGTTCGGTGCGGGCGAGGCCGAATCCATGCAGCGAGATGCGCAGGTCCGGGCGGGCGCTGAGTTCCTTGGCCTGGTCCGGTGCGGCGATGGCCATCGCCGCACTGCCGTCGGCCGGGTACGTCTGGCCGCCGAAGGTGATCGTGCCGTCCGGCTTGACTGGGCGGAGTTTGGCCAGCCCCTCCGCCGATGACAGTGCAATGCCCTCGTCGCCGTCGAGGGCGCCGGCAGCACGCTTGTATCCGGGGCGCGGCACCTCGAAGGGAAGGGACATGTAGCGTTTGTGGAAGGCATGATCGTCGGCGACGGCTTCGGCGTACTGCTCGCCGCGCCGGACCACGACCTCATGCTGCTCCTCGGTCGACACCTGATAGCGTCGGGCGACGTTCTCGGCGGTGTCGATCATCGCGTGCGGCCCGAGCGGGTCGCAGCCGAAGTTGTCGAGCACCCAGTTTTCCGAGCTCACCGTACCGCCCGGGGTCGACGTGTCCGGATAGACGACGTGCGGGCCGTTGGACGTTCGGTCGCAGGTCGCGACCAGTGCCGTCGTCGCTAACCCGGCTTCGATCTCCTGGGCCGCGGCGAGCATGCAGCGTGCGCTGGTGGCGCAAGCCTGATTGATGGTCGGTCCGCCGACTCCGTCGGCGCCGATCAGGCCGGTGAACCACGGCAGGCCGTAGAAGCTATGCTTCTGCGGCACGGTGATGCCGAGGACGCCGTAGTCGAAAGCATCGACAGGGATCTCGCGCTTGGCCAACTCGGCCTTGGCGACGTGGGCGGCAAATTCGATGCTGTTGAGGTTGGCGAAGCTCCCCTGCCACTTGGCGAACGGGGTGCTCCAGTAGGCGCCATAGGGGATTTCGGCGGTGTACGACATGGGCGGTTCCTCTCCCTCGGAATCCTTCAGCCGTTGCGCACGACGATCGTGGACTGCAGATCGCACACGGGTTCGCCCCGCTGGTTGGTCAGACTAATCTCGGTTTCGATGAACATCAGTGCGCCGCCCTTCTTTTCGTAGACGTTGCGCACTGTCTGGAGGCCCCCGATGACATCGCCGGCGCAAATCAGCCGGTGGTAGACGAAGCCTTGGTGTCCGTGCACGACCTTGGTTAACGGGATTCGCATGTCCTCGAGCACGTTGAATGATTGGCCGCCGTCCATGGCGACCGAGAACGCATAGGACGGTGGCGCGGGCAGGTCCGTGTATCCCGCGTCCCGTGCGGCGGACTCGTCCGTATAGATCGGATCCGTTGCGCCGGTCGCCTTGGCGAACAGCCGCAGCCGCCCTTTTTCGACTTCTACCGAGAACGGCGCATAGGTTTTTCCAATGAACTCTTCGTAGGCCATGGCTCCTCCCGGTCGGTCGGGAAACGGTTGCCGCCGAGGCTGCGACTTCGACATCGCAACTATCGCATGACCGGACTGGCCATACAAGATTTTTTACACTTATGTAGAAAACGATGGGGCCAGAAATCCGTCCACTTTCGATTTTTTTCATATTTTTTTTCTTTTGTTTAAAGTATGTTATGCGGATAATCGCAGGCATGAACGGTCAATGTCGCGGTTCCGGTTTACGGAGTGCTTGAAAAGATTCCTTACGTATTGTAAAATATTCACCGGAGCGACGAGGTTGCGGCGGAACCCTGTGAACAGGGAGGGCATGCGGTGAGCAGACGTCAGGACATCTTGCGGCGGGCGGCCGAGCTGTTCGTCGAGCGGGGTGTGGCGCGGACTTCCATCGGCGACATCGCCGACGCCGTCGGCATCAAGCGCGAGGGCGTCTACTACTACTTCAAGAGTCGAGACGACATCTTCGTCGAGATCATCCTGCCGCCCTCCCGGTCTTTGCTGTTGAACCTGCAGCGGGTGATGCCGACGCCAATGCCGAGCGCGGAGAAACTCGCCGCGGCGATCGAGATCCACCTCGATGCCTTCAATCCGGGTTTCATCGAGATGAGCGTCGCGTTGAAGGAAGACCACCTCGCGCGGGACACACCCAAGCATCGTGAACTGCGGCGGATCTGGCGGGACTACAACCAGCTATGGGTCCGTCTGGTCGAGGAAGGGCAGGAGTGTGGCGAATTCGATCCGGAGGTCGACGCGAAGCTGGCCGCCCATGCTCTTCTTGGCATGTGCAACTGGGTGGCCCGCTGGTACGACCCGTCGAAGGACGACGACCTGCGGCGGGTCATCGACACGTTTTCCCGTATCGCCACCACCGGTCTGACCGGCGGCCGCGCATTGCCGGTTCCGGCCGCGGCCCGGCGCGCCTGACGGGGATCTGTTCTACCGTCGGATTTCATTGACCGTTCTCGATCCGCCGCTTATAATTAGTTTGCAAATCAAACTATTAAGAATGGTTCGCAGTTTGACGCACGCTGCCCGGTGGGTTGTCCGGGAGCGTCCTTGTTGCCAAACTCGCTTTCGAACCGGAGCGCGCGGATGCTGGACATCGGCTTCATTCGCGAAATCGAGAGGCTGAGAGGCGAGAACACGCCGTTCTGCACGGCGACCATCGTTGACGGCCGGGGCAGTATTCCGCAGATCGTCGGCGCCAGTGCCCTGTTCACCCGTGGCGGCCTTCGGTACGGCACTGTCGGTGGCGGTGCCATCGAGGCCCGCTGCGCAGAGATCGCCGCCGATTTGTTGGACAGCGATGGGGGAGCGCCGACCCGCTTCGAGCGCCTGAAGCTGAACGACGATGTTGGCATGGCCTGCGCGGGCGACGTCTCTCTGTATTTCGAGATTTTCCGCCCCGACCGGCATTGGTCGGTCGTTGTTTTCGGTGCCGGCCACGTCGCCCAGAAGCTGTGCCGCTTCCTCGCCGAGCTTGATTGCCACGTGGTCTGTGTCGACACCCGGGCCGAGTGGCTCGACCGAATGCCACGCGCGGCGAATGTCGAACGCTGCCTCGTCGATGCCTACACCGACGGCGTCGTGCGCGTCGGCGACGGCGCGATGGTTGTGGTGATGACCATGGGGCATGCCGCCGACATCGACATCGTCGAGGCGATTGCTACCAGCGGCCCGGCGCTCCGATATCTCGGCGTGATTGGCAGCGCGTCGAAAGCGGCCGTTATGCGCCGCGAGCTTGCCGGGCGAGGCGTCGACGGCGAATTCATCGGCCGCATCGTCTGCCCGGTCGGCGACAAGGTCGGCAACAACACGCCGGGCGAGATCGCAGTCGGCATCGTTTCCCAACTCATGCGCCACCGCGAGGCCGCGGCGGCACCGGCGGAGGGAACGCCATGACAGCCCCCGACGCGGCCGGCTCGGTGCCGCTGACGTCGACGGCGCGCACCGCGGGGTGCGCGGCGAAGATCGCCCAGGCTGACTTGCACGCCTTGCTGGCGCGGCTGCCGGTGGCCGATGACCCGCGGGTGCTCGTCGGGTTCGGCGGATCCGACGACGCCGCCGTCGTGCGGTTGAGCGACGATCTTGCGTTGATCGAGACCGTCGACGTGTTCCCGCCCATCGTCGACGACGCCTACGATTTCGGCCGCATCGCCGCGACCAACGCACTCAGCGACATCTATGCCATGGGGGCCGAACCGCTGAACGCGCTCAGCTTCGTCGCCTGGCCCATGGAGACCCTGGGGCCAGAGCCGCTGTCCCGCGTGTTCGCCGGCGCCGCGGCGGCCTGCGCCGACGCCGGCATCGCCATCTCGGGCGGCCATTCCATCGTCGACGAGGAGCCCAAGTTCGGCCTGTTCGTGACCGGTACCGCGCATCCCGACCGGATCGTCTCCAATGCCGGCGCCCGCGCCGGCGACATCCTCGTGCTGACCAAGAGGATCGGCACCGGGATTCTGACGACGGCGGTGAAGCGGGGCCGTCTCGGACCGGAAGGGCTCATCGAGGCGGTGGTGTCCATGGGCACGCTGAACCGCGCCGCCGCCCAGGCGATGGTCGCGGCGGGGGCCAGCGCGGCGACCGACGTCACCGGCTTCGGCCTCCTCGGCCACATGGGAAACATGCTCCGCGCCTCCAGCGAAACCGCCGGTGCGGCGCTGGGCGCACGGGTGGACCATGCCGCCGTGCCGCTGTTCGACCGTGTGGCGGAGATGGCGGAGGCGGGGCTCTGCCCCGGCGGAACGCGGCGCAACCTCGACTACGCCGCACCGCAGGTCGACTTCGCGCCGGCTCTCACGGAGGCGGAGTGCCTGCTCCTTGCCGATGCGCAGACCTCCGGCGGGCTGCTGATCGCCATCGATCCGGCCCGCCTCGATGCGTTGCTCGGCGGCCTCGAGGACCGCGGGGTCGGAGTCCGCGCTGTCATCGGTGGAATCGAGACTGCAGACTCCATCGGACGCGTTCGCGTAGTCTGAACACCGATGGCAAAGACACGTGCGCAACTGAAGACCGACAACGACGAACCGGCCGTCGGCGGCGCGCGGGAGATCAGCCTTGGCCCGCTGCCGGACTACCTCGGTTACCAGGTGCGTCAGGTGCAATCGGCGATCTTCGGTGACTTCACCACCATCACCGCCGAGACCGGCGTGACCCCCGGCGAGTTCAGCCTGCTGATGCTGGTCGAGCACAACCCCGGCATCAACCAGGGTGCGTTGGCCCGCATGTACAACATCGACAAGTCGACTCTGTCCATCGCCGTCGCCAGCCTGGTCAAACGGGGGCTCGTTGAGAAGACCCCGAACGAAGAAGACCGCCGCTACCACGCGGTATCCCTAACCCCCGAGGGTCGCGACGTGCTTGCCCGCACCACCCGCCGGGTCGAGGACCAAGAGCGCGCCATGGATGCGGCGTTGAAGCCTGGGGAGCGCCAAGCCCTGCTCGACATGCTCAAGCGCCTCGCCCGGGCGTTCCGGTAAGGGGCGTTGGAACCGTGCCGGAGTGCTCCGACGCCCCCTCCGGTGCGGCCACTTCGCCATCAGAAGCCCTATTGCCTTAAGGACATTTCATCATATAGTTTGGTATACAAACTATTGAAATCGATTCTCAGTCTCGCCCTGGGGCTCGGAGGTGCTGAATCGCCGGATAGGCGAGCAGAAAGCTGGGTTTCGACATCGTTCGCCGATGGCCCGGGGGGGCGACAGGCGAACGATGGGGAGGACTTCAGGGAACAAGCGATGGCCGCGAGAATTCTTGGCTTCTGGCCGCGGGTTCCCCTTCCTCCATTCGTGTGACAGCGGGGACGGTGACGAATGATTCCGCTCGACTTCGACTACGCGCGGCCCACCAGTTTTGAGGAAGTGGTCGCGCTGCTTCGCGACAATAGCCCCGATGCGCGTCTGCTCGCCGGCGGCACCGACCTGCTACCCAACATGCGGGTCGGCTACTCCAAACCGCCTCTGCTGGTCAGTCTTGGCGGCATCGCGCCCGAACCGCCGCGGATCGAACCGGACGGCACGCTCCGCATCGACGCGCTCAGCCGCCTCACCGACGTCATCGAGTCCGACGTGGTGCGGAACGCCGCGCCGATGGTTGCCGACAGCGCGCTCGCCGTTGGCGGCAACCAGGTCCGCGAAGCCGGCACCGTCGGTGGCAACCTATGCCAGGAAAACCGCTGCCTGTACCTCAACCAGAAGCACGACTACCAATTCCAGGTCGCCTGCTTCAAACGCGGCGGCGACCGCTGCTATCCGTTCCCCGGCAACGAGGAAGACACCTGCTGGTCCATCGCCATGTCGGACATCGCGCCGGCGCTGATTGCGTTGGGCGCCGAGATCGACATCGTCGGCGAGAACGGTCCCCGGCGGATCGCCGCCGAGGAGCTGTACACCGGCGTCGGCCTGAAGCCGCTGACCCTGACACCGGCCGAAGTCGTCCGTGCGATCCTGGTGCCGGCGGCCCCGCCCCGATTCGGCTGGGGCTTCTTCAAGTCGACTCGTCGCGGCGGTTTCGAATACGGCATCGCCGTCATCGCCATGGCCCTGGAATTTGCCGACGACGGCCGCACGTGCGCCGGCGCCCGCATTGCCCTCGGTGCCGTGCGCGAAGGTCCCGTGCGGCTACGGGAGACCGAGAAGTCATTGCTGGGTGTCGCGCTCGACGGCGCCGACACGTCAGCGATTGCCGAAGCGGCGGCGCGGGAACTGACCCCGCTGCCCCATCACGGATTCACCAAGGGATACATCCGCGACACTGTCCGCATTCACCTGCGGCGGACGCTGGAGATGGCCATCGAGCGGGGCCTGGAAGCGTAAGACCCGCAGGGGGAGGAAACACCATGCTGGAAGCGCTGAGCGGCACGCAGGTCGAACGCCGGGTGCGGTCGCGGGTAATCGAGATCCGCGTCAACGGCGAGTGGCACGAAGCCACCGTCCGGCCTCGCACCACCCTCGTCGAGGTGCTCCGCGAACAGGTCGGTCTGACCGGCACCAAGCATGGCTGCGAATCCGGGACCTGCGGTGTCTGCACGGTGATCCTCGATGACCGCCCGGTGCTGTCGTGCATCACCCTCGCGGTCGAATGCGACGGCATGAGCGTGCGTACGGTCGATGGTCTCGCCGACGGCGACACGCTGAGCGTCGTGCAGCAGGCATTCCTCGACCAGGGCGCAGTGCAATGCGGCTATTGCACGCCGGGGATGCTGATGTCGGCGACGGCACTTCTGGAAAAGAGCCCGAAACCGACCGTGCCGGAGATCCGCAAGGCGCTGGAAGGCAACCTCTGCCGCTGCACCGGCTACAACGCCATTCTCGCCGCCGTGCTGCAAGCATCGGGACAGGGCGTGGAGCCAGTCACGCACCAGGTAGCCCAGCCCCTAGAGGAAGGCACGCGATGAGCACGCTCAAGCACATCGGCAAGAGTTGGCAGCGCAAGGACGGTCCCGACAAGGTCACCGGCAAGGCCGTTTATACCGAGGACGTCAAGCTCTCGGGCACGCTGACCGCCAAGATTCTGCGCAGCCCCGTGCCACACGCCCGCATCGTCCGCATCGACACGTCACGGGCGCTCGCCCATCCCGGCGTCAAGGCGGTGATCACCGTCGACGACACCGCCGGCATCAAGCACGGCTTTGTCGAGACGCCCCGCTACCCCGCCGACCAGGAGGTGCTGGCCCGCGACAAGGTCGTCCACGTCGGCGAGGAGGTGGCGGCCGTCGCCGCGGTGGACGAGATCACCGCGTTCGAAGCGCTGAAGCTCATCGACGTCGAATATGAGCCGCTGCCGGCGGTGTTCGATCCCTTCCAAGCGATGAAAACGGACGCGCCGGAAATCCACCCCTCCCATCCCAAGGTGGTCGAAGACCCCCCGCTCTCCGACATCGGCGGCAAGACCGCGACGGAATAGGGCGACGTCGACGCCGGCTTCGCCGAGTGCGATCTCATCCGCGAGGACCGCTTCGAGAGCCATTTGCGCACCCACGGCTATCTGGAGCCGCACGCCACGCTGGCGCATTGGGAAAACGGCAAGATGAACGTCTGGACCTCGTCGATGGGGCCGTTCATCAAGCGCGCCAAGCTGGCCCGCACCCTCGACCTGCCGTACGCCTCGGTGCGCGTGCACAAGACCTATGTCGGCGGCACCTTCGGCGGCAAGATCGACCTCTACTCCCACGAATACTGCGCCTGCCGGCTGTCGATGATCACCGGCCGGCCGGTGCGCATCGTCGCCAGCCGCGAGGAGGTCTTCTCGGCCTACCGCCACGGCCAGCCGCTGATCATAGAGGTCAAGACCGGGGTCAAGAAGGACGGCACCCTGGTCGCCCAGCAGCTTCGCGTGGTCAACAATTCGGGCGCCCACCGCGGCAGTGGCGTGGTCGTGGTGTTCCTCGCCTGGGGCTTCGCCATGCTGCCCTAGCGCATCCCCAACCTCCGCTACGAGGGATTCTCTGTCTACACCAACGCGACGACGCGGGCGCCGCAGCGGGGCCACGGCTGCCCGCAGATCCGCTTCGCCCTCGAATCCCAGCTCGATGCCATCGCCGAGGAACTGGGCATCGATCCGATCACCATTCGCCTGCGCAACGCGCGGACGCCGTGGGAGGAGCTGCCGAACCGCGACAACACCCATCAGGCCGGGCTGATCGACTGCATCAACACCGCCGCCGAACGCACCGACTTTCTCGCCCGCTACGGCAAGGGGCGGCAGGCGGGCAACGGCAACGGCCCGATCCGCCGCGGCATCGGCATCGGCGTGAGCTCCTACATGGGCGGTACGCTCATCTATCCCAACGGCTCGGGCGTCATGGTGAAGATGAACGACGACGGCTCGGCGACGGTGCTGACCGGTGCCATCGACGTCGGCCAGGGCGCGGAGACGGTAATCACCCAGATCGTCGCCGAGGAACTGAGCCTGGAGATGGACGACGTCCGCATCATCTCCGCCGACACCGATGCGACGCCGCAGGACATCGGTGCCTGGATCAGCGGCATGACCTACGTCACCGGAAACGCCGCCCGCCAGGCGGCCGGCAACGCGCGGACCAAGATCCTCGAGGTCGCGTCGGAGCGGCTGAACGTCGGTGTCGACGATCTCGAGATTGAAGACAAGGTTGTCTTCTGCCGCACGTGTCCCGACAAGCGCCTGACTTACCGCGAGATCATCGCCATCAGCATCGCCACGCGGCGCGGCGACACGATCATCGGCGAGGGCTTCTGGCGCACCATGCGCGACGAGCCGACCCACCCGAGCCTGGCCACCACCAAAGGGCGGTGGAGCGAAAACTATGCGTTCAGCGCCCAGGTCGCCGAGGTCGAGGTCGACATCGAAACCGGCGAGGCGAAGCTGCTCAAGGCATTGACCGCCCACGACTGCGGCTTCCCGATGAACCCGGCGCTGGTCAAGGGACAGGTCGACGGGCAGGTGTCGATGGCCCTCGGCCACGCCTTCCTCGAGGAAGTGATGATGAAGGACGGCTACACGCTCAATCCGAGCTGGCTCGACTACCGCATGCCGACCATCCACGACATGGCCGAGTCCGAGGACGCCGATGTGATCACCGAGCAGTATCGCGTCGGCCAGCCGTACCGCACCAAAGAGGTCGGCGAGGGGCTGGTGTCCGGCATCCTCGCGGCAATAGCCAACGCCATCTACGACGCCACCGGCGTGCGGCTGCATGAGACGCCGTTCACGCCGGACAAGATCCGCAAGGGTCTTCGCGACATCGAGCGCAAGGAGAAGGCCAGGAATAGGGCGTAAGGAGCCCCGGTGCGTGGCGACGTACGCGGGCGAATTGGGGGGGAGCGCCGATGACCCGGGAGACGATCGTCTACTGGCGGGCGGACCGCGAACGCATGGCCCGGCCCGACATCGAACAGGACCAGCTGGCCCAGCTCCGCGAGCGGCTGCATTACGTCCGCGAGCGAAGTCCGTTCTATCGCCGCAAGCTCGACGCCGTCGGAATCCGGCCCGACGAGGTGCGGACGATGGAGGACGTGCGCGCCATCCCGGTCACCGAAAAGGAGGAGCTGCGCCAGAGCCAGATCGAGAATCCCCCCTGGGGCGACTTCGGCTGCATTGGGCCCGAAGACGCGGTGCGGGTGTTCCAGACCTCGGGCACCACCGGCCGGCCGGTGCGGATCATGCTCAACCGCACCGACTGGTTCGACACCTTCTACGAGCAGTTCTCCCACTACCGGTGCGCCTATGGCCTGACCCAGTCCGACGTGCTCTACGTGCCCTTCAACTATGGCATTTACATCGCGTGGTGGGGCTTCCAGACGGCCATGGAGCGGGCCGGGCTGATGGTCATCCCCGGCGGCGGCATGGGCTCCAAGGACCGGCTCAAGGCGATGATGGATTGGGGTGCGACGGTGGTGTGCGGCACGCCCTCTTATCTGCTCTACCTCGCCGAGACGGCCCGCAGGTCCGGAATCGACCTGCCCCATTCGCCGATCCGCAAGCTTGTCGCCGCCGGAGAGCCGGGTGCGGCGGTGCTGGCGACCAAGAAAGCCATGGAAGCGCAATGGGGCGCCGAGTGCTTCGATGACCTCGGGTCCACGGAGGGGGGCAACTTCGGCTACGAATGCCTCGTCCATCGGGGCACTCACGTCAACGAGGGCATGTTCCTCGCCGAGGTCGTCGAGCCCGAAACCCTCGAGCCACTGGCCGACGGCGAAGCCGGCGAGCTGATCCTCACAAACCTCTGCAGCGAAAGCATGCCGCTGATCCGCTATCGCACAGGTGATCTGGTGCGGTTCGACCGAACATCCTGTGAGTGCGGGCGGACTCATCTCCGGCTCGACGGCGGTGTTCTGGGGCGCGCCGACGACATGTTCAAGTTCGCCGGGGTCAACATCTTCCCGAGCCAGATTCAGAACCTGCTGCACGAGCTGGACGAGTTCTCCCAGGAGTACCAGCTGATCATCCCGCCCCTGGGCAGCGGCCGGCATATCAAGGTCCGCGTCGAGCCCGCCCACGAAGGCGTCAGTCCCGAGCGGCTCAAACAGGCTTGCGCGCTGTTCGTCGAATCGGTGAAGTACCGGATCACCATCACTCCCGAAGTGGAGGTGGTGGAGATCGGTTCCCTGCCGCGCTTCGAGGGCAAGGGAAAGCACATCATCCGCGAGGACTAAGCCCTGACCGACAGCCTTTCCCCGATCGCCGGAGTCGTGCTCGCCGCCGGCGAATCCTCGCGGTTTGGCCGCAACAAGCTACTCGAACCCTTCCGCGGTGCGACGCTGGTCCATCATGTCGTGGCGGCTGCATTGGAGTCGGGTCTCACCCGGGTCGCCGTCGTTTTGGGGAACGAGGGCGATCGCGTCCGTGCCGCGTTGGCGCCGCTCGGCCGGGACGGCCGCCTCGGCTTCGTCAACAACGAGGCCTTCGCCGAAGGCCAAAGCACGTCCGTCGTCGCTGGGCTCGAGGCCGTCGGCGACGAAACGGAAGCGGTGATGTTCCTGCTCGCCGATCAACCAGCCATATCGGCGGCCATCCTTGATCGGCTGATCGAGGCTTTTTTCAATTCAGACGGAACGATCTGTCTTCCTACATGGATAGGCCAGCGGCGCAATCCGGTGATCTTCGGTGCGCAGCATTTTCCGGCGCTCCGGGCTCTGACCGGCGATGCCGGTGGGCGGTCCGTGATCGAGGCCAACCCCGAAGACGTGATCGCCGTGCCGTTCGACGAAGAGCTGCCGTTCCGCGACGTCGACCGCGAAAACGATCTTCACGATCTTGCGCGGATGACCGAGGGCAAACGGTGATAAGCGCGGCGCGCCCGCCGGTGTCGCCCGTCGTCCTGATCAAGGGGGCTGGCGAGATGGCGAGCGCTTGTGCGTGGCGGCTCCACCGCGCCAACATTCAGAGGATCTGCATGACCGAGCTGGCCATGCCGCTTTGCGTGCGGCGGCACGTCACTTTCTGTCCGGCGCTGGAAGAGGGATCCGCGGCGGTGGAAGGCGTCGAGGCGCTGGCGGCGGCGAGTACGTCCGCAATCGAGGCGGCGTGGGCGCAGGCCAAGATCGCCGTGGTCGAGGCGGAGACCTGGACCAGAAACACCGAGATCAAACCCGACATCATCGTCGACGCGATCCTCGCCAAGCGCAACACCGGAACATCCATCGATGATGCGCCCCTGGTCGTCGCGCTGGGTCCCGGATTCGAGGCCGGGCGCGACTGCCACATGGTCATCGAGACGGACCGTGGCCACGACCTTGGGAGGATCATCACAAGGGGTGCGGCGGCACCGAACACCGGCATCCCAGGGACAATCGCCGGCATATCCGTTGAACGCGTGGTCCGTGCGCCCGCTGCCGGCGTGTTCCACGCCCTGCGGGCCATCGGCGACGTGGTCGAGGTGGGCGACGTGCTGGGAAACGTCGAAGGTACCGAGGTCGTCGCCGGGGTTGCCGGTGTTGTCCGCGGTCTCATTCGAGATGGCACGAGGGTTAACGCTGGACTCAAGCTCGGCGACGTCGATCCCCGCGCCAACCGGGAGCACTGTGCGACCATCTCCGACAAGGCCCGCGCCATCGCCGGATCGGTGTTGGAGGCGGTGATGCGCTCGGTTAACGCGCCGCGATGACGCTCGTCCAAGCGCTGGGTCTCGTGGACGCACGGCTGGTCGTGCTGGTCGGGGCCGGCGGCAAGACCAGCCTGATGTTCGCGCTGACGCGAGAGTTCGTCGATACCGGCGAGTCCGTCCTCTTGACGACGACGACGCGCCTCGCTGCCGACGAGGCGGCCGGCCCGTGGCCAGAAATCGTCGCCACGGCGGCGACGGACGTCATCGATGCCGCGCTGCGGCCGGCGGGCGCGATCCTCGTCCACGCGGGAGTCGATGCCACGGCCGGAAAGGCTCTCGGCCTCGATCCGTACACGGTCGATCGAGTTGCCGGGTCGGGGGCGTTTAACCGTATCGTTGTCGAAGCCGATGGTGCGGCGCGCCGGCCGCTGAAGGTGCCGGCGGCCCACGAGCCGGTCATTCCGGAAACGGCAGATGCGGTCGTCGCCGTTGCCGGGATGTCCGCTGTCGGACGGTCGTGCGGCGAGTCCGTGTTCCGCATCGAGATGTGGTCACGGCTCACCGGTCTCGCGAAGGGTGACATCGTCACGGCCGAATCGGTCTCCCACGCCGCAAACCACCCCGAAGGTCTCGCGAAAGGCGCGCCTCCTGCGGCGCGCCGGGTGCTGTTGCTCAACCAGGCCGATACCCCGGACCGCATCGCCGCCGGCCATGACATTGCACACCGACTGGCGGCGATGGGCAGCAGGTCGTTCGCGACGGTGGTCATCGCCCGTCTTCGGCCGGGGCCGGAAATTGCCGACATCATCGTGCTTGATCCGGAGATCAAGGTGCCGCGATAACGGCGCCAAACCTTGAACGGGATCGATGACGATGCCCGACCGTCGATGGGCACTTTTGATGACCACCATGCTTTTGGCGGTGTCGGCCACCATGCCGGTTCGTGCCGCCGAGCGGATCGATGTGCCGGGCGCCACGTGTGTCCGTGTGGTGGAATCAGCCGGCGGACCGGGGCGGGGCATCGCCACGGCCGAACCGGCCTCGGCGGTTGTCGTGCGGCTTTGCGGTGGCGGTTGGCGGCGGCTTGCCCTGCGCGACGGCGCTGTCGCTCTCGTCGAGGCGGATGGTGATGCACAACGGATTCGACGTCAGCTTGGCACCGGTTCGGACCCGCTGCCCGATGGGGACATCACCTCGACGCCCGACGGCAACTTGGCCGCATGGCTGACCGGTCCCACTGGTGTCTATCGCCACGACATCCTCGGCGATGCCATCGAGGCGACCGGAATCCGAGTTGTCCGCGGCGATGGGACTGCATTCGACGTCAAACTCGATGACGGTGCCGTGTTCGAGGATCGGCGCGTGCGCCTCGTCGACGTGACCGGTGATGGCGAGGACGAAATGATCGTCGTCCGCAGTGACCTCGATCGTGGCGCCTCCCTGGCGATCTATGGCCTGACCGAACCGGGGATCGAGCCCCTCGCGGCGACACCGCCGATCGGCCAGGCCCACCGTTGGCTCAATCCAGCCGCGGTCGCCGATTTCGACGGCGATGGACGGGTCGAAATCGCCTACGTGGAAACGCCGCACATCGGCGGAGTCCTGACCATCCTCGGACTCGGCATCGCGGGGCTCACGGTGGAGGCGTCCGATTTCGGATATTCCAACCATGCCATCGGCAGCCGGGTCCTCGACATGGCGGCGGTGGTCGATTGGAACGGCGACGGTGTTGCCGACATCGCGCTTCCGGATTCGTCACGGCGTCAGCTCAGGGTGGCGACAATGGCTGACGGCAGAATCGGCGGCTTCCTCGCCTTTATCAACGAAGCGCCGACCGCCACCGCCATCCTCGCCACCGACCTCGACGGCGATGGCACCGCGGAAATCGTCTACGGCCTCAGGGGCGGTACGCTGGTGGTGCTCCGGCGGTAGGGTGCCGGCGCTACCCGCACTTGGAATAGCCGCAGGACGTGCAGGTGTCGCAGTCTTCCTGGCGGATCAGGGTCGGCGCGCCGCACTTGGGGCACGAGCGGAAGCCGGCGCCGGGGGAAGTGCTCTCGCCGGCAGCAACGACCGCCTTCTCGGGGACCGGCGCGGGCTCGTCGCGGCGCAGGAACCCGGTCTCGATCATGTGGTGCTCGATGACGCCGCCGATGGCGGCGAGCAGCGACGGTACGTACTTGCCGCCCACCCACTGGCCGCCGCGCGGATCGAACACCGCCTTCAGCTCCTCGACGACGAACGAAACATCGCCGCCGCGGCGGAACACCGCGCTGATCATCCGCGTCAGAGCCACGGTCCAGGCGAAGTGCTCCATGTTCTTGGAGTTGATGAACACCTCGAAGGGGCGGCGCCGGCCGCTGTCGTCGACGATGTCGTTGATGGTGATGTAGATGGCGTGTTCGTTCTCGGGCCAGCGTACCTTGTAGGTCTGGCCCGGCAGAGCGCCCGGCCTGTCGAGGGGATCGAACAGCCGGCTGACGTTGCCGGCGTCGCCGAGGTCGCGAGGGCGTGCCCGCGAGAGCGGCGCCTCCAACGGCAGTTCGGCCTGGGGGCTGGCGTCCCTCGCCACCTTCCGCTGTGGCATCGGAGTCGGCGGCGGTGGGGCCGCGTTCCCGGTTTCGGTCTCGCCGGCGGGGGCCTCGAGCACGGCGCCGGTGATCTCGTTCGGCCGGTACGTCGTGCAGCCCTTGCAGCCAAGCTCGTAGGCCTGGGCGTAGATCTCCTTGAAGTCGTCGAAGGAGATGCCCTCGGGGCAGTTGATGGTCTTGGAAATGGAGCTGTCGATGTACTTCTGCACCGCGGCCTGCATCACCAGATGGTCGTTCGGGCTGAGCCCCTGGGCGTCGACGAACGAGTCGGGAAGTGCCGCCGTCTCGCCCCTGAGCCGGCGGAACAGCCGGTAGGCGTAGTCGGTGACCTCTTCCTCGCGCCGGCTGCCGTCCGGCATCAGCACATGGCGGGAGTAGCGGAAGCTGAACACCGGCTCCAGACCCGAGGACACGTTGTCGGCGAACAGCGAAATGGTTCCCGTCGGCGCCACCGAGGTGACCAGGGCGTTGCGGATACCGTGCTCGGCGATGGCGGCACGGACGTCTTCCTCCAGGGATTGGATGTTCTCGCCGGCCAGGTATGGCTCGCTGTCGAAAAGGGGAAACGCACCCTTCTCGCGGGCAAGGTCAGCGGACGCCAGATAGGCGGCGCGGCGGATCGTGCGCATCCAGGTCTCGGTCAACGCCACCGCCTCGCGGCCGCCGTAGCGGGTGCCGCAGAGGATCAGCGCATCCGCGATCCCGGTGACGCCGAGGCCGATGCGCCGCTTGGCCATGGCCTCGTGCTCGTGCTGGGCCAGTGGATAGCCGGAGACGTCGACGACGTTGTCGAGCATGCGCACCGCCGTTGCGACCAGACCCTCCAGCGCCGCGGTGTCGATGCGGGCGTCCGCTTCGAAGGGATCGTTCACCAGCCGCGCCAAGTTGACCGAACCAAGGAGGCAGGTGCCATAGGGCGGCAGCGGTTGCTCACCGCAAGGGTTGGTGGCGTGGATGTCCTCGCAATAGGCGAGGTTGTTGAGGCGGTTAATGCGGTCGATAAACACCACACCCGGCTCGGCGTAGGCGTAGGTGGCGCGCATGATCTTGTCCCACAGCTCGCGCGCCGGCAGGCTGCGATGCGTCACGCCGCCGAAGGTCAATTCCAAGGCCGCGTCCTCCTTCACCGCCTGCATAAAGGCGTCGGTGACGAGGACGGACAAATTGAACATGCGAAGCCGCCCGGGATCGCGCTTGGCGTCGATGAACGCCTCGATGTCCGGATGGTCGCAGCGCAGCACCGCCATCATCGCGCCGCGTCGCGAGCCGGCGCTCATGATGGTCCGGCACATGGCGTCCCACACGTCCATGAAGCTGAGCGGTCCCGAGGCATCGGCGCCGACGCCCTTCACCGGCGCGCCCTTGGGTCGCAGCGTCGAGAAGTCGTAGCCGATGCCGCCGCCCTGCTGCATGGTCAGCGCGGCTTCCTTCAGGTGCTCGAAAATGCCGGTCATGTCGTCGGGTACGTCGCCCATGACGAAACAGTTGAACAACGTCACCCGCCGCCCCGAACCGGCGCCGGAGAGGATGCGCCCGGCCGGAAGGAAGCGGAAATCGTCCATCGCCTCGAAGAACCGCCGCTCCCAGGTCGCCGGATCGCGCTCGGGGGCGGCCAAAGTGCGGGCGACGCGGCGCCAGGTGTCGGCGATGGTCGCGTCCACGGGGGCGCCGTCGACCGCCTTCAGGCGGTATTTCATGTCCCAGATCTGCTGCGAGACGGGAGCGACCTGCATGTCGGCGTCCTCGATGGCGGCAAACGGGGCCGGCTGGCGCCGACCCTCGTCCTCAAGTTTACGGGTCTGAGCCGTCGCCGTCCACCGTGATGTTCACGCTATGTTTCGGCTGTTTTTCCCCGGGTTCCACAGGGCGCGTCCGCAGCGTCGACGGGCGCATCGGTGAGCGTGGCCGCTGCCGGCAGCCTCGGATGGGCTTCGGCCGCTTCGGCGCAGAGCCGCCGGCTCGCGCCTTCGATGCGGTCTTCGAGCAGACCCAGGAAGGCGCGGCGGTCCAGCCCCGGTTCGATCGGTTCGAGGAACTCCAAGATGATGGTGCCGGCGTACTTGTGGAAGCTGCGTCGGCCCCAGAACATCCCCGAGTTCAGCGCTACCGGCACGACCGGTGTTTCGGCTGTGGCATAGAGCGCTGCGATGCCGGGGTGGTAGGGGTTGCGGCTCCCCGGTGCCGCCCGTGTGCCCTCGGGGAAGACGATGACCTGGCTGCCGTCGGCGAACGCATCGCGGGCCTCGGACGTCATGAGCTTCAATGCTTTCATGCCGGCGGACCGGTCGATGCCGATGTTGCCCGACTTCCGCAGATACCAGCCGATGAACGGCACCCCGAACAGCTCCTTTTTGAGCACATACACCGGATCGTCGAGCAGCACGTGGAAGATCAGCGTATCCCAGACCGACTGGTGCTTGGCGGCGACCAGCGCGGCACCCGTCGGCAACCGCTCACGGCCGCGAACTTGGTAACCGAGGCCGCAGAACACCCGAGCGATCAGCATCAGCCCGCGGATCCAGAATCGCGCCGTAACCTGTATCGCCCGGCGTGGCATGGCCAGCGTTGGCAGGTAGAGGATCGCCAACAATCCGGTCCAAGCAAAGCCGGCGACGGCAGCCAGCAGGGATCGAACCGTCGTCATCGCTCGGTCCTCTCGCGGCCGGTCCCGAACAGACCACCGACCCCATAGCTGACCCGAGCGAGCAGGAACTTGTTGAACTCGCCGGCGATCAACGCCGTCGTTCCAGGCCATTTCCACAAGCCTTCGCGCATGACCTGGTCCGGGAATACGGGGTGCGGCACGACCTCGGCGTCGGGCATGGCGTGGCGGAATTCCATCAGGCTCCTCGGCATGTGGTAGCTGGCGGTGACCAAGCGCATGGAGCGAAAACCGTGGCGGCGCATCCAGTCGGCGGTTTCGGCTGCGTTGCCGGCGGTGTTCAGCGCACCGTGCCCAGTCTCGACGCAGCATTCCAAGTCTTCGGGCGAGCGCCTCGACAAGGCCAGAAGCTGGCGAACGTCCACGCCCCGATAGACGCCGGACACGAACAAGCGTTCCGCCTTCTCTTCGTCGAGGAGCTTGAGGCCGGTGGCAAGGCGCTTACTGCCGCCGGTGAGTACGACGATGGCGTCGGTATGCGTGTCGGCATCGGCGACGGAATCGGGAATCGTCTCGGCGAAGCGAAACAGGCCCACCGTCCATGCTCCGGCGGCGAAGACCGCGACCAAGGCAAGGCCGATCCACACTCCGCCCCGGTGGTGGCGCCGTCGATAGGGCGAACGGGTCATGCGTCAGAGCATCCTGGCCAAGGCGCGGATGACAGTGATGCGAGCGGTCACGGTCGCGATCGCCGCGACCACCAGCGACACGGCGCCGAGCAGCACCCATGATCCTACGTCCAAGGTCATTTCTGTCAGGGGGCCGCCCTTGAGCCTGGATGCCAGGTGAACGATGGCCCAGAGGGTCGGCGCCGCCAGGGCGAGGCCAATGATCCCGCCCCGCAACCCCATGCGCAAGGCACGTCCGGCGAACTGCCGGGCGACATAGGAATCCTGGGCGCCGATCAGATGCAGGACCTCGATAGCCTCGCGATGGATGGCGAGGCCCGAGCGCGTCGCAAACACGACGGTGCCGATGGTCGCGAGCCCGATCAGCACGAGGACCGCAGAGGCCAACCCTTCCAACGTACGCACGAGGCGAACCAGCCGGTCCAGCCAGACCCTGTGATCATCGACGACAGCGCCGGGGACGACGCCGCGAAGGTCTGTCGCCAGCGCATCCGCATCGATGGCGGCATCATCCGCCAGCCGCACGTCGATGAGCCGGGGCAGTGGCAATGCGCCGATAAGATCGGGATCACCGAGCCAAGGTTCGAGCAACGCGGCGATTCCACTTGCCGGGATTTCTTCGGCGTTGGTGACTCCCGGCGTCGAGCGGAGCCGTTCGACGACAGCATCGACGTCGCGCCGCCCGGTTCCGGAATCGCTCGCCGGCGGAAGTTGGACGGTGAGCGTGCCTTCCATTCCGCGGCTCCAGCGGTCAATGCCGTGGTGAAGCGCCAAGGCACCGGCGAGAGCAAGGATCGCGAGGAACACCATGAAGGCGATCAGCCAGGGCAGGAACCTGCTGAGCGGATCGCGATCGAGGGCGAGGTCGGTCCGGCGGCTGAACATTCAGCTGCGCCCTCCGGTCATCGCGCCCGCGAGGCGCGCAGCAGGCGCGCGCGTCGGCGGCGCCCCGGCGGGCTCGGGATGCAACCGGCCTTCATCGACCCTGAGCCGCGGATGCCCCAGGCGGTCGACGATCCCCTCGTTGTGGGTGGCGATGACGACGGTCGTGCCGAGCTTGTTGAGTTCCTCGAACAGGCGCATCAGCCGAAGCGCCATGCGGTCGTCGACGTTGCCGGTCGGTTCGTCGGCGAGCAGCAGCTTCGGCCGCGCGATCACCGCCCGGGCGATGGCGACGCGCTGCTGCTGGCCGCCCGAGAGCGTCGGCGGCCGGGCGTTCAGGTGATCCTTGAGACCCACCCAGCTCAACAGTTCGACGACGTGGCGGCGAACCTCGTCCTCTCGGGTGCCGGCAACCCGTAGCGGCAGGGCGACGTTGTCGAACGCCGACAGATGGTCGAGAAGCCGGAATTCCTGAAAGACGACGCCGATTCGGCGGCGGAGGCCGGGAAGATGCCGTCTCGACGTCGTGGCGATGTCGTGGCCGAACAGCGTGATCAGCCCGCGGGTCGGCCGCAAAGCCAGATACAGCAGCCGCAGGAGCGATGTCTTACCGGCGCCGCTCGGTCCGACAAGGAAATGGTACGAGCCAGGTTCGAGAACCAGCGAGACGTCCTGTAGGACCTCGGGACCGAGGCCGTAACGCAGGCCGACGTTCTCAAAACGTACTACTGCGTCACCGTCGACACCCGTCACCGTTCGCTCGCATCCGTGGAACAGGTCCCAACTTGCGTTGCATAAACCGCAAGCCTATAAACGACAGGAGCTTAACACACCCTGTCGGCGATGATTATAACCTGCCCGAGCTGCACGACACGTTATTCCATCGACCCGGGAGCCCTCGGTTCGGGTGGGAAACAAGTCCGGTGCTCGAACTGCGGTTTCCAGTGGACACAGCCGCCGACATCGGTGGTGGAAGCGGCCGCCAACTACGCTTTCGCGGCGGTCCACCCACAGCCGGCAGCGGCGCCTGCTCCTCCGCCGCCACCGCCGCCACCGCCTGCTCCACCTCCTGCGGTTGAAGTCGTCCCGCCGCCCGAGCCGGCGCCCCCTCCACCGCCCGAACCTCAGCCTGAGCCTGAGCCCGAACCGCAGCCCATCGCCGAGCCTCAACCACAGCCCGCCGCGCCGCCGGAACGCGAGCCCGAAGAGGCGGCGGAAATCGAAGTCGAGATCTCTCCCGATGACGAAGGCGAGCCGCTTAGCGATGAGGAACTCGATGCCATGCTCGGGCGCGACGACGAGCCCGAACCGGTCGAGTCGCTGGTCGAAACGGACGAGGATGAGGTTTCCCGCGACGTCGAAGTCGCCGACGACATGCCCGAGCCGGAACCGATTCCGGCAGTCTTCACCACTGAAGAAGCCGATAGCGAGCCTGAGCCCAAGTCGAACCGGATGAAATTCGTCATCGCCGGCTCAGTGCTGGTGCTGGTGATCATCTTCGGTGGCCTGTTCCTCGCCCGCGATGCCATCGTCTCCGTGCTTCCATCGGCGGCCGGCATTTACGATGCCATTGGCCTTGGGCCGGGGAAGGATGCACTCGTGGTGCGTCAGGACAGTCTCACGACAAAACGCGAGATCGTTGGCGCAAAAGAGGTTCTGGTGGTCCGAGGACAGGTGATGAACACCAGCGAAGAAGCGCAAGTTGTGCCGCGAGTTCGGGTCACGCTCTATGACGCCGACGACGAGAAGTTGCAGTACGTAGTCGTTCCGCCAGGACAGAAACAGGTGGACGCTGGGGGGATGGCACCGTTTCGTGCGGGCATCGAAAACCCGGCGGCGACCGCGCGCCAGGTAAAGGTGACGCTCGAGGAAGAGCGTTGAGCCTTCAGAACCGCTTCAGCAGCCGTTCGATATAATCCAGCTCCTTCTGAGGCCGGTGTCGTTCACCCGCCCGCCGGCGCAGTTCACGCAAGATTCGATGGGCGCGTTGCACCTCCATCTGGTCTGGGATCTTGACCCGTTCACCGCCGATGCCGCGGAACCCGCCGCCTGGTGAACGACCGAACGGATCGTTGGCGTCCTCGCCGTCGTCGTCGGGGTCGCCCGTGAACAGCTCCGCCAAGGCGTCGAGCCGTTGAGCAGGTTGCTCCGTTGCGGCCTCCTGGGCGCGTTGCAGAAGCTCCGCCGCTTCGCTCTGGCGCGCGACCGCCGCCCCCATCTGGTTGCCCTCGAGCGCCTTGCCGGCACCACGCATGGCCCGTTCCGCTTTTTGCAGTTGGTCGGGGATGCCGCCGAGGAACTCGTCGAACCGCAGCATCAAATCGCCGAGGTCGCGACGCACGGAGTCCTGTTTCTCCACCGCATCTTTGTTATCGGGCGGAGGTGATTCGCCGCGGTTTCGGTCGGTACCGTCGCGCTGCTTGCGCAGGCGCTTGAAGCTCTGGTCGAGCAGCTCCTGCTGCCGCCGCGACAACTCGCGGAGCGCGTTCATCAGCTTGTGGGCCTCGACCAGGTCTTTGCGCGCCGGGCCGGTGTCGAAGCCCGAGCGCAAACCATCGAGCAGCCGCTGCAACTCGGACAGCATCTGACGCGCACTGTCGCGGGCGCCGGTGCGGGCAAACTCGCGCGCCATCTCGATCAGCTGCTTGAAGTCCTCCGAACTCAGCATTTCGGCCGACGGATCAACGAAAGTCAGTTCCTCGCCCTTCCGGGCCAGGTCGGCCATGATCGCCGCGAGATAGCGGTCGAGGGCTTGTTGAAGCTCATCGAGGAGGCGTTCGATCTCTTCGATATCGGAATCGCGGCGCAACGCTTCCCACAGCCTTTGGCGGGCATTGCGCAGATCCTGTTCCGCGATCGGCACCGCACCCTCTTCGATCCGCAGAGCGGTTTTCCACAACAGCGCGCGGACCGAGGCGAGGACCGACGGCCGCCGGTCGTAGGCAATGCGTGACCGGGCGACGGCCAGAGACAGGGAGACGACGAAATCATTGGCGAAATGAGCCGGTGGGGCGGCGATGGAGAAGAGACCGTCGGAGACCTCGGCGATGACCTGATCGGTCAGGTCAACCAGCCGTTTCCGCCGGGCGATGATTTGCTTGGCAACGGGGTGGAGGAAGCGGCGTTCCGGCAGCACCGCGTCGATCACCGGGCTGGATCCGGTCTGACCCGCCGCGTCTTCGGCTTCGAGGTGCATCAGCACCCGTTGGCCGGCCCAGGCGTGGGCCGTGAGGTCGTCGACGGCCCGTCCGATGACGGTGGTTGCGCCCAGAACGGAAAGCGGCAGGGGCTTGCGCACCTCGGTCTCGCCTTCCGGCGAAGGCTTGCCGTCCGGGCTCTGGATGACCAACGTGACGCCGCTCACGCCGTAGTCGTCGGAGGCCGCATAGCCGACCTGCAGGAACGACCGTCCGGCGGTCGTTGGCGCCGAAGAAAAAGTGGCGATGGGCGGCGAATCGACAATGACCCGAATAGGCCATGCCACCAACTCCCGCCGTCCTCTGCTGATCGCTAACCGCTCGCCGACCGAGACCGTGGTCTCGGCGCGGAACCCTGTTGCGCCCTCGCCCTTGGCAATAGCCTCGAACGGTTGGACCGTATCACCGACGACAAGATCCGGTGCTGAGGTCACGCCGGCGACCTGGGCCAGCAGCGTGCTGCCGGCTGGGACCAGGATCGATACGTCCTCCGCTTTGTCCTCCTCCGCTGCGATCTGCTCGGCGCCATCCAGGAACATCGGCGCGACCCTGGTGTAGCTCGGAGCGGTGATCCAGACCTCGACCGAGAGCGGAGTATCCGGCGCCGCGGCGAACTGGGGGACAAACGCGCGCTGCAACCGAGCACCGGCGTCGCCGCCGGCCGCGGCAAGGCCGATGACTAACAGCAACGGGACGACAACGCGCACCGCCCAGGGATCGCGCCGCGCCATGCCGGGAGCTGGCGGGGCGACGGTGAGGGTCTTCGCTGCTTCGGCCATATGTTCCCGGTGCTTCAGCCATAGGCCTTGCGCGGCGGGATCGTCCGTACCGGTCGCCAACTGGTCTTCCAGGGCGGCAAGGGGGCGGTGGTCGAGCCCGCTGTCCCGTTCGAGCCGGTGGCGTGCCTCGCCGCGTTTTGTCGTATGGAATCCTTTCGCACCGCGCCGGACGGCAATAACGAACGCGACGGCAAATAGTGTCAGCGCGATGGAATGCAGCCACCCGGGCAGCATCGGCAGCAGATCCATCAACGCGACCGCTACAAACACCCCGGCGACGCCGATCACCGGCCATGCCCGAGGCCACAGCCGCTCCCACGTCAGCGAAGCGCCAGCCATCCACAGCAGGCGCTCGATCCGGCGATGCGGGCGCCGTCTCATGTCTCGCCTCCGGCCGCCGCAAGGAAGGGTGGTTCGGCGGTGTCGAGCCAGTCCGGGAGGTGCTGGCGGGCGAGCAGGTCGTCGATCGGAACGCGATCGCGTACGACGGCGAAGTCGTCGCCGCGCACCAGCACTTCGGGCACCAACGGCCGGGCATTGTAGGTCGAAGCCATCGCCGCCCCATAAGCACCGGCGGTGCGCAAGGCAACGAGATCGCCGTCGGCCAGGGGCGGCAGGGGCCGCCGCGCGGCGAAGGTATCACCGGTTTCGCAGACCGGGCCAACGACATCCACTTCGGCGAGTTCGGCGCCGGGCACCTGTTCGGTGACGGGCACGATGGCGTGGTAGGCCTCGTAGAGCGTCGGCCGCAACAGATCATTCATTGCCGCGTCGACGATGGCGAAGGTGCGTGTCGCTCCTTCCTTGATGTAGATCACCCGGGTCAGCAGAACGCCGGCGTTGCCGACCAGCATGCGGCCGGGTTCGACGATGACCCGGCACCCCAGATCGCCGACAGCGTCGATGACCACCGCCGCATACTCCTCAGGTCCCGGTGGTGGCACAGCCTCGTTGCCATGAGGGATTCCGAGACCTCCGCCGACATCGAGGGTGCGAATGTCATGCCCGTCGGCGCGGAGCATCGCCACGAGATCGCGGAGCCGGCGAAAAGCCTGACGGAACGGGGTAACGTCGGTGAGTTGCGAGCCGATATGGCAGGCGACGCCGACGACGTCGATCCCATTCATTTGACGAGCGCGGCTGAACACCCCGTGGGCTGCCGTCCACTCGATGCCGAACTTGTTCTCGCTACGACCCGTCGTGATCTTGTCGTGGGTTCCCGCGTCGACGTCCGGATTGATCCTCACGGCGACGGGTGCGACGACACCGAGCGACCGCGCGACCGTCGCCAGGGTTTGGAGTTCCGGTTCGGATTCGACGTTGATCTGCATGACGCCGGCGCGCAATGCCTGGGCCATCTCGTCGGCGGTTTTGCCGACTCCTGAAAACACGACGCGCCCGGCGGGAATCCCTGCCGCCTGGGCGATCTTGATCTCGCCCGCCGAGACCACGTCGGCACCGGCACCGAGCCGCGCCAGCGTGGCGACGACGGCAACGTTGCCGTTCGCCTTGACCGCAAAGCAGACCTGCGCATCGACGCCCGAAAGGGCGTCGGCGAATACCCGGTAGTGCCGCTCTAGCGTCGCCGTCGAATAGACATAGACGGGCGTGCCGACCGCTTCGGCGATCGCGTCGAGCGGCACGTCCTCGGCGTGCAGCCGGCCGGAGCGGTAGTCAAAATGGTCCACCGTGCGTCTCTCGCCTTCAGGCCGCCTATTTCGACGGATACTCGCGGGGATAGGTGGATCCCGGCGGGGGTTCAGGCGTGCCCTTCTTGCCGCACGCACTGAGCGTGAGGCCGAGACCCAGAACCACCAGCAGCACCATCATCCCGCGCGTCATCGCACTGCCTCCAACCCCATCATATGCGATTTCGCCGTTCCCATTGCGAGGAATCGCTGGTTCGCCGCGAGAACGCCGGTCGTCCGATCTTAGTCCAGGAACCGTTTCCGCGCCGCGGCGCACGCCGCCCGTACGTTGGCCGGTGCGGTTCCGCCCTCGCTGGTGCGGCTGGCGACGGCATCGTCGATACCCAGCACGGCGAACACGCTGTCGTCGATGGCTGGCTCAACAGCCCGCATCGCGTCGAGCGGCAGGTCCTTAAGGTCACATCCGCGCGTTTCGGCCTCCTTGACCAGAGTGCCGGCGACGTGGTGGGCGCGGCGGAACGGCAGGCCGGCGACTCGCACCAGCCAGTCGGCGAGGTCGGTGGCCGTGGGGAAGCCACGTTCGGCCGCTTCGCGCATCCGTTCGGTGTCGAATCGGGCGCCGGCGACCATCCCCGTGGTCGCGGCGACACACAAACTCAGCGTGTCCGCGGCGTCGAAGACCGGCTCCTTGTCCTCCTGCATGTCCTTGCCGTAGGCGAGCGGCAGACCCTTCATGACGACGAGAAGGCCCTGCAGGGCGCCGAACAGCCGCCCGGCCTTGGCCCGTACCAGTTCGGCGGCATCAGGGTTGCGCTTCTGCGGCATGATCGAGCTGCCGGTGGAGAACGCGTCGGCAATGCGCAGGAAGCCGAACGCCTCCGAGCACCAGATCACCATCTCCTCGGCGAGCCGCGACAGATGGACCGCCAGGATCGACCCGGCGGCGAGGAACTCCAGCGCGAAATCCCGGTCGGACACGGCGTCGAGCGAGTTCGCCGCCGGTCCATCGAACCCTAGCACCTCGGCCGTCACCCGGCGGTCAATGGCGAATGACGTACCGGCAAGGGCCGCCGCCCCGAGTGGACATTCGTTGAGCCGGTGCCGGCAATCGCCGAGCCGTCCGCGGTCGCGGCCCAGCATCTCCACATAAGCGAGCAGGTGATGGCCGAGGGTCACCGGTTGCGCCGCCTGCAAATGGGTGAATCCGGGCATCACCGACTCGGCATGCGTCTCGGCGTGATCGAGGAGCGTGGCTTGCAGGCCGGCGATCGCCGTATCCAGGCCGTCGATGGCGTCGCGCAGCCACAGACGCAGATCGGTCGCCACTTGGTCGTTCCGCGACCGCGCCGTGTGCAATCGTCCGGCCGGCTCGCCGATCAGCGCCGCGAGGCGGGATTCCACGTTGAGGTGGATGTCCTCCAGCGCCCGGTCGAACGGGAACGATCCGACCTCGATCTCACCAAGGACGCGATCGAGCCCGGCGAGGATGGCATCGCCATCCTGTTGCGATATGATGCCCGCCGCGGCCAGCATCGCGGCGTGGGCCTTGGACGCAGCGATATCCTGGGCGTAGAGCCGGCGATCGACGTCGATGGAGGCGTTGATCTCCTCCATCAGCGCCGATGGCGCCGAGTCGAACCGTCCGCCCCAAAGGGCGCTGGCGCCGGTGCGGAGCTTGGTGGCATCGTCGGTCATGTCGGGTCCCGATCGGGAAGCGGAGAGAACCGGGCCATGTTTCGAGCCGTCCTCGCCGTCAGTGTCGTTGCGGCGATTGTGGGGATATCGCCTCCGCATGCAAGCGCCGAGGCGCCGGCCTGCGCCAAGCCGCCCGAGACGCTGGCCAACTTCGAGGCCACAACACCGCCGAAACCGGCCCCCGACACGCCGTTCTTTGTCACCAAGGACAGCCAGCGCACCCTTGCCGACTATGCCGGCAAGGGTGTCATCCTGAACTTCTGGGCGACGTGGTGCGAACCCTGCGTGCGTGAGATGCCGGCGCTGGACCGGGCGCACGCGACGCTGGGTGACGATGGCATCGAGGTGCTGGCCATATCCGAGGATCGCGACGCCCCGCGGGTGGCGCCGAAGTTCTTCGACAAGAACGGCATCGTCAATCTGGAACCTCTGTTTGATCGGCGCGGCAAGTTTCTACGCTCTCTCAACGTGCCTGGTTTGCCAACGACCGTGGTGTTCGACCGTAGCGGTCGCGAGATTGGGCGAGTCGTCGGCATTGCCGAATGGGACGATCCGCACTCTATCGCCTTCCTGCGGACCTGCCTCGGAGCGGAAGGATGAGTGGCGAGCCGGCCGCGCAGTCACTTCGCATCGCCACCTTCAATGTCGAGAATCTGGGCGACCATCCGGGCCGTGGCGCTACGCTCGAGGAGCGGATTCGCCTTTTGAGGCCACAGATCCTGCGCCTCCGCGCCAACATCCTCTGCCTGCAGGAAATCGACAGCCAACGCCGCACCAAAGGATCGGAACGGCGGCTCAAGGCCCTCGACCGGTTGCTCGCGGACACCCCCTACTCCGAGTTTGACCGGGCGACGACGGTCAGCCGGTCGAAAGAAGACGTGCGCGACAAGCATAATCTGGTCGTCCTCAGTCGCTTTCCGATCCAAGAGCAGGCACAGGTTTTCCACGATCTCGTCGCACCGCCGTCGTACACCCCCGTGGCCGCAGGCGAGGACGGGGACGCCGCGTCAACGGTGGAATGGGATCGGCCGTTCCTGTATGCGGCGATCGATGTCGATGACGGCCCCCCTCTGCACGTCATCAACCTTTACCTTCGGGCGCCGCGGGCGGCCTTCATTCCCGACCAGAAATCGAGCTCGCATTCATGGCGGACGATGTCGGGTTGGGCCGAAGGCTTTTTCCTCGCGACGGTGAAGCGCACCGGTCAGGCGTTGGAAGCGCGGTTGTTCATCGACCGGTTGTTCGACGCCGAACCGAACGCGCGGATCGTCGTCTGTGGCGACTTCAATGCCGACGACCACGAAACACCGGTGCGCACAATTCGGGGTGACGAGGAGGACGCGGGAAATCCGCACCTCACGTTGCGCACGCTGGTTCCCTTGGATCGGAGCGTTGCCGATTCGCGGCGTTTTTCTGTGGTCCACCACGGCCGGCCGCAGATGCTCGACCATCTGCTGGTGTCGCGTCCGCTGCTCGGTTGGTATCGGGGAATCGAGATCCACAACGAGGCCCTCGGCGACGAGCTGATCACGTCGCACGCCGTTCACGGATCGCCGGAATCGTTCCATGCGCCGGTCGTTGCCGAGTTCGCATTCGCCGGATCGGATGATGGGTCGCCCCCTTGAGTCCCGCTACGTCGGCTGCCTGATCGGGCAATGCGTCGGCGATGCTGTCGGGTTCATGGTCGAAGGCTACCCGCCGGACCCGTGCCGCCGATACGCCGACGGCGTGCTGCTCCAAGAGTTGGAGTTCGAAGGCCGGCGGGGACCATTCGCGCTGGGACAGTATTCCGACGATTCACAGCTCGCCCGCGAGTTGACGGCGAGCTTCGTCGAGCGGCGAGGCTTCGATCCCGCCGACTATGCCCGCCGAATTGCCGCGATCTTCGCCGAGAACCGCATCGTCGGCTACGGCCGCGCGACCGCGGAAGCGGCCCAACGCCTGATCGCCGGAGTGCCTTGGCACGCGGCGGGTACACCCCCGCCCAACGCGGGCAACGGCAGCGCCATGCGTGCCGGGCCCGTTGGGCTGATGTTCCGCGACGACGCCGGCCGTCGCATCGCCGCCGCCCACGACCAGGGCCGCATCACCCACGCCGATCCGCGCTGTTCGGCGGGCGCTGTCGCGATCGCCGGCGCTGTTGCACTGGCGCTCAGTTCTGAGGCCGTTGAGCCATCGGTGTTCCTCGATCGTCTTGCCGGATGGACATCCGAGATCGAGCCGGTCCTCGCCGGTGTGCTGCGGGACCTCGCCGGCTGGCTGGAATTACCGCCCGAACGGGCCGCGCCGGTGATCGCTGCCGCCGGGCGGCCGGATTTCCGCGACATTGACGAGGGGATCTCGCCCTACGTCGTCCCCAGTGTCGCTTGGAGTCTCTATGCTTTTCTGCGCCATCCCGAGGATTTCGTCCGCGCCATCCACACGGCCGTAGCGGTCGGCGGTGACGTTGACACCATGGCGGCGATGACCGGCGCCATCGCCGGTGCCCGATGCGGGATCGAGTCGATCCCGGCGCTTCTTGTCGGCCGCCTGACCGACCGTGGCACTTGGGAGGCCGGCATGCTCGCCGGGTTGGCCCGCGCGCTTTGGCAGATCGCTCGAGAGGATTGACCCACAGGCACAACATTGCCCGGCGCTAGGCCATGGTTTAGGTTCGGCGCATCATGAAGACGAGTGCTGAAACTGCCGCATTCGCCATTGCACTGACGTTCCTGACTTCGGCGTGTTCACCATCCGCGCGATGGGAGCACCCCGTACTTAACGAGCGCTACTGGTCTTATGACGTCGATGCTTGCGAGGGCAAGGCATGGTCCGAGGCCGAACGCGACCTCGCCTTCCGCCAACCTATCATCAATTCGCCCGGCAAGTGGCCCGATCGGAGTCTGGCCCGGAACATGGCGCGCTACTCCGTGCAGAAAGAGGCCGAGGGCTTGTTCGCTACATGCATGAAGAGCCGGGGCTACCGGCTCGTCAAAACAAATAAAGAAGAGTAAGGCGCGTCAGGCGGCCAGCCGTGGCTCCGATTCGTCGCCTTCCCGGTGCGGGGGCTCGTCCTCGTTTGAGGCGTTCGTGTCGGCGACGTCTTCATCGACAGGTGCATTTCGGACGAAATACGGGATATCGAACCGCGAGACACCGATATCAGCGAGGACCCGATCATCCAAATCTACCAATTCGCGGTACAGTTCATTGCGCCGATGCCACCGAACCACTGGCGCCACCAACCAGGCTTGAAGGAGGCGGGTTATCCGGTGCCCCAGGGTCATCCGGCGCGGTCCAATCTGCGAAGCCGTGGTCATTTCCAACCTCTTGAACCCAATCCGACGCGCCGGCTCACAACACGATGATGGCCGGCCATTTCCACGGACGCCCTCGTTCGCTCCATCCGATTTCGCGCTCGGTTTCGGCCTTAGCGGCCGATACCTGATTAATGTAGCCTGAAACGGACGTCTTTCGATGTGAAAATGTTGCAGTGCAGCATGGCGTTCCGTGCATGGCCCCTTGCGAGGTTCAGCGGCGCCGCCTAGCTTGTAGAAAGGCGGCAACCGCCTGTTTCGAGGAAGCCCAGCAGTGAATCGCATCGATTCGAATGACGAGAGCCTTGGCCGGCTGCTGGCGCAGGCGGGTGCGTCGATTGATTCCCGCGCGGCCTGCGAACTCGTTGCCGGCGTCGCCGCCGCACCGCCCGGTTTTTCGCCCGAAGCCTGGATGGACCTTGTCGTTGTCGACGCGGACACGGCCCTCCGCCAGCACTTGCGCTCGCTACTCGATGATGCCCGGGCGGCACTGGACGTGCCCCAGCCCGACCCCGACGTTCGCCTCGAAGATCTCAGAAGAGAGCTCAAGCGCCGCCGCCTTTCCGCGTTTGTCGTACCGCGAGCCGATGAGCACCAAGGCGAATACGTTGCCTGTCAGGCAGAGCGCCTCGCCTGGCTCACTGGGTTTGCGGGTTCGGCCGGTGCCGCCATCGTGGCTGCCGATAGGGCCGCATTGTTCGTTGACGGCCGCTACACCGTGCAAGCCCGTGAACAGGCCGATTGCGACCTCTTCGAAGTCCGTCACCTGACCGAGGAGCCGGCCGAGGATTGGATCGCCGATGCGGTGCCCGATGGCGGTCGTCTCGGATATGACCCCTGGCTGCACACGCCGGCCCAGCTGGCGACCCTTCGCAAGGGGTGCAAACGCGCGGGCGCCCGGCTGGTGCCAGTTCGAGACAATCCCATCGATGCCGTCTGGGTGGCCCGCCCGCCAGCTCCGATCGCTCCCGTGGTCGCCTACGCCGAAGGCCTCAGCGGGGTGTCGAGCACAGAAAAAAGACGACGCATGGCTGAAACGCTGGAACGGGACGGGGACGATGCCGCGGTGATCTCGGCTCCGGATTCCATTGCGTGGCTATTAAATCTCCGCGGCGGCGATATCCCGTTCACGCCCATCTTCCTGGCGTTCGCCATCGTCCACGCGGATGCCTCGGTCGAGGTGTTCGTCGATTCGCGCAAACTGCTTCCGGGCGTATCCGAAGGTCTTGGCGACGAAGTCTGTTTTTTGTCGCCCGAGGGTTTTGAAGTCGCCTTGGCACGGCTCGGTGAGGCGGGGCTGGCGGTTCGCGTCGATCCTCAGGCGACACCGGTGGCGATCATCGAACGGCTGAAGAAAGCGGGTGCCGATGTGACCCATGGCGCCGACCCATGCGCGATACCGAAGTCAATCAAGAGTGCGGCCGAACTCGATGGCGTTCGGTCCGCCCACCTTCGCGATGGCGCTGCCGTGGTGCGGTTCTTCGCTTGGCTCGCCGACGAAGCGCCGAAAGGTGAGCTGACCGAAACCGCCGCTGCCGCTCGGTTGGAAGCCTTTCGCAGTGAGGGTGAGCGTTTTCGAGGACTCAGTTTCGAAACCATCTCCGCCGCAGGACCCCACGGTGCCATCGTCCACTATCGGGTACGGCCGGATACCGACCGGCCGCTGGAGCCCGGTAGCCTGTATCTCGTTGATTCCGGCGCTCAATACCTCGACGGCACGACGGACGTGACCCGAACGATCGCCATCGGCGATCCATCCATCGAGATGCGACAGAACTTCACGAGGGTGCTCAAGGGACACATTGCCATCGCGACGGCACGGTTTCCGAAAGGAACAACCGGATCGCAGCTCGACACCCTGGCACGAGTCGCGCTGTGGGACGCCGGCCTCGATTACGACCATGGGACCGGCCATGGCGTCGGCGCCTATCTCGGCGTTCACGAGGGGCCGCAGCGCATTTCCAAGATACCCAATCGGGTCGCCCTGGAACCGGGCATGGTCGTCTCCAACGAGCCGGGTTACTACCGGAAGGACGCCTACGGAATCCGCATCGAAAATCTGGTCGCGGTTGTTGCTGTCGATTCGGTGGAGGGCGCCGAGAAAGACCTCTTCGGGTTCGAAACGTTGACCCTCGCTCCCGTCGACCGGAGCCTCGTCGATGTAGCGATGCTGACCACCAAGGAAGTCGAATGGCTGGACGCCTATCACGACCGGGTGCGAGGAGCATTGGCGTCGATGGTGCCGGCGGAGGCGCGAGACTGGCTCATTGGTGCGACGCGGCCGGTCGGCATGGTCTGAGGTAAACCAAGCGCGCCAATATCATATCCCCGATCTGGACATGGTTTTTTCCCGATCCTATGGTTTGGCAGCACAAACCCGATTGGATCAGGGCCCTTGCCGAAAAAGCGCAGGCAGCAGCCGCCATCCCGGCTGCCGCAGACCTCCGACGACATCGATTTCGACCTGCTGCCCGATCTGATCGGCTACCACCTCCGCCGCGCCGAGCTGACGGTGTTCAGCGAGTATGGCCGAAAGACCGCCGGCCTGCAGACGACGCCGGGACAGTTTGGCGTGCTGACCCTTATCGGTGCCAATCCCGGCCTCACCCAGTCCGCCCTGGCGGCCGCCGTCGGTATCGAACGCTCAACCATGGTCGCGGTCATCAACCGCCTCGAGGAACGCGGCCTCGTGGAGCGGCGGCCGTCTAAGGTCGACCGGCGGTCCTACGCGCTGGTGCTCAGCGGCCAGGGCCGCAAGCTGCTCGACCGGCTCAAGGTACTGGTCCGCGAGCACGAAAGGTCGTTGTTCGCCGGATTCAGTGACAACGAACGGGCGACACTGATGACCTTCCTTAAACGCATCTGGCGGCCAACGGGCTAACCGTCCTCCACTCCTTGACATCGCTGCCGCCGGCTTCCACGATCATTCAGTGATCCCCGGGGATTGGGCCAGCCGCCGGGACTCGCACGTGGGGGAGGAACGAACGTGGCGGCAGGCACCATCGAGACGGCTCCGGGCGGGCCGACCAAAACTCCTGTCCAGCTTCTGAATGCCGCGGAAACACTGTTGCGGCCGGCACTCGACGCGGGCCTCGGCGACCATCCGGCGATACTTGTTGACGACCAAGTCGTGACTTACGCGGAGCTGGACGCCGACGCCTGCCGCTTCGGCAACGCTTGCCTCGACCTTGGCCTTCGCCCGCAGGATCGGGTGCTGATGGTTCTGCACGACCGTCCGTACTTCTTCTCCGTATATCTCGGCGCAATGAAAGTCGGTGCCGTGCCCATCGCGTTTACCCTTCGGGCGTCGGCCCACGATCTCGAATTCGCCATCGTCGATAGCGGCTGCCGGATGCTGATGATCGACCGCGAGCACGTCCCCCTCTATGAACAGATCGCTGGCGGGATCGACAATCCTCCACAAGTGATCGTCTGTGACGCCGAAGTTCCCGCTTACGCCAGCCTCGAGGCGGTCATGGCGGACCAGCCCGGCACCCTTGAACCGCACCCAATGGATGGGGATGCCATGGCGTTCTGGATGTACACGTCTGGCACCACCGGCACGCCGAAGGGTGCCGTGCACGTCCAGTCCGGTGTCGCCGCAGGACAGCGATTTCTTGCCGATGTCCTTGGTTTGGGCGCCGGCGACCGCATTTTCTGCTCGTCGAAACTATTCTTCGCGTTCTCCATCGGTCACTGCCTGTTCGGCGCGTTGCCGTTGGGCATGACGACGATCCTCTTCGATGGCTGGCCGAACGCTGAGGCGGTGGCTGGCGTTGTCGAGCGCCACCGTCCCGACGCTCTGTTCAGCGTGCCGACGCTATTCCGCAGCCTGCTTGCCGAGGGTCTCGCCGAAGGAGCGGCATTCAAGTCCGTGCGCTATTTCGTCGCCGCCGGCGAGAAGCTGCCGGAAGTTGTGTTCGACCGATGGCGCCAAGCCACCGGAAGGCCGATCACCGAGGGCATTGGCGCCACCGAGAACGCGTTCCTGTTTCTTGCCAACCGCCCCGGCGACGAGATCGCGGGTTCCTGTGGCTGGCCGATTCCGGGAACCGACGTGCGGCTCGTCGCCGATACCGGTGAGCCCGTCGCCGAGGCCGATGCACCCGGGGTCTTGTGGGTCCGCTCGCCCAGCGTTGCCGCCGGGTATTGGCATCAGGAGGACAAGACCCGCGCCGCGTTCCAAGAAGGCTGGTATCGCACCGGCGATGTGTTCACCCGGGACGCCGGCGGGCGTTTCCGCCACCAGGGCCGTGCCGACGACATGCTCAAGGTTTCCGGCCAGTGGGTCAGTCCCGGCGAGATCGAGGAATGCGTGCTGGCCTTTCCGGGCGTCGCCGAGGCGGTCGTCGTCGGTGCCGCGAACCGTGACGGGCTGGTGAGGTTGATGCTGTTCGTGCAGGCCACCGAAGATGCCGACACGGATGTCGCGGAAGCCGGAATCCGCGAGCACATGCTATCGACTCTAGCTGTCTACAAGTGCCCGCGCCGTATCGCCTTTGTCGACGAGATGCCGCGAACGCCGACGGGCAAAGTCCAAAGGTTCCGGCTGCGGGAAACGGCGGCGGAAATCGTCGGCCGAGAGTGAGGCGCGGGCGGTATCGGGGGCGGTCCTCAAACCGACCCGACAGCGCGAGCGGGGATCGCCAGACTACCGCCGTCGAATGATGCGGACGATCGCCGGGCGACGGCCGGGCAGAATTAGTTTGGACGCCAGAATAGGAGTGGACAAAACGGTCTCTCCATCGTTTTTCGTCGTTGTCGAACACGCAGCCCGACGACCCGATGATAGGCAACCGGCGGATCAAGGGTCGTGAAACTTTGGTTGCGTTCCCGAATCACCCAAAAGACTGGGGGTGACGCCTTAACAAAGCGTGAAGGCCTGTGAACGACAAGATTTCGCCCGAAAGCGCCAATACGATCGCGGCGGCCGCAGGGGTGGCGGCCGAACCAAGAACGATCTGTCTACCGTCTGTCCGCGGCGGCAGTCGGTTGGCCGCCGGCGAACCGAATCTGACCTACGCGGCCTCGGCCTGGGTTGCTTCGACGATGTCGACGATCTCGCCGACGATGGCGTTGAGGTCGAAGTCCTTCGGCGTGTAGACCCGGGATACACCCGCGCCCTTCAACGTCTCGGCGTCCTCCGGCGGGATGATCCCGCCGACGACAACGGGCACGTCGGCGAGGTCGGCGGCACGCATGCGATCCATGATCTCGGTCACCAGGGGCACGTGCGAGCCCGAGAGGATCGACAGGCCGACGACGTGAACACCTTCCTCGAGAGCCGCCTGCACGATCTGCTCCGGAGTCAGGCGGATGCCCTCGTAGACGACCTCGAACCCGGCATCCCGGGCGCGGACGGCGATCTGCTCGGCACCGTTGGAGTGTCCGTCCAGGCCCGGCTTGCCGACCAGCATCTTGATCCGCCGTCCGAGCTTGTCGGTCAGCACCTCGGCGCGCGAGCGGACCGGCGCCAGCCCGTCGCCGCCGGTGCCGATGGCGGCTTGGCCGACCCCGGTCGGCGCCCTGTACTCGCCGAAGATGCCGCGCAATGTCTCGCCCCACTCGCCGGAGGTGACGCCGGCATGGGCGCAGGCGATGGACGGCTCCATGATATTGCGGTCCTCGCGCGCCGCCGCGGCCAGCGCCGCAAGCGCCTCCTCGACGGCCGCCCCGTCGCGCTCGCTGCGCCAGGCTTCGAGGTTGGCGGTCTGCGTCGCCTCGACGCCGGGATCGACGGTCATGATGCCGCCCTCGCCGGTGGTCAGCGGCGACTTCTCGCCGGTGGTGAACTTGTTGACGCCGATGACGACCTGGTCACCGCTCTCGATGGCGGAGAGACGGGCGGCGTTCGACTCGACCAGGCGTTGCTTCATATAGCTCGACTCGACCGCGGCGACGGCGCCACCCATGTCGCCGATGCGGGCGAGCTCTTCGCGGGCCTGGAACTTGAGCTGTTCCACCTTCTCGGCGATCACCGTCGAGCCGTCGAAGATGTCGGCGTATTCCAGCAGATCCGTCTCGTAGGCGACGATCTGCTGGAGCCGCAGCGACCACTGCTGGTCCCAGGGCCGCGGCAGGCCGAGCGCCTCGTTCCATGCCGGCAGCTGCACGGCGCGGGCGCGGGACTTCTTCGACAGCACCACGGCCAGCATCTCGAGAAGGATGCGATAGACGTTGTTCTCCGGCTGCTGCTCCGTCAGGCCCAGCGAATTGACCTGAACGCCGTAGCGGAACCGGCGATGACGTTCGTCCTCGACGCCGTAGCGTTCGAGGGTGATCTCGTCCCACAGCTCGGTGAACGCCCGCATCTTGCTCAGCTCAGTGACAAAGCGGATGCCGGCGTTGACGAAGAAACTGATGCGTCCGACGACGGTGGGGAAATCCTCGTCGGGAACCTGGCCCGAGGCCTTGACCGCGTCGAGCACCGCGATGCCGGTGGCCAGCGCGAAGGCCAGTTCCTGCACCGGCGTCGCTCCAGCCTCCTGCAGGTGGTACGAGCACACGTTCATCGGGTTCCACTTGGGAATCTCGCGATAGGTGAAGGCGATCGTGTCGGCGGTCAGCCGCATCGAGGGCGCCGGCGGGAAGATGTAGGTGCCGCGCGACAGGTATTCCTTGATGATGTCGTTCTGGGTCGTTCCGGACAGCGCGTTTCGGGCGACGCCCTGGCGTTCGGCGGCGGCGATGTACAGGGAAAGGAGCCATGCCGCCGGCGCGTTGATGGTCATCGACGTGTTCATCCGGTCGAGCGGAATGCCGTCGAGCAGCGTCATCATGTCGCCGAGATGGCAAATGGGCACGCCGACCTTGCCGACCTCGCCGCGGGCCAGCACATGGTCAGAGTCGTATCCGGTCTGGGTGGGCAGATCGAAGGCGATCGACAGTCCCGTCTGGCCGCGTTCCAGGTTCTTGCGATAGAGCGCGTTGGACTCCTTGGCGGTGGCGTATCCGGAATACGTGCGGATCAGCCAGGGCTTGTCGCGCTGGACCACGGACTCTTCTGCTGCGGGTGCTAAAGTCTTTCCCATGTCCTCCCTCCCGTGCCCTCGACCGGGCGCCGTACACGGCACGAAACCGCTAGGAAACGTTGAAGTTCGCTGCTTGTTGCCGCCCCCACTCTACCAAATTGTGCATTGCAAAAAAAGGTTCGAACGGCTAAAAAGGGCACTTGCGCATCGGTGAAGGCGTTCAAGCAGTTTTTGCCGCCGTGACATCACCACGGCGCGGCGTGGGCGATCATTCTACGCCGTCAATTGGCGTGGCGACAGCGCGGCGCTCGGTCGACGCACCAGCATCGTGAAGGGTGCTCGGAAACGGATGGAGGGGACATGACCACCAAGGAACTCTATGACATCGGCGACGCACCCCCGGTTGGTGTGGTTCCGAAGAAAATGCACGCGTGGTTGATCCGGGCCGAACGGTTCGGCCAACCGACGACAGCGTTCCAGAAGGAGGTCGTCGAAATCCCGCCGATCGCCGACGACGAAGTGCTGGTCTACGTCATGGCCGCCGGCGTCAACTACAACAACGTCTGGGCGGGACTGGGTATTCCGATCAACGTCATCGCCGCGCGCAATAAGGCGGGCGAGCCCGAGGAATTCCACATCGGCGGTTCCGACGCGTCCGGCATCGTCTACGCGGCTGGCAAGGACGTCACCAACGTCAAGGTCGGCGACGAGGTGGTGATCCACTGCGGCATGTGGAGCCGCGATTGCCCGATGGTCAAGGCCGGCGAGGACCCGATGTATTCGCCGACGTTCCGCATCTGGGGCTACGAGACCAACTGGGGCAGCTTCGCGCAATTCACCAAGGTCCAGGGTCATCAATGCATGCCGCGGCCGCAGCACATGACTTGGGAAGAGTCGGCCGCCTACACGCTGGTCGGCGCGACAGCCTATCGGATGCTGCACGGCTGGCCGGAGCACGCCATGCGCCCCGACGACGCGGTCCTGGTGTGGGGCGGAGCCGGCGGCTTGGGCTCCATGGCGATTCAGATCGTCCGCGCAGCCGGGGCAATTCCGGTCGCCGTGATCTCCGGCGAAGACAAGGTGGACTACTGCAAGCAGCTCGGCGCTCAGGGCTGCATCGACCGCCGCACCTTCGATCATTGGGGCATGCTTCCGCACTGGAAGGACAGCGTCGGCTACAAGAACTGGCTGACCGGCGTACGCGGATTCGGCGCCGCGTTCTGGGAGGCTCTTGGCGAAAAGCGTTCGCCACGGATCGTCTTCGAGCATCCGGGCGAGTCGACCATCCCGACCTCGATGTTCGTCTGTGATACCGGGGGTATCGTTACCATCTGCGCCGGCACTACCGGCTACAACGCCACTGTCGACCTGCGTTATCTGTGGATGCGCCAGAAGCGTGTTCAGGGATCGCATTTCGCCAACGACGACCAGTCCTACGCGATGAACGAGCTGGCGTTGAACGGCCAGCTCGATGCCTGTATGTCGCGGGCCTTCACCTATGAGGAACTGCCGGTGTCGCACCAGCTGATGCACGACAACCAGCATCCTCACGGGAATATGGCGATCCTAGTCGGTGCGACAGACTTCGGCCTCGGCAAGAACGCCGAAGCACCGATCCCGCGCGAGCATCCGACGCTGCCCGCGGGCGACGTCCACACCACGCCGCACCCGTATCCGCTGTCGGCACCACTGCCCGACCTCGAGCCGTCGCCCGACACCGAGCCTGTGGTCATCGACGAGGGCTTCAAGGTGCGCGACCGTATGCACGCGGGCCTGATTTCGTGCGCTCCGTCGGACAGCCTGGGTAGCGCGGCAAAGGTGATGATCGACAACGACATCCATGCGCTCGTCGTCATCGAAAACGGCAAGGCCGTCGGCGTGCTGTCGCAGACCGACCTCGTTCTCGCCCGTCAGGGCCGCAAGATCGAAGAAGCCAAGGCGATGACCGTCGGCGAATTCATGAGCGAAGGCTGCGTGACCTGCGATGCCGATGCCCCGGTGCCCGAAGCGATCAGCACCATGCTCAAGCTTCGCATCCACCGGCTTGTCGTCACCGAGAGGGGGCTGCCTGTCGGTGTCCTGTCGATGACCGACATCGTCCGCAAGGCGATCGCGGCCGACTGACCGGCGTACCTGAACGTCCGGCCGCCCTTTCCGCTCTGTCGCGGAGAGGGCGGTCCGGCGCCGGTGCGTGCGCCGGCTTCTGATCGAACCAACCCCGCCGGGGCTGGCCCCGTCGACCCCGGCCGCCGATAAGAGAGAAAGACCATGGCCGGCCCCGCCGACAGCGAAAATCTCGTTCTCGAAAACCTGATTGCCACCTGCCTGGACGCCTACAACGCCGCCCAGCACCTGCTGGTCGAGGCGCGTAAGGGCGTCGCTGCCCTCGTCATCCACGGCGGACGGATGGACTCGGACCTCGTCGACCGCCACCAGTTCGCGGTGCACGGCTTTGCCTGGCTTACGACCTACGTCTCCGGACTCCAGCAGATGCTCGTCTGGGCCGAGCGGCTCCAGGAAGCCGGCCAGTTCACCGAACTCGAGCAACTCATGCTCCAGGCGGCTTACGGCGAATATCTGGGCCAGATCGCCGGCGGCATCCCGATGACCCAGGTCGAGATGGTCCGCCCCGCCGACATGGGTGTTTCCGATGAGGCCCTGCACGCCTTCTACACGGCGTCCGTCTCCGCGCTGATCCAGGGCGGCAACACCGACGCCGTGCGCATGCGCATCGCCACGCTGATCGCCGACGGCAACTTCGGCAACCTCGGCCTCGACGAGATGGAAGAGATGATCCGCGACCAGTTCCGCCGCTTCTGCGAGGAACAAGTCGTTCCGCATGCTCACGGCTGGCACCTCAGCGACGAATTGATCCCCCTCGAGATTATCGACCAGATGTCCGAGCTCGGTGTCTTCGGCCTCACCATCCCCGAGGAATTCGGCGGCCTCGGCATGGGCAAGACGGCGATGTGCGTGGTCACCGAAGAGTTGAGCCGCGCCTACATCGGCGTTGGCTCGCTGGGCACCCGCTCGGAGATCGCCGCCGAACTGATCCGCCTCGGCGGTACCGACGAACAGAAGCAGACGTACCTTCCGAAGCTGGCCTCGGGCGAGATCCTGCCGACGGCGGTGTTCACCGAGCCCAACACGGGGTCTGACCTGGGCTCGCTACGCACCCGCGCGGTCAAGGACGGCGACACCTACAAGGTCACCGGTAACAAGACCTGGATCACCCATGCGTCCCGCACCGACATGATGACGCTCCTGGCGCGGACCGATCCGGACGAGAAGGGCTACAAAGGCCTCAGCATGTTCCTCGCCGAGAAGCCGCGCGGCACCGAGGACGACCCGTTCCCCGCCGACAACATGACCGGCGGCGAGATCGAGGTGCTCGGCTACCGCGGCATGAAGGAGTACGAGCTCGGCTTCGACGGTTTCGAGGTGCCGGCGACGCACCTGCTCGGCCAGTCCGAAGGCAACGGCTTCAAGCAGCTCATGGCGACCTTCGAAAGCGCCCGTATTCAGACCGCGGCGCGCGCCGTCGGCGTCGCCCAGAACGCCATGGAACTGGGCATGCAGTACGCCCAGGAGCGTATCCAGTTCGGCCGTCCGATTTTCGAGTTCCCACGGGTCGCCGGCAAGATCGCCTGGATGGCGGTGGAAACGATGATCGTCCGCCAGCTCACCTACGACTCGGCGCGCGAGAAGGATTCCGACCGGCGCTGCGACATCGAGGCCGGCATGGCCAAGCTGCTTGCCGCCCGCGTCGCCTGGTCCAACGCCGACAACGCCCTGCAGATCCACGGCGGCAACGGCTACGCGCTGGAATACGCCATCTCCCGCGTGCTCTGCGACGCCCGCATCCTCAACATCTTCGAGGGCGCCGCCGAGATCCAGGCCCAGGTCATCGCCCGCGGATTGCTGTCGCAGCGGAACTGAGGGCTCGGCAATCCGTCCGAATACCGCGCAGTCCTTGGGATTTTCCGTGACCTCGGCGGTGGCCGAGACTATATCTGGGGGATGACGGGCATCGTTTCCTTCCTGCTGGCCGGGGCGCTGATCGCGACGCTGGGGGTGCTGTTCATCGGCATCATCTCGTTCGCCGTCGGTGGCCAGTTCAGTGCCCGCCACACCACCAAGTTGATGGCGGCGCGTGTGGCGTTGCAGGCGATCGCCGTGGCGCTGTTCGCCATTCTGGTCGTGGCGTCGTTGAGCTGAGCCGGACGCAAGAGGGGGGGGGGAGTGCGGCGATGGTGACGCTCACGCGGATCTACACACGTGGTGGCGATGGCGGCGAGACCTCGCTCGGCGACGGCCGTCGGGTTGCCAAGCACGATCTGCGTGTTGCGGCCTACGGAACCACTGACGAAACCAACGCTGTCATCGGCCTCGCGCGGCTCTATACCAGCGGCGATACGGACGCCATGCTGGCGCGCATCCAGAACGACCTCTTCGATCTCGGCGCGGACCTGTGTACGCCGGAGGACGGACGCAAGTCCGAAGATGCATTGCGCATTGTCGACGCTCAGGTGGACCGGCTGGAGCGCGAGATCGACGAAATGAACGCCGAACTGAAACCGCTGACCTCGTTTATCCTGCCGGGCGGATCGGCGGCGGCGTCCCATCTCCACCATGCCCGCACCGTCTGCCGCCGGGCCGAGCGCCTGATCACCGAACTCGCGGGGCTCGAAGAGGTCAATGCGGCGGCCGTGCGCTACGTCAACCGCCTTTCGGACCATCTGTTCGTACTCGCCCGCTCCCTCAACGACAAGGGGGCGAACGACGTGCTCTGGGTCCCCGGCGGCGAGCGCTGAGGACAAGCGGCGGCGGGAACGGGCGAGCGGCCGAACGATGCAGCCTTCCCCAACCGTGTTCGCCGTGGCGCCGGACCTACCGGAAGAGGAACAAGCCCGCCTCGCCGCCCTCGAGGAGCGGCTCCACGCGCTCTGGGCTCTTGGCCGCAATCTGCTGCTGACCTGGACGCCGAGCGCCGACGGAATCGATGTCCTTGTGATCCCCCACTACGTCATCGCCGAATTCGCTGCCGCCGGCGACGACAACACCGAGGCGCGGCAGTTCATCGAAAGCGTCATCGCCGGGCCGAAGCTGGTCACCGGCGACGGCATGGAGCAGGCGTCCAGTTATCTCGGGCGTGCCCCGGTTCACGTCTCCCTGGACTTTGTGCCCGGTGATGGTCTCTCGCTGCGCGCCATCGACGCGGCGATCCAACGCTACAGCCTGTCCTACGTCGAGGACCGGGCCGTGGCACTGTTCGACGTCGTCGGGTTTTCCAAGCACCTGCCGCTCGAACAGGTGACCCAGCTCAACAGCCTCGCCTATTCCGTCAACGCCGCGTATTCGAAGATGCTCGACAAGAGCATCGACCTGCAGTTCGCCCGCACCACCACCGGCGACGGCTTTTACATCTGGAACAGGGAACGCAGCGTCGAGGCCAACGTCTTCCTCTACCACCTGATGCATCTGGTGATGGCCGACAATGCCGTCGCCCGGACCAAGGCCAAGGGCAACACGACGCCGTTGCTGCGCACCTGCTTCCACATCGGCGGACACTACGAGTTCTATCAATCAGAAGAGTTGATCCCGACCATCTACAGCTACATCGTTGGTGACGTCACCATCGAGCTGGCGCGGATGTGCGAACGCGCCCTGCCGGGACAGGTCATCGTGGGGGATTTCGACGCACCGATCCGCGTCCCGCAAGGCGACGATATCGACAGCATCCACCGCATCAACGCCGTCGAGTTCATCGAGCGCACGCAGGCGACGCTTTCGAGCCTGGAGGGGCTGGTGCTGTCCGGCGACGGCATTGAGTCCATCAAGTGCTACCTGACTGGAACGCGCCAGTCCGATGGCTCGTTCAGCATCAAACGCTATCGCATCCGCGACAAGCACGGGTTTTCGCGGCTGGCCTACAACGCCAAGATCAATATCTATCGCCGTAACGCCGACATCTATCGCCGTAACGCCGACCCGATCTTCCTTGGCATCCAGGACAACGAACTGGACGCATTCGAGGTCGTCGAGGATCGGGCACCGGACTCTGGTGGAGTTGGATGACCGCTGTGCGACGGCTGCCTTGACCTTGGCATGCCGGGACCGTACTGTGCGGCTGCAAAAGAATTGGCCGAACGGGGGAGCGGAAAATCCTGCAAATTCCGTCGTTTGGTGGGGTGCCGCGACGCGGTCTGGGATGGTCGCGGCTGGGAAGAACGGTCCAACGCAGGTGATCGATGAAAGTTCTCGTCGCTGTTAAGCGGGTCATCGACTACAACGTCAAGATCCGCGTCAAATCCGATAACACGGGCGTCGAAACGGCCAACGTCAAGATGTCCATGAATCCCTTCGACGAAATCGGTGTCGAAGAAGGGGTACGACTTCGCGAAGCCGGCACGGCGTCCGAACTGGTCGTCGTTTCCGTCGGTCTGAGCCAGTGCCAGGAGACGATCCGCACCGCCTTGGCGATGGGTGCAGATCGCGGGATCCTGGTGGAGGCCGGCGACGACCTTCAGCCGCTGGCCGTGGCCAAGGTGATGAAAGCGCTGGTCGAACGCGAGAACCCCGACATGGTGATCGTCGGCAAGCAGGCCATCGACGACGATTCCAACCAGACCGGCCAAATGCTGGCAGCCCAGCTCGGGTGGCCCCAGGCGACCTTCGCTTCGGGGATCACTTTGGCCGACGGCAAAATGACCGTGGTCCGCGAAATCGATGGCGGTCTCGAGACGGTCTCCGTTGCCATGCCGACTGTGGTGACCGCCGACCTGCGGCTCAACACGCCCCGGTATGCATCTCTGCCGAACATCATGAAGGCGAAGAAAAAGCCGATCGAAACCGTGCCCGTGGCCGACCTTGGTGTCGACATTGCGCCCAGGCTTACCGTACTCAAGGTCGTCGAGCCGCCGAAGCGCGAGGCCGGCATCAAGGTCGAGGACGTCGCCCAGCTGATCGACAAACTGAAGAACGAAGCAAAGGTGATCTGATGAGCGTTCTGGTTCTTGCCGATCACGATAATTCCACCCTCAAGCCGGCGACGTTGAATGCCGTCACCGCCGGCGCGGCCCTTGGCGACGTGACCGTCCTGGTGGCCGGCGAGGGATGTCGCGCCGTCGCTGATGAAGCGGCGAAGATCGCCGGGGTTTCGAAGGTTCTGCTGGCCGATGCGGCGCCTTATGCGCATCCACTGGCCGAGAACCTGGCACCGCTGGTTGCTGGTCTGGCGTCCGGCTACACGCACCTCCTGGCACCGGCGACGACCACCGGCAAGAACGTGATGCCGCGGGTCGCCGGATTGCTCGATGTGGCGATGCTGTCGGATATCAGTGCCGTCGAGGGACCGGATACCTTCGTCCGGTCGATCTATGCGGGCAACGCCATGGCCACGGTGCAAAGTGCCGACTCCATCAAGGTCGTCACCGTACGCGGTACCGCGTTCGAGGCCGCTGCCGCCGAGGGCGGCAGTGCGGCTGTCGAGGAGGTTTCCGCCGCCGAGGATGCGGGGCTATCGAGCTTCGTCGGCCAGGAGTTGACCAAGTCGGAGCGTCCGGAACTGACCAGCGCGCGGGTCGTGGTGTCGGGCGGCCGGGGTGTCGGCAGCGGCGAGAATTTCTCGCTCATCGACGCTCTCGCCGACAAGCTTGGCGCCGGTGTCGGCGCGTCTCGGGCCGCCGTTGATGCCGGGTACGTGCCCAACGACTACCAGGTCGGCCAGACAGGCAAGGTTGTGGCCCCCGAGCTTTACATTGCGGTGGGCATCTCCGGCGCGATCCAGCATCTCGCCGGAATGAAGGACAGCAAGGTGATCGTCGCCATCAACAAGGACGAGGAAGCGCCGATTTTCCAGGTTGCCGACTACGGCCTCGTCGCCGACCTGTTCCAGGCGGTGCCGGAACTGACGACGGCCTTGGACGAATAGCGCCGGCCGGAGCCGCATCCGCTGGGGAAGACGGGCGAGCAAATGGACATTCGCAAGGTGGGGATCGTCGGTGCCGGCCAGATGGGTGTCGGAATCGCCGAGGTCTGTGCCGCCGCCGGTTTCGACGTCTACTTGATGGATGTCGACGCGGACATCCTCGCTCGCGGGGTCGCGCATATCGGCGCCGAGCTGCGAGACGCTGCCGCCAAGGGGCGTCTCACCGATGCCGATGCTGAGGCCGCCATCGCGCGCATCACGTCGGGTGGCGATTACGATGGGTTCCGCGACTGCCAGATTGCCATCGACGCCGCTGTAGAAGACGCCGACGTCAAACGCGAGGTGCTGGGCAAGCTGTGCGAAGTCGTGCCCGACGACACGATCATCACTACCAACACGTCGTCGTTCCCGGTGACGCGGCTCGCCGCGCAGACGGACCGTCCCGAGCGGTTCCTCGGCACGCATTTCATGAATCCGGTGCCGAAGATGGAGCTCGTCGAACTGATCCGCGGCATCGCCACGGATGAAGCGATCTTCCGCACGGTCCACGAGTTCGCGGTCAGGCTCGGCAAAACCCCGGTCAGCGCCGAGGACTTCCCGGCCTTTGTGGTCAACCGCATACTGATGCCGATGATCAACGAGGCCATCTACACGCTGTACGAGGGCGTCGGCTCGGTGGACAGCATCGACACTGCGATGAAGCTGGGAACCCATCATCCGATGGGACCGTTGGAACTCGCCGACTTCATTGGCCTCGACACATGCCTCGGCGTCATGCATACGCTGCACGAAGGGCTAGCGGACACCAAATACCGACCGTGCCCGCTGCTGGTGAAGTACGTCGAGGCAGGCTGGTTGGGACGCAAGACCGGACGCGGCTTCTACGATTACTCGGGCGACGAGCCGGTCCCCACTCGATAGCCGCGGCACGACCCGTATTCCGGCGTCCGATGAGCGAAGAGAATTCGCCCGGGGCATTCTTCCGCCCCGGCGTCACGGCCGCTTCCAATGAGTCCTCTCGCCGGTGCTGGCACGGATTCCGATCCCGGGCTAGAGTTTGGTTCGAACCGACGAGGGGGGAACACGATGGATCTGACGGCCGAGCAACGGGCCGAAATCGACGAACAACGGGCGGCCCGCGCCGAGACGCGCCGACCCTGCGCCGCCGCCCTTGAAGACGTCCTCTACGAACCGATCCCGGTCCTCGACCACGGATTCGTCCGGGTGGTCGATTACATGGGCGACGATGCCGCCATCGTGCAGGCCGCACGGGTGTCGTATGGCAAAGGGACCCGGAAGGTCCAGGACGACGCCGGCCTCATCAACTACCTGATGCGCCACCGCCATACGACGCCGTTCGAGATGTGCGAGATCAAGTACCACGTGAAGCTGCCCATCTTCGTCGCCCGGCAGTGGATCCGCCACCGCACCGCAAACGTCAACGAGTACTCGGCGCGCTATTCGATCCTCGACAAGGAGTATTACGTTCCGGCGCCGGACCAGCTTGCCGCCCAGTCGCAGGCCAACCGCCAAGGGCGGGGCGATGTGCTGTCGGGAGACGAAGCCGCGCAGGTTCTCGAATTGCTGAACGCTGACGCCGAACGCTGCTACGCCAACTACGAGACGATGCTGAACGAAGACGCGCGGGGCAATCCCATTGATCCCGGACGCGACGGTCTGGCGCGGGAACTGGCGCGGATCAACCTGACTCTCGCGACCTATACCCAGTGGTACTGGAAAATCGATCTCCACAACCTCCTGCATTTCCTCTCTCTGCGGGCCGACGACCACGCCCAGTACGAGATCCGGGTCTATGCCGATGCGATGCTGGAAACGGTGCGGCGCTGGGTCCCGATCACCCATGCGGCGTTTGTCGACTACCGGCTCGGCGGTGCCCATCTTTCTGCCAAAGGACTTGCCGTGGTGAAGCGAATGCTTGCCGGAGACTCCGTCGATCGCGCCGAGAGCGGATTGAGCGTTCGGGAATGGCGGGAACTGATGGCGACACTGGGGCGCGACGGGTGAGCCCTGGACCCTTTCCGGTCCCTGGACAGCGAAGGTGACCGGCTGCCACTGCTGATCGTCAGTTTGATCCAATCTTTCTCGATAATGCGGTAGGATTCTGCGTCGGGTTTGAGCCCCGAATACCGACGGTGGACAGGGAGAACCGAAAATGACCGGAGTACGCATGTCGACATGGTTGGGTGTGCCAGCCGACAAGGTCTGGGATCTGGTCGGCGGGTTCAATGCGCTCGCGGATTGGCATCCAGCGATCGAGAAGAGCGAGCTGGAAGGCGGAGGCGAGGTCCGCAAGCTAAGCCTTGCGGGCGGCGGAACGATCGTCGAAAAACTCGAACATCACAGCGATACCGAACGCACTTACACCTACACGATCACCGACAGCCCGCTGCCGGTTGCCGACTACACGGCGACGCTAACGGTCCGGGACGAGGGTCAGGGGTCGACCGTGAAGTGGTCGAGCGACTTTGCACCTTCGGGTGCCGCCTCGGGTCAGGTGGCCGAAGTTATCCAAGGGATCTATCAGACCGGATTCGACAATCTCAAGAAACTGCTCGGCGGTTGACGCCGCCGCGGATTCGAACGGTAGAACTGTCGACCGGCCGGGCGGTCTCAATAGCGCAACCGGGATCCCGCGGCCGGCGGCGGGTTATACTTAGCGCCCCCCGGACTCAGCGCCGATGCGGAATCGGCTGATTGCGCGCGAAGTTCGCGTTCGACGACGGAGTGCGTGGTTGCTAGGAGGATGAAGATCGCCAAGTAAACGTCGAAGTATGCTTTGTTAATAAAACTGCCGCCAACGATGAACCCCACGATGCTGACCTGCAACATCGCAGCCAAGTCCCGTGCCCACGTCATTTGCGGATGATTCCGAGTATTTCGGATGATCCACCCTGCGCTCGTCAATCCGGCCAGCATCAGCCCCAGGAAAAGGATCAGTCCTGGGAAACCGTGTTCGCCCAGCACTTCAAAATAGCTACTGTGGACAGACCGTACCCGAGGCACGGGCGAATTGTGGCGCTCGTAAAGATGCCACGCATCGAAGACGCCAAACCCTCCGCCCGTCAGGGGGCGGTCGACCGCAATATCCCAGCTTAGTTTCCACATGTAGATGCGGGTCATAGCCGAGTCGTCTTCTTCATACGTCTCGATCGTGTCAAAACGCTCGAACATCTTCTCGGGGGCCAACGCGAGGATGGCGCCGACTGCGGCGACGAAGACAAAGCCGAGGAGGACACGTTTGCGCGACCGCAGCCATAGGACGACCAACATCGCTCCACAAGCCAGCCAAGCGCCGCGGGAGTAGGACGCGGCAATTCCGGCGAGGAACAGGACCATGGTCAGCAGCATCCCCCATCTCACCCACTTGATCGGGGATGTGAGCTGCAGATACCGCAAAATGGGCAACGTCATGACCATCGCAACCGCGAGGGAGTTGTTCGCCTCGAGGAACGTGCCCGGGGCCCCCCACATCAGGTAATTGCCGCCGGTCGCTATGGCGAAAAGGCCGCCCTTGAAGCCGAAATAGCCGATGCACAGCACGATCATCCAAATCAGTGCGTGGATCCTCTCGCGGGATTGCATCACGCACATGGCAATGAGCGTCATCAGCATGATCTTCATCGTCTCGACGAACTTCGTCCACGCTTCGTCGGGCATCTCCGCGAACGGCGTGGTGAATATCAACCAGACAACGAACATAGCAAAGACGATGCTGACGCGATTCATCGGTAACGTTTTTGGCTCTCGCGAGAAAAGCCAAGCGACAATGGTCACCAGTCCGACGATTAGGGAAAGCCTTATATCCGAGGCGATTCCCCAAGAGATCCGATGAGGGTTCATGAAGGCCAACCAGGTCCACAACAGGACCCCGACGTGCGGCCATCGAAATACGACCGGCAAACACCCGACCAGCGTCACGAGAACAAGAATGCTGCGCATGCAAAGGTGGCTTTCGTTGGACCGGTCGTGCAGCATATTCTAAAGCAGAACCCCATATCGTCCAATCTCGAGACAAGAGCCCAGATGTTCGCAGGACGACAATGGTCGCTACGGGACGTGTGACGCCACCTGCGCCGGGCCGGTCACCGGTCCGTTTTGCGGATCCGGTGGCAGACGATAGCCGGCGGGACCCTCCATGACATGCCCACGCAGGACATCGGTACGGTAGTTGCCGTGCCGACTTTCCGCGCAGCACGAAGCACTATGGTTGTCGAACGGAGTAATCGGCGCACATCGGGCCGGGCATATTGGCGCGTGGCTATCACGCTGGGTGCTGCGATAGGTGCTTACGGAGTCGCGTGTCAGCTCGCTTGGGCGGACGGACCCGCGGCAACGTGCAACCTGGAAAAGCTGCGCACCTTGGTCCAAACAGTTCGCCCCGGGCAGTGGCTCGAGATTCCCAACACAAGAATGAGGAGCGTTCTCCTCGCCAAAGACGATCCTCTCATGCCGGCCGGGGCCTGGGGCTGGCGCGTAGCAAATCCGTCATCGAAGAGTTTGGCGGCGGCGCATTCGACGGTTGCAGTTGGTACTTCACGGGCGGCGGTGGGTCGGCTTATGGCGGCAACGAGGTATATCGCTTCAATCTGGAAACGCTGAATTGGTCGCGTCTGACCGACCCGACACACTACCGACCCGGATCAAAAGAGAACGGTAAGCGTCCGGCCTTCCCCACCTTGATGGGTCGCGATCAATTGAGGCAGCACTTTTTGAACTTCTTGCCCGATCCGCAGGGACAGGGGTCGTTGCGGCCGACCTTGCGGTTGTTCTGGTTGGCCGG